>Ga0307379_10007259_pt1 | contig 15086 bp, 10 predicted proteins | sample UN2MG_FD_202237 | JGI IMG/M metagenome (GOLD analysis project Ga0307379, IMG submission 202237) | Soil microbial communities from Risofladan, Vaasa, Finland - UN-2 | ecosystem: Environmental > Terrestrial > Soil > Coastal area > Acid sulfate soil | place: Finland: Risofladan, Vaasa | collected... | reverse complement strand
CAGCGACCAGGACATAACCTGTGTGGAAGTTGTCCACCCAGCCATCTCGGAACGCTACCCCATACGGCCACGAGCCATCGGCTCGCTGGCGCGCCGCCGTGTAAGCAATGGCCTTACGAGCTGTCGCTAGCATGTCACCCTCTCCCAGGAGCCTTGCTACTCTGGCCAGCAGTGCTCCAGCAAGGACGTTCGCATTGTGGACTCGGCGACTGTCAATTGGCGTATAGCTGAAGCATGTGCCCGTGTCATCCTCGTGGCGATTCAAATCGTTGAGAATGAAGTTGCATGCCCCGCGCGCCTCCTCCAGCCAGTCGTTGCGGCCGATCAGTTCGTACCCATCTAGAAGAGCATCAGCTATAAACACGGTGTTCACCACCGTAGGCGTGCCTGCAGGGGCGTAGAGGGACCGATTTGGCCAGTCGAAGTTGTAGCCCCAGCATGGGCCGCTGTATCCTGGCGACACGTGCTGCGCCAGCCACTCTACGAAGAAGCAAGCCCGCCGAAGATCGTTGGGCTCAGCGGTGAGCTGGTACCTCCGGAGATAGGATGCGAAGAATAGGCCCATGCCTTTGGGGTTGTACCCCTTTTCGATACCTAGCAACGGCCGGAGGTTGACTGGGCTCCGCCTGAGCAATTGCACCCAGCCCACTCCAAGCAGTCGGCTGCCAAACGTGAGCAGCTTCAGTACTCGGGAATTCAGAGCATCGTAGGGATCCCAGCCCTGAAAACCATTGTCCTCGACCCACTTATCGAGCTTTGCCGAGGCCTCTCTGATGGTCTGATCCGCCGACATAACTCAGTCCGAAGGCACTTGCCTTGATGCCTGGAAGTCTTCCAGAGTCACGGGCTCTCCCAACTCCAATGATTGTCGAATCTTGAACGTGACCCGCATGCTCTGCACAGCGTCCTCAAAGGGTACAGGAGACGGATTTCCGGAACACACGGCCTGGAGAAACGCTGATATCTCGCCGTGGTGTCCTTTCTCAGCTGCTGACCACCAATGCCCCGTGCGCCGCTTCCTTCCCCCCCGACTCATGGTGACCCGGCGAAAATCATCCACCACAGCCATCGCACCACCGCAGAAAATCTCGACGCGCTCCTTACCGAGCCTTGTGTCACCGTTGGCCAAATAATGTAGGGTGGCAAGGGAGCCATCAGCGAACCGCAGCTGTGCGCTGACGTTGTCCTGCCGGTAAAGACCGTTGTCGGGCAGAGCTTGAGCAAAGACCTCAACCGGCTCCGACTTGATGAGAAAAAGCATCAGATCCACGAAATGGCACCCTTCGCCAATGATGCGACCGCCACCTATGTCCGGCTGGTGCGCCCAGTGGTCCCGCGGCAGGTGGCCGGCATTCACTCGGTAATGGACGACGACAGGGTGACGTCGATCGCCAAGGAATTCCAGGACCCCCTTGGTGGCAGCTGCAAAGCGGCGGTTGAAACCGACTTGGACGAACGGCGGCGTTGGTGCTCCTTTCCACAACCATGCGCTGCGGTTCCACTTCTTGACTACGGCGTCAAGCTCGGCTTCATTCAGTGCCAACGGCTTTTCGACAAATACCGGCTTGCCTGCCGTGAGGGCCTCCATGACAAATCGAGCGTGAGTATCATGCCGTGTGGCAACGATGACCGCATGCACCTCTGGATCGCCGAAGATATCGGCCGGGTCCGAGGAACAGTACTCAGAGCCAAAACGGTCCGCAACGCTTCGGGCGCTAAGACCCGAAGCAGTGACCACGCCACGCAGGCGAGCTGTTTTGCTCGTTTTGAGGGCAGGTATCAGTACATCCTGGGCGAAATTCCCTGCGCCGATAAGACCTATTGAAACCGTGGAAGGCTTGGGGAGCGCTGCGTACTCTTCCGAGGCCCGTTTCACCCAAACCCTGCTACCTATGCTCCCCTGATCAGGTCCCTCCCCTTGGATACTGGCTTCTCGTGTACTTGTTTCCCCTATTTGCTGTGCCCCGTACTCCAACATGACCGCCAAATAGCCCTCGCCCGCTGAGCCCTGAATGAGTTCATATGCCTTGTCCGCGTCATCAATGGGGAAACGGTGAGTCACAAGTGGAGCCACCTTAACCTGGCCATCGGCCACTAGATGCAAGAAGGCTTCCATATTTCGCTTTTCAGTCCACCGCACATAGGCACGTGGATAATCGACGCCCCTCTCCTCGTACAGAGGGTCATAGCGTCCCGGACCGTAGGAGCGAGACAGGCGGAGCTCCAATTCCTTTTCGTAGTACGCCTGCCGGGGGATCGACATCCCTACCGCGCCGACTACCACGATCCGCCCCTTGTCCCGACACAAGCGGCCGGCCACTTCAATGGGCTCATTGCTGGAGGTTGACGCCGTAACGATAACGGCGTCCACGCCATATCCATTCGTGAATCCGGAGGTGCGGACTGCGAATCGAGAACCGTCCGTCGCCGTCACCGCGCATCCCAGCGATTCAGCAATCTGGCACCTCTCCGGGTTGGGGTCCATTCCCAGGACCCGGCAGCCAGCTGTCCTCAGGATCTGGACGGTTAGGAGCCCTATGAGCCCCAGGCCAATCACCGCGACGGACTCACCGAGGTCGACGTCAGCCTGACGTACACCCTGCAATGCGATCGCTCCGACAGTGACAAAGGCGGCCTCATCTAAACCAATACGCGGTGGAATCTTCACACACAGATTCCTGGGGACAGAATTGATTTCAGCATGGTTGGCATACCCGGCGCCCGCGCACGCCACCCTGTCACGTCTGCTGAACTCCTCAACCTCACGGCCGACGGCTATCACTAGGCCAGAACAGCTATAGCCAAGGGGCTGCAAGGCTTCCAGTCGACTTATGACCTTGCGGTAGGTGGCTAGAGGGCCTTGCTCGCGCAAGGTTTCCAACACCCGGCGCGCCTGTTCCGGCCGCGCCCGGGCCTTGCCCAGCAAAGACATCCGAGCCAGCTCGATTTTAGCCCGCTCCGTTCCTGAGCTTATCAGTGAGTAGGCGGTACAGACAAGCACGCCGCCCGGTTGAACACTCGGAGGCGGAACCTCCTCGATGCGCAACCCGCCGCCACGCTGTGCCTGGGTGACCTGTTTCACTTTCTCGACCTACCCTTGGTCATCAAGCCCTCAGTCAGAAATATTTCGCTCCACCCGCGAGCGGGAGTCTTGTGGGCGGTGGACATGGATTCTCTCTATGACGCGCATGCCGAATGCCACTGACGCTTCTGCAGGCCCTTGCCTCCCGCGTGGACACCGGCTCGCCTCGGAGATCAATTATGGTGCAAAGGGTGAGCAGCGCCATTCCGTTTGCCGCGCACCCAACACCTGGGCCGACGTGGCGGGCAGCCACCACTGGCGGACCGCCACACTGGAATGAGCTGTGGCCATCCTTTTTGCTGGGGCACACCCAGTGACGACCGCTAACAAGATGCGCACCAACGTCTGGGTGTGGCCCGGCTACGCATGCGAACCCAGGCCAATCGCACGCACCACCCAACCCCGCACTGCACGACTTACCTCAAGAGCTTCCGGCCTCCCCGCCAGTCAACCCAAGGAGCTCGCTCGTTTGCTGAGCCCCCGGGAGGCCCAAAGGCACCTGGGATATCACGTACCTGAACTTCCCGCTGGCTGTGCGCGGAATGCACTCGACTGGCTCAATCTCCACCCTCATCTCATCGCCCAACCGCTCCCGCAGGTTGGATAAGATCCGTGCCATATCTTGTTCATTGAACTGCGGCCGCGGAACTATCCTTATGCACAGGTGATCGCTAGCGTCTTGGATGAGCTGCGCTTCCTCGACATTGGTTAGACCCTTAAACACGAAATCGAGGCGACTTAGGTAACGCCCGTCAGGCGTGACAACTACGTCCTCAGTACGGCCCGTGATGCGCTCGACTAGCCTCCCTCCTCTGCCACACGGACACACTCCCTCTTTCGGCACTGCAGTATCTCCGACACGATAACGGATGAAGGGCATGGCGAAGTTATTCAGACCAGTGCACACGAGTTCCCCGATCTGGCCAGGCGGTGTGGGCGTTCCATCCGCGTTCAGTACTTGGACGACCCCGTACTCCTCCTTGATGTGATAATTACCTCTCTCACACTGCACGATATTGGCCACCAACTCCACGGCACCGTACCAATCGAACACCGGGCACTTGAAGGCCTCCTCGATCACGTGACGCTGATGAGGGAGCAGGGTCTCGGATGCGCTGAAGACGGCTCGAGGCCGGACAGTTGGAACTCCCGCATCACAGAGGTACAGGGCCATCAGATAGAGCGCCGTGGGATAGCCAGCGACAAAGGCCGGCCGGAAGTCAGCCAGTTGGTCCGCATACAGAGGTAGATTAGCCCTGCTCATATGTTGTAGTGAGAAGAACAGCCTGTTTTCGATGCGGTCGTGTACCCAAAATGGCGGGCGCTTGCGGCCCACAGGGATCACGGGAAAGCCCACAAATTGCGCTGCTCTGTCGCCCAGCGTGACTCCGCCCCAGTGGCGGTGCTGCCATGCAAAAGCTTTCTCCAACTGCAAACAATCTCGGCTCACATACACCTCGAGCGCCGTGCCTGTCGAACCGCTGGTCTGAAAATGCTCCACCTCGCTTGGATCGCGGCACCAGCTTGATCGGAAATCGCCCAATCTAGCCTGAACTGTACGCCTTTCTAGGAGGGGAAGGCGTCCGAGGTAGTCACTCGACTCGATGTCCTGTGGTCGAAGGCCCAGCTCTCCGATAAGTGACACGTAGTATGGCACGTGACGTGCTGCATGCCACACTAGCCTCCGTGCCTTCTCGTCTTGGATCTGCTGGAGTTCACGGGCGGAGTACCACTGCGTGCGTTCGAGGTCGTCGAGATACTGCCGGAAGTTGAGACCATACTTCGCGGAGCTCCGGCGTCGCGAATACTCGGTAGCCATCACGTCCCGCAATGCGGACGGGCCTTGATTGTATATCCATCGCGTCAGAGCATTGCCAAAGGCCACAATCTACTCCACTAGTACTTCATCGAACAGGCTTTCAAGTCGGGCAATGGCCCCCTCAGTAGAATAGTGTTCGGCCGCCAGCCGCCGATTGCGCTCGCCCATGGCTCTTCTCAGATCAGCGTCACCGGCGAGTGCCAGAATACATGCCGCCAGCGACTCCGCGTCCCCCGGCTCGACGATGTATCCGTTCTCGCCATGTACTACTGCTTCCGGAATCCCCCCCACCGAACTCGCAATGACGGGCAGGCCAGAAGCCAACGCTTCTACTATCACGTAGGGCAGCCCCTCATTGTGGGAAGGAAGCACCAACATATCGGCAGATTGATAGACTCTGGCCTTTTGATCCTCTGGTATCCAACCCAGGAATTCTATGTAGGTGTCGAGTCCCATCCTGCTCCACCGCCGCTCGACTTCCTGGAAGCAGTCCCCGCCACTCATAACAAACCGGACATTGCGATTACTCTTGATGACAATCGCAGCCGCCTCCAGCAGCTCGAGAACCCCTTTCCGAAACGGATCCATACCTCCGATAAACAGCACCCTGATCGCACCGTCCTCGTGTACCGGCGCGTGCTCGTGGGGCCCGAACTTGCTCACATCAACATTGCTGGGGATCACCGAGAGCCTCTCCGACGGCACAAAGGAAGCCGCCAACTGATGTGCTCTGTCGGAGAGCAAGATGATTCTGTCAGGCCACCGCAAGACCATGCTGACCAGCGCCCGTTCCAAGCGGCCGCGGGTGCAGTAGTACAAGTCCAGCGCGCCCAGGTAGTGGAGGGTCACACCCCGTCGCGCCAACTTGCTTACAAGGATGTAGTAAGCATTCTCCCAAAACGGCCAGTAGCTGACCCCGCAAACGTGGACAATGCTTGCCGCACTTCGGTGCACTGCCCAAGGGAATACCACCATGTGTGCTAGGGTGGTCAGCGCGCCACGAATGGCGCGCACTAGGCCCGCGTTCAGTAGAGTTGAGTATCCTGTTCCCGGTCTAATGCGGTTCTTGGGCACACGTGCGGCATTGAATACGGCAAACTCGTACCTGCCTGACGAAGACAGCAGGTCTTTGACGTACCGCGTCACCCCCCCCGATGGCAGGAGGGGGCCGATCAAGAGCACTCTGCGCCTCATGCTGCTCAAGCTGCCGCGTCGTGCGCCGAGCGGTACCATTGGACTGTTTTGGCTAGGCCTTCGTCCAGCGAGACCCCCGGTCAGTGGTCCAGCGTCGCCAACAGAATGTCTACCAACTGTTTCTGCGAGGTTCGAAGAGGACACCTCTGCCGCATAGTGGCAGTGCCGCCAACGTGCTTTTCTCACATCTTGATTGGCTTTCGTAGAACACAAACTACCCGATGGGTGAAAACTTCTCGCGCGTAGGGCAACCTTGTCAGTAGACCCAAGGGCCATGAAAGCAGTCTAAGGTAAGGCCTCTTCTTCACAACCCAACCGTATCGGAGTAACGGCAGGTAATCCCAGTATTCGATCTGCCAGCTCTGCAGTCTTACAAGTTTGCAGAACTGGCGAATGGTCAAGCCGTTCAGCCAACCGAGCCTTTCATAGGGCATCAGAGGACCACGTCGGTACCATTGCGCTCGCTCTCCCCTGCTATCTGCAATGTCATTGAAAGCCAGTGTAACCGCATTGGCGTCGAAGAACTGAAGCCATGGGAATTTCGTCACGAAGGAGAGATGATGACCTGTGGGATGATAGAAGGGTGGAAAAACCATCAGGGATACGCCGCCATGTGCCAATACACGATGACATTCTCCAAGGACCTTTTCTGGGTAGCGGGTATGCTCAAGAACATCCATGGACAGAATTGTGTCAAACACCCCATCCGCGAAAGGCAAGAGCTCGCCAAATCCAACCACAAACGACACGTGTATTCCCATGTCAGACACGGCTCGGTGAGCCCCTATCACCTCCTGAGGAAAGATGTCTACGCCAACTACCCTTGCAGCCGCAAGCTCCCTTTTCCAATATGCTGCGCGACCGCCACTCCCTGATCCCAAATCCAAGACAGACTTTCCCGTTATGTGTTCATCTACAGACATACCGAAATACCCTCGGAAACTTCCTGCTCCGATCTCTCCCTCGTCGGCGTATGCACGCCGGGTTTCGGCAACGACTTCGGATTGCCCGGACTGAATCAGTTGTACATTGGCAGAGGGGAAAGAAGGCGCCAGTTTCATCAAGCCTCTTACCACTCGTCTTTGCAGATCGGTCCTTTTTCCCTTCCGCATGGTGGTTTTGTCCTGAACCACTCCACCGTTCGCCTCAACCCTTGCTCCAATGACATTTCTGGCAGGTATCCCAAGGCTGTCAGCCGGGCGATGTTCACCGTCCATCTCTGCGCATCACCAGGACGAACAGAACCGCTGTAAACGAACCTGGGTTGCACGTCCAAGACACGACATAAACTCTCCGCCAACTCACGGATGGTGCACGCCAGGCCCGAAGCTACGTTGTACACCTCACCGCGCAACGCCCCGTCCTTGGCCACCAACATGGCCGCTCGCACCGTCTCTTCCACATAATTGAAATCCCGGACTTGAGTCCCGTCGCCGTAGATTGGGAGCTCGCCCGGGTTGCGAACAATCTTCTCTATGAGATCGTAGACTACCTGTTTACGCTGCCGTGGACCGTACAGAGAGAACAATCTGAGGGATGCTCCCTTTAGCCCATAGAGTTGGCTGTACACGGCCACGTAGCGCTCCGCTGCGAGCTTGGCCACCCCGTAGGGCGACACGGGAAGGGTGGGGTCTTCTTCGCAAATGGGAAGTCGCGCTGGGTTTCCATACACAGCCGCTGACGACGCATAGATCAGCCGACCGGGCCACTGCATCTGCCGCAATGCCTCAACAAGTCGGAAGGTGGCCTGTAGATTGCTTTGGAAGTCCCAACCGGGACGCTCGACTGAGGGCGGGACATACGCGTTGCCTGCCAGATGAAAGACTACATCGTACCGGTCGCCCAGCAGCTCGGGCCAGGCAACATGACATATGTCCAACTTCTGAAGGGTGATCTTTCCGGCTACACCCAGCAGATTGTCACGATGGCCTGTGCTCAGGTCGTCGATGACCGTAACTTGAGCGCCCTCACGCGTCAGCTCTTCAACCAAGTGGGAACCGATGAATCCAGCTCCACCGGTGACCAAGACCCGTTTGTCTTGCCAGAATTCCTGGTCAGTCACTTGCCGCTGTCCCCACCACTTCATAGTAGACTTGGGCGGTCTGGGCGGCCACGGCATCCGCAGCAAAGAGTGACATTGCCCTTTTCCTGGCCGCCAGACCCATCCGTTCTCGTCTCGCTTGATCGAGGAGCAAGTCGCACATACGATCCGCCAGGGCCTCGGTATCACCCGCATCGACTAGATAGCCCGTGACCCCGTCTTCCACCATCCAGGGAATGCCTCCCACCCTGCTAGCCACAACCGCCTTGCCCGCGGCCATGGCCTGGGCCAGAGCCATGGGAGCGGTCTCCTCAATCGATGGCATGGCGACTACGGCAGCCTCCTGGTACGCTTGGAGCAACTGCTCCTGTGGGATGGGCCCGGTTGCCTTGACTTTGCCCTCTATCCCTGCTTCGGCGATCACATGTAGCACCCGATCAAAGTATGTCGAATCTGCAACGCCCCCGACCAAGGTGAGGCGTGCTTCGGGCAGACGTGGCACGATGTGAGCAAAGGCTTGCACAAGCCCTGCTACATTCTTGCGTTCGGAGATGCTACCACACCACAGAATCAAAGGGGCTCCCGCTACTGATCTGTGTTGCTCACCCAGGGAGAAGAAGTCCTGCGAAACGGGATTGGCCACGCCATAAATGGGCTTGCCGTCAAGCCAGGTGCCCACGGACCGCGTCACGTAGCCTCCCGAGGTATCAATAACCGCACTAGCTCTCGTGATACCCTGCCGTGCGAGCCACTCTGTTATCCAGCGTCGGTATCTTCCAACCGCGCCTCGGAAATGCGAGGTGTCGCGCATATGTGGAACCAGGGCTTCCAAACCGTGGATTGTCAAGACCATACGCGATGTCGAGCGTGCAGCTATCGCGTATTCACCAAAGTGCTGCGCGTGTATGACGTCCGGAGCAAGCTGATCATAGACCTCTCTCACCCGCCAGGCGTCGATGGTTGCGGCGCGCACCCCGTATAGCCTTCGGCCCGTGGCAAGCCAGTGCACAGTAATAGACCCACGTTTCTCGACGAAACTGCGGCCAACGGCCCGGTTGCAGGAAACGACGTGCAATTCAACATCGTCGCGTTTCGCCACGGCACGGGTCAGATAGAGCGCGACTGCCTCGACACCACCACGCACGCGCGATTCGTCGTATGGGTACACAGTGCCGACCGCTACACGCAGTTTTTCAGCCATCTGTCGCTGTGGTTGCCAGGCGGTAGGCTTCCAACGTCTGCAGCGCCACAGACGAGGGCTCAAACCTCTCCCCGGCGATGCTGTGCCCAACCGCACCCATCCTTGCACACAATTCAGGTGAGCCAAGTAGCGTCGCCAGCCGGTCTGCTAGCGCCTGCTCATCGCCGGCGGCCACTAGAAAGCCGCTCTCGCCCTCGGCCACCATCTCAGGTATGCCGCCAACGCGGGAGGCAACTACGGGCTTGCCGGCCGCCATGGCTTGAGCGACGATGGTGGGCGATGTCTCCTCGTTGGAGAAGAGGACCACAACCGTGCACCGGCGAAGCTCGTGCAAGAGACGGGCGTTCGTCACGTGACCAAGGAAATCCACCTTCTCCGCCATACGCATAGCACTCACCAGTTCCTGTATCTCGCACTCGTAAGCTGGATCCGCCGACGGCCCTACCACAATCAAACGTGCCTCCGGCATGCGGCGCACAACCGTATAAAAACCTCGGAGAAGCCCTTCGACATTCTTGCGCCGAACCAGCATTCCGGCAAACAGAACACGGGCGGCCTCTGGTGTGTTGTCGCCCCTCGCGTAGAACTCCGGAAGGACAGGATTGGGAATGTGAACGGACTTGCCGCGGACCAGACCATTCAGCGAGCGGGCATCGTAGAACGATGTTGAGATAACCACGGATGCTCGACGAAGCACCTCTCTCACCATCGCATCAATCAGCGGGAACCGGACGCGATCGGCGAGGGCACCGCCTGAGGCCAAGCGCGCTTCCCGGTGCACCAGTCCGTGAACCGTGACGACTGACGCACGGGTGAGCCGGGTCGCGATGTACCCCGGAGTGCCGATACCTTCCCCGTGCACAACATCTGGCCCGATCTCGCGGGCTACGCGGGAGGCCAGCCAGACCTCCAGGAAAGCTCTCGTGGGCAGCACGAACCGATCCTGCCCCCTCAGATACCTCAGCTCCAGCTTGTCGTTCACCCTGTGGCGGCCCGAAGCCACTTGGCCACGGTGGAAGGACAGGACCGTCACCTGTTCCACATCCTCCTGAGCCGCCAGTGCAGGGGCCAGGGCGCTCGCCACTGCCTCAACGCCCCCTACGACTCTGCCTGGCTGAAGTGGATAGGGGCTGACGACAAGAATCCTTAGCCCCCTCATCTGTGCACTATCCGTCGAAAGACAGTGTATCCCCGAGCCCAAGCTAACCGTGCTGCTAGGCCAGTCAACCCTCGAATCTCCTCAAGTCGCAGCAAATACGCAGTCACCCCGCACCCCACCACTCCCAACGTGCCACCGAAGACCAATTGGAGAAGGGGACTGCCTCGCCCCACGTTTGCCCCGAATACCGCCAACAGTCCGCCTACGACAGAAATAGCCACCACCTTGCCGCTTGTGTGGAGGAGTCGTCTCCACTCAATGCCTTTTAGCCTCCGTCCCATGACTACCAGCATTGCCAGAGCTGCCAACAGATACGCGCCCGACGTCGCCGCAGCCAACCCCAGATACCCCCAGAGTCCGGCAAGCACCACGTTCATCATCAGCTTTGCTGCTACCAGAAACACAATACCCACAAGCGCGTTCGTCCTGCTGTCTTGAAGGGCGTTGAAACCGCGGGCGCAAACCAAGCATATTGCCATCGGGCCTGCGCCTGCCAAGTAGAGACCGAACGCCGAGGCCGTGGAAGCAGTCGCCTTCGCGTCAAAGGCACCGCGCTGTAAAGCCAGTTGAACGACAGGTTCCCGCAACACTATCAGGACCACAGTCAAGGGGAATACTAGGCCTACTAGCACACGCAGGGTGGAGACAAAAGTCTCGCGGAATGTGCCAATACCATCCTCGGCGATTTGCTGCGAAAGAAAAGGAAGGATAGCCTTGTGCAGCGCGTCTAGTAACAAAGCTACTGAAACACCCATGAGAGTCTGAGCATACGCCAGCGAGCTGATGCTACCGGGCGAAAACCGTGCCGCCATCGTTCGGTCCACAATGGGTACGCACAAGATAAACGCGCGGGTGACATTGAGGGGCCACACGAGCTGTAGGAGGTGCCTCACACCATCAGCGTGTAGGTTGGGCATCCATCGATTGGCGAGGCCCTTCTTCCAAAGCAGAGCCATCAACACGGTCCATTCCAACAAGGCTCCAAGGGAAAGCCCCACAGCCTGGGCATACGTTGCGTGCGCCCTCCCAACCGCCAGCACAGCCAAGATGACAGCCAAGGCGCCAAAGGAAGATGCCATGGCAGGTATGAAAAACGACTTCTCGGCATTGAGAACCGCCCTGCACGCCATGGCCCCGCCGCCGAACAGCACCACAGGCAGCATCACCCAGATCAGGCGTGTCGCCAGTGCGGCCCCCTCAGGCGGCAGCTCGCCCTCTAGTAACCGCGCAGCAAGAGGCGCAGCTACAGCCAAGAGGCACCCGAGACCCAACAGGGCGACCAGCAGGAGACTCAGCGCCGCATTGACCATGTCCCCCGCCAGCCTAGGATCCTTCGCCTTTAAGGAGAAGTATACTGGCACGAGCACAGCATCCAGAGGGCCGGAGGCCGCTGCGTAGAACAAAGTGACGAGTGCAAGAGACCACAGGAAGACATCCATCTGCCAGCTAGTTCCCAAATATGCCGCAACCGTCGCTGCTTTCGCAAACGAGAGCATTTGACCAGCGATTGAAGCAACAGCTATGGTTCCGGTCGCGCGAGCAACGTTGAGTCCAACAGCATCAAGGCTGTGCCGGTCGTTCATGCGCCAGGGTGCCTACCACCGCCATCACGAGTCCCAGCAGTATGCGATAGCACGGTACTGCGTCTAAGACAGAGCCAACGTGCGTCCAGTGCAGCAACACCCACGCGGACCTGTCGGGCCGCTCCTATCGACCAGTCACTCAACGTCTTGCCAAAGAAACTCATTCACCAGTTTCCCCAACCCCGACTCACATTCTGCCCCAGTCGTCTCAATCTTAGGCCCTGACGGCGGTAGCCACCCTGGTCACCAAGCCGGCTGGGTGCTTGCTTGCCGCGTCCGCGCGTGGGATTCGGTCGACTGGGTATCACCGTGCTATGATCGCCCGGTGCGCCTGACCGAGGACCGCACACATCACACCCACGCTCGCCTCAGGCTTCACAGGTAGCCAAGCCCCTGCAAGCGCCTCCGCAACCTCTCCTCGTCTTCACTGCTCATGTGGGAGTCAGTAGGAAATCTCGCGACCCTTGCTTCAAAATCCTTGTCCACGGGCACAATCCTGACTGGATGCTGTCGCACGAACGTTTCCTCGAAGAGGTCCAATTTGACCTCGCCATCGAGATCCTCGGGGACCGTCGCGCCCAGCATATACAGAGCCGTGGGCATGACATCAGGAAGAGCTATCGGCACTTCCCAGACACCGAGCCTCCTTATTGGATAGCCGCAGGCCATAAAGACCCCCTGAGGTCGATGTTCCCCTCGGAGGTGGATGGCTCGTGCCGTCGGGCGTATGGGTGATACCAATGCTTTGTGTCCTATCGCCGTTGAGGCATGGTACTGCGGCTTGAAGACAAGAAGGAGGTCCGGAATCTGATCCATGTATGGGCCCACAAACAGTTCTTCGCGCAAGAAGACCCGCTCTATGACAGGTTCTCCTGTGTCCGGGTCTAGAATCTCCTGTACGCCTTGACGGATCTGCTCCGCAAGCCGTCGGCGCTGATCCATCTCGTGCATGCCGCTCGATTCGTGCGCCGCCACCAGGTCAATGCCTGCCACTGACGCATAGACTGCTACCGCCACGGCGCTTGAGCCAGGTACCGAGACTTGAGGCTGCAGTCTGGTAGTTCGGTCCGCAATGCGATCAATCACCGAGGCCGGCAGGAATCGGCGCGATAAAGCTACGACTCTGTCCTTTGATAATCCAGCAGCTGCCAGGACGGACATCAGCCGCGAATTGAACCCCTTCTCCAGCGCCGTCAGACCATGCCGCTGCAACCAGTCAGCCAGATGCACCTGCTTGCAGGCCCAGGGCCCCATCCCGTGATCGGACATGACGACCACCGCCGTATTCGGGCCGGCAGCCTCTCTGAGCTGGCCTATGGCGCGATCCAGTTCTCGAAAGAAATCCTGGATCTGGCTGGAGAGGGCATCAGCAGACCAGAGTGCATCTTTCAACTGGTCCCAGACATAGTGCCCGATACGGTCGGTCTCGGAGAACACAACCATGAAGCAGTCCCAGTCGTGCTCCCGCATCAACTGCAGGCTGGTGTCGCGTCGAGAGACCAATAGCTCAATCTGGTCTGCCAAGATCCGCGTTGGCTCTGGCCGGCTTGTCCAGTCAAACAGACGCTCAGCAAGAAAGTAATCCTGATCTATGCGGTAACCTGAGAGGGACGCAGCCAAGTCAGGGGGATAGGTGAAGTCCTGAGAGCCAGGGGGTGTCTCCACCCCTGTGATTAGCAGCCCATTCAGTGGACGCGGAGGGTAGGTCATGGGGACGTTGATGGAAATGACCCGATAGCCCAGTTCGCCGAGCCAGTCCCACAAAGTGAACGTCCGGATAGAGGCTCCATTGACCACAGCGATAGACTTTGAAAAGGATTGCCCCGGCGCTTCTCGCCGAAAATAGTGAAACACGCCATTCTTGGCCGCCAGCTTACCGGTGAGAAACGCGGTCCACGCCGGCCCGCTCAACGGGGGAATGGTGGAATTCAAAACGGCGCGAACCCCGTTGTCGGCAATCGCCTTCAGATTGGGCATAAGGCCAGCGTCCATCGTCGGCAGCAGGATATCGTAGGTGGCGCCATCCAGGCCGATGATCAGCAATCGGGGCCGATCGACACCAGGGCCTTGGGATCTAGTGGAGAATGTCATGGATCAGCCTCCCTGGTCGGACTACCGGTCTCCCTTGTTGTGCATAATGATGGCAAGTGCGACGGAGAATCAGGACAGCAAACGCGCACAACAGAAGAGGGCTATGTCGGGTCACAGTCACGGCCATGGAACGATTGCCCCCCAGCAGCTTGCGGCAGGGCCACCTGCGACCGCCGCCACCGGATCGAGCTCATGCCTGCGCGGTTCGCGCACCAGCCGCGAGCTCACCAACAACGGTAAGCAGAGCCAGAGTGAGCCAGAATAGCGTATTCATGGATGCAAACAGACGCGTTTCGATTGTCGCGGCATTGATCGCGAACGCGGCCACTGCCGCCCAAAGGGCAACAACGAGCTCCCGCCCCACAAAGGCACCGTGTGGCAGCCACCGGTAGAGCCGCACACTCCTCCAAAGGATGACAGCAATTGCAGCAAAGTAAAGCAGCCCCAAGAGCCCAAAATCCAGCAGAACACTCATGTACATGTTGTGCGAGATAGAAGAGGCCTCCCCTATGGTGTGATAATACCGCGCCTCTGCTACAACACCCTGTCCCAAAACAGGTTGCCGTAGAAACATCTCCAGTTGCTGCCGGAGGATCGCCTGCCGTGCCACGACGTTCGTCGGGTCTGCAACCCGACCGGACCACACCTCGGTCCGTACGATGACAGGCCAGCTAGCCCAGACCGCTAACCCCGCGACGACAAGTACAAGACACAGCCATCTGCGTAGGCGCTGGTTGAAGACGCCCGTTATCAGGAACACCGCAATGGCTGATAGCCACGAGGCGCGCAGGAAAGTCAGAAAGATGGCCACGCTGCCCAGCAGCACCGCTATGATGCCCACACGCTTGCGCATCGGCTCGTCGTGGCGCGATAGACAGTGGGTAGACAAAGCCAGCAGTATCCCCGCCACCGGCCC
>Ga0307379_10007258_pt1 | contig 15088 bp, 24 predicted proteins | sample UN2MG_FD_202237 | JGI IMG/M metagenome (GOLD analysis project Ga0307379, IMG submission 202237) | Soil microbial communities from Risofladan, Vaasa, Finland - UN-2 | ecosystem: Environmental > Terrestrial > Soil > Coastal area > Acid sulfate soil | place: Finland: Risofladan, Vaasa | collected... | reverse complement strand
CCCGCGACCGTATACCCGAGGCCGGCCCCACAGGGGATATCTCTGCGCAGTACCCGGTTCGCCGGAACCTGTCCGGAATTAGGGGGCACTCCCTCACCGTTGTCGCCGACCAGGTCGCAGACCGCCGGCCGGCCATCGGTATAGGACCGGACGTACAGCAGCGCCCGTGAGTACAGCCGGAAACATCCCGCTGCCTCTCGTTCGCTCAGCTCGCGCCCGTAGGCCGCGGGCATCAGGAACTCTGCCGCGGCTGCACCTCCCGGATCGCGAGGCTGATCGTCGCCCAGGACCGCAGGTCTCTTGAGCTGAGCGAACACCTCGTTCGCCTCGGTCCTACGATTCCGCTTCGTCACAGCTCCCTCCCGAGCCCGGGTCGCGGCCCCTGAGCGCTCTCTGCCTTCTGATCGGTCTTGCTCCCTGCTCCCTCAGCCTGGCCGATACGGCAGACCATAGATCGACGTCGTCGATCCCCAGCTCTTCGCAGACCCACAACACGTCCTGGCTGTGCAGCCAGCGCCAGGCCTCGTATTGTCGCGCGGCGTTCTGGTTCACCAGGTCATTCATCGCCAACGCCAGGATCGCCACCACGAGCTGCCTGCAGCCTTCTACGTTGTACCCGTCGGACACGAGACCTCCCGTGCCCGCCGCCATACTGAGTGCGCCCGCTCGTTAGCACCCTAACTTCACGCCATCTCCGCCACCGCCGCTTGCACCCTTCGCCGGGCTTCCTCAGGAGGTAGCTTTTGGCCCCACCTGGGCAGCTTCTCTTCCAGCCAGTGCCGCAGCGTCTCGCCCTCTTCGCCGTCGTAGTATACTACCCTGCCGCTGAGCAGCTCGGTACGCACGTGGAAGGGATAGGACCCTACTCGGAAATTAGCCACGAGGCCCAGATTGATCACCGTGTAGGGAGAGAGACGCAGCAGATGCAGCCCCTCGATGACCGCCGGTGAGGCTACCTTTCTGGCGTCGTTGTGTGACCTAGCGCCCTGGCCATCGCCAGGCTGGGCTTGCAGCACGTTAAGCATAGACACGCCGCGCCTCCTTCTGGCCCTGCTCTCCCTCATGGCCAAAATACTGCCACCAGAGGCATGCCAGATCATCAGTCAAGGGCATGTCTGCCGGCCACGCATCCGATGGAAGCCAATAGATTTGCTCCCGATGGTCCCACATCCAATCAAGATCCGCCTGGGGCAATGATCCCAATACAAGGAAATCAGGGGGCGGCTCGACACCACAGAGGATCTGACTGACAATGAACCCGGGTGGATTCGTGAACTGCTCTCTCTCGGCCAGGGTATACAACACCCACGCCCTGGCCGTGTCGAGATCCACTCTTTCGGCTACCCTCGCCAAATTCGTCCCGACAATGCCATGCTCCTGCAGAAAAGAGGCAACAGCACCAACATCATTGGTATCGTCGTCCTCTTCGTCACATTCGTGCTGAGAGAGCGACTGTGATGTTGCTGTTGATTGTTGCTCTGGATTGTTGCTAAGGATTGTTACTAAGGATTGTTCCAGTACTGCATGAGTACCACCCTGGTCCCCTGTAGTACCAGGGTGGTACTCTACAGTACTAGGGTGGTACTCTACAGTACTAGAGTGGTCCTCTGCAGTACTACCCCCCTGGTCATCCAGAAACGACGTCTGATCGGGATGGACCACTGTAGGCCTTGGCTTCTTTCCCCAGTACGACTGCGCAGGGCGCCAGTTGTCGATGCGCTCCAACACGAACTCCATAAACTGCAACTTCCCCTGGTTGGGCTGCTCGGTAGCTACCTCCCGATCCCTGGCAGCCTCTACGGCAATGCGCAATCCTGCCAAACGCTCATCGGTGAGAGTGGGGATCTCTAGAACGTAATAGTCGTTGCTCATCCGACGGTTGCCGGGCTCGATGTGGATCAAATCACACCATTCCAGGAGCTCGTTATAGCAGGAGATGGTTGACTTGCTGATGCTAAGGTGCTGGCTGATGAACGAATAGCCCGGCCAAGCTCTCTCATCCGCGCTGTTGGACATCCGGCAATAGAGATTGTACAGCCCCAAGCCTGGCAAGCCGATGATAGGTAGCCAGTCATCGATAATCCGGTTGTGGATCGAGAACTGATGCCGGGCGCGCCGGTCGCGAACCCGAATGATGTGCTCCTGTCCATTGTCAGCCATTGAACATCTCCTGGATGGGGAAACATTGGAGCAGTTGACACCGTAGAGGCTTCGGGGTATACTGGGGGCAGCAAATTAGCCCGTCGCCGATTTGCACCCGCCCAGCCGCCTGTGCTTCCCCACCGGCGGCTTCGTTTTCTCGTGCTCTCATACCACCGCCCTTTCTGGCATATCTGAAGCTGCAGATACCCTGGAGGGCAGTATTCCGCGTTCCCGCGCCTCGCGTATGATGAGACGACGGACAACGGCCGCTGCTGACAGGGTCTCCATTCGGGCAAGGCGCTTGAGCGCTTGGTGCTCCCCCTTCGAGAGCATGATCGGAAAGTGTAACGTGCGTCGCATACTATTGCCTCCGCTAAGCCAACCTGAACAAGTTTGGTCCCATTGTAAATCAGAAAGTGTAGTCTTGTGGTAAGGTTACAGACTACACTTTCGACTACGCGGCATGTCCCTTCTCTCGAAGTTTGATCCTCCACCCGTTAACCGTTACTCGATGGTAGGACTTTTCTGTCTTCGGATTTGGGGGAAGGCGCGCGGCTACCCGCTCATCAGTTGCTATCAGGTCCTCGTCTCGTAGCTGGGCCACAATCTCTATGATCTTGCGCTCTATCTTGCTCAGACCGTTTTCCTCTCTGCCGGCTTCTGTGGCGTCTTGGCTCTCTTCCTTACTTGTCCCGATCTGCTGGATCTCGGCGATCACAAACTCTACGAACTCAGCAAAAGCCGCTCCGATGGGCTCCCGTTCCACCCAGGCCGCGTCGGGCTGATAGCCGTCTATAAAGTGGACTACGGTCTTCCCGTCGGGCTGCTCGTAGGCCTCGATGACACCTCTCTGCTCGGAGTGCCCCAAGGATATTATTGACCAGCTCCCCCGCGTTGAGGGAGTGACGTCTGTATAAGTCACACGCGCATCGCCCCCGATGGGCACAAACGTACCGGGTGGGGCTACAATCTGCCGCTCTTCGCGGAATCTCAACATCTCGCCGGTGGCCGCCTTATATCCATCGGGCGGGTAGTGTAGCGCCAACAAACGTTCACGTTGAGGCGTACGTTGTACGGGGTGATATCCATCGGGCGTACAGAGCCTCTCCAACCGTTGCATTTGCGCCCGAAGGTGGGCTACGGTCCCTTCGTAGACCATCTCTTTGACCAAGTTGCTCACTGCCCTTTCTCCTGGGCAAGCAAAAAGCCGCCTCGCAATTTGTGCCGGGGCGGCCAGGTATGATACAATTCACCTGCCAGGCCGCCGGGTCCGGTCTGGTCATCGCCCCACGTGCCACAAACACTGTGGGGCTTTTCCTGTGCAGGGAATAGCTCAGATGTTCTGCAAGGATTATATCACCACCACTGAACACTGTCAAAGTAATATGCTCACTATCGTAAAATTTCAGGCCGTACAATTAAAGTTGTATGACCAGAAATGGAAACTTTAAGGTTTGTTACATCCAGCCGGTCACCGGATAGCTTCCTAGAAACGCAAGTAGCCGATGTAATCCGCTCGTGACTGACCGCTTCAAACCTGATCGCTCCGCTCACCCCCAGGCGCACACTGTTTGCCGGTAGACGGGCAAGGGCTGGTTCCCACTACGCGGGGACTATGCGTCTACGACCTGGACGTCAGGGAATGCACCCTTGTATGTGACCTCGTGCTCGGTCAGGGTCTTCTCATACAAGTCAATCGCCTGGTCCTCGTCGATAGGCTCCAGGGTGTCTTGCTCGCCTTGCCACTGGGTCAGGGTGACGGTGAAAAACGCGCCTTTGGGTGTCTTGTACAGCCACGTGTTGCACCCGTGCCGCTCGAAATTGTGCCCGTCCCAGTATGCATCGTGAGCGATCAGGGTTGCCGTTTTGGTGCTGTAGCGCTTGCGGTCAATGATCTTGGTAAAATCGTTTGGTGGCCTCACGTTCTCTATGCTCCCATCTAGGGGCTGTGCCCCGTGTGAAAGTCTGGCTGTGCCAGTCAGTGTGATGCCCTTGCCCGCCCAGCGCTGCCCCCGTCGCACCCAGGGGCAACAGTCGGCGATCAAGTCGCTCCCGTCGAACGCGCGATCCGGATGCGATACCCGCTCAGCGCCCGTCCCTCAGCCGGCGGATCGCGTCGACGTGCATCGCCGCCGCCCGTACCGGGTACCCCCAGCCCTCCAGCCATCGCCCATAGGCCGCCAGGTCCGCCATCTTCTGGTCCACGTCGTTGATGTCGCACCAGGTCGCAAAGAGCGCGATCTGCGTGCGCAGCATCTCGGTCATAATGTGCCCCTCTGAAAGTGCGTCGACGATCTCTTGGTATGCCACTGCTTGCCCCTTTCACCGTGCTATGGTAGAATTGGGGCAAGGCTGGGTCCCCACGAGGTGCCTTGCCCCACCGTGCGCCTGGTGGTTGACGCCGCCAGGCGCACAACTGCGCTCAGGTTTTGTCCTCCTCCAGCAGGTCGGGGACCTCAACCGCAAAGGCCGGCACCGCCATGCGCCGGCCCTCGATCTCGATCTCTACCAGCTCAATTCCCTTGGGGTAGTCTGGATGCCTGGATGCTATCCAGTCGAGAAAGGTGCCCTGGGTGCCTGCGCTGATCGAGAATGACCTCTTTCCATCGTAGCCTATGCAGTCCCTGATGATTGTTGCATTCATTGCCTGGCTCCGATGCTGTCCACCCCCGCGCGTGCAAACTCGAGGATCTGGCGCGCGATCTCCTCATCCGTCAACGCCAGGTCATCGACGTCCGCGCCCGCGGTGCGCATCTCGTGGATGTGCTGTGTTAGCGTCTTCAGGTCCATACGGGCGATCTCCGCCCGGGTGACCCCGTGCGCCACGAACTGGTCAAAAAGGTATTCCCCGTGTGGGTCTTCTGGCTCCTCCTCAGCCAAGATCTCTGCATGCTCGCGCCGCTGCTCCTCCTGGTCGGCCCAGTATGCGCCCTCCTCGGGGTCGCGCCGCACAAACGCCAGGTAATCCCCCGTGTCCAAGTGCAACAGCCCCGTCTCATACTCCGGCAGCGCGCTGTTCAGCTCGTCGGCCAGGTCGCGCAGCGCGCGCCACAGCCGATCCGATAGCTCCGGATCGCCCGCTGCCACGTCGGCGATCCTCTGGATGTCGATCAAAATCTGTTTCATTGCCGTTCTCCTTTCACCACATCGTGGTGCATATGCAAACGTAGGGTATGCCCCTACTCTTCCAACAGCCCAACCCGCGCCGCCTCAAGCAGTTCCACCGCGCCCGGTGTCAGCGCCTCGCGGATCGCCTGTACCATATCTGCCCACGCCAGGCCGTGACAGAGCGCCACCGCCCGCGCCGTGTCCAGACAGCCCCGGATGTACCCGAGGTCGCCGCAGGGGTCAGCGGCAGCCGCCGACACATAGGCCACGGCCACGCCGATCAGGACGGCCCGAACATCGCTCCGAAATAGGATGTTACAGCCCATCGCTCACCTCATCGTCGCGCGTCAGTTCATCCGCGTGAAACGTTCCCGGCCCCAGCCCAGGCCGCAGGCCCTCTACGACGTACCACAGCCGCCGGTCAGCAGGCCCCACGACCACGCCGCGCCGCCGCGAGAGGATGTGAATCACGCGGTCACCAGACTTGAAACGTTGCAAGTCAGTCAGTTGGATCTTGGCTTTCACCCGACCCTCCCTTTCTGCAGCCACTCAGCCCTCCCCGGTAGTAGCAGTCGCAGTAGCATCCCTATGGGCCTCCAGGATCTCGGTTACCTGCCGATAGGCTGCCCCGCCCTCAAAGCCGAATACGGCCCGCTCGATCCCCCGCTTGCTCTCGCCGGCGGCGTGCAGCTCCAGGACCTGGGCGACCTGGTCGGCAGATGGGCCGCCGGCAGGCAGCTCGAGCGCGGGCATCGGGTGGCGAGGCCCGCCATTGCCCAGCGCCTGCAGTAGGGTCTCCCGGCTCACCCACGGGCCCTGGATTTCCTGCGGCTCGCGGCCCACCATCTGGCACCAGGCTCGACCCTTGACGTGCAGGTCGCCGGCGGCGCTGTCGTCGAGCACGACCCGCGACGACGTCGGCGAGGTGCGAAAGCACAGCCGTGTGCTGAACTGGTCGCGGATCTGCGTATCGAGCACGCTATGCTTGGCGCTCTGCCCGGCCAGGAGCACGTACACCCCATACTGGCGCGCGGTCTGCACCGTCTCCCGCAGCGCGTCCCCGATCCCGCGCTGATTGAGCAGATTCGTCCCTTCATCGATGACCACCACCCAGGGAGGCAGGTCGACCCCGCTGGCCTCGTTGTACTCGACCAGGTTGCCGGCAAGTGGATGCTGCTCGTAGCGCTCCTTGCGCTGCCCGATCTCGTCGGTGACCTGGTGCAGCACGGCGATCGCCTCGCCGGCGGTCCTGGCCACCGGGTAGCGCAGCCGGCCCCAGCCGCGCAGCGCGTTAAACTCACTGCCGTTCACATCGATGGCCACGACCTCGCACGCCTCGGGCGCGTTGGCCACCTGGTAAAGAAACGACCGCAGCCACGCGCTCTTGCCCCACCCCGAGGCCCCAACTTCCAGGACGTGCATCAGGTTGTGGATCGAGTCGGCGACCACCTGCAGCCCGGCCGTGGCCGGGTACGCGCCCACGACCAGGTGATTGAGCGAGGGCCGCTGGCCGCGCAGGGCCTGCTCCAGGGCCACCGTCGCCGGCCAGGGCGACGTCGCCGCGGCCGTACCGTCGGTCATCCCCGCGTACGCGGGGACCTGGCGCGCGCTTCCGGCCTGGACGCCCTGCAGCGCGATCAGCGTGCGCTGCATCCCGTCGAGCTGCTCGAGCTGTGGCCACCGCTCCAGGACCGTGCTGAGCGTGAACGCGCGCAAGTTGTTTGGATCGCGCAAAATGCCGTTGATCCCGTACAGGAGAGGATAACGCCCCCGTTCGTCGGGCCGGATCTCGCGCAGGTCGTGCAGTCGGTTCTGTGTATCGATATTGGCCAGGGTCAGCCGGTCCTGGCGGTACTTGACCCAGCGCTCGGACAGGTCGTCATAGATCCGCAGGCCGGCCCGGTAGAACGATCGCGCCAGGATACCCGCGCCGGCTGCACCGCCCACGGCGAGGGATCCCCATCGGAGCATATCCCACCCATTCATCGTGCGCCCTCTCTCACTATCCTACAACGCTCAGCAGGCTGCCCCCCTGCTGAGTACTCGAGTACTCAGACCCATTATTACGCGCGTAATAAAGGGTAACCGCGCGTGCGGTCAGTCTCCTATGTCCGATTTTGATTACGCGCGTAATCACATTTGACCGCACGTGCGGTCAGTCCCTCACGCCCCGCTTGAGTACGCGCGTACTCGATTATTACACGTGTAATAATGGGTGACCGCACCTGGGGTCGACGACGTCCCTTTCCGCCAGAAAATGACTGAGTTTCGACTAACTTTCGACTTAACATTTGATGCCCGGTGATCGATGGCCAGATAGGGCTGCGCAACGTGAGCCCAACTGGGATGCCTCCCCGTTACTACACGAATCCATCACGTCGACGCGGGCACGTCCCAGGGCTCGCCTGGCTGAACCGGTCATCACCGGGGGATTGTGCCGTGTTGGCCAATTGAAAGGCATCCGGATTGCAGATCGGGCAGAGCCTGGGGCCATCCTTTCGGCGTTTCAGCCGCCGCTCGAGCTCGCGACCTCCCAGCCAGATCCTGGCCACGGTAAAACCGATCCCACGCTCCTTGCACACCTCCGTTAGCCGGGCGCCGCGGCCAGCGCGATGCTCGGAGAGTCGGCGCGCCAGGTCCTCGGTATATCCCAGGTAGTGGCCGGCGTGCCCGGAGACTCTGCGCTCAAAATGCACCAAGTACACCATTTCGCCGCCTCCATTATCTACCCTTTACAGGGTACTCAGGTTCCGGAAGCGGCTGCAGCCCTTCCTGCAGCCACTCCTGCCAGCCGAACGAATAGACGGCCGGCGGTCTGCGCTTGTCCGCGTCCAGGGCGCCGATGTACCCCAGCGTCGTCTGGATGTTTGCGTGTCCCAGGTTCTGCTGAATGCTGACCAGGTCAAAACCCGCTTCGTACAGCCGGCGCGCATATGTCCGGCGCAGGTCGTGCGGTCTGACCCTGGAGGCTTGCCCGCCGATCATCACCGGATATCCCCGCAGAACGCACTGGATCGCCCGCGTCGTCAGCCTGCCGGGGCGCAGCCGGTGACCGCCCTTGAAAATCCCGCAAAAGACCGGGCCTTTCTCGATGCCGGCAGCCTGCAGCCAGCGATCGACGATCGCCAGGACCCACTCGAGCGCGCCATACGGGACCAGCCGCTCCTTGCATCCCTTGCCCTCGCGGATGTGCAGCGCCAGGACCCCGCCCAGCTCCTGGCGCAGGTCGCGCACGTCGAGGCTGATCAGCTCTCCCTCGCGGATCCCCGTGCACAGCATCAGTGCGATGACGGCCGTATCGCGCAGTCCCTGCAGCGTCCTGTTGCCTGGCGCCGCCATCAAGGCGTTGGCCTGCTCGGCCGTCAGGCGCAAGTGCTCGCCGTCGGCGTGGTCCTGGGATTTCTTGACCTTGACCGTCGAGGCCTGGGGATCCAGGGCATTCTTGAGCCGGATCGTCAGCTCGTCGACCATCGCCTTGAGGTTCGCCGGCGAGGCCTCCTGTCCCCGTCGCTCCAGTTCCAGCCTGGCCAGGCCGAAGAAGAGATCGCGCGTCGCATTGTCGCGCAAGATCGCGCGATAGCGCGCCCGCACCGTGGCCAGGTGCGCGCCGGCGGTCGCCGGTGCGTACTCGCGTTCCTGGAGCATATAATCCCGGTATCGGGCCAGGTCCACCTGGTACCATCGGACCTGGTTCGCGATCAGCCAGGCCAGGAGCTGCCCCAGCCTGTACTTGGTGTCCTTGTCCGGGTCCTCGGGCATCAGGATCGACACGCCCAGCGCCTCTTGCCCGGCCCCCACGATGATCAGCTCTCCCATGTCACGCTCCTTCATTCCTTCGTATACGGTCATTTCTAGGAAGTAATCCGCTCACGCCCCCCGAACTTGACAGGCCCTTTGTTGGGTGTATACTCGATTGACCTCGTTTTCGCGCACTGCCGTGCACTACTGATGGTCAAGGGCAAAGCGCGAAAACATCGATCCCCAGCACCCGTGTCACGCGCACCTCTCGTTTCCCATCCACCACGCGCAGCATGACCCACAGATCCAGCGCCTCGACGATCTGTCGCTTCCTGGCAAACAGCCGATCCGCCGCGTCCAGGCTGGAGCGCACCCGCTCCGCAAACTCGTGCAGATTCCGGATCTGTTCGCCCTTCGCTTCCCTGGCCCGGATCTCTGCCTGCAGACTGTCGCGCCGGGCCACCAGGTCCTGCCGCTCCGCGTCCAATCGCCGCTTGCGCCTCATCAAATCCGCCTTGTCAAACTCCTGGACCAGGTACAGGTCGAGCAAGAGCGCCTGAGCATCCTCGTTCTTGGCGATCTCTACGTTCAGCAGGGCGATTTGCTCGCTCCTGGACAAAGGGTCGTCGGCGTCCCCGTTCTCCTGCAAATCCTTCAGGCCGTCCCAGAGCTGTTTAGGGTCGATCAGCCAGCCTCGCAGCCAGGCCCACACTGCGCCGTCGACGTCGGAAGCGTGAAACCTCGGCAGATCGCACGCCGGGGCATAGTTGTTAGGGTCCGCAAATGCCGGGCAGTAGTAATAGGTGTACACCCGTCCCTGTGCCACCGTGCCGCTCCCCACCATGCGATGCCCGCTGTGCCCACAGACGACCCGACCGCTGACCAGGTAAGGGTACTTTTTGGGGCGGACCGCCCGCTGGTTGTACTTGAGCATGTCCTGGGCCGCGTTCCACATCTCGCGGGTAACGATTGCCGGGACCTGGACAACCACGTGGCGCTCCGGTGGATTGCGCACCAACCGGCGCCGTACCTGGCCGCCGCGCACTTCCTTGACGCGCCGGGTCTTGCCATAGCGCCACACGCCGGCGTAGACTTCATTTCCGAGCATCCCCTGCACGGTCGACCGGACCCAGGTCCGGTGTCGCTGCCTGGGTGCGCGATACCCCGACCGCGTCTCCGATGCGCTCCAGGTCGGGATCCCCAGCTCGGTCAACCGGCGTGCAATCGCCGACGACGTCATGGGCCCCTGATCGGCGTCTCCCTGGGTGTACCAGGTATACATCATGCGCACGATCCGCGCCTCGGGCTCAAAGACCTCGAGCACCGTCTTGCCGTCGCGCTGGGCCACACAGTAGCCATAGGGGGGACGGCCGCTCACGATCACGTTGCCTTTCTGGACCGCCCCGCGCCGTCCCCGCTGCAGCCGCTGGGTGATCTTTTTCGCCTCGTACTCGGCAAAACCTGCCAGGAAGTGCCGCTGCAGATCGCCCTCTGGCGTAGGCGGAAAGTCGTACAGCACAAACTCGATCGTGCATCCAAAACGCTTCAGCTCGTTTTCGATATATCCCTGTTTCCAGGTATCCCTTGCCAGGCGGTCCATCTCGCGCACCACCAGGACGTCGAATTGTCCCTCTTTGGCCATATCGAGCACCTGGTTGAGTTTCTCCAGGTCCAGATCCGCCCCCCTGGTCCCGCGCACGTCCTCGCACAGCTCCGCCACGATCGCATAGCCACGCTCGAGGGCGTAGGCCCGGCAGAGCTCGATCTGGCTCTCCAGACTCCCCCGGTCGCGATCGTCTCCGCTGACCCGCGCGTACAGCACCGCCCGCCTGGTCACCCCGCACGTCACCGTCTGCCGGCCGCTCAGCCCTGATCCCGAACTGCGATCCCCATCTCTGCTATGCTGGCCCGGGCCAACCGGAGATGATCGGACTGCATATACGACGTGCAAACGCCGATGGCGGCCAGCGCCGTAAAAGCACCGTGCAGCGTGTCCCACACGTCCTGCTTGGCGGAATCCGAGCCCGTGGCCACGTGACACGCTTCAGCGACCGCGGAGCATTCCTCCGGGCTGAGATAGACAACCACACCGCCGATCTCGATCTTGTGCACAAACATTGCCCTCTCCCTATCTACAATCCCAGGTCCGCGATCTTGCGTCGCGCCTGGTCCACACGCGGATCGCCCGCGTCCGCTTCCGGATCCGCACCGGCGGATGGGAGATCGCCCGTCCCCGCGCGCAGCATCCGCTTCACCTCGGCCAGCTCCTGGTATACGTCCCCCAGGGTCACCGCCTGGCCAATGTACTTGCGCACCGCCGCACGGATGTGCTCCGAGCGCTTCCTGGAGGGCACGCCCTTGAAAAAAGCCAACAGGTCGCGATCCCGCTCCAGGTCAACCGTAAACGTGAACGTCATACTGGCCATCGTAGGTCTACCCTCCAATGTGAACCGCAAAGCGGTAAAAGCCGCGGGCGTTGGCCATCTCGGGCTGTTCCATCACCATCGCCTGCCGGAAGGCACGTCGCACGTGCGCCCCCCACAGGTAGGCCCCGCCGCCGCACACGATCACCTGCCGGAACGTCGCCGCGCCAGGCCCCCAGTACTGCCCCGCCGTATCGACGATCTCTTGCCCGACGTCGTCAAGGATCGGTCGCACCACCGGCGCCAGGTCGACGCGCAGCCCCTGGTCGTATATCTCGCCGGCGATCACCGCCTCCATTAGGCGGTGATCGCGCAGCCGCGCCAGGCCGGGGTGCGCCTGGTCCAGGTACTCGCGCACCGCCCGGACCACGTTCCAGGCGCCCCGCTCCGTGCTCTTGCTCTCCGAGGGGATGTCGCTCAGCCCGTCGACGGATAGGTAATTGACCGTGTGCCCGCCGACGTCGATCACGGCCACCTTTGAGTCGGCCAGCTCGGGACAGACGATCCGCCCGCGGTCGTCGAGCAGCAGCGCCAGGACCACGCCCCAGGCCTGCGGGACCACGCGCACCGATTCGACGGTCACCGTCTGCCCGCGCCGCCCCTCGCGCTCGAAGCGATGCACGCCCTGCAGCCGCTCACGCAGCGCCCCCTTGTCCCGCGCATAGTCGGCGAGCGGCAGCCCGGTCACCAGGCTGACGCTGACCGCCGTGCCCAAAGTCAGCTCCGACAGCGCGCCATAGAACAGCCCGCCCACGTACTCGGGACTGGCGATCCACTCCGCCGTCTCCTTGCGCGCGCCGGCGAGCCCTTTCTTCACCGCCTCTTCGCCGACCAGGTAGCAACCATAGCCCGATTGCACCATGATCTGCCCGTGCCCGTTGAGAGAAAAAAGCGACTCAGCCGGCCGGGTCACAAAGCTAGGAAAGCGCGCCCAGCGCTCCCCGCAGATCGCTTTTGTACTGTGAAAGCCCAGATCCAGCCCGATGTCCATCCTAGTCCCCTTTCATCACTGACCATCCATTGCTTGACGATATCCAACCAGGCAAAAAAAGCGGCCAACCGTGTGCCCGCCGATCGGGTCGGTTGGCCGCTCAAACCATCCAAAAGCTTGCGTGCTACAGCCAAGAATGGTATACTTGGTGTAGCCTATCCGCTGGCCATTTCAGCGAGCTAGGTTAGGGTCGTGTTTGGTGTTACAGCACCGGCACGGCCCGCTTTTTGGGGACTAGTCGTCCCCTTGTTCAGGTTCTGAACGAGGCAGGATCCGGGACGTCTCCCCTTGTACCCAGGCCCTCAGATACCATCGCACGAGCTGAGAGATTGTTACATCCTCTGCTGCAGCTTTTGCCTTGGCCGCCTCGTGCAGCTCCCTGGGGACTCGGATCGTCATCCTGACTTCGTCTTTGCTCATCAAGCCCTCGTTCTCATCCTGTTCGCACAAGCTCATTATACACCTCTTCGCGCTGGGTGTCAAGGATCACTTTGGCCGTGCCGGTGTGCTTGACTGGTAAGGTGCAAAGGCCGGCGCGCTACGTTGCCGGCCGCGTGGTCTCTATGTGAGGCCCGTCGTGGCCCGCTGCCGCAGCGCCTGCCGTGCCGGGCTGGGCAGCCTGGTCCCCGCGTACGCGGGGATCGGCGAGAGCATCGTCCGGCAGTCGCAAGAGCAGGGCATATACTTTTCCCAATGCCCCCCTACGGATGACCTGGGGCGTTCGCTCGATCGCCTCGACCGGTCGCTGTATTGTGTCCATCGCTTACCTCCACGACAAAGGGTCGTTCCTGGGCAAGGTGATTACACGTGTAATCAAGAGAGGGATTGCGTCGGATATCTCAGATTCTACGAAGTTATCCAATCGCTCTCCCTACCCCGTGCGGCCCGAGATCCGCTCCATTTCCTCCGCCAGGTCGGCCCTGGCTCGCCCCAAGATCTCTGCAAGAGCTTTCTCCGTCTTAGCGTGTGTGATCGCCAGGGCAGCCTGGGCTCGCCCCAAGATCTCTGCAAGAGCTTTCTCCGTCTTAGCGTGTGTGATCGCCAGGGCAGCCTGGGCTCGCTCGAGAACGACCTCGCACCGTTCCAGCTCGTGTGAGAAGGTTACCATTCTACTCCCGTCGTGTGACCATCCACCGTGACCGCGCGCGCGGTCACTCCCACGCGCGCCCTGTGCACCCTAACCGGCCAGCTTGCCACCAGGTGCGCCTCCCAGCGGTGATCACTCGCACTATGAGACCCGCTCCGCGTCAGGACACATCAGCCGGTGGTAGGAAAATGCCCCAGCCGATGAGTCTCTGGTATTCCTTCAAGAGTGCAGCCTGTTGATCGACGTTTGTCGCACCCAGGTCGGCGTCCGCGTGCGCGTCGCGCAAATCTGGGAAACCCGCGATGAGGACTCGCCAGAATGATCCCTCCCAGCGGTGCAGGCCGGCAGTGGCAAATCGCGAAACCAGCTCCGAATGCCAGCTTTTCAGTTCCTGATGCACGGGCCGCAGGTCATCATAGATGGCCGGCAACTCCTGCCACGTCGCCAGGCGCTCCTCTTCAAATCCCGACCTCGAGATGCGTTCGAGGATCCCCTTGATCTTCGGCATAGCTCTTCGCGTCTCCCCGGCCGCTCTCCGGATCAGACGCTGGCCATCCTCGACAAACGCGGCGTGTTCTTTCCGGAACTGGATATACGTGTCCAACTCGACCTGCACTTTGAGCAGGTCGTCGAGCACCTCAGCCAGTGCCCGGCGCCGCATCGCCTCCGCCACCCATTGCCGGGCGGCCCGGGCCTCGTCGACCAGGGGCGCGAGCGCCTCGAGTTCAGATCGCGCCTCGGCGAGTAGGTCATCGGCAGCCGCGACCACGTCGAGCGCAGACGAGATGTCTTCCCGCCGGCCGGGCAGAACCGAGTGCAACTGTTCCCTGAACTCTCTCGCCGCCACAGACTCATGTCGGTTCTGGACCGTTTTGCACAGGCCCTCTGCCGCCTGCAGAACTCTACCGCTCCCCCCTTCCTTGCCCTCACCCATTCGGCCTTCTCACACTGAACGGGTCATTCTGCAGAGCCCCGATCTGCTTGTTCAGCCGATCGATCCGCTCGCCGATCACCTTGAGCTCTGCTGGAATGAGCGCCAGCTCGGATACAGCTTTCCCATACCCGGTGACCAGGATCGATCGCTCCACATCCCCCGCGTCCACGGCATGCGCCGCCAGGTCGCGCTGCTCCTGCTCCAGGTCAGCCGCACGCACCTTGCGCGCCTGGGCCATTTTCTCCAGGCGCGATTGCTCATCGGCCAGATCTTTCAACTTGGCTCTATATTCCTGGTCCCGCTTCTCCACGTACGCCAGCCTTTCTTGCCTGTTCATTGTTCGCTCCTCATCTGATGTCCTGAAAACGAAAAATCCGACCCCGTTCCCCGCCGGTCACATACGGCCACGCGAGGAAACAGGACAACCTACCTCGATCTGTCGCGTCAGGCGAGGGCCCTCGATCTCGGCCTGCCTGACGATCACCAGGACCACCTGGGGAGGCAGCGCCCAACGGCGCAGCACGCCCGCGACCGTATACCCGAGGCCGGCCCCACAGGGGATATCTCTGCGCAGTACCCGGTTCGCCGGAACCTGTCCGGAATTAGGGGGCACTCCCTCACCGTTGTCGCCGACCAGGTCGCAGACCGCCTGCCGGCCATCGGTA
>Ga0307379_10007257_pt1 | contig 15090 bp, 5 predicted proteins | sample UN2MG_FD_202237 | JGI IMG/M metagenome (GOLD analysis project Ga0307379, IMG submission 202237) | Soil microbial communities from Risofladan, Vaasa, Finland - UN-2 | ecosystem: Environmental > Terrestrial > Soil > Coastal area > Acid sulfate soil | place: Finland: Risofladan, Vaasa | collected... | reverse complement strand
CGCGGCGGCCATCGGGGCTGTCGCTCACGCTACTGACCCCGTGGCTGTGGCCTTCGAGGATGTGCAAGCATGCGCCGCTCTCCAGATCCCAGACTCGAACAGCATTGTCAGGCCCGAGGAAGCCGCCCCCTGAGACCGCGCGGCGGCCATCGGGGCTGAAGCTCACGCACCGGACCCAGTCCCTGTGGCCTTCGAGGATCCGCAGGCATTCGCCGCTCTCCAGGTCCCAGAGCCGAAGGGTCTTGTCATTACTTCCAGAGACCGCTCGGCGGCCATCGGGGCTGAAGCTCACGCACTCGACCGGGCCGCTGTGGCCTTCGAGGGTGCGCAGGCATCCCCCGCTCTCCAGATCCCAGAGCCTGAGGGTTCTGTCAGAACTTGCCGAGACCGCGTGGTGGCCATCGGGACTCACGCTCACGCTCACGACCGAGTTCCTGTGGCCTTCGAGAGTGCGCAGGCATTCGCCGCTCTCCAGGTCCCAGAGCCGGAGGGTGTGGTCACCGCTTCCCGAGACGGCGCGGCGGCCGTCGGGGCTAGCGCTCACGCTCAACACCTCGGCGCTGTGGCCTTCGAGGGTGCCGAGGCATTCTCCGCTCTCCAGGTCCCAGAGCCGGAGGGTTCTGTCAGAACTTGCCGAGACCGCACGGCGGCCATCCGGGCTCACGCTCACGTCACTGACGTCGCTAGAGTGGCCTTTGAGAGTGCGGAGGCATTCGCCGCTCTCCAGGTCCCAGAGCCGGAGGGTTCTGTCAGAACTTCCCGAGACCGCACGGCGGCCATCCGGGCTCACGCTCACGCTACTGACCGGCTCGCTGAGTCCCTCGATGGTGTGCAGGCATTTCCCGTTCTCCAGGTCCCAGAGCCGCAGGGTCTTGTCATAACTTGCTGAGACCGCGCGGCGGCCATCGGGGCTCGCGCTCACGCTCGTGACCCAGCCGCTGTGGCCCTCGAGGGTGCGCAGGCATGCCCCGCTCTCCAGGTCCCAGAGCCGGAGGGTGTGGTCACCGCTTCCCGAGACGGCGCGGCGGCCATCGGGGCTGACGCTCACGCTGCTGACCCAGCTGCTGTGGCCTTCGAGGATGTGCAGGCATGCGCCGCTCTCCAGGTCCCAGAGCCGGAGGGTCTTGTCCTCGCTGGCCGAGACCGCGCGACGGCCATCGGGGCTGACGCTCACGCTCCAGACCCGGCCTCTGTGGCCTTTGTGTGTGCGCAAGCACTCCCCGCTCTCCAGGTCCCAGAGCCGGAGGGTATTGTCCCAACCTGCCGACACTGCGCAGCGGCCGTCGAGGCTGACGCTGACGCTGAAGACCCCGTCGCTGTGGCCTTCTAGGGTGCGTAGGCATTGTGGGCGAAGGGGCGGAGCCGGCGGGCGGGGCGAACGACGCAACCAGGGACGCGTCAGCGTGTCGAGGAGTCCCTCGGCGGCGGCCGACACCGGACCCGTCTCGGCGTAGTTGTACGCCACCTCAAGCGTGTGCGTCGGGTGATCGGTCAGAAGAGCCAGGTGACCGGACACGAAGTTGACGAAATGCCGGAGACGCGCGGCGCGTTCGGATTGGTCTTCTGGTATCCCAACTTCGGATCGGGTCCCCAACTCCGGCGGATGGGGCGGGTATTCCGGCTCCGGGACCGCTTCGCCATGGTCCCGGCGGTCACGCCATTCGGCGCGCCGCGCGGCGTAGTCGCGCAGCGCCAGATTGTAGCGGCGCATGGCCTCGTCGTGCCGCCGGTTGCGCTCCAGTTCTTCGCGGAACTCGGGGAGCGCGTTGAATGCCTCGTTGTAGTCACGCATCAGATCGTGAACCAATCCCACCGAACACTTGCCCTGGATGAACAGGAGATCGCAGAGGACCTGGCACAGCTCGTCCCATTGCCGGCCGCCGACCAGATGGTAGCACACCTGGAGGAACGGGCGCTGGCTCTCGCCTTTCCAACTCCGGTCCTTCTCCGGGTCCGCCAGTCCCTGGAAGTAGGCCGCCAGCCGCTGGTGCGGCTGCCAGGCCCGGTCGAACGCCTCCCCGAAATGCTCCAGGACCCATTCCGCTACCTGGCGGTGGTAGAAGGTCAACACGTTGGCGCCCGTTGCGGCGCGCTCGGCGAGGTAGGGGACGAGGTCGAACCGGAGGCGAGACCAGAGCGCAATGGGGATGCGCGTCGCGTTCGGGGGCATCTCATGGCGGGTGCTTCTGGTGGCGTCGTCGAGCTCCGCCTTGTACTCGTGGTCTCTGAACAGGACTTCCAGGATTTCGTTCTCCGCCAGTCCTTCACGCGACGCGGTGAGATAGCCCAGAACGCGGTCCACCAGCAGTTCGCCGTGGTTCGTCGGTAGACGGAGCCGTTCGATGAGCTGGCCGAGGAGCGCAGGCACGCCCTCGCCCAGGTCGGGTGCGGCATCATGGGACCGCCAGAGCCGGGCCTCCTCGAACAGCAGCCGGAGGTAGATCGGTTGGCGGCAGGCCGCCGAGGCCAGGCGTTGCTCGATGCGCGCCCGCTGGTCCGGGTTGACCGTGCGTCCCGCCTGGGGGAGCCAGCGGTCGAACAGCAGCACCCTGGCCTCGGCCTCCGAGAGGGCATCCAGATTGATGAAGCTCTCCGCCGGGAGCCCGCGTCGCGTGAGTTCGGCATACGGCTGGCCGGCCGGATCGCCTTCGGCCCGATCGGACAGGCAGGATACCACGAGCTTCACATGGGCCGGGAGCCGTCCAGCCGGGATCCAGTGGAGCAATCGCCCGCTGTCCGCCTCGGAAAGCTGGTCGAGGGCGTCCAGGAACAGGATCAGCGGCTGCTCAGGCGTGGCGGCCCGGAGATGCTCGTGCAGCTCCTCCCGCAATGCCTTGGGGTCCGCGGGAAGCTCCCCCTCGCGCGGATGCCGCAACCGCAGTTCCTGGCAGAGGCTGCCCAGCAGCGAACGGAGATCGGACGAGCGCGGCTGCACGCCGATGAAGCGGACAATCGGCTGGCGGGTCTTCGCCAATTCCTGGGCGGCCCGCGCCAGCAGGGACGTCTTGCCGCAGCCCGAGGCGCCATGAACGACCAGCGGCCAGGGGGAGTCGTTCTGCACGTAGTCGAGGATGGCCTTCAGCTCCGCTTGCCGGCCCACGAACGAAGCCTCGGCGCCACGCTCCCGGCCGAAACGCTCGTGCTCGTCCTGCTCGATCTTCAGTTCGCGGAGAGCGCGTTCCGCGGAGGCCTGGGTGGTCTGTGCCCAGTACTCATCTATCTGCTGTCGGATGATCTCCGTCAGCCGTCTTTCCACATCGGCACAAAGCTGCTCCAGGTGATTCGTCGTGACGTCTGCGGCGGGCTGGTTCTGAGGGCCAACGACGAGGGCGGCCTTGGCTTCGAACACGTTCAGCTTGCCCAGCCGCTTGCGGAGTTCGTCCTTCAGCCGCTCCTGCTCGGCCTGGAGGTCTGCATCCACTCCCCCGGACGGCTTCACGTCAACGAAGTCCTTGATCGCGGTCGGGTCGGTGAACCCGCCGATGTTCTCGATCTCCCGAAGGAACGCCAGCACATGCTCCTGGGCGTCTGGAACACGCAGCGCGCCGCGCCAGATCTCCTGTTCGGTGGCGGAGGCCTGGAAGCGGACGATGGGGGGCGGCGCGTCGCCCTCCGGCGCCGCATCGTCGAAGCGCCCCTGCAACTGGTCCGGCGGCATGGCGTGGTTGATGATCGCCCACAGGACTGCCTGGACCTCGTTCCAGACCGCGTCCTTCGTGTAGTCCCTGCCGTCGTGCAGATCCTGCCGGCGGGACTGGAGCACATGGACGGGTGGGACGGCATTCTCATCTCGGCGATACCAGTCTCGCAGGACCGCGACCGCCGGGGCGCTGCTGGCGGCTGGGACCTGCGCGGCGGCGCACTCCAACGCGTGGAATTCCGCAACGGAAATCTCTTCCGGCAAGGGCCGCCAGCCGTACCGGTTGCCCAGCAGGATCAGGAAATTGGGGCGGGGAGAGATCTCCTGTGCACGGCGCAGTTCGTCAAAGCAGATCCGCATCGTGCGGTGATCGAGGCCGGCTTCCGTGGAGACGCCCCAGCGGAGATCAATCGCCTGGAACTGAAAGCCGCTCTGCAGGCAGAGTTGCTCCAGTCTCGGGAAGACCTCCTCTTGCAGCGCGTTGCGCTCATGCTTCATGTCGCTGAACGTCGAGCTGACGAAGACCCGAATGACGGGGCGCCGGCGGGTGTTGGAGTGTGGAGCTGTCACACTTGCCCTTCCTCAAGCAGCAATGTCACACGTTCCGCATGCATGTCGCGGAAGGTGGAGGAGATGAAGACGCGAACGGTGCGCCAGGAGACGGGGCCAGGCATGCGGGGAATCCTCCTCTGGGGAGGGACGCTCGCCGTGTTCGTGTCCCGCGCAGATTACAGGCCGCACTCTCCTGTGTCAAGCCCCTGCCCTGGGAGCGTTTCATTTGCACTTGACTCGACGGGCGAGGGGAGTACAATAGGGGCTTGGCAATTGATGAGGGGCCCCACGGCCCCGGCTGAGCGAGCGGGCGTAGCTCAGTGGTAGAGCGCAACGTTGCCAACGTTGATGTCGTGGGTTCAAGTCCCATCGCCCGCTCCATTTCTATTTTTCCGCCAATCTACCGAGCGAACGCGACGGAGGCACGCGGCTGGCATGGCAGACGAGGATGCAGGAAACGTGGGCGCAGGTGAGGCGGGCGACGCCGCCGAGGCGCAGCCCAAGCCCGAAGAACCCCCCAAGGCCGAGGAATCGCCCAAGCCCGAGGAGCCGCCCACGCCGCCTCGCGCGACGACGAGCGTCGAGGGCACCGGGCCGTGCGCCCGCCTGCTGAAGGTCGAGATCGGCCAGGCCCGCGTCCACGACGAGATCGAGAAGAGCTACGGCGAGCTGCGGCGGACCGTGTCGCTCAAGGGCTTCCGGCCCGGGCACATTCCGCGCCACGTGCTCGAGCGCCGCTTCGGCGAGCAGGTGACCGAGGCCGTGCGGCAGACGCTGGTGGATGAGGGGCTCGAGCAGGCCATCGAGGACCACACGCTGCGCCTGGCCATGGCCGCGCAGGTGGACTACGAGAAGATCCCCCTCGATGCCGCGCAGCCGCTGAAGTTCGAGGTCAAGGTCGAAATCGTCCCCGCGTTCACCCTCGAGGGCTACCAGGACCTCGAGGTCGAGCGGCCCGGGGTGAGCGTGACGGATGAGGACGTGACGAGCGCCCTCGAGGGCTTCCGCCGCCGCCACGGGAAGTTCGAGAAGGTGGAGGAGGGGCAGGTCGTGGAGGGCGACGTGCCGATCTGCCACGCCTTGGCCATCCAGGACGGGCAGGAGATCTGGCGCGAGAGCGAACTGGGCGCCTTCCTCAACCACGAGACGATTGCGGGCATCCCGGTGCCCGGCCTCCGCGAGGCCATGGTCGGCGCCCAGATCGGCGAAACCAAGTCGTTCAAGGCCATCAAGCTGCCCGACAACTTCCGCGCCGAGCAGCACCGCGGCAAGGAGGCGGACCTCGAGGTCACGGTGGACGAGATTCGGCGTCTCGCGTTGCCCGAGGCGACCGACGAGTGGGCCAAGTCGCTCCGCTTCGACGACCTGGAGGATCTCGGGGACGAATTGCGCGACGAGTTGCGCCGCTCGCGCGAGCACGAGGCCGACCAGGCGGTGCACGCGGCGGTCGCCGAGAAGCTGCTGGGGCTGACCGATTTCGAGGTGCCCGAGGGGCTGGTCGAGCGCCTCGTGGGCCAGGCCCGCGAGCGCCAGCGCCTCGCCCTTCTCTACCGCGGCGAGCCGCGGGAGGAGATTGACAAGCAACTCGCCACCCAGGACCAGGAGGCGCGCGAGGCGAGCGTCCGCCAGTGCAGGCTCTACTTCATCTACGACCGCATCGCGGAGCAGGAGAAGATCTTCGTCACCGAGGACGACGTGGCGCAGCGCATCCAGGCCATCGCGCTCAACTACCGCCGTCGGCCCGAGGACGTGGCCAGCGAGCTCGAGCGCGAGGGCCGCCTGAGCGCCCTGCGCCACGAGATGCGCGAGGAGAAGGTCCGAGACTTCCTCGTCCAGCACGCCAAGGTCACCCAGGCCTCCGCCGGGCCCGCTCCCGACGCACCGGCCGAGGCCGAGCCCAAGGACGCCTGACGCCGCGACCCGCGGAGCGCCCGCAACGCCCCCACGCCTCCGCCCCGAGCCACGCCCAAGGAGCACCCAATGCCGTCCCTCGTCCCCATCGTCGTCGAGAAGGAAGGCCACATCGAGCGGGCCTACGACATCTTCTCCCGCCTGCTCAAGGACCGCATCATCTTCATCGGCACCTCGATGGACGACTACATCGCCAGCCTCGTCATCGCCCAGATGCTGTTCCTCGCCAACGAGAAGAAGAACCAGGACATCAAGCTCTACATCAACTCCCCCGGCGGCTACGTCCACTCGGGCCTGGCCATTCTGGACACGATGGACTTCGTGCCGTGCGACGTGGAGACGTGCTGCGTCGGCATGGCCGCCTCGATGGCCGCCGTGCTCCTGGCGTGCGGCACGAAGGGCAAGCGCTACATCCTGCCCAACGCCCGCGTGATGCTCCACCAGCCCTCCGGCGGAATGGAAGGCACCGCCGCCGACATCCGCATCCACGCCGAAGAAATCCTCAAGATGAGGGCCACCATCAACCAAATCCTCGCCAAGCGCACCGGCCAGCCCATCGATCGCGTCGAGCGCGACACCGACCGCGACTTCTTCATGTCCGCCGACGAGGCCCTCCGCTACGGCCTCGTGGACGAGGTGCTCGCCAGCGCCAAGTCCCAGTCCGCGGCCCCCGCGCCCGACGCCCCCGCGTCGGACGCCCCGAAGAGCGACTAACCCCCAGGTGCACCATGGCCAAACGCCGCGATTCTGCCAAGCCCACCCAAACCTGCACCCTGTGCGACAAGACGTCCGACCTCGTGGACATCATGATCCCCGGCCCGCACGGGATCTTCATCTGCGAGGACTGCGTGGAGATCTGCAACGCCCTCGTCCGCTTCGAGCGCCAGCGCAAGCGCGGCGACGAGCGCAGGCTCCCTAACCTCCTGCCACCCCAAGAGATAAAGCGACAGCTCGACCAATACGTCATCGGCCAGGAGCACCCCAAGAAAATCCTCTCCGTCGCCGTCTACAACCACTACAAACGCCTCGTACAGGGCAAACCCTCCGACGACGACGACACCGAAATCGAGAAATCCAACATCCTCCTCCTCGGCCCCACGGGCTCGGGCAAGACCCTCCTGGCACACACCCTCGCGCGCATCCTCGACGTCCCCTTCGCCATCGGCGATGCAACCACCCTCACCGAAGCCGGCTACGTTGGAGAGGACGTCGAGAACCTCCTCCTCCGCCTCCTCCAGGTCGCCGACTTCAACGTCGAGCGCGCCCAGCAGGGCATCCTCTTCATTGACGAAATAGACAAGATCCACAAGACCTCCGAAAACGTCTCCATCACCCGCGACGTCTCCGGCGAAGGCGTCCAGCAGGCCCTCCTCAAGATGCTCGAGGGCACCATCGCAAACGTCCCCCCCGGCGGCGGACGCAAGCACCCCGAGCAACACTACATCCCGGTGGACACCACGAACATCCTCTTCATCTGCGGCGGCACGTTCACCGGCCTCGAGAACATCATCGGCAAACGCCTCGGCCGCTCCCTCATCGGCTACGCCAAGACCATAACCGACCGCTCCGAGAGCCCCGAGCACCAGAAGGGCCGCCTCGTCGCCAAGGTCGAGCCCGAGGACCTCGTCGGCTACGGCATGATCCCCGAATTCGTCGGACGCCTCCCCGTCGTCTCCGCACTCATGCCCTTGGACGAACAAGACTTACACCGCGTCATGACTGAGCCCCGCAACGCCCTGGTCAAACAGTACCAGAAGCTGTTCGACCTCGAGGGCCGCAAGCTCGCCTTCACCCCCGAGGCCTTGCGCGAGATCGCCCTCAAGGCCCTCGACCGCGGCACCGGCGCCCGCGCACTCCGCAGCCTCTTCGAGGACATCATGCTCGACCTCATGTTCGAGCTGCCCAGCCGCCCCGACGTCAAGGAACTCGTGATCACCCCCGAGATCGTCCGCCACCAGTTCGAGCGTCTGGCCGACACCCGCACCCAGCGCGAGCCCGTCCCCTCCGACGCCGACCGCAAGGACGCCTCCGAGCACCCCCCCCGCCCCAAACCCGCCCAGCGCGAAACTGCCTGAGCCGCCCTCCACGTGGACTGCCGCGAGATCCCCCTCCGCCCCGACGCCGACCAGCCCGTGATCAAGATCAGGTAGACTGCGGCATCGCCGACACCGACGCAGCAGCTTGTCATTGCGAGCCTGTCGAGCAACCTTTCAAGGGCGTGATGCGTCGTCGTCGGCGCGCGTTTCCACGTCGGCGGCAAGCCCCCGAAAGGTGCTTCGACAAGCTCAGCATGACATCGCCGAAACCGGTGGCCGCTCGGCGAGCCCACTGCTTGACAGGGCGCGGGTCACCGGCGACTACCGTGCTGAGGAGGGGTGGCGGTACTGCTGCCTCACAGGGTACATGAGCCCGTGGACCTCAATCTACATAGTTTCTGTTGCGGAAAGCTACCCTTGGCGAAGGCCACGTTCGGAGTGCGGGCTTTAGCCCGTATCTTCGCGGTCGAATCGCCAATCCAAGATACGGCCTGAAGGCCGCACTCCGAACCGGGACTCTCCGCAACAGAAACTACATAGCAGTCCTGGACGAGCGGGACCTGATAAACGAGATGTGCAGTTCGATGGGCCGACCACCGCTCTTCCGCGAGTCCTTCCGGTGGGAACGGAGGGTGGCCGGTCGCCGCCCACTTGACACGGCGCGGGGTCGGGGCTAGGATCGGGGCATCACAAGTCTCGCTCGGCTCTCGGCCTCGGGAATCTTGGGGAGGGCGGAACCGGGCGGGCCGCCGAGCGTCTAAAGACCAGAGGAAGGTGTGACTAGATCATGTCCCGGCCCCGGGTGAGCAAAGGAGAGAACTGACCATGTCGCCTACTCGAAGACTGGTGGTCAAGGCGTCGGGGCTGCTTCTGGCAATGGGCGTCGTGCTCGTGGCGTTCGGCCAGAAGCTGGCGACCGAGGATGAGCTTTACTCCAATGGAGTCAAGAACTTCCGCGAGAAGTCGTTCAAGCCGGCCTCCGAGGCGTTCGAGGAGCTGCTGAAGCGCTTCCCGAAGTCGGCGCGGGCACGCGAGGCGCAGTTCCTGCTCGCCGAGTCGTTCCGCATCGCCCGCCAGTTCGGGCGGGAATCCACGTATCCGAAAGCCGATCAGGCATACCAGGTGCTGACGGAGGGGAAGACGGAGGATCTCTGGAAGTCCCGCGCACAGGCCGGGCTGGCCCGCCTGCACATGAGCTGGAATTACTGGGGCAACAGGGAGAAGGTGAACTCGCTGCTCGACGCCTCGCTGACGGGCTACGAGAAGCAGGTGAAGAAGGATTCGCCTGTCGCCCTAAAGCGCGAGCTGGCCGAGGCTTATATTGACCGCATCCAGGCGGGCATGAACGAGATGGGCTACATGTCGCCCGACCAGGTGAAGGAGATGTTGAAGCAGCGGGACGAGGCCCAGAAGGCAGCCGAGCCGGCCGCCAAGGCGGCCCCCGCTCCCGCGGCGCAGCCCGTGGCAGCCCCGGCCGTGATGCAGCGTCGCGGCATGAGGGCGCCCATGCCCCCGCGGCCCGCCCCGCCCGTGGACCAGGACGAGGCGTTCAAGAAGCGCGTGGACTGGTATGCCCGGGTGGACGAGATGGTCGCGAAGATTGACGCTCTCGGAGCGGGGAAGGATCTTGAGGCGAAGGCCCGCTGGACCGTTGCCCAGCGGGGCAACACGGATGAGTATCTCCAGCAAATCGTTGACAAGTATGCAGATACGGAGTTGTGGGACGACGCGGTGTTCAACCTGGCGCAGCGGCGCGAAGGGCAGGGGAAGTTCATCGAGGCCCTCGCCATCTACAAGAAGCTCACCGACCGCTACAACGAGCAGCAGAGCCGCTTCGTGAAGAACGCCAGGCAGCGCGCGGACAATATTCGCAAGCCGCAGCTCAACGTGAACTCCCAATATGCCTGCCTGCCTGGCGTGAAGCCGACGCTGAACTACTCGTGGCGGAACCGGGACAAGGCGACGTTCCGCATCTTCCGCACCGAGCCGTTCGGCCAGCCCCACCACACCAACCTCCAGGAAATGGCCAGGGCCGGCAAGGGCCAGGAGTTGAAGACGTGGGACGTGCCGCTCGAGAACAAGAAGGAGCACGAATACCATAACTCCCAGATGGAGTTGGACTTGACTGAGGAGGGCGCCTACCTGGTGACGGCCGATGCGGGCGGCGTCCACAACGACACCCTGGTGCTCATCACCAAGCTGGTGATCGTGACCAAGGGCGCGAGCGACAAGACCATCGCGTTCGTGGCCGACGCCCTTTCGGGCGAGCCCGTCGCCACGGCCGACGTGCAGGTGGCCTGGTGCTGGTGGGAGAACAACGGCCAGCGTTGGGCCGACGCCAAGGGCGCGACGAACGACGGCGGGTTCTTCACCCACCCGGTAAACGATCAGCGGCACCACCAGTACTTCCTCCTGGCCCGCAAGGGCACGTCGTACGCCTTCACCCAGGCCAATCGCGGCTGGTGGAGCCCGATGCGGCCTGGCCTCTGGTTCTACGGCTACACCGACCGGCCCGCCTACCGGCCCGAGGAGGAGGTGCACTTCAAGTTCATCGCCCGCAACTACGACGGCAACGACTTCCAGAACCTCGCGGAGCAGGTCTACCGCGTAACCATCAACGACCCGCAGGGCGGCAAGCTCTACGAGAAGGACCTCACGACCGGCGACCACGGCACGCTCACCGACTCGGTCAAGCTGGCCAAGGAGCCAAAGCTAGGCCAGTACAACATTTACATTCGCAAGCCCGACAACAAGGGCGGCGGCGGGAACACCCACTTCCGCGTCGAAGAGTACAAGCTGCCCGAGTACAAGGTCGAAATCTCGACGAGCAAGGACAGCTATCGCGTCGGCGAGAAGCTCGAGCTCAAGGTGGCCGCCAACTACTACTTCGGCGGCCCAGTGCAGGAGGCCGAGGTCGAGGTCGTCGTCAAGCAGAACCAGTACTGGCACTATTACACCCCCTACCGCAAGTATGCCTGGTATTACGACGACTTCGAGGGAGGGCGCCGAGGTCGCATGTGGCACCGCGGCGGCGGCACCGTCGTGAAGACCGAGAAGCTCATGACCGATGCCCACGGCGTCGCAACCGTCACCATTGACACCCCCCCGCTCCCCGAGCAGGAGGACCAGCGGCGCGACTACACGTACAGCGTCGAGGCCCGCGTGGTGGACAAGAGCCGGCGCGAGATCACAGGCTCCAGGAACATCAAGGTAACTGTAAAGCCCTTCTACGTTTACGTCACCCCCAAGAACCACGTCTACCTCCCCGGTGACCGCATCGAGGTGGACGTGGCGGCCCGCAACGCCAACGACGCGCCGGTGAAGACGCAGGGCATGTTCCGCGTCTTCCTGGCCACCTACAACGAGGAGAAGGAGAAGGCGCTCCGCAAGGAGGGCAAGCCCTTCGACACGAAGGACATCTACAACCTCAAGGAGCTCCAGGCCGAGAAGCTTGCCACAAAGGACGACGGGACGGCCACTTACGCCTTCACGCCCGACCAGCCCGGCTACCTGCTCCTCGAGATGACCGCCCTCACCGAGAAGGAGGAGAAGATCATCGGCAGTGGCTGGGCCTGGGTCGCCTCCAAGAAGGAGAAGTACCTCGGCGTCCGCCTCAGCGGCGTCCAGGTCATCCCCGACAAGCAGACCTACAAGAAGGGCGAGACTGCCCAGGTGCTCCTCGTCTCGCAATTCCCCGAGGCCCACATCTGGCTAGGTATCGAGGGCGACAGGATTTACGACGACCAACTGGTCGTCGTGCGCGAGCGCTCCAAGCTCATCACCATCCCCATCAAGGACGAGTATTCGCCCAACGTCTTCATCACGGCCAACATGGTGAAGGAGGCGATGCTCTGGCGGCATCAGGCCCAAGTGATTGTCCCGCCTGAAGATAAGTTCATTGACGTGAAGATCACCACGGCCAAGAAGACCTATCTGCCCGGCGAGAGCGCCCGCTTCGAGATCGCCGCCACCGACCACAAGGGCAAACCAGTCCAGTGCGAGCTATCTCTTGGGATAGTGGACAGTTCGGTCTACTACATCCAAAGCGAGTACGCCCCGGACATCCGCCAGTTCTTCTACGGCCGCAAGCGGGGCCTGGCGATCAACACCAACTCGAGCTTCTCCTCGCTCCGCCACAAGCGCTTCGGCGAGGAGGCCGAGGAGACCCCGCAAACGCGGCAACTCCAGGAGCAAGCCGGCCAGCGCCTCCGCGGCGGCTTGGGCGGCGACGAGGGCGGCGGCAACTTCGGCCGCCAGATGGAGTACTCCCGCCGCGCGGCGCCTGCCATGGCCAAGGCCGCCGCCGAGCCTCAGATGGCCAACGGCATTGCGATGGACAGGGCCGAGAAGGGTGAGGCGAAGGGCGGCGGCCCAGGCGGCTCGCCCGAGGAACTCGCCGAGGCCGTGATGCGGGAAGACTTCAGGGCAACCGCCTACTGGCAGCCCGCCGTCACCACCGACCCCGATGGCAGGGCCATCGTCCAGGTGAAGTTCCCCGACAGCCTGACCGATTGGACGGCTACCGCAAGAGCCGTGGACAAGAGGAGTTGTGTCGGAACCGTCACCTTCAACACCCAGACCAAGAAGAACATCATCGTCCGCCTCCAGTGCCCCCGATTCTTCCAGGAGAAGGACACGGTGACCCTCTCAGCCATCGTCCACAACTACCTGGAAGTCGAGAAGGACGTGAAGGTTACGCTTAAGCAGAGCGGCCTTCAGGTGTCTCAGGCCCCCGTCGTCACCGTCAAGGTGCCGGCCGGCGGCGAGCAGCGGGTGGACTGGGTGGCCCAGGTCGCCCAGCCCGGCGAGGCGAAGATACAAGTCATGGCCCAGACGGATGTTGAATCCGACGCGATGGGCAAGACCTTCGCCGTCCTCCCCCACGGCGTCGAGAAATTCCTCGCCAAGAGCGGCAGCGTCGGCGAACCCGTCGCCGCCGCGGAGCCCGGCGCCACGAAGAGCCCGTCCCTCAAGAGCGAGGTCACCGAAACCCTCGTCCTCCCGGCCCAACGCAATAACCTGGCAACAGTGATGAACATTGACCTCAGCCCGTCCATCGCCTCCACGATGCTCGGCGCACTCGACTACCTGGCGCAGTACCCGTATGGCTGCGTCGAGCAAACGATGTCGCGCTTCATCCCCGCCGTAGTCACCGCCAAGACCCTCCGCGACCTCGGCGTGCGTAACGAGGCCCTCGAGGCCAAGCTGCCCGACATGATAAACAAAGGCCTCGACAGGATTTACAGCTTCCAGCGCGGCGATGGCGGCTGGGGCTGGTGGGGCGGCGCTCCACAGTGTGATCCGTGGATGACTGCCTATGCGACATACGGGCTGACCCTTGCCAAGCAGGCCGGCGTCAAGGTGGACGACGGTCGCCTCCAGCGCGGCATCAGCGCCCTCCGCGCCAACCTCGTGCAGCTCGAAAACTCCGACGATTCGATGGCCTACGCGCTCTATGTCCTTTCGCACCACAAGGTTGCGGAGCCGAAGTGGCTCGACCGCGTCTGGGGCCGCCGCGAAAAGCTCAACGCCTACACCCGCGCCCTCACCGCCCTCGCCTGCCACAACCTCGGCGACCACGAGCGCGCCCGCATCCTGCTTCGTAACCTCGAAGACCGCCTCGAAGAGGACAAGGAGAACAAGACCGCCCACTGGGGCAAGACCGCCGGCTACTGGCGCTGGAGCGACGACGCCGTCGAGGCAACCTCTTACTCCCTCAAGGCTTACCTCGCCATCGAGCCCAACAACCGCCTCGTCAAGCCCACCATGAAATGGCTCGTCTACAACCGCAAGGGCAACCGCTGGAAGTCCACCCGCGACACCGCCAAGGCCATCTACGCCCTCACCGACTACATCCAGCACTCCCGCGAGCTCGACCCCAACTACAAGGTCACCGTCTTCGTCAACGACAAGCCCGTCAAGGAGCTCGTCGTCAACAAGGACAACGCGCTGACGCTCGACGGCCGCATCACCCTCGGCGACGCCGACCTCAAGAGCGGCGAAAACAAGATCCGCATCGTAAAGGAAGGCGCCGGCAACCTTTACTACACCACCGGCATGTACTTCTACACCAAGGAAGACCGCATCACCGGCGCCGGCCACGAGCTCTTCGTCAACCGCACCATGCAGAAAATCGAACTCGACAAGGAGAACAAGGAGAAGCGGACCCCCCTCGACTACGGCGCGAAGCTCAACAGCGGCGACCGCATCGAGGTCACACTCGAAATCGAGGCCAAGAACGACTACGAATACCTCGTCTTTGAGGACCCCAAGCCCAGCGGCTGCGAAGCCGTAGAGATAAGGAGCGGCTGGACTTCTGGCGGCGGCCTGGGCTCCTACATGGAGGTCCGCGACGTCAAGACCGCCTTCTTCGTCAGCCACATCCAGCAGGGCAAGCACAAAATCGTCTACCTCCTGCGCGCCGAAGTCCCTGGCACCTTCAACGCCCTGCCCACCAAGGGCTACGCGATGTATGTGCCTGACATTCGGGGACTTAGCGACGAAATGCGCCTCCTCATCGGCGAGCGCCCGGCCCCCCAGGTCGGAATGCTCAGGTAGGGCGTGCATACTTGCACGCGGTTCTCGTTCGTAGTCCCGCCTTCAGGCGGTCCTCTCTGCCCACCCCGGGCGGGCGGCTTCTTCAGCCGCCCGCCCGCTTTCTTCTCCCCGCCTGCCTCTCCCAGCTTGCAGCTTGTGGCTTGCAGCTTGTGGCTTGCGTCTTGCGGCTCAGAGGTACCCTTTCTGCCACCTGGAGGGTTCATTTTTCGGGCTCATCCGACTCAGGCGATCATCTGCCTGGCCTTCGCCCCCCACCCCCAAGTGCTCACCTATGCGCAACCGGCGGCGAGCGCCTGGGGGGAGGCGTCAAGGTCCTCAAGATCCCCAAGCGCGCGCAATAGGGTCTGGGGATCTTGAAGTCAGGGCCGGCACGCTCCTCACCAGACCATATCG
>Ga0307379_10007256_pt1 | contig 15090 bp, 13 predicted proteins | sample UN2MG_FD_202237 | JGI IMG/M metagenome (GOLD analysis project Ga0307379, IMG submission 202237) | Soil microbial communities from Risofladan, Vaasa, Finland - UN-2 | ecosystem: Environmental > Terrestrial > Soil > Coastal area > Acid sulfate soil | place: Finland: Risofladan, Vaasa | collected... | reverse complement strand
GTTCGAGACTTAGCCGATCCTCCTAATATCGCCCGGAGTCACAAATGACCCCTTTGCGATCCCAAGCTTGCCAAGGAGCCCCTCTTTAGCTGCTAGTACCCATTGGTGCTTTTCGGTTACGGAAATTGACGTGGTATTCGTGCCGACTTTTTTGACCGCAACGATGTTTCCTAGTTCATCAATGACAGCAAGCTCGAGGGGAGCACCGATACCAGTCATATCATACGTGACACGGGAAGTCTGAAGCTTCGGATGGACGTAAAGAAGCACCGTTGTGTCAAGGGCCTTGGCGCCTACGTTGTTCAGGCCCGCTTTCCTTGCCTCGGTGGTCTCTGCAATCTTCACCAAGAGAGTAACTGCGTTTCCGTTAGTATCCGTTGCGGGGAGAATCCCGCTGGGCATGTCCAGCACTGCCGTAGAGATAACCCCACCTTCGGCCTTAACACGGCCTGGCCCAACAAAAAACGCCCCGATCACGTAGGCCACCCCGATCGCCACGATAACCGCGAGGGCTATTGTGATCGACTTTTTCCAATTTCTCGGCTGCCGATTCTCTTGCATCTTTTCCTCCTTACCTAATCTTACCCGAGATTTCCCATATGGCTTTGCCTGCATACCTCGTACCGCTTGTTGGAGTCAGTGTAGCACATTTTCGCACCTTGTGTCTGCCATGACCCATGCCTACGGAACTTCTCCAAGCCTCTCACAGGCCGCGGAAACCGCTAAAATGGCTTGCCGAGGGACACCTCTCCTACGCCGGGGAGAGTCGGGGAGTGGGAGGAAGTGGTGAAACGTGGAGAGCGCTTGTTTTTCGATCCGTGCGTCTGCCGCCTTAGAGGTGAGAGATCATCTGCCAAGGAAAACGCGTTGAAAAAAGCGCGAGCGCAGCCCATTGTGGGAGGCTTTCCCCTCTCAAGGACGTGCTTTCTTCGTTGTTCTACCTTGACGGAAAAGGTCTTTTGGATCGAGGCATTTTATTCCCTTGATGAGGTCAAAGTGAGAATCCGGAGATTCGCAACACAAGAAGCGGTTTGTTACAATAATCATCACAGATGCTCGTACCACCGGGGTTAAGCGATCACTTGGTGCAACTCCTTCTGTTTCATTCCACCTGTCCCTAGAAGAGCCATTAGGTTGTAACAACTGAGTGCCTCGCCGCGTCGACACTCCGGTGAGTGTTGCGTCAGCACGCGAGAGAGCATTCAATATTCAAGAAGACCAAATCAAGAAGGAGGAAGTATGGGTAGCCTATTGGAGCGACTGACAGACTGGGGAGTAGCCTATGGCTCACAAATCTTAGGCGCAATTGCCATTCTTGTTGCCGGGTTCATCGGTGCCAGAATCGCCCGCAGAGTGGTTAGACGCGTGTTAGTCAAAACGAACGTTGCACCAGTCATTGTTTCGTTTGTAGCAAGACTGACCTACGTGGCAATCATCGTTTTTGCCGTTGTAGCTTCACTGGCAAGGTTTGGAGTGCAAACTACTTCATTCGTTGCGCTCCTCGGTGCTGCAGGGTTTGCCATCGGCTTTGCTCTCCAAGGGTCGCTAGCAAACTTTGCTGCAGGAGTGCTGATCCTCATCCTCCGCCCCTACAAGCTGGGTGACTTCATCTCAGCTGCGGGGCAAAGAGGAACTGTTAAAGATATCCAACTCTTCAATACCGTCTTAGCCACGCCAGACAATGTCAAGGTTTTGGTTCCAAACGGCAGGATCTTCGGGGACACGATTACTAACTACTCCGTCTTCGACACACGAAGGCTCGACTTAACCGTTGGCATAGGCTACAGCTCGTCGATCCAAAAGGCGCAGGAACTGCTACTGAAACTTGCCAACGAAGACAAGAGGATCCTTGCGAACCCCGAGCCACAGACCGTGGTTACTGAATTGGCAGATTCAAGTGTCAATCTGCTGGTTCGGATGTGGGTGAACAGAAACGATTTCTGGCCGGTCAAGTGCGACCTCACGTACAGAATTAAAGAAGCTTTCGACAAGGACGATATTGAGATTCCATTCCCCCAACGTGTTGTTCATATGATGTCGGTCGAAACTTAGAAGCGAACACGGCTCGACGGCAGCAACGCTAGCCCGGAACAGCGTTGACAGCAAAGCGCCTTTCTGGCCCAAAACGGCTCGTAGCTGTTCTCTAGAAAGGTTTACGAGGAGGCCAAGAGAGCCGCTCACCTGGGAACTTATCAGTTTCACCCTGCCGCCAAGGCAAACCGACAAGAAGGAAGAATGGCACCCCGTCGGAACCCCGTCAGGGGCTCTTTGTTTTCTCTCGCAACCTTTGGTTTCCGTATGTTGCGTGATTTGGTCTTACGATTACTCAACTAGCGAACGAGTCCGTGGGTAGTCCACCAGGGGGTGCTCACTGCAATCGTACCGAGAACCTTCGAACAGAAGCTCTAGTTATGGTGACCGCTGGCGCGACTGAACTGAATAGGATTGTGCTTTGAAATCTGCTATACTTTGGAAAGGATGGGGGCAGGCTCTGAAAAGGGCCTGCCTTCTTTCCAGGTGACTGAAGAGATGACATTGAGCCCGAGACGCGTAGCGACGAGTTTTCTGCTGACTGCCCTTGTGTGTGTTGGCAGTGCCGCGCTTGCCAACACGCCTCCTGTTGCTCAGTTCGTGGCTTCCGCATCGTCGGACGCTTTGGCGTTGACGGTTCTCTTTGACGCCACGGAATCCTACGATTCTGACGGAGACATCGTTTCCTATCAATGGGTATTCGGAGACGGGTACTCTGGCTCCGGGATCACCAAGGCGCATACCTACCCAAGGGCCGGCGACTACGATGCTACTCTCCTCGTCATCGACAACGAGGGGGCGGCGCAGTTGGTCACCCGTAAGATTGACCCATCCAATTCCGGTGTGCCAAAGTCGATCGCGAGTCAAGCGCCTACAGCGCCCAGCCGAGCCGCTTCGGCTCCGGTTGGAAACACTGTCGGGAAAGCCGCTCCGTCGTTTATGCTTCCAGATCTGAGTGGAGCCAAGGTCTCTCTGTCGGATTTCCTTGGCCAAGTGGTGATTCTCAACTTCTGGCGCAGCACTTGCCCGGCATGCAAGCTCCTGATGCCGACCCTTGAGCGTTTGCGGCAACGCTATCAGGATCGTGGGTTGGTCGTAGTGGGTATCAACCTGGACGGCAATGCAGTGATTGCCGCACGCTACCTGCAGCAGAATGGATATTCCGATTTCATCACGCTGTGGGGGTTGTACAACGTCACAAAGGAAGTCAAAAACCTCTACGGTGTGGTCGGGCTCCCCCGTGTGTTCCTGGTCGATCGCCAGGGCGTGATTCGCTTCTCGGGTCTCGTCTCGGGGTTTGGCGAAGAGGACATCGAGCCCTGGTTGTAGTTTTTCCCTTAAACCTCACAGAAACCATGGAGGCAAGAAACACAACTCGCTGATGAGTATACCTTCGCTTGGTCGGAAGCCTTCTTTAGAAGCGCAGTACAAGAGGCAGCGCTAGCGCATTGCCAACGAGTGGCTAAGCGCGAATGAGCCGCTTGGCAAGTGGAACTTCAAGGAAATGGCGGACGTGTACGTTGGCGTGATGCGCGAGTGGTCAGCGTTCCCTCCACGCGGGGAACTCCTCCCGGAACTCTCTGAGTGTCTCAAGATCGATATTGGCGCGCAGTATCCCTTCTTCACCTCCGAGAGCGGCGGTCTCTTCACTCCCCACGGATCGACGATCATACTGCGGCCGAGAAGCCCTCTTCCCGTGGCGTTACAGGCAATGACGAATGCCTGGTTCTCCACTGCCCGGGCCCGACACAGGCTCTCCCATGCCTCTGCGCGGACTGCGGGCCAGGCAGCTGGAATGAGGAATACCTCTGCACTATCCTTGCTCATCTCTCGGAACAGCTCGGGGAAGCGGAGGTCGTAGCAGATGGCCAATCCCAAGTGCCCAATCTCTGTTTCCATTACCGTGATCTGCCTTCCGGCTGTGAGGAGATCCCGTTCTTGCGAGTGGTAGCTGAGCAAGTGGATTTTTCGATAGACTTCAATTCGCTCCCCCGTAGGATCGAAAAGTACGGCGGTGTTGTGGAGAGTCTCCCCACGCCGTTCTACGATGCTTCCCCCCAATAGGTAAGCCCCGAGATGTTTTGCGGCCCCGCTCAAAAAGGAGACTGTGCCACCATCGATCGTCTCCGCCTTCTTTGAGTAAGCAGGGAAGTTGGAATACCCCACTCTCCAAAGCTCCGGCAGAAGCACCATGTCTGCTTTTTCCACTCCCGCGAGGAGGCGTTCTACCCGGGCCAGACGCTGGGCATCGATTTCCTCGACCATTGCAGGCTGTACAGCCGCCACGCTGATTGTCTTTCTCTGTCTGCATTTGCGCACGATGGGCCTCATTCTAACGTGCTTCGGAGCAGGCGGCCAGCTGCGACAGTCAAGGGGACTTGGCTTTCAATGTGATATCTGTTACAATGCCGGACGTATGACCCCTGTATTGGGGTGATGAGGGGGCGGGTAAAACGGTGGCGAACAAACGAAAGTCGCATACGGTCATGGGTTAGAGGGGGTTTTTGATGATCGATCTTAAGGACTTTCACATTTTCTCCGACCTCAAGGAGAAAGATCTAGAGAAGCTTCGAGAGAGTGCGCGCAAGATCAAGTACGGTCAGGGGGAGATTATCTTCCAGGAAGGCGCACCGGCGTTCGGGTTCTACCTCATCTTCGAGGGAATGGTCAAGCTCGTAAAGAGGAGCATGCGCGCCAAAAGCCAGATCCTGAAGATTGTAGGTCCTGGTGAAATCTTGGGGGAGACAACCCTGTTCGACAAGGGAAGTCACAACGCTTATGCCAAGACGCTTGAACCAGTGGTGGTTGGATTCATCGAACGCGGTGATTTCTTCTATTTCTTGGAGAGGCATCCAAAGACAATCTTTCGCCTATACGAGAGGCTCTCCGAAGAGCTGAAGGCCTTTCAGAACAAACTGGCCGAGCGGTCCTACTCGTCGAGCAAAGAGCGACTAGCCCGGCTGATTCTGTATCTGGGCAAAAGCGGCGTGGAACTCTCCCGCGCTGAGCTGGCGGAGATGGCCGGGGTCTCCTCCAAAACGGCCATTCGAACACTGAGTGAACTCGAAAGCAGAGGAATCATTGCCATTGCGAGTCGCAAGATCAATATCCTCCGCGAGGATTACCTGCTGAAGATCATGGAGCCCTTCCCCGTGGATCTTCATGCCAATCTGATTATCTAGCTCCACAAGAAGAACGTCTTCTGGATTGGTGACCGGTGTCCTTCCCGATTTGACAAGCACTTTTTATAGTCTAGAAGGGTGTTTTGGGTGGTTTGGAGGGCTGAAACGTCTACGCGGATGGTCTGTTGTTGACGAGTGGATTGAATGCGGTCGAGAAGGCGATTATCGCTATTGTCGCGTATGGCATCGCGATCCTCGCTGTTGTACTCCTACATAGTGCAGGGTATCCGCCCAGTGGACTAGTCTTTCCCACACTCGCTGTTCCCCTTGTTCTGGGAGCGTGCTCTTTGAAGCTTAGAGGAGGGCTGCTGCTAGGGGGAGTTACGGCGGTGATTGGAATTCTGTTGCTTCTGTTCCTCAAGCCAACGTCTCCCTCTATATTGGTGGCTCTTCTGGCAACCGATATCGGTTTGGGAGGAGGGATCGGCCTGGTGAATCGCAAACGAGATGTGCGCCGAAATCAGTGGCGACGTGCTAAGAGCGTCAAAGGGCCCTACGAGGAGGATATTCTCCAAAACTCCCTCAATATGATTCACTTCATCGATAAGAATGGCACTGCTTTGAAGCGCAACGAGGCCTCGCGAAGTACGATCGGGTACCCTACCAAACGGTCGCTGCAACTGTCTGAGTACATCCATCCGAACGACATGGACCAACTGAAGATGGAGTTGTTGCGCCTATTTGAACGCGGAGAGATTCGCGATGTGGCACTTCGGTTCATCTCGGAGAAACGGGTGAGCATCCCAGTCGAATTGAAGGCAAGGCGGTTGACGGAAAGGTTGGCGGTATTGGAGGCATGTGACCGCCGGCAAGAGATGGAGTTGGAGCGGCGCCTCATGGAGACGGAGGCGCTCTATCGAAATCTGATTGAGGATGCAGTAGACACACTCGATTCAGGGATCATCATTACGGATCGGAAGCGTCAAGTAGTGTGGGCGAATGAAACCATCGGTCGCTTCTTTGGAGTGGATCGGGAGCGGTTGATCGGCATCGATGCGCTACGGGCCTTCGGTCGCTATGTTGGTGCCTTTGAGAAGGCAGAGGACTTTCGTCGCACCGTAGAGGAGGCGATCGAGACCGGGCAACGCATCGACTCCTGCATTTGCCGTGTTCGCCCTGGATTGGATCGAGAGGAACGAATTCTTGAGTACCGATCGATCCCGATCGAGACGGATCGATACAAGGGGGGTCGTATCGATCACTACATTGATATTACGACAATCAAACGCTTGGAAGAGGGACTGCGCGAGAAAACGCTTCACCTGGAACGTACAAACGAAAAACTGGAGGAATTCTCGCACGTCGTCTCCCACGACCTCAAAGAACCTCTGCGTACGGTCGAAGTATTCAGCGGCTTTCTCCTCGAAGACTATGCAAACCGGCTCGACGAAGAGGGGGTCAGCTACCTGCATACGCTGAAAGAGACCTCAGCTCGCATGCGCCAACTCATCAATGATTTGGTCGCCTTTTCCAGCATTCATGTAGACTCGGGCTCCTTTGAACGGGTTGACGTGAGGCGCGTGCTGGAGGAGACCAAGAAAGACCTTGAGGTCCGTCTGCGTGGGGTTAGCTTGCAGGTGGACAGCGATCTGCCGGCGGTGCTGGGCAGTAAAACCCGTATCAGAGAGCTGTTTAGCAATCTCATCACGAATGCAATAAAGTACAATGACAAGGCTCTCCCTGCGGTACGTATCGGATGGCAGCAGCAGGCAAAGCGCAACGGGATGGCCAAGTTCTTCGTGCAAGACAACGGGATCGGGATTGAGTCTCGCTATCAGGAGAAAATCTTTGGAATATTTGAAAAGCTGAACCCAAGAGAGGACTATGAAGGAACTGGTGTAGGCCTTGCAATCTGTAAACGCATTGTAGAGGAGCATGGGGGGGAAATCTGGGTGGAATCGGAGGTTGGGAAAGGTAGCACGTTCTACTTTACCATCACCAAAGTAGCCGAAAGAAGAGAGGTGAAGATCAATGCTTAACCCAGAGGTAATAAAAGTTCTCGTCGTCGAGGACAACCCCAACGATGTTGCGATCATCAAGCGGGCTATGAGGAAAAGTGATGTCAAGTGCGAGCTGTACTTCGCCCGCGATGGCGCGGAAGCACTTGACTTCCTCTACCAACAGGGAGACTTCGAAGATGCCCCTCGGCCCGATCTGATTCTCCTTGACCTAAACCTGCCCAAGATAAAAGGGTTGGAAGTATTAGCCAAAATCAAGGCGGATGAGCACTTGCGACGTCTTCCGGTGATCGTTCTTACCATCTCCGAGCGGGAGGAGGATATGGTCAAGGCGTACGATAGTGGTGCTGCAAGCTACATGACCAAACCGGTTGACTCAAAGGATTTTGAGCGCCTGATTCAGACTGTCCAGGATTATTGGCAAATTGCCAGGGTCCCATCCGAGTAGGGGGACACCTGGCACCCCCTTTGGGGACCGGTGAGACAGCTGCTTGTCGCTAGCGCCATCTTCTCTCTTCACCGGTGCCCTCACCGAGTGCATGCCCCTGGGGTACTCTTTCCTCTGTCAGAAAAGGAGTGAAAGATGATGCCCGTGTGTGACAAGGTGGCAATCAGTTCTGGCGTTCAGAGCATGCTGCGAAGACAAGAGATCTTTGTCGTTACCTCCTTACCGGTTTTCTCACCGTTCCGAGAGCACGGTGGGATTTTCTTCCACCTTTCCCATGTGTTCGGGCGTCATCTTCGCCACAAGGTTGTTCTTGATAAAGGTCATCAAGAAGGGATGCGGTAGAACAGCCAACGGTTCTTACCCAGGGAAGGCGGGTTCAGGCAGCAAGCCTGCCTTCCCTAGCCTCCACTAAGCCTCTTAGCGATGTCCTAATCTCCCTGTAATAGAAAGGCATGGATCGATCGGGCAAGTGTGCCTGCCTGTGCCCTTTCTTGAGGGGAGAGTTCGCGGCCAGTCAAGGCGGCAAGGGATTGGAGGGCCTTCATGATCTCCTCGGGAAGATTCTCCTGTGGTGGTAGCGAGGTCTCCTCCGATCCAAGCAGAATCGGCTCGAGTGCGGCGTCGATCCGCACGATCGTTTCCTGATTCATGAGGGTGCGGGTGGCAAAGGCGGTGTTGAACATCCAGCGATCGTGCGCTCCCTCGAGGTTCTCGATGGTGACATTCAGGGTTTTCTCGAGCAGCGCGTTGAGATCGGAAATCGATGCAAACAGGTCATCCTCTGCCGCTTGGGCAAGGAAAGAAAGATCGATCGATTCCGCGGACGCAATGGCTGTGATCGGCTCGCGGTAGTTCTCGCAGAATGATGCAACCCTTTCGCGGAGGCGAACGACGTATCCCACCTCCTCAGTGTATGGCGAGTCGGTTTGGAAAATGAATGTCATCTGCAGGTTCTCAAGACGAGTTGAACAGGACTGACAGGCCGACTCTAGGCCGGGCGGAACAACCACTGCAGAACCGTGGAAGAGGTACTCCGCGTAGGACCGATAGAGGGCGTAAAGAGGTGCAAAAGCCGAGTAGGCATCGGCAAACGCCGACCCAACATGTGCCGATGAGGCAATACAACCTGGAGCAAAAACAACCAGGAAGACTAGACAACACAAGCAAAGACGATAACGCATTGGTAGTATTGTATAGAAGAATGCGCCGTCAGCTCAAGTGATCACAGCGCAGGATTCGTTTTCAAGATTTGGATCAAGAGGTACTTGTGCCGTGACAACGAGTGAAGCTGATTCACTAGAACTCGGCGGGCAGAGCGTTCAGCTCTTCCAAGGTGAACACCGGGCCGTCCTTGCAGACGTACTTGCTCCCGATGTTGCAGCGGCCGCATTTGCCTATACCGCACTTCATCCGCATCTCGAGCGACAGGATGGTATCGCTCGGGGCGAAGCCCAGCTTTTCGACCACCGGGAGGGTGAACTTGATCATGATCGGAGGGCCGCACACGGCCATCAGTGCATCCTTGGAACTGGGCGCAACCTCTTCGAGTACCGTGGGCACAAACCCTTCCCGGCCTTTCCATGCGCCATCCCCCTTGTCAACCGTGATGATGGTCTTCAGGTCATCACGTGCTTCCCACGCCTTGAGCTCCTCCTTGTACAGGAGCTCTCCCGGACTTCGTGCGCCGTAGATGACGGTAATTTCGCCAAACTCGCTGCGGTTGCCATCGGCAATCATGTATTGGGTGAGAGCCCGAAGCGTAGTGAACGCAAATCCACCTCCGACGAGCACGACGTTCTTGCCCTTCATCCGATCGATCGGATAGGGCTTGCCGAGGGGACCCCGTACTCCGATGACTTCCCCCTCCGCGAGGCTGTGCAGCTCACCGGTAACCACCCCCGTTTTCTTCACGGTAAACAACAGGTACCCCTCCTCAGTCGGCGAGGAGGCGATCCCTATCGGGCTCTCTCCCTTTCCGAGCACAGACAGTTCGGCAAACTGGCCCGGGGTGTATGCGAACGCCTTCTCGTGTTCGGGATCGAGGAAAACGAGCTTGAATGTCTTCAGATCGCGCTCATCATTCTCGATCGTGACCTCGTCGATTCGTACCGGATAGGGCACATAGGGATTGGTTATTGGATCCATGTCACCACGCTTTCTATCAAGTCACCTTGGCCGTTGAAGCAAGCCGCTCCAATACCGCTCTTAAATCGAGGCCGGCGGGGCAGCTGGCTACACACCGGCCGCATCCAACGCAGAACGCCTCGCCGAAATTCTCCCGACAGTAGAGGAACTTGTGCAAGACCCGCTGCCGGTATCTCTCATCCTGTGTCGTTCGCGGATTGTGCCCGGAGCCGTGCAGGGTGAAGAGCGAAAACGCACAAGTGTCCCAGCTGCGTACCCGCCTGCCGGCCCCTTTTCGCGCTTCGTCGGTGATGTCGAAACAGTGGCACGTGGGGCAGGCATACGCGCAAACGCCGCAGCCCAAGCATTTCAACCCCAGCTCTTTCCACATCTCCGCGTCGAAGCTCTCTTTCAATGCGGCCAGATCCTCAGGGACAGCGACCGGCTTAAGCAGTTTCTCAGCCTCAGAGGCCGCGTTCTGTGCGGCCTTTTTTTCCTCCTCGGTCGCTGCCGTGGTGAGCGAGGAGACACTGTTCAATAACGTCTTTCCTCGATCGGTTAACGCACGAAGGAGTAAACAGTCTCCCAAGTCGAAGCCTAGGACGTCGGCACCGGATTCGCTGGCTGGAGACCCACCGACTGATGTACAAAAACAGGCCTCTCCGGGTGCGTTACACGCCAACGCTACCACGAGAGTTTTCTCCCGTCGCTTAAGGTAATACGGATCGTTCACGCCATCCCAGGTGAACACCCGATCGAGCAGCTCAAACGCCCGCGCGTCGCACGGCCTCACACCGAACAGCACGGTCTCTTCGATCTGCAGTTCAGCCTTGTCGATCTGGTTACCCTCAAAGGTGTATAGTGTCTCCCACTGCGGAAAAACGGTCTCCTTCGGCGAAAGGTTGGTGTTCACCGCTTCCAGGCAGACGAGCGAGGGATCGGTGATCTCGGAAAAGACCGTTCCCAGCTTGTCCACGACAGGAGCGACGAGTCGGCGATCCGTGCCAAGCAGCTTCAGTAACTCCTGCAGCTTTGACTTATCGAGGGTCACTTCCAACATCTGCACACCACTCCTTACGGTTCGGTCATGAAGGATTGGTCGTCCTCCATCCGGAAGCTCAACAGCGCCTCCGCCTCTTCCAGCGAGAGACTTGACTGTACTCCGAACAGCTCTTCCACATCCTTGTTGATCTTCTGGTTCAATAGGCGCAGATCGATCCCCTGTGGACACGCCGCCACGCACGCACCGCAGTCCACGCAGCGGCCGGCCTGATGGAGCGCCCGGCCGAGGTGAAAGACAAACACGTCCGGTAGGTCTGTGGTCACGCCCAGCCACTTTGGTGCGGTCTCATCTGCAAAGCACTCTTGGCAATAGCAGTTTGGACAGGCCTCACGGCAGGCGTAACAGCGGATGCAGCGCGAGAATTCCGACACCAGGAACTCCCAGCGCTCATCGAGAGATTTGGACTCAAACTCTGCGACGTCGGCATAGCGCGAGGTCTCCGGCGCTTGCACGGAAGTCTCGCTGAGGGCCACATCGAAAAGCACCGCCGATCGATGCTGGCATTCCCGGCAGGAGTCGGCAAGGACTTCCGCTAGCTCGACTCTTTTCTGCGTGCCGTCCGTTCCGATGACCTGTAGTGAGCTTCCATCGATCTTTGCTTCTGCAAGACCCATTGTCCCCAAAGCTCCTGCGGCCTTGTGCCGATCGATCATCCCCTCGCAGCCTACTCCAATTACGAACAGTCGGTCGCGAGGAATCTGTTTTTCCTTGATCAGTCCCACGATCGAGCGGCTGTCGCAGCCCTTGGCAACCACTCCGACCCTGGGGGCGATCCATTCTCCTTTCACTCCACCGGGTCGCTTGAACAGCTGTGGCAGATAGGCAGCAAGATTGGTCGCACAGCTTGCATTCCACACGAGTCGTTTGGCCTCATCCGCGGAGCTCAGAAAGCATGCGGACGTCTTCAATGGCACGCCCGCGGGCTCGTGGCCCACGAAGAGGTCAATCGTCTCCTCCTCGAAAAGCTTCGCGACTTCTTTCTTCAGTGCTTCTTCCACTTGGCTCATGTGACTTCCTCAAGTTCCTTGACCATCTTGCTGGCCGGGCCCACCGCTCGAACCGCTTCGATGACCTTTCCCAGGATCTCGGCGAACCGCACACCTTCCGCAGCGGAGACCCACGAGAACTGGACTCGCTCCGGTTCGATTCCTACGTACTCGAGCAGGCTCTTCAGTAGGGCGAACTTCCTTCGTGCATAGAGGTTGCCACTGATGTAGTGACAGTCGCCGGGATGGCATCCGCTGACCAGCACTCCGTCTGCGCCGGTCTGGAGTGCCTTGACGACGAACAGCGGGTTGATCCGGCCCGAGCACGGCACGCGGATCACGCGAACGTTCGGCGGATACTGTATGCGGCTTACACCGGCAAGATCGGCTCCGGCGTAGCTGCACCAGTTGCACAGAAAGGCTACGATTCGGGGTTCCCACCCGTTGCCGCTTGTCTTTTCGCCTTTCTTTTCGGTCACACTGCCGCCTCCAGCATCGCCAAGATCTGTTCGTTCTTGAATCCCTTCAGGTCGATTGCCGCTGCTCGACAGGATGCCGTGCAGACGCCACAGCCCTTGCATAGTGCTTCGTTGACAACGGCTCGTCCCGTCTCCGGATCGAGTTCAATCGCTTTGTAGGCACACACCTCGACACAGGTTCCACAACCACTACATCTCTCCTCAAGAACGTTTGCTACCTTTCCTTCAACTTCGAGGGTCGTCTTGGCAAGCACTGTCGCTGCCCGTCCGGCGGCCGCTTTCGCCTGGGCGATTGACTCGGACAGATCCTTCGGATAGTGAGCCAGACCGCAGACGAAAATCCCATCGGTGGCGAAATCCACCGGCCGAAGCTTGACGTGTGCCTCGAGGAAATAACCGTCAGGCCCCAGCGGTACCTTCAACATCTGAGAGAGGGCCTTGTTGTCGGGGTTGGGTGCCACACCGGCTGAAAGGACCAACAGATCAGGTTGGAGCGAAAGCCGCCGGCCGAGGATCTTATCATCCACTTCGACTGTGACAGTCCCGTCGTTCGCCGTCACGATCGGTTTTTCGGCCTTGTCGTATCGGCAGAACAGGATTCCCTTGTCGCGTGCTTCACGGTAGCGCAGCTCCTTCAGGCCGTAGGTTCGGATGTCACGATACAGGATGTGAACCGCTGCCTCGGGGTTTAATTCCTTGAATGTTAAGGCGTTCTTCACGGCCGCTGAACAGCACACCCGGCTGCAGTAGGGTCGCTGTTCGTCGCGCGATTCCACACACTGAATCATCACCACCGACTTCAACCTGTCAAGGGAGGGTTCCCCGGAGGCGAGCCGTGCCTCAAACTCGCGTTGGGTGAGGACGCGGTCGTCCTTCCCGTAGAGATACTCGGATGGCTCGACGGCCAGGCCGCCCGTCGCTACCACCACCACACCGTGTTCCACCGGCTCATCTGCGTCGGACAGCTTGGTCTTGAAGTTGCCGACGTACCCCGCGACGGCCTCCACCGTAGTGGCCAAATGCAGGGTGATGTGCGGATTGGAACGGACTTGCTCGGATAGAGACTCCAGGAACGCAGCCGTCCTGTCACCCTCGTAGGTGAAGTGCACGTGCCGTAGATTCCCGCCGAGCTCGTTTTCCCTCTCCACGAGATGAACCGGGAAGCCCTGAGCCGCCAGCTCCAGCGCGGCGGTCATTCCCGCTAACCCGCCACCGATCACAAGCGCGGTCTTGTCGATTCCAAGCGTCATCTTGGATAGAGGCTCCAACCGGATTGCCTTTTCCAGAGACATCTCCAGCAGTTGCTTTGCCTTCTCGGTGGCCTTCTCCGGTTGCTTCTGATGAACCCAAGAACACTGCTCGCGGATGTTGACGAACTCAAACAGATACGGGTTCAGCCCCGTGGCTTGGAGGGTCTTTTGGAACAGCGGCTCGTGGGTGCGCGGCGTGCACGCCGCCACCACAACGCGGTTTAGGTTCTCCTCATTGATCACATCGGAGATGACCTTCTGTGCGTCCTGCGAGCAGGAAAAGAGAAATTCCTGGGCGTGTTCTACGTTGGAGAGGGTCTTGGCGTGCTCGACCACCGCCGGCACGTCGACCGTTGCGCCAATATTGATGCCGCAATTGCAGACGAACACGCCGATGCGAGGTGGCTCACCGCGGATATCGCGCTCTGGTGGATACTCCACCTTGAACTCCGCCTGCGGGAAGTCGGCCACCACACTGGCCGCTTCCGCCGCTGCGGCCGAGGCCTCCACAACTGATTCAGGGATGTCCTTGGGTCCAGACAGCGTCCCGCACACAAAGATGCCCGGTCGAAGGGTACGGACGGGCTCGAACGTCGATACGCGAATGAAACCGTGCCCATCAAGATCGAATCCAAGCTCCGTCAATGCTTTGCGCTGATCCGGATCCATCACTAATCCCAGCGAAAGGACCAGCATGTCGAACTGCTCGGTGAGAACACCCGTTCCATCGGGAGTGTATTGCACGACGATGTTGTCCGTCCGCGGATCCGTCTCCACCGACGAGATGCGCGCGCGTATGAATCGGCACCCCTGCTCTACTTCCGCCCGATCGATGAAACGATCGAAATGCTTGCCGAAAGCGCGGATGTCCATGAAGAAAACGGTCGTTTGAACGTCGTCGAGATGCTCACGAAGGATGATCGCGTCCTTGGCGGCCTGCATGCAGCAGATGGAAGAGCAGTAGTCGTTCCCGACCTGGGAGTCGCGCGAACCGACGCACTGAAGGAAGGCGATTCGTTTTGGTTCCTTGTTGTCGGAAGGGCGAACGACGTGACCGCGGCTCGGGCCACTTGCCGATAGAATCCTCTCAAACTCGATGCTCGTCACCACGTTGGGAAAAGTCTTGTAGCCGTACTCGTCCTTCAGAATGGCGTTGAACTCCGCCGTGCCCGAGGCCAACACAACGCTTCCCACCTCAACGTCCAGCACTTCCGGCTTCTGGTCGTAGTTGATCGCATCGGCCTCGCACACCTTCGAGCACACTTGACACTTTCCGCGGGTGAGATAGAGGCACTTCGTATCGTCGATGATCGCCACCGCTGGAACCGCCTGGGGGAAGGGCACGCGGATGCACTTGGTCATGGAAAGACCTTTGTTGTATGCATCGGGGATCTTCACCGGGCATTTCTCGGTGCACGTGCCACAGCCGGTGCATTTCTCCACGTCGACGTAACGCGGGCGCTTCAGCAACTTCACCCGGAATTGAGGCACGTCCCCGGCGATCTCGACCACGTCCGTGTTGGTAATGATGTTGATGTAGGGATGTGCTCCGGCCTCCACGAGCTTGGG
>Ga0307379_10007255_pt1 | contig 15091 bp, 17 predicted proteins | sample UN2MG_FD_202237 | JGI IMG/M metagenome (GOLD analysis project Ga0307379, IMG submission 202237) | Soil microbial communities from Risofladan, Vaasa, Finland - UN-2 | ecosystem: Environmental > Terrestrial > Soil > Coastal area > Acid sulfate soil | place: Finland: Risofladan, Vaasa | collected... | reverse complement strand
CTGTCGTCGTGGCCCGAGCGGTCATCGCTGTCGTCGTGGCCCGAGCGGTCATCGCTGTCGTCGTGGCCCGAGCGGTCATAGCTGTCGTCGTGGCCGGAGCGGTCGTCGTCATCGTGATCGTCGACGGCAACGCCGGCGCCGGTGCAACGGGGGTCGGTTGCATGTTCGACCTCGTCGCACGGTCCGCTGATGTCGTCCGCAACGCTGGTCGACGGCAAGCTCACCGACGGGATGCTGTTCGACGCCACGCTGTTCGACGGCACGCTGTTCGACGGCGTCGTCACCGAGGGGACACTGTTCGACGGCACGCTGTTCGACGGCGTCGTCACCGACGGGACGCTGTTCGAGGGGGTGCTGTTCGACGGCGTCGTCACCGACGGCACCGGTGCCGGGGTCGGCGCCGGCACCACGACCGAGATGCAGTCGGGGTCGGAGGCGTGCTCGGCTTCGTCGCAGTTGCCTCGTACCTCGCCGGGCACGCCGTTGTCGTCAGGGGTTCCGGCGTCGCGTGCCGCTGCGATCGTCGGCACAGCGACGGTCAGCGCGGCGAAACCGGCGATGATCCAGGTGAGATGTCGTTTCATGGGTAGCTCCTCGTTGTGGGGGATGCCACCATGAAGCCAGTTCGCGCAGGCACGTCACCAGTGGACGATGGTGCTACGACCAGACGCTGACGTGTGACGGACTGTCACCGGTGCGGGGGCCCGCGATCAGATCACGTCGTGTCGTCGGGGGTCGACGGCCAGGTGCCGGCCCGGATCGCCTGCCACGCCCCCGTTGCGCCGAGCGCCCAGATCACGAGGACCGGTTGGAAGAAGAGCCGGGCGAACCGTTCGGCATCGGTGTCGAGCCCGAAGGCGTCGACACCTTCGGTCCACTGGGCGACGTTGCCCGGGAAGATGACGACGAAGAACGCGGCCACGATCGTGCCGACGACGACCCGATGACGAGCGAGCGCGATCAGCGCGAGGCCGAGCGCGATCTCCACGAGCCCCGAGGCGATCACGACGACGTCCTCGTCGATCGGGAACCAACCGGGCACCTGGGCCCGGAACTCCGTCCGCTGCGCCGTGAGGTGGCCCACTCCGGCGCCGATCAGGGCCCCACCGAGCAACCACCGCAGCACCGTACGGACCACAGCGCTGACCACGGAGCTTCCTCTCCGGGTCAACGCGCGTCGATCTGTGCACGAACCTCGACGATGGCGTCGCGAAGGGTCGCCACGATCGCGTCGACGTCGGACTCGTCGATGATCAGCGGCGGTGACATCACGTTGAGGTTCACCATCGGCCGCACGATCAGGCCCCGCGGTTCACAGGCGTTGGCGACGAGTTTGCCGACGTCGAGCTCGTCCGGGTACAGCTCCTTGGTCGCCTGGTCGGCGACGAACTCGACACAGGCCATCAGGTGCGAGCCACGCACGTCGCCGACCATCGGGAGGTCGCGGAGTTCGGCCAGTCGCTCCATGAAGTACGGCCCGACCCGCTTGACGTGGTCGAGCAGGCCTTCGCGCTCGATGATCTCGATGTTCTTGAGCCCGGCGGCGCACGACACCGGATGGCCCGAGTACGTGTACCCCACGGCGAAGTAGCGGCCGTGTCCCTCCTCGGCGATCACGTCGAAGATCCGGTCGCTGAAGATCGACGCCCCGAGCGGCAGGTACCCCGACGTCAGGCCCTTGGCCACGGTGATCACATCGGGCTGGATGGCGAACATCGAGTCCGACGCGAACCACTCGCCGAGCCGGCCGAACGCCGTCACGACCTCGTCGGAGACGTACAGGATGTCGTTGTCGCGGCAGAGCTGCCAGATTCGCTGGAGGTAGTCGGCCGGAGGGACGATCACCCCGCCCGATCCCATGATCGGCTCGCCGAAGAACGCCGCCACCTTGTCGGGCCCACCCATGCGGTCGATCGCCGACTCGAACTCGGCGACGAGATCGTCGGCGAACTCCTGCTCGGTGCGTCCGGCACCGAAGCGGTAGTGGTTCGGCGAGGACAGGTGATGGATCCGATCGTCGAGGTAGTCGAACCCGGGAATCCGGTCGCCGGGCTTCCCACCGATGGAGACGGAGGCGAAGGTGGTGCCGTGGTAGGCGTCGATCCTGCTGAGGATCCCCCGCTTCTCGGGCCGCCCGAGCGCGTGTTGGTAGAACTGCACGAGCCGGAACGTCGCGTCGATCGCCGTCGAGCCTCCACACGTGAAGAACACGTGGTTCAGGTCGCCCGGAGCGAGCTCGGCGAGGCGGGCGGCGAGTTGCACCGACGGCACGTTCGTCATGTCGACGAACGGGTTGGCGTACGCGAGATCGCGCACCTGCGCAGCGATCGCGTCGGCCATCTCGTCGCGTCCGAGCCCGATGTTCGTGCACCACATGCCGCCGACCGCATCGAGGTACTCCCGCCCGTCGTTGTCGACGAGGCGGGCGCCCGACCCACGCGTGATGGGCAACACGTCGTCGGTCCGGAAGGTGTCGAAACCCTGATACGGATGCAGCAGGTGACGGCGGTCGAGCTCGACGATCGAGCTGGTGTCGAGATCGGGCATCCACCGACTCTACGACGAGGCGTCGGGAGGGTCGAACGCAACATGACCGACGGTCAGCCGTAGTCGACTCGGAACTCGCGCTCGGCTCGGGGCGGCTCGTCGATCACGGAGATCTTCGACACGATCGCGCTCGGCGGACCCTGGCGGCACCAGTCGAGGAGCTGGTCGACACGGTCGCGTGGACCCTCGGCGACCACCTCGACCCTCCGATCGGCGCGGTTGCGAACCCATCCACGGACGCCGAGGCGACGCGCCTCGCGGCAGCAGGTGTCGCGGTAGAACACGCCCTGCACCCGGCCCTCCACGATCGCCCGCACCCGCACCACGCTCGACGATTCCTGGTTCGACGACTCCGCGCTCGACGAGTCCACGCATCGAGTCTGCCCGCTGCTGACCGCGGCGACCAGCCCGGCCGACACTGCGGCGACCACGAGCGCCGATCCCATAGCCTCGACCCCATGCGAATCGTCGTCGTCGGTGCCGGAGCGGTGGGCGGCGTCGTCGCTGCGAACCTCGCGATCGCAGGCACTCCGGTCGTCGCCGTCGCTCGCGGCGAGCACGGCCGGGTGATGCGCGAATCAGGCCTGCGCTACGAGTCACCCGGTGGCACGACCACCGTCGAGCTGCCCGTAGTGGCCGCGATCGGCGAGATCGAGTTCACCGACGACGACGTGGTGATGCTCGGCGTCAAGAGCCAGGACACCGTCGGCGTGCTGAACGACCTGCGCGCCGCCGGCGTGACCGGCCAACCGATCGTGTGCATGCAGAACGGCGTCGACAACGAGCGCCTCGCGCTCCGGCTGTTCCCCAACGTGTACGGCATGGTGGTCATGCTCCCCGCCGACCATCACGCCCCCGGCGTGGTGCGCGTGTGGACGGCGCCGAGCTCCGGACTCCTCGACCTCGGCCGCTACCCACACGGCGTCGACGACCTCTGCGTGGACCTCGCCAGAACGCTGGGCGCCGCGACCTTCGGCTCGATCCCGCGCGACGACATCATGGCCTGGAAGTACCGCAAGCTGTTGATGAATCTCGGTAACGCGATCGAAGCGGTGTGCGGCCGCTCCGGTTTCGGCGGGCGCCTCTACGACATCGTCCAGGCGGAAGGCGACGCGGTCCTGAGCGCCGCGGGCATCTCGGTGATCAGCGCGGAGGACGACCAGGCACGCCGCGGTGACGCGCTGACGATCCAGCCCGTCGGCAACGACCACCGCCGCGCCGGCGGATCGACGTGGCAGAGCCTCCAGCGCGGCACCGGCGCGATCGAGACCGACTACCTCACCGGTGAGATCGTGCTACTCGGGCGCCTCCACGGCGTTGCCACTCCAGCGAACGAGGCGCTGCAGCGGCTCGCTGCCGAGATGGCCCGGGCGGGCGAGCCTCCGGCGTCGCGTACCGTCGACGACGTGTTGCGCGCGATCGACGGGTCCTGACGGCGGGAGATCGCCGGACTGATCGCCAGACAGATTGCGGGGTCAGTCGCCCGAGTTCTTCTTCGGGCCGTTGCCCCGGTTGCCGGGCTTCTCCGACTTCTCTGACCTGTCGGACTTCTCCGGCCGACCCTCGTCGTCATCGTCATCGTCGTCGTCGTCGTGGTCATCGCTGTCGTCGTCATCGCTGTCGTCGTCGTCGCTGTCGTCGTCGACATCATCGTCGTCGACGTCCTCGACCTCGACCTTCTCGACCTTCTCGACCTTCTCATCGTCTTTGCCGCAGGACGACCGCGCTGCATCGCGCTGCTCAAAGCCCTCGGGAAGCTTCACGTCCCCACGGGCCACCGAGCTGACGAACTCTCCGTGATTGTCGAAGTCTTCGGGGTCGAGGCCGAAGCACGGGCCGAGGCCATCGTCGAGCGAGGCGTCGTCGGCGTCCGTGGTCTCCTCGATCATCGTCCGGGTGACCATCGCGCCGTCATCCACGATCACCTCGGGCGCCTCGGACGTGGTCGTCGTGACCTCGCTGGTGGTCGTGGGCACCTCCGACGTCGTCGTGGGAGCTTCGCTCGTGGTCGTGGTCACTTCAGTGGTGGTCGTGGTGTCGTCCGAGCCGGTCAGGGCGAACGGACCTCCCGGGCCGGCGGCAGCGACCCCGCCGAAGCCGATGACCCCGGCGGCGACGAACGTGGCGACTCGGGCGCGACGTGAGGTGAACATGGTGTGTCCCTTCTGGCGACGGTGATGGCGAGCCATGGCGTCGACGTGCGACGTCTCCCCGGCGAGTTCGGCGTCGGTCGCGTCGCTGCGCAGTGGACCGAACACGTCGTCGAGATCGTCGAAATCGTTCATGGCACCCTCTTCATCGTTGGCCTCGCCTCATCCGTTACAGAAATTCTCCGACGAAGCCGCGCGACGCCCCGATGCACCAGCACCCGCACGTTGCCCTCGGTGGTCTGCATGATCGCGGCGACATCGGCGGCCGACAGTTCGTTGACGACGAAGAGCATCACCGCCTCGGCCTGGTTCTCCGGCAGGGTCGCCACGAGGGCGATCGCCCGATCGAGCGCCGTGTGGTGCTCGTACTGCTCGTCGGCGCCCGCCACACGATCGGACGCACGCACCGACAGCGCTGACGGCTCCGTCGAACGCACGAGCCGGCGGATCTCGTCGACGCTTCGCCGATGGGCGATCGTGAACAGCCAGCGCCGGAAGTCGGTGAGGTCGCCCTCGAATCGATCGATCGAGCGGGCGACATCGATCCACACCTGCGACGCGACGTCATCGGGTGCGGGCGAGCGTCTGGCACGCAGATACCGCAACAGCGCCGGATGGTGGTCACGCCACAGCGCGGCGAGCGCGTCACGGTCACCGGCACGGGCCGCGCCCAGCAGCTCGGTACGACGAAACACCACTCAGCATCATCGGCACCCGAGGCCCAGAACTCAAGCCCCAATCTCGCCGGCACCGATCGGGGCCGAACGGGTATGTGATCCCTAAGGTTGGCGGGCATGCCCGACCCCACCTCCTCCGCGCGGCCCGGCACCCCTGACCGGATCGTCGTGAACGGGCTCGTCGTGCAGGCCTACATCGGCGTGCACGACTTCGAGCGTGATGCCCGCCAGCGGGTCCGCTTCGACGTCGAGATCGACACGGTCGACGACTATGCCGAGCGGGTTCGCACGGCAGGCGCGTACGTCTCGTACGCGGACGTGGTCGAGTTCATCGAGGCCCGAGCCGGCTCCGACGAGCACGTCGAGCTGGTCGAGACCTGGGCAGAGGACGTTGCTGCGTTCGCCCTGCGGAACGAGCTCGCACAGTCGGTTCGCGTGACCGTCCAGAAGCTCGACATCTTCGCTGCGGCCGAGGGCGTCGGTGTGGCGATCGAACGCCACCGTGCCGCGGGCGACGGCGGGCCACGGTCGTGACCCGCTGCCTCATCGCCCTCGGCTCGAACCTCGGCGACCGTCTGGAACACCTGCGCGCCGGCCTGGCCGGGATCCGCGACAGCAACGGCATCGAGATCCTCGCTGTCGCCCCGCTCTACGAGACGGCGCCGGTCGGCGGCCCCGAGAACCAGGGCCCGTACCTCAACACCGCGCTCGTGGCCGAGACCTCGCTCGACGCCGCCGAACTCCTCGCACTCCTCCATCGGCTCGAAGCGGCCCGCGAGCGCCGGCGCGTCGTGCACTGGGGCCCACGGACGCTCGATCTCGATCTGCTCGTGCACGGCGACCTCGTCTCCGACGCCGCGACGCTCGAGGTCCCGCACCCGCGGATGCACGAGCGGCGATTCGTGATGGTCCCGGTGTGCGACGTCGCCCCGGACCTCGTCCACCCTCGCCTCGGTCGCACGATGAGCGAACTCCTCGCCGACCTTCCCGTCGAGCCCGGCGATCTCACCGTCTTCTCCACGCACTGGTCCAACCCCTCCCCCTGACAGAAGCGGAGCACACCTCATGATCACGCCCGATGTCCTGCTTCCCCTCTGGGAGGCCCACCGCGCCGCGCTCGACCAACCCGTCCGCACCTTCGAGATCGACGGACGGACCTTCGACGACCGCCCCCACCAGCTCGGGGTGATCAACCTGTCGCGGGACTCGACGTACCGCGAGAGCATCGCCCACGACGTTCCCGCCGCGCTGTACCGCGCTCGGCGGATGACCGTCGAAGGGGCCGTGATGATCGACATCGGCGCCGAGTCGACCGGCACCAACGCCGACATCGTCGACGTCGACCGGCAGCTCGCCACGCTGCTACCGGTGCTCGAGGCCCTCCTCGCCGACGGCCTGCTCGTGTCGATCGAGACCTACCTCACCGACGTCGCGGTCGCCGCGCTCGAAGCCGGCGCGCAGGTGATCAACCTCACGGGCAGGGTCGACGACCCGGCGCTGTACGAGGCGATCGCCCGCCACGACGCCGGCCTGATCCTCTGCTACACACCCGGCCGGACCGCGCGGTCCGACGACGATGTCCCGCCCGTCGATGCGATGATCGACGAGCAGATGGCGTTCTTCCGCGAGCGGCTCGACCTCGTGACCGGGTGCGGCGTCGACAAGCTCTGGATCGACCCCGGCTTCGGGTTCGCACTGAATCTCCCCGACGGGCCGGAGCGGGTGCGCTACCAGACCGACAACCTGCTCCAGTCGTTCCGCTTCCGCGAGCTCGGCTGGCCGGTCTGCGTCACGATGGCCTCCGCGGTGTACCTGTTCCACGACGAGGTCCGCGTCGCCGAGACCGCGATGGCGGTGCTCGCCCTGCTGGCCAAGGCCAACCTGCTGCGCAGCCACGAAGTCGCCCGGGTCCAGCCCGTCATCGACATGCTCGAGATCTGCGCCCGCTGACGCCACGTCGAGCAAACCCTCGTTTGCGCTCAGATTCGGGTGACCCGCCTCACCGAAATCGCAGCGCAAACATGGGGAGTTGGCGCGTTCCGAGGCTCGGTCAGTCGGGGGTGGCCGGGCGCACGCCGGCGTCGCGGCGGCGGGCGGCGATGTCGGGATCGACGCCGGTCGCACGCCAGGCGTCGGCGCCGGCGGGCGTGAACCCGGCGGCTGACCAGCGCGCCGCCTCGGACGGCCGGACGTCACGCTCGAACCAGCCTGCGGCATCGGACGGTCGAACCCCGCTCGCGACCCACTTGGCGAGTTTGCGATCCGGCAGCGGCGTCGCCGCCCAGTCGTCGGCGGTCTCCTCCGGGGCTCCCGCATCGAGGGCGACGCGGCACCGAACGACGTGCGTGGTCCATCCCTCGTCGGGGCGCTGCTCGCGGGCGCTGTCGATGTCGAAGCCCACCGATTCCATCAGGCGAGCCACCTCGGGATCCGCAACGACCTCGGCCCACGCCGCCGCGCTCGACGCCGAGAACCCGGCCGACGACCAGCTCGCCGCGGCCTGCGCCGACAGACCGCGCTCGATCCAGTCCGGCACCTTCTTCACCTTGATGCCCGCTTCGTCGGCGTACGCGATCTCCGCGGGGGTCCGGCCGGCACGAAGGTGTCCGAGTGCCTTGGCGGGTTCGACGTCGCCCGACAGCACCCCGGCGAGCTGGGCCGCCTCGGTGACGTCGGCGTCGGTTCCGGCCCACGACGCAAACTGTTCGCCAGAGGTGAAGCCACGGTCGATCGCGCCGAGGATCGTGGCGGCATCGAACCCTGCCCACGTCTCGATGAACGCGATGTCGGTGGGCAGGCCACGCGCCTCGAGCGACGCGGCGAAGGCCACGTCGGGGGCCGGACGTCCGGACCGGCGGAACTCGGTGATCTCGTCGGTGGTGAGCGACGAGTCGTACCAGCGCGCGGCGTGCGGCGGCGGCAGCGTGCCATCGCGGAACATGATCGTGACCACCGCGTCGGGCAGACCTGACGCGATCCAGCGCTCACGGTCGTGACGATCGGGGTGGTTCATCACGCCATGATCCCTGTTCGACCGACCCCTTCGCCAATCTCCCGACACGACAGTCCGCGCTGCGGCTCGGCCGACGCGACGCCCCACCGTACGCTGGGGACGTGACACAGCTCGCCGGGCGGCTCCGCGTCGTGATGGTCGTGATCGATGCGATGCCGCACCGCCACGTCGGCCCGGCGTCCACACCCAACCTGTGGCGCCAGGCCGTCGGGGGCGGACGGGCGCCGATGGGTGCGCTGTCGTTGCCGGTGTCGGTCACCTACTCCAACCACGCCGCCTTCGTGACCGGTGTCGATCCCGTCGTGACGGGGGTGCACGGCAACCACACCTGGAGCGCTGACGGCTGGATGCCCTCACCGAAATCCGGGCCGGGAGCCATGACGCTGTTCGAGCGCGTCGGCGCCGCCGGCGGACGGTCGGCGATCGTTGCCGGCGACCAGAAGCTGATCGGACAGATGGGCGGCTCGCAGGCGGACGCGGTGTGGCCACCCGGCGGTCGCCTGCCGGACGGAACGGAGCGCTGCGCGTTCGGCTACGCCTCCGATGCCGCAGTGCTCTCGGTGTTGGACGACCTCGATCTCGAGGTCGACTTCGCCGTGATCCACCTCAACGAGCCCGACACGACCTCTCATCTGCACGGACCGGACTCGCCCGAGGCGATCGAGCAGTACCGGGCCACCGACGCCGCGTACGGCGAGGTGATCGCCCACCTCGGCGACGGGTGGGACCACACGATGGTGCTCACGGTGTCAGACCACGACCAGGAGACGATCACCGACTTCACTCCGGTCGAACTCTCCGGCGCACTGGCCGACATCGATGGCCTCGAGGTGGCCGACGAGGGAACAGCAGCGTTGGTCCACCGGTCGGACGGCGTGATCGACGACGACCGTCTCTTCGAGCTGATCCGGTCGGTCGACGGCGTCGAGTCGGCGAGCGCGCTCACGCCGAACGTGTGGATGGCGTGGACCGAACCCGGCCGTTCGTTCGGATCCCCACCGATCCCGATCCACGGCCAGCACGGCAGCCCTCGCTGCCGCACCCAGATGGCGATCGTCTCGGGCGGCGATCCCCGCGTCGCCCCCGTCGCCCGCCAGATCGAACGCACCCAGCCGTCGGTCCTCGACTGGGCGCCGATGATCGCTCGGCTCCTCCGACTCGAGGGCGTGCCGGCATGACCGACGAGCTCGACGTCGACGTCGAGGCCTTCCACCGCGACGGTTGGCTCGTCGTCCGCCAGGCGTTGGACCAGGACCGTCTCGAGGAGCTCGACGCCGCAGTGAGGAGAGTGGAACGCCGGGCCGTCGAAGACGCTGGCGCGGGTGCCGGTCACGGGCTGCACCACTTCGAACAGATCGACGCAGGCGCCGTGTTGGCGCGTAGCGAGGACTTCGTCCACGACGATCCGGTGCTCCGCGAGTTCATCTGCAGTGGCCTCGTCGTCGACATCCTGGGCCGGCTGTTCGGCGAGCCCGCGGTGCTGTTCAAGGAGAAGATCAACTACAAGCAGCCGGGCGGCGGCGGTTTCGCACCGCACCAGGACGCCACCGCCTACCGGTTCGTCGACCATCACATCTCGTGCATGGTGCCACTCGATCCGGCGACGCCGGCGAGCGGCTGCCTGTACGTGGCGCCCGGATTCGCCGACGGCCAACTGCCCACGGACCAGCGGGGCCGCATCGAGGCAGCCACCGCCGACCGGCTCGCCTGGCGGCCGGTGCCCTTGGAGCCGGGGGATCTGTTGTTCTTCGACTCGTATGCACCCCACTACAGCGACACCAACACGACCGACCGAGCCCGCCGCGCGGCCTACCTCACCTACAACGCAGCGTCGCTCGGCGACCACCGAGACCGCTACTACGCCGACAAGCGGGCAGAGTTCGCCGCCCGAGGCGACGACTTCGAGGGCGAGCGGGTCCGCATCAGCATCAGCGACGACTTCCTCGGCCGACCGGTGACGCGATGAACGAGCTCGTCGCGCTGTTCGCGTCACCCACGGCGCGCCGCATGTACGACGAGGAGGTCACCGAACTCGAACACGCACTCCAGGCAGCGGCGCTGGCGCGCTCGGAGGGCGCTGCGGACCACCTCGTCGCGGCGGCACTCCTGCACGACGTGGGCCACCTGGTGTCGGACGACAACGTGCCGCTCGACGAGAACCTCGACGAGGACTTCCACCACGAACGCGTCGGCGCCCGCTACCTGGCCCGTTGGTTCGGTCCCGATGTCACCGCACCCGTCGCCCTCCACGTCGCAGCGAAGCGCTACCTGTGCGCGGTCGAGCCGGGCTACCTCGACGATCTGTCGCCGTCGTCGACACGCAGCCTGGCGTTGCAGGGCGGGCCGATGTCGCCCGCCGAGGTGGAGGCGTTCGAGCGTCTCTCCCACCACGAGGCGGCCACGCTCGTGCGGCGGTGGGACGACCGCGCCAAGGTCGCCGGTCTCGTGGTCGCCGGCTTCGACGAATACCGGTCGCTGCTCGCCCGACTCGCGGACCCGACCGTCTCAGTCGTCACCGAGCGCTCCCCACGACCCGGTGATCGTCGGTGACACCGCCGTCGCCACGATCAAGCTGTCGACCCGCAGCGTCACCCGCGCCACCAGATGGTCGACGAACTCGGCGATCGGCTCGAAACCGCCGCCCTCGTTGATCCGCCACCAGTCCTGCTCCACGTCGAGGTCGGCGCGGTGGACCTCGGTGGAGAGCTCCCGCGGCGTCACGCCGGGTTGCGCGGTCACCTCGTCGCGAAGATGCACTTCCAGGTGCGCCGGGAACACGGGAGCATCGTGCTCGTCGCGGGCGGTCACGACGACGTCCTCGGAGATGAGCGCTCCGAGGTCGGGGTCGAACGGCGGGACCTGGATCGAGTAGGTGACGACAAGACGTCGTTCTCCCGGATGCCCCTCGAGAGCTTCGACTCGCAGTTGAGGATCGACGATCGAGACCATGCCTCCATGGTGCGGATCGGAGCCGGGATCGTCCAGAGACGATGGACCCGATCAGCCCTCGGCCGGCGCGGTGCTCGCTGCGCGGCGGACCCGCAGTCGAGCCGTGCTCGACTCCGACACGGGAACGAGCGTCGTCGCCTTGCCCAGCCCGGTCGGAGGCATGTTGCCGTAGATCGCCTCCCACTCGCCGGCGCGGACCAGGAACGTCTCGTGCCAGATCCCGGTTCGATCCGACTTGCCAACTCGGCGCCAGTAGTTGCGCCACGGCTCGAGGTGCGGGTCGTCCTGGTCGCGGGCGAACGCCTCCAGGTGCTCGAACGACTTCCAGTACTGCACGATCGTCGGGAAGCCGTTCTGGTACCCCAACAACCCCTTCTCGGGATGCTCGGTGAGGTACTGCAGCATGTGGTTCATCCCCCGTCGCCCGCCGAGGTCGCCGAACGAGCGCAACACGTGCATGAAACTGTTCGGGCGGGCGCCGATGAGGAAGACCACGAAGTCCCCGTCGTACTCGGCCGTCCAGCGCCCCTGCTTGATCTTCGCCATCGGCACATTGTCGCGCGCCGCGGCCAGCGGTACGAACGGTCAGCGCGCGGGTTCGATGCGCCACACCTCGCCGTCCGACCTGACGTAGCAGGCGCACGGCTCCCAGTGGGTGCCGAGCACCAGGTCGGCGGTGTCGGCGTGCGAGCCGAAGAAGGCCCGCCGGGTCGCCTCGGCGCCCGCGGGGTCGACGTCGAACGAACTCCCCCACTCCGGATGGGCCGCCTGGCAGACCATGTGCGACAGATCGCCGGTGATGACCGCACGCTTGCCGTCGCTCTCGATCACGACGCTGACGTGACCGGGCGTGTGGCCCGGCGTCGCAACCAGTGACACGTGGGCCGTGAGGCGGGCGTCGGTGGCGACGAGGTCGACGAGGCCGGCGTCGATCACCGGCTGGATCGAGTCGGCGCGCAACTCCTGGTCCATTCCCGAGTCGTCGCGCTGCCAGTGTTCCCATTCGACGTCGGCGAAGAGGTACCGCGCGTTCGCGAAGGTCGGCACCCACTGCCCGTCGACGAGCCGCGTGTTCCATCCGACGTGGTCGACGTGGAGATGCGTGCACAGGACGGTGTCGATCGACTCCGGTGGGAATCCGGCGGCCGCGAGATCGTCGAGGAACGGCCCCGAGCGCATGCTCCACGACTCGACTGGGCGCTGCTTGTCGTTGCCGAGACAGGTGTCGACCAGGATGCGCCGGCCCTCGCTCTCCACCACCAGCGCCCGGATCGTCATGTGGACCTTGCCGTCCGGCGTCGCGAAGTCGGGCACCATCCACTCGATCTCCCGAATCCGCTCGGCGGTCGCGTCGGGCAGGAGCCAGTGCGCCGCCGACGTCGTGGACAGCTCCACGATCTCCGTCACCCGAACGTCCCCGATCGTCCACATGCGACCGAGATTGTCAGGTCGCGACGCCGCCCGCACGAGCGGACGCCACGCACCGAGCACTGTTCGGGCCGTTGGTCCGTTGCGCTACCCCTTCCCCCGGGACGAAACTGAGCGGGCACGAAAGGGGTGCCCATGCGATCGCCGGCACAGATCAGGAACGTGGTGCTCGTCGGGCACAACGGCAGCGGTAAGACGAGCCTCGCGGAGGCGTTGTTGTTCCGGGCGGGGGTGATCACGCGACCCGGAACCATCGAGAAGGGATCGACGGCGCTCGACAACGACCCGGAGGAGCGCGAGCGCCAGCAGTCGGTCTCGTTGAGCCTCGCGTCGTTCGACTGGAACGACCACCGCATCAACCTGCTCGACACGCCCGGCTACGCCGACTTCCGCGGCGAGGCGCTGCTCGGCATGGCTGCCGCCGACCTCGCAGTGTTCGTGATCGACGGTGTCGCCGGCGTGCAGTCACAAGACGTGGTGCTGTGGCGTCACGCTGCTGAGCTGGGCCTGCCCAGGATCATCTTCGTCAACAAGCTCGACCGTGAACGGTCGTCGTTCGACCGCACCCTCGCCCAGGTGCGCCAGGTGTTCGGATCACACGCGGACCCCACCGAACTGCCGATCGGCGCGGAGTCGAGCTTCCACGGGGTGACCGACGTGCTCACCCACCACGCGTTCGTGTACGACTCGGGGCAGGCCGAGCCGGTCGAGGTGCCCGCCGAGCTCGCCGACCAGGAACGAGCCGAGCACGAGCACCTCGTCGAGGACGTGATCGAGCTCGACGACGACCTCCTCGAGCAGTACCTGTCCGGCGACGAGCCGTCGCCGGATCAGCTCGAGCACCTCCTCCACGACGCCGTCGACCGCGCGCTGGCGTTCCCGGTGCTGTGCGGTTCGGCCACGACGCCGATCGGCGCCGATCAACTCGTCGACTTCATCTGCCGGGTCGGTCCCGCACCCGGCGACCGCGGACCGGCGATCGTCGAGGCAGCCGACGAGACGGTCGACATCGCGCCGGATCCCCACGGCAGGCCACTCGCGTTCGTGTTCAAGACGACGATCGACGAGTTCCTCGGACAGATCTCGATGCTGAAGGTGCTCTCGGGGACGATCCGTGTCGACGACACGCTCGTCAACACCCGCTCGGGAACAAAGGAACGGCTCCACCATCTCGCCTCGCTCGTCGGCGGGGCCCAGACCCACGTCGGTTCCGTCACCGCCGGCGACATCGTCGTCGTCACCAAGCTCGCCGACACCCGCACCGGTGACACGCTCGCCCCCGACGGCACGCCCGTCACCGTGCCCGTCCCGGCGCTGCCGCAGCCGGTGTACGGGGTGGCGATCGCTGCGGCGAAGCAGTCCGACGAGGACCGGCTCGCGACCACGCTGCACCGCCTCGTGATCGAGGACCCGACACTCGCCGTCCGCCACGACGACACCACCGGGCAGACCGTCTTGAGCGGCGGCGGCGAAACCCATGTTCGCGTCGCGCTGTCGCGGATCGAACGTGCCGGGGTGCAACTCGTCGTCGACGACGTGCGGGTGGCATACCGGTCGCGGCTCGCGGCAGCCGTGGAGGTGGAGGGCAAGTACAAGAAGCAGAGTGGTGGTCACGGCCAGTTCGGCGTCGCCACCGTCCGTTTCGAGCCGCTGCCGCCGGGATCGGGGTTCCAGTTCGACAGCGAGGTAACAGGCGGCGTGATCCCGAAGAATCTGGTCCCCGCGGTCGGCGCCGGCGTCGACGAGGCGATGGCCCGCGGCGCGAACACCGGCTTCCCGATCGTCGACCTGCGCGCCGTGTGCACGGGCGGCAAGCACCACTCGGTCGACTCCTCCGAGATGAGCTTCAAGATGGCGGGCTCGCTGGCGTTGCGCGAGGCGATCACCCAGGTCGGCATCGACGTGCTCGAACCGGTCAGCGAGGTCAACGTGCGCGTGCCGGCCCCGCTCCAGGGTGACGTGCTCGGCGACCTCAACGCGCGTCGCGCCCAGGTGCTCGGCACCGTCACCGACGAGGTGGGCGTGGCCACGGTGCAGGCGCTGGTGCCGACGGCCGAGATCCTGCGCTACGCGATCGACCTGCGCTCGCTCAGCGGCGGCAGCGGCTCGTTCGAGGTCGAGCATCACGGCTACCAGCCGCTCCCGCCGAACCTCGTCGATCAGGTGCGCGGCGACGCCGAGGAGGTGGCGCGATGAGCGACGACCGTCTGCCTCGTCTCACGCGCCGCGGATTCCTCGCCGGCACGATCGCAGCCGCCCTCGTGGCGTGCAGCGACGACGACTCGGGCTCGAGCCCGACCACACGCCCGGCCGACACATCAGCAACC
>Ga0307379_10007254_pt1 | contig 15092 bp, 17 predicted proteins | sample UN2MG_FD_202237 | JGI IMG/M metagenome (GOLD analysis project Ga0307379, IMG submission 202237) | Soil microbial communities from Risofladan, Vaasa, Finland - UN-2 | ecosystem: Environmental > Terrestrial > Soil > Coastal area > Acid sulfate soil | place: Finland: Risofladan, Vaasa | collected... | reverse complement strand
TCAGAAACTATTCCTTCATTTCCACCACAATAAAAGGATATATAATCTTCATCTGTATAATAGTGCGTATTTCTTATTTTTGCAATAATTGAACCGGAAGTTCTCCACGAGCACGACCACACACTACTATCGACACCTTTTAATTTTTCAATTATCAGTTCATCTTCCGGAAGATGATTGATTTTTTTCCAACGCCTATTGCAGAGTGCCGAATAAAACTCTTTTGCAACATCTTCGCTAGAAAGGTATGCTATAACAATAGCATCATTATTCATATCTTCGGCAAGATCAGGTGGCCATGTATTTAAGTCCACAATGATCTTCTTAATTTTATTAATCTAATGAGCATTTGATCGTCTTCTTCGTGCCAATCTGCTTCTTGCTTAGATCGGGCGTCCATAGACTCTACATGTTGCTTATAATCTTCGGCATCGTGATCAAAATCCTCATCCAAAGCACTCAATATGCCAAGCCCTTGGTCATCGTAAGGTACATGGTCAATTTCTTTACGTGCAGGGCGGTCTTCTGTCCACCATTTATACAATAATTTGGTTTCTCTTGCGCTTTCTGCCTGGGAGGGGCATTGCTCGTGCAATGGCAATGTCGGATCATCGAGTGTAATAGCCCAGTCTAAGTGTTTAATTCCTAAATCAGGACGCCTAAATGGAAAAAAATTACGATAGAAAGGCATATGCTTCTCACACCAAGTTGCTTGTTCCGTAAACTCGGCTGACCACCAATATGTATGTAATGCTTGATCTACTTCAACAAAATCTTTTAACATATTAAAGTTGACATGGAGTATACGAGTGTCTAATCCGTAATACTGTGGTTCAAGTCCCGTATCAACAACATGGTAACTGTCATATGTTCGATAACGAATCCAGTCGCTAATCTTTTCGTATTTCCATTTTATAGGTTCTATTACAGATAATCTGAAGACGTTTTTGCTCCAATAACGAATTGGAGCAAGCTTTTCAAATTCTTGGTCGAATAAGCGCCAGCCTTTAGATGTAAGGGCACCCGGCGGGTTATAGCTCATCCAAGATCTGAATCTTCTTACTAAATTTTTAGTTTGTTTATACATATGACACCCCAGTGCTAATACTATAATATATTAGCACTAAATTGTCAAGTTTAATGAGGATGATTTGCTTTGGAAATAAACAAGTTCATCTTTTCGGCTTCTACTATGATTTCTTCGGTAGACGGGGATGACCTGCCTGGAATTGATGTCGCTTTTGCATCGTATTGGCTCTGTAAAATAGTTTGTGCAAGTTGCAAAAGTTCTAATCGAATTTCGTAAGGGGTTTTTGGTGATGATCGTGTGTGCATTATAGTTCCTTGTATGTTAAGATGTGATAATCGAACTCTTCTTTGGAAGAGATATACCCGTAGTAATGCTTTCGTATTTCCCTTCTAGATCCGATGACGGCGGGGCTGACGCAAGGATTAACGCCTTGTTCAGCTGTACCAATTTTGTCTGGTCAACCATCATTAACAAAGGTGCAAATTGAAAACCTTTTTCAGTTGCTACCATACAAAGCGGACTCTTAACTATAAATTTATCGGATGTGTCTTCGATAACCGTTGCAATAATTTCTTCACCTGTCGATAGTTTAAGTATTACTATATACGGTGTGTCTTGTTGTTTTTGTGTTAACATATAAACCCTTTATATTTGTGTGTGTTAATTATACATAATTATGCTTAGGAACACAAATATTCGATTAGATTTCGCATTGACCTGCTGTGCAGGCTAACATTTGCACGCCTTCGACATTGTCTTCTAATTCAACAATGCCGTCCCAATCGATAGATGCCGGCATTTTAGCTAATAATGCTTCATATTCCTCTTTAGTACAGTCTTCGTACGGTGCTTGCTTGTAATTTCCGCCGTCGTATGGTAAGAATGATACCCCGGACATTTCGTCAAAGTGTTCCCACACAAATGCACCTACAGCCGGCCATTCTTTTTCATTAACAGAAATTGTTACCGAAGGTTTATGCTCGCAATAGTGATGCTGATATACTAGCCATAGGTTCAGATGCTTAATGGCATTGAGATCATACCGTAATACCGCACCTTCGGGTGCTTTCTTAGGGAATGTAAATACCATTGTACTACCCGGTTTCATTACATCCGGTTCACACGGTATACCAGCAGACATCATAGCTTTTGTAAGCGGATCTTTAATATCACCGCGAACGCGGCGGTAATAATATGCTGCATGTCGTGCATGAATTCCACTAGCTGTATCTGTCAATTGACTGACTGTACCTGACGGTTTTATAGCTGTTATTGCTGCAGATGCAGGAATACCTAACGTAGCTGCTAATTCTGCATTTACTTCTACTGTCAACGCTTTTAATTCTTCTAATCTAGCAGGTAAATCTTTATCGTATGGGTCATTTAATAAGTGATTATCTAAAATACCTGTCATCGATACACCTAATAAACGTTCCTGTTCGGTATTGTCGCGCCAAATCTTACGTAAATACGGGAAATGTGTTAGTGTGGACTGAAATGTACCTAAAAGTGTAGCAATACGGGCCTTACGTAGCAAATCTGCCAATGTATCTGTAGCACGAACAATAACTTCTGTAAGATTACAAAATTGGTAAGGGCGCAAAATAATTTCTGAACACGGGTTTGTACCAAAATCGTGATCCGGGTTGCGACGGCCGTTCATTTTCACAACATTTTTAGCTGCTTCACGGTTGAAAATGCCTCGTTCGCCCGATTTAGACTCGTAAAGAGATAACCATTCCTGCATAAAAATGCCTACGTCAGGTCGTTCTGTATGACAGGCACTGTTATTAGCTAATGCACGCTGGCTTTGTGTCTCCCACCATGCACCGGACTTAGCATTACGCATACGATCATCGGAAAGATTCGATAAAGAAATCATTGCCGAACGGCGGACGCCGCCAACAACAACTACTTCGCCTACCTTACACATAATGTCGTGACACTCTATGCTATTTAACTTGCGGCCCTGGGCATTCTTGAATATCTTAATTACAAATTTAAACAATTCAACCAATGGTTCTGGCCCGGATGCGCGTCCGCCGAACGTCTTTAGGCGTGCCCCAGATACACGAACCTTGCTTATGTCCCATTTAGGTGCTTCGCCCGAATATAACATTGCAATAACTTGCCTGAGTGCTTTTGCCCACCCTTCTTTACTATCAGAGACAACAATTACCGATTCACTGTCGTAAATACGATCCGGAACTTCCGGTAATTTAGCAATATATTGTCGCTCTACGCTAAAACCTACACCAGTGCCGCATAAAAGAATAAACATTGCTTCGTCGAATGCCTTAGGGTCATCGATTGGTAGGTAGGAGCAATTATAGCCTGCTGTATTATCCCGTTCCAGTGCTTTACCAGAAGTCATCAATGCACGCATGGATGGCATAACTTCAAAGTTAGTTACAGCAGATTGCAACTCGTTGCGCATTTCATCTGGAATAGTATAATTATATTTTTGATGTAAATGGTTTTGTAGGAAATCAAAATACCTTTCAACAGTTTCATCCCAATTCTCTCTACGCTTCTTGGAATCTATGTATCGCGCATACCTACTTTTAGCAATATAGGTTTCGTATAATCCGGTGTTTTTTTCATTAATCATGTATTCGTATGCTCCGTGCATGTTTGGTTAATTATGTATTACAATCTGAATCTTAACACTTTTCAAACACAGACTACAGAAAAGTGTCATTTTTTACTAGGTTTAATTTATTTTCTTTATTTGTTCTTTTGAATATTTCTGCATAACAATAAAATATTCACAGATATCTGTATAATTGCTTATTTCTCCGATTTCGTAATTTAAAATATACCGATTATCGATGACTGGTAGTAAATAATCACTATGATTGTCTTTTACTAACCAAAGCTCTGTATTCTGTTCTTTATTGTCTAATAAAACAATTGTATAAAACATTAGAAGACTGATCGAACTCTTGCAAAACTCTCCGTAAAATAATATTTCCCATGGAGTAGGCCAGTCAGTCGGACTATAATAATCGACTGTTCGCCTGCCCATAGGCATGGTGGCACAAAATTTGGAAATTTTGCTTAATTGCTCATTTAATGACAGATCGTATATTTCGGATCTTAATGATTTCCACAGGTGTAGACGCTCATTATTAGGGATTGTATTCCAGTTCATTGTTTATTATAAAGGAATCCAGGCTAATGTATTCGTATTGAATACAAGTGGGCCTAGGAAGTTATGCATATATAAGATTTCGATTTTAGCTCCATTATATTGAGCAATGAAACTAACATCGTAAAGAGTTAAATTAATATCTGTTCCTACATCTGTTAAAGTAGCAGGACTAAAAGGTGGCGGCGGTGGTGATAAGGGCGGCACAATTGCAGTTATCTGTAATTCCCCATTCTTGGCAAAATTAGTACCTGCATCATTCCAATCTAACGATACTGTATCAGTAATATTGTAGCGAATGTTAAAAAACGGTGTAGCATCATAATCCAATGTTACTGTTGTTGGTCCCGGTATAGTTTTTGTAACAGGGGTAAATGTTGGACTCGGTTGCAATACCCAGGTAGTCGGTGCTAAGAAGTTATCATCGATTACTGTGCCTGTAGTCTCTGCTATTTCTACATATTCGCCGGATAAATTTCCTAAGAAAATCTTACGTGAATCTGTGCAAAAGGCTAATTCGCCTGGTAATAGCACATTAGGATAATTTGTAGAATTGAAGTCGGGGAACGAACCGTATCCTCCTACTCCGGTATATCCATACGGATATACACTATTCGGTCCCGATGGACTATAAACATACCCGTCGAACTGAAGTTGTGTTCCCCGTCGATTCTGTATTCTTGTAACTACTACTGGTAATGACATGCTGTAATCCTTTTCCTGTGATGTATTTAGCTAATATCTTTATTAAATAAATATTCTGTGATATTACTAACATCTGTAATCTTATTTGGTACAGACCAACCTTTGTGTGACACAGAAGTATAAGTTCCTTTATTTAAACAAGCCACTGCACTAGGAGAAAGTTTCATATATTTAGAAAATTTTGTTATATTATCAGTCTTATAAATTATATCTTCTGGAGATTGAAAATAATATATTTTACCTATTACATTATGTGGAACTGCCCCTTTACTGAAGCAACTCGATGATAACTCTCGTCCATTCTTATATGTAGTCTTCAATGAATCTGACAGTTTTTCTTTCGTAACATCAGACATAGGTATTTCTAAATTCCACACAATATGTGTTCCCTTAATTATTTTATCTTTAATAATTTTCGAATTCTTACAACCTATTTTATGTTTTGTTTCATCAGATACGGCTCTGCCTTTATTTGATGCAGATATCTTCTTTTTAGTATCATCTGATAATTTCTTCCCGGTATTAATTCTAGAAAGATGTCGTTTCCTTTCGTCGCTCATCTTTGTCTCTTTACATAATCTTCTGATCCATTCGTATTCTTTATTATTTCTTATTTGAGTTTTATTATTTACAGTCATCATATGCAAAGCATATATGCACGATTTATTTGTTGGGTGCATTTTAACTAATATCTGATGTGCAAGGTAATGTTCTCTAGATGTCAACAGAACAAGGTTCTCTCTTGCATTTGGATTTCCTTCTATCCATCCTTTCGGACCTTTTCTTTTTCTATTAATAAAAAAACATTCCGGAATAATATGATGATTTTCGTAATAAATGTAGTCTTTATTATTTTTTCTTAAACGTTTTCTATTTTGGCAGGAGGCTTTTTCAATTAAATTATTGTAAATCTTTTGGTAATTCATAATATTTTTCTAATCTCCTTAACCAAATATCGACGCATTTATCGAATTCAATACCCTCAAATATAAATTCCTGATACTGGGCATCTCTTGTAGCGACCATTATAATGCCTTGTTTTATAGACGTACCATACATCTCATTATGAGCTAATATATATGCTGCTAACTGAGCCCTATAATCGTCAATCCATTCAATTTTCTTAGTCTTTAAACTATTCTTAAAATCTATAATTGCCGGCATATTATTTATCATTTTGCCAATAAGGTCCGTTGTTCCGGCATATAACCCGGCAGAATATAAGGCTACTTCTGTACCCCATACCTCATCTACTTTAGACAGGCCGTTCTTAATAATTACTTTAGCTAACGTCTGAGACATAAATGAACCAGTTAGTGGTTCCCCTAGAATATAGTTCTCTAGGTTTTTGTGCATTCCGTTACCTAAGCTAGATGCCTCCGTAACAATTTGTTGAGCTTTTGCTTCGCCAATATCTGCTTTCCACTTGTTAAGGTGAGTCACATCCTTCGTCTTTCCAAGGATTGTTGTCACTGATGGTAGGGGGCGATCTTCGTCTACTATGTAACGACGTCCGTTACTAGTGTTGACTCTTTCTAGGGGTTTGTAATCGTATAATTTTCGTATAAGCATTAATAAATTGTAACACTAAGAGTATCACGAAGTCAATGTTTTACCAACATACTCGCCACACAAGGGTCGAACCCGTCTGAGCATTTGACTGAATTGTTATTGTATATCCCAGCCCGGCAAAATAAGATAAGACAGTATTTAATTGTAATTGTATTGCTTTATTTGTGACTGTATTTGTCCATACCTGCCAATATAAGTGAGGGTCGGTACCGAACGTATTATTCGCCACATTTACAGTAACTGTAGCCGTAATAGACGGTGCAGCACCTGTCGGCGGATTCAGTACGCTACCGATTGCAGACTGGGTATATTGTGTGCCGGGAGAAGTTACATCTATTGATAAAACAGATGTTGCGGCTAAACCTGTTCCTAATGTAACAGATGTTGTTGCACCTGACCCTGGATCAGTAATAACAAGATATGGCGGAAATACAGCATAACCCGAACCAGTATTATTAACTAATACATTTGTAATTACGCCCAAAGAGTCTGTCATTACTGTGCCGACAAAGCTGCCTCCCAACGGGTACGGCATTGCGGGATTTAAAGTAGAAACAATTTTAACAGTTGTAATGCTATCTTGGTAACCTGAACCTGGATTTAAAATTGCTACTGAAAGTATTGCACCGGTTATGCTCACTGCCGTAATAGCAAATACGGCGTCGACATATCCTATATTCGGTAAAACTGCTCGAGTTGCAATAACCGAATCGACTGTTGTATATCCACTGCCAGCATTTGCAATGTTTATACTGACTATATTTCCTGCTGCATTTACTAATGGTTCTAATACTGCATTTATACCTGCTACAGAACTAACAGCTAAAGTTGCCGGTACAGGTTGATATCCAATGCCGTTTGTGACCATATTAACAGATAATATGTTTCCGCCATTTGTTGTTAATGTTGCTGTTGCAACAGAACCAGGTATTACGCTTACTGGAGGAACAAATACAATAGCCGGAGAATCTTGATAATATCCTATACCGCCGTTAATGACAGACACACTCAACACACCATTTACAAACGTCATCGGAGTTGTCCCGCCGATTGTAGTACACATTTGACCGCCACCGGGCTGACATTGACTTAATGCTGCAAGAATCGCTTGTTGGATCATGCAAATTTCTTCCCATATTACAGGAAGATTTGTAGCAAGCCCTTCCATTTGAGAAGCGTTTGGAAAACCAGTTAGTCCGTCACAAGACATTTTTTTGTACCTTACGAAATATTAGTGGCTTTTTGTGCCATGTCGCTAACCTGTGCAGCATTATCTTGTGTCTGTCCACCTGTTGTCCACGATTCTGGAGGAGAAAGTTCGACAAACTCGGGTGTCACATTCATAACAACAGGGTTATTCTGTAGAAGAGTTATAAGACTATCTGCGCTTACTGAATAACCAGATGCTTGTAGTTTATCTACTAATTTCTGAGTAGATATTTCTGTAACACCGTTTCCCTTAATTACTATTAGAAGATTATTAATATCAGATTCTAAACTCTGATTATAATCTTCATCGAGTATCTCTCTTGCTCTCATTAATTACTTCTTAGCTTCGCGAAGCTTCTTTGCTTTAGTAACAAGCAACTTCATCTCCATAACTTTCTTTTGTAATACAGATTCCATCTTTTTTTCGCGACCCAATGCTTCTTCACCACCGAAGTCATCTTCAGACTCTAAGTCTCCCTCGATATTATCTAAATCAGCGGCCATGCCGTCCATGCCGTCAGCGTCCATGCCGTCAGCGTCCATGCCGTCAGCGTCCATGCCGTCCATTGGTGCATCCATATCTGTTTCTGCACTAACTTCACCTCTTTCTGCCATATTACTAACCGCATCATCTACTTGTTGTTTAGCAGTATAAAGGGAATCCATAACACTCTGCAATGCACCATAAATTTGTGTCTGAAATGCTGAAGCAGATCCCATGCCGTATGTTTCGCGCATCTGATCTGTTACAGGGGGAAGGTCTTCGTTTTGTAAGCGACCGATCTTTTCTACCATTTCTTGCAACTCTTGGGCAAAGCCCTTTGCTGCCATCATAACTTCGGCTTGGCTTACTTCTGTTTCTAGCAGGCGACGTAAATTCTTTACTAAGTTTGCATGTTCTTTCATAACTTGTCCTTTTTTTCTTGCTGCTGCTTGTGCAGCAAATGGATCTGGAATCATATGTCCAGTATTTGGGTTTCGAATCAGAGGAGCTTGTCCTTCTGGTTCTGGTTCTGGTTTTGGTTCTAACTTTAATTTAGGATTATTTAAAGTTGTCATCGCCCGTCTTGCGGCAGGCGTCATCGGTACACGTTCAGCGTCGTCCCATACATCTTCATCGACGTCCTCTTGTTCCTCCATCATCGGGGATTCAGGCATAAGTGCTGCGCCATGAATATCTGATTCCGAATCTATCGATTGGATACGCGATAGAGCATCGTGCCTGACACGATGTTCGATAAAGTCGTCTGGAAAACGATATCTACTAGAACGATATTCGTCCATTGCTCTTTCTACAGCACGTTCAAAATCTACAGAATCTTTACCGGTTATTTCAAAGGTGTCCACAACATAATCGACAAGGTTACCTATAACTGTGTCTAATTTTGGGGATCTAAGTTGTGTGATTGCAAATTCTTTAAGACTTTTAATTCCCTCAAGTACTAATAGTCTTTTAGAAATTTCCGAAGAGCTCTTAGCATCATCACCCTTAACTTTCAAATCAGTTATTTCTTCTTCAATCTGTTCTGTGATAGAAACTAAATCCTTATCACTAACATCTTCAGATATCTTAAAACCGTAATTAGTTTCGAGGTGCTGATTTATCCTTCTGAATATGGCATCTGGTGATTTACCAAAATCGTTTAAAAGCATATAAATCGTTCCTGTTAAGTTTTATTTCTAGTATTTATCATTCTTAGTTACTATCTGACTCTTTTAAAAATAGAGATACTATCCCTGGCATTTTTAGCGAAAATTTCTGCTATTTGAAATTTATCCTCCAGTATTGCCATACGTTCTATATCGTGTCTTTTCTTAGCACCCTTCAGACAATTTAAATAATGCACCATATCTGTTCTGTATTTTGAATATCTTTTCTCTAAATCTAAAACCTTTCTTATAACCCCGGCTTCACCAGAATTATGTCTTTGTGCAATAATAACTGCTACATCAAAGACAGAAATATTCCTATATATAGGTGTTTTACTAGGCAATATTACATCATATAAATCGTTAGTACTTTTCTCTACAAATATGCCGCCAATTAAAGTAGATTTTCTAGATAATTTAATTGGCAAGCCTTTACTTATAGCCAGGCGGGCACCGCGATCTGTAGCCTTGTCTAACCTGTCGAGCAGTGCTAACCGATCCATATTATCTCCTTAGTCCGTTCTTATTTCTGCTCGCTGTTTTCTGTCCTCGGGCTGCAAGATTAGCGGATAATTCACCCGATGCCTGTGCAGGCTTTGTATCGCCTACAATTGTCTTAGGCGCTTCTGTTCTTGTATATTCTACAGGTTGCTGTTCGTTTGTCTCTTGTCTACGTTTTACTTTACCCATTGCTGCTGGAGCAACTGCAATAGAGCCGGCACCTGTTGCTCCGGCACTGCAATTTTCTTTAATTCCTGCTAATTGTTGCATTCTTGAAAGTGCTGCATTTTCGGCCACTTGTGGAGGTTGCCCATTAGCAACAGCTTGAGTAGTTGCTGGTATCATCCATTCCATTTTACCTGTCTCAGGATTTCTAACTTGCACAGCTCGCGGATCTTGTTTACCTACAGGCGACCCAGTTGTTGTTTTCGGGGCAGTGGCAGCAGGCTGGCTTTGAGCAGCTGAAGGAGACAAAGGCTGCCCCGACGGCGGGGTAATATCTGCACTGGCTTCTTCTAATGCTCTGTATTCTATAAACGACATTTCTGAAATAAGCATTCTTGCCTCAGTGAGCCCGATACATCTTTCTTTTGCTAATTTCTGAACCATGTCTCCGTGTGCAAGCGAGTTAATTATTCTATCATTTTTAATCATATTATACTCCATTTCCAAACATCATTACCACAATCCCATATTCGATCATACCCGTTGTTTTGCATGTTTTGCCATTCTGTAAGATTAGCATCAAATGCTTCTAATAGCTTTGGCAATTTATGTTTCTGATATTTCATTCTATTTTCAAAATTAGTATAGTCTTTTGTATAATAATAGGCAGGCGCGCTCCTATACATATGGCTAAAATTTAACACTTTATACATATTTCCTGTAAATTTATCACAATGCGAATACGAAATTATTTCGACAGGCTCGTACATTTTTATATAGGTCGAAAATAATTTACTCGATGCACCTAACACAGATGTATTTATAATATTACAGTATCTTAATAGCTCTGTACTGGATTTTCGAAATCGATTTTTTCCAAAAGTCATTAACGATACTAGCGTGCCTTCATAATAAAGGCCGATTGCTACCGAGGACTGGCAATATCCCTGAATATGGTTTAAATTCAGAAACTTTCTTTCTTCGGCTGTTGAAACATTCCGTATAACGCATTTCCTTCCATAAATTCTTTTATATTTTCCTACACGACTAGATAAAATTGACTTAATTATTTCTTGCTTTAACTCCCACTCATGTTCCCATATATGAAGTAAATTTATTTCCTGTATTTCGCATCCATCGGTCTTAGACAGATGATATTTATTACCCTTCCCTTGCAATTCTGCATGCCAATATGAGCCATTGCATTCAATTGCTAAATTATGCAAAGGAATAAAAATATCTATTTCCTTACCATTTAGTATGGTTCTGTCATTTCTAATATATGTTAAGCCTAGTGAATCTAAAAATTTGCACACTTCGTTTTCTAATGCCGAATTCTTAAATTTGGTAGGTATTATTCCATACTTTCTGTATCGACTATTGATAACTGATTGTCCAACTCCTAGCTGGGTCATTAATTCTTTTACTGACTTTGTCTTATTTTGCTCATCTAACCAAGCTGCATTATTTAAAAGATTATAATTTTCTTCTGTTATATGGTTACACGAAGGAAATTCTATACCATATTTTATTATATTAGTTTTCTGTGCTTTAGCCCGTAGCAAATCAGATGACATAGTTGATGCACCACCATACCTGTCTAACATTGTATGTTGCATGGAACTTAAAATTTCATTATTCTGTAATGCATGAGCTGAGCCATACTTAACTAAAATCGTTTCATGCATTTTATCGTTAATTTCTTTAGACTGCATCGGATTATCGACACCATATCTTAAGATATTTGTATTTTTGATTTTAGTTTTAATATCTTCCGATTGGAAGGGGTTTGCTACTCCGAATTTTAATAAATTTGTGTCTGCTCTAGATTTTGCAGCACCCAATTTACGACATTCAGTAGAACAATATACAGATTTAATACTACTAAATGTATTTTTACATTCTATATTGCTACATACCCTACTAATTGGAGTTTTCCTCACTATACTGAATCCATTCTGTAAAATGCTATATTTTGTGCCCAGCCAGATGAGCTACCAGTTACAGTTGTAATTCTTACACCACTCGGAAGTATTACCCCGTCAAGATCATCTATAAGTAAGCCGACTGGCCCAGGGGTTCCATATGGTGTAAAATTAAAAAATTGTACACCACGTTCTACTGCAAATTTCCACATAAATCCTTCACCGGAAAGCTCTAATGTATAATCTGCAAGCTGCAATATAGCAGTGGGATCAGATAAAACAACGGGCATTGCACGCAAACCGATACTCATCAAGAATACTTCAAAGTTCTTCTGACTTCCGTCTAAAGGTTTACCTGTTACCTGAATATTAACTAATCTTGCAAGCTCCTCGCTCGGTGGCGGATTCGGGTTAGGCGATGTAAATGCCCCGGGCGACGACGCATAACAGACATAATATTGGAGATTTGCTGTCAGATTTTGTTGAGCAGACGCTGCTCCGTTTATTTTAATTAACATTGAAAATCCTTTATACCCCTATTTATCCATAGTTTATCAAATTACAGAACCAATTTGGAGGTCCCACGTCGATAAGCCGTCAAAGATAAAAACACATTCTTGAGTTGCATCGAATTCAATAGATATATCGTTTCCTAAGTCTGTGGCAATATCATCTGCGCCGACAGTATTAATAAACACAATATCTCCCGGTTTCTTTGTTACTTTAACAAAAGTCCCTGCGGTAAAATTTCCAGTTCCCAAAGGTAAAGTTACTGTACCCGACGATGTCACATAATATCGTATATCAGCACTTAGAGCTGTTGTTGGTGGTACCGGAATATACTTATCGGATCCGCCGGCAGCGTCAAATGTAACAGTTTTTAATAACGAATCGGTTGTGATCGTCATATTAGTGCCGGCGATCAATGTTAATGTATCTGCACCCACTGCCGAAATTGTTGACTGTGACGGGGATGCTAAAAAGGCAAATGCATTAGAGCCAGATGGCGATAATGAAAAGATTAATCCTGTTTCTGAAGGATTTACTGAAACAATATAATTTGCTGCGCCAACATATGTATTTGGTGTATCTGTTAATTCTAAGAAAGTTGTTGCACTTCCGATAGCGCATCCCCATATATACGGAACGTGTTTAACAGTACATACCGAACAATCAATATGATCTATACCAACATCTGTACCTAAAGATTGAACCATAATTGTCAGGGAAATTTCATCCCATATGGATCTGCCTTCTTCTAAAGCAAAAGATAGATTGCAATCGTTCGGATTCATTATGTTTATTGTTGCACCTTCTTCGATATTCATGAAGATGATTTCTGCTGCTGAACCTGGTACCGGCTTGCCATAGCTATTAATTGCACCACTGAAGTCGGCGCCGCAAATTACCCAGTGTGACAGTGACCCGGTTAATACTTGCTGATCGAACACACCTCCATTGATACGATTAGGCATTCTATATTTCTCCTAAGATACTAGGACAGATGTGGCCCTTGTAGGTTTTTGTTTTTACATTTTTTAAATAGGTGCCGGCTTTTCCCATTGGGTTTCCTCGAATATTTCATATATTTATCAAGAAATGCAGAACACGATATCAAAAGGAAAGGGTCTGTAAGACCCCCTACTTTCTGACGTTGATTTATGCTAACTTAAATGGTACTTCGGTGTCTTCCTTGAATCGATGTTACTATCCACTTAGAAAAATCTTAGATCTAAAGTGAGTTTAAAAACTTTTTATATTCAGATTGGGTCCACGAATTAGAAGCAATTGCTTTTTCTCCTTCTGGCCAACGACCTTTTATTACGTTGCTGGCATACCGGTATGCTGCCTCCGGATCAGACACAATTACTTTTTCTGCTTCAGGCCAACGACCTTTTATTACACCTCTAGCATAATGGTATGCTGCCCACGGATCAGAAGCCATTGCTTTTTCTCCCATGGGCCAACGACCTTCTATTACATCTCTGGCATACAGGAATGCTCCCCTCGGATCAGACACAATTACTTTTTCCTCTTTTTTAAATAATTTAGATAAAATAGGATGTTTAGTTCTGAAATAAGTTATTGTTTCGTGATCTATGGGTTGATCTCTTGCATCCATGAATTGAGTGTCGGGGAAATGGAACTGGTACTTAGCACCCGACTTGTCACGCCAGACATATAGCGGGCCATCAGAATTATAGTGGGTAAATTTGTTGTCCTTTGCAGCAGCAGTACACCACTTAGTGCCTTTGCCTAGCTCACAGGAGGCTTCTTCTGTTTTCGGAATGGAAAGTTGTCCAAGTGGGCCATTGTATAACACTTCACTATTTGGAACAACTGGGAAGGTGCCAGTGGTACCTGTAGTTTCTTTATCAGTAGTTTCTAAGTCGACATTATAAATCTTATCTATTTCGTCTTCTAAAGAATGGAGTGTGTACTTGTTAATGTCGCGCTGTTGCATTCGTTTCTTTGCATTTTCAAACTTAACAAGTGCATCATTAATTCGACCTGCATCTTCTAATCGAAATTGCTTATTAATGTACTGGCGAGCAAGCCATTCGACGTATTGCTTGTGTTTTGTTGGGTCTATTTCTTCAAGTATATGCTGCAAAGATAAGTTTATCACCTAGTTTTGTTTGTGTAATGTCTCGTTTGTATTCGAATAGGTGTTTTGTAAATTCGTACAGTCTCACATTATGTCCTTATATCTAAAGTGACTTTAAAAACTCTTTATATTTCTGATTCGTGGTCGGATCATAAGCAATTGCTTTTTCTGCTTCAGGCCAACGACCTTTTATTACATCTTTGGCATAATAGTATGCTTGCCACGGATCAGACACAATTACTTTTTCTACTTCTGGCCAACGACCTTTTATTACATCTTTGGCATACTCGTATGCTCTCACCGGATGAGAAGCAATTGCTTTTTCTCCTTCTGGCCAACGACCTTTTATTACTTCTTTGGCATAATCGGATGCTACCCATGGATTAGAAGCAATTGCCTTTTCTCCTTCTGGCCAACGACCTTTTATTACATCTCTGGCATACTCGTATGCTTGCCACGGATGAGAAGCAATTGCTTTTTCACCCATGGGGAAACGACCTTTTATTACATCTATGGCATAATAGTATGCTGCCTTCGGATCAGAAGCAATTACTTGTTCGCCTTCTGGGAAACGAC
>Ga0307379_10007251_pt1 | contig 15094 bp, 9 predicted proteins | sample UN2MG_FD_202237 | JGI IMG/M metagenome (GOLD analysis project Ga0307379, IMG submission 202237) | Soil microbial communities from Risofladan, Vaasa, Finland - UN-2 | ecosystem: Environmental > Terrestrial > Soil > Coastal area > Acid sulfate soil | place: Finland: Risofladan, Vaasa | collected... | reverse complement strand
AGGCCGATCGTGTCGCACGCCAGCGACAGCCCCGCGACGCAGAGGGAGATGATCCCGACGACGGTGGGCCAGGCGGGCTGCGTGGGCAGCGGGGCGACGAGGACGGGGCCCGTGTAGACCGCGCCCACGGGCGGGGGGGATGGACCGGGCGAATGGGGATCCTGAGACATCCTGTGCTCCCTGTAGGGGGCGCGAACCTATGAAGATGCGGTGCCAGAGCCCCGAACGGGGCGCGGCGTCGTTGCGGACGCACTCCAGAGGCTTCGCCATCGCCATGCGATCAATGGGCGACGGGTTTCCCGAGGATGGATTCGAGGGCGGCGATCTTCTCCTTCATCATCTTCTCGTCGCGGGCCTCGAGCGACAGGCGCAGCAGCGGCTCGGTGTTCGACGGGCGGACGTTGCACCACCAGTCCTCGTACTGGCAGGAGACGCCGTCGAGGTGGTCGATCTCGGCGTCGGAGAATTTCTCCTCGACCTGCTTCATCTTCGCCTGCTTGTCCTCGACCTCGAAGTTGATCTCCCCGCTGTGGCTGTAGCGCTGGAGCGGGGCGATGAGCTCGCTGAACGGCCGGGGCTGGGCGGAGATCAGCGTCACCGCCGTCGCGAAGGCGATCGCGCCGCTGTCGCAGTTGTAGTTGTCGCGGAAGTAGAAGTGCCCGCTCAGCTCGCCCCCGAAGATGCCGTGCCCGTCGGCCATGGCCTTCTTCATGAAGGCATGCCCCACGCGCTCGCGCCGGGGCACTCCGCCGGCGGCGCGGATCTCCTCGGCCACGGCCCGCGAGCTGCGGAGGTCGTAGACGACCATCCCGCCGGGCGACTCGGCGAGGAAGTGGGTGCCCATCAGGGCAGTCATCAGGTCGCAGCGGACGGTCTGGCCCTTCTCGGCGTCGCCGTCCAGGCAGATGCCCAGGTCCGCGCTCTCGGCGAGCACGGCGTCTTTGGTCTGCTGGAGGTTGGCCTCCACCAGCGGGTTGGGCGGATGCGCGAAGCCCTGGCCGATCTCGAAGTTCACCGGGACGATCTCCAACTCCGCCACGCCGTCGAAGATGGCCGGGAACATCTTCCCGCCCATGCCGTTGGAGGCGTCCACGACGACCTTGAGCTTCCGCGAGGGCCTCAGGAACCTGTGCACGTGCTTGCGGTAGGCGCCCCAGAGGTCCTCCTGGCGGACGGGCCCCAGCGACGCCCCGATCGGCATCCGCCGCAGCGTGCTGGCGATGTGCTGGATCTCGTTGAGCCCGGTGTTCTGGCCCACCGGGCGGGCCTTGGCGCCGGCGATCTTGAAGCCGTTGTACTCGATGGGGTTGTGCGAGGCGGTCACCTGAAGGCCCCCGCACGCGCTCAGGTGGTTGATGGCGAAGTAGAGCATGGGGGTGTCGACCATGCCGATGTCCACGCACCCGGCCCCGCTGGAGGTGATGCCCTGGATGGCGGCCGTATGGAGCGACTCGCTGTGCGGGCGCATGTCGCGCCCGATCACCAGGCGATTGTTCGACGCCTGCCCCCGGTCGTATCCGCTCAACAGGCTGCGCAGGAACTGGGCCGTGGCGTGCCCGACCTTCCAGGCCAGGTCTTCGTCGATCTGCTCGCCATACAGCCCGCGGATGTCGTACGCCTTGAAGACCTTGTCGATCACGGCCATGGTGTGCCCTTTCCGTATCGCCGGGAGCCCAAAGGGATTATTCGTCATCGCCCGGCCGATTGCAATCGGCAATCCGGGTTTGACATCGCCCCGGGCGGCCCTATAATCCGAATCCGGCATGCCCTTTTTGCGGGACGACACAGCATGAAGCGTACACGGATGTTGACAACCTCGGCCCTGCCGATCCTGCTCGTGCTGGCCGGCTGCGTGCATCCGGGCGAAATGGACGACGCCCGGATCCACCGCTACCGACAGGCCCTCATTGCCCGGGGGGGCCAGCCCCGGCAGGGCGAGGAAGGCCTGGGTCCCCTCCGCCCGGCGCCCGGCCAGACCGGCCCGCCGTTGAAGGCCGAGGGCATCGTCGAGAAGAAGATCATCGAGTACGTGGAGACGTTCAGGCTCCTGGGAGAGGTCGGGCAGCGGAAGCGCGTCGAGCGCCGCGAGACGGTCAAGACCACCACCTTCGAGGTGGACCCGAACACGCAGCAGCGCGTGCCGCGGGTGAGCGTCGAGCAGGGCAAGCCCGTGGTGAGCATCCTGGACGACGTGCCCCGGGACATCCGGGAGGTGGTCGTCTACCGCGTGGGGGCCGAGACCGGCACGGTCTCGATGGTCAGCGGCACGGAGAAGCTGGTCCACCTCAGCCTCGCCGACGCCATCATGCGGGCCCTGGCCCACAACATGGACATCCGCGTGGTGAGCTACGACCCGGCCATCACGCGCGAGGACATGACCCGCGCGGCCGCGGTGTTCGACTACACCCTGTACGGGGGGACCAACTACGCCAAGCAGGAACAGCGCAGCAACACGCCGTTCTTCGGGGGAGACATCACGCGCCTGCGGAACTGGCAGCTCGGGGTGCGCCAGCGGACGGTGACGGGGGCCGACTGGTCCCTGGAATGGAACATGACGCGCACGTGGGACTCCTCGGGGTTCCAGAGGCTCTTCACGACCCGCTACGAGCCGGAGGTGATCCTCCAGGTCACCCAGCCGCTGCTGCGGAACGCCTGGCCGGAGTTCAACCTGGCCCAGCTCCGCGTGGCCCGGCTGAACACGAAGATCAGCGAGGCCGACTTCCGCGCCAAGGTCGAGGAGGTCATCGCGCAGGTCATCGTGGCCTACTGGACGCTGATCCAGGCGCGGCGCGAGCTGGCGATCCAGCAGGAGCTGCTCGACCAGACCCGCGAGACGTACAAGCGCGTCTACGGCCGGCTTGAGCTCGACGCGACGCTGGCGACGATCAAGCAGGCCCTGGCCTCGGTGAAGATCCGCCAGGCCGTCCTCATCCGCGCCCGCAAGAACATCCTCGACGTGCAGGACCAGTTCGCCCGCCTGCTGGCCGACGCGCAGATCAACGTCCTGAGCAAGGCCGAGGTCCTCCCCACCACGCCGCTGGTCGAGGCCCCCCTCCGCGTCAGCCCGACCGAGCAGCTCCTGACCGCTCTCCGGCACAGCCCGCTGCTCGAGCAGGCCCGCCTGGCGATCGCGGCCTCCGAGATCAACGTCTCGGTGGCCAGGAACCAGGCCCTCCCGAAGCTGGACCTGATCGCCTCGACGGGCGCCAACGCCCTCGACGGCAGGGCGGACCGGGCCAACGACAAGCTGCTCCGGGGCGACTACGTCAGCTACAGCCTCGGGCTCCAGCTCGAGTACCCCATCGGCAACCGCGACCGCCTGGCCAACCTCCGCGCCCGGCGGATGGAGCGGACCAAGGCGGTCGTCTCGATGCAGAACATCGCCGACCAGATCGCCGTGGCCATCTATGAGCGCGTCCGACAGATCGCCACGACCTACGAAGAGATGCTCGCCCAGCGGGCTGCCGTCGAGGCCGCTCGCATCCAGCTCCAGGCCCTGGAGGACACCGAGCGGATCCGCGCCCAGCTCTCCCCGGAGTTCCTGCGCGTCAAGCTCCAGGCCCAGGAGACCCTCGCCAACTCCGAGCGGGCCGAGCTCCAGGCCGTCGTGGACTACAACAACGCCCTCGCCGAGCTGGGGCGGATCACCGGCACGATCCTCGAGATGCACCGCATCGAGGCCGCCATGGACGCCGCCGCCCAGGGCGACTGGCCGGCGGCCGAGCAGCCCTGAGCCCCCGGCGCAACGCACGCCGTGAAGCAGTCATTCCCCGGCCCGACAAACCTTTGCGGCGATTTGACACCGCCGCCGGCCGGGCTATAATCCCGACCAGCAACCTTCGCCCGTTCGGAAGGAGCCATGAGAGCCATCGCGGTACGATCACTCCTCCTGGCCGGACTGACGGCCGTCGCCGGCTGCCTCTCGCCCGGTGAGCTGGAAGTCACGCGCCTGACCCGATACCAGCAGGCGATGGCCGCCCGCGCCGCCCGGACGGGCCCGCGGACCCTCGCCGACCCCCTCCGCCCGGCCGCGGCGCTGGCCGTGCCCGACCTGCCCGAGGACCGCGTCGTCGAGCGCCTCACCGAAACGACGCGCACGTATTCGCCTCCGGCCGACGCCAACGCGCAGGAGCCCCAGGACCGGATCTCGACGGTCGTCGTGATGACCGACTTCGACCTGGACGCCGGCACGGGCCAGCCCGACCCGAAGACCGCCCGCGCCTCCCGGCGGACCGAGACCGAGACGACCCGCTTCTTCCGGCGCGTCCGCGACCCCAGGGCCGTCCCCGAGGTCTCCCTGTCGCTGACGCGGACCGTCAGCCGGCGGACGGAGCTTGCGCGGTCCGCCCAGGCCGGGCGACTCGTCCGCCACGCGGAGATCGTCACCACCAGCACCTATCGGAAGCTGCCCGCGCCGACGACCGCCCCGGCCGACGCGGAGGCCGAGCCCCAGGTCCGCGTCGAGACCGTCACCAGCACCACGCGCTTCCTTCGCCCCGAGTCCGACCGGCCGGAGGCCGTCGAGCACCCCGAGGCCGTCACCAGCCGGATGCTGCCCGTCTGGCAGTACGAGGAGTTGGGCCGCCGGCCCTGGACGGGGCGAACGACCACACAGAAGTCCGCCCGGCGAGCGCGGGCCGGGCAGGTGCACGAGCAGCCCGCCCTGCTGACGACGACCCGCCGACTCATCGGGCTGGACCTGGCGCAGGCCGTTCAGCTCGCCCTGGCCGCCAACCCCGACATCCGCGTCGTCAGCTTCGATCCGGAGGTCACGCGGGAGGAGATGGTCAAGGCGGCCGCCGCCTTCGATGCCGCCGTCTTCCTCCACACGAACTTCCGGAAGGAGGAGGGGGGCAACCCCGCCCTGGGGCTGATCGACGACGCCCGCCGCATCCGCATGTGGGAGGCCGGACTCTACCGAAGGACCCCCACCGGCGCGACCTGGATGCTTCGCAGCGAACTCAGCCGCAACTGGGACTCCTCCGCGCTGGACGGGATGTACAAGTCCATCGCGGCGGTGGAGGTCACCCAGCCGCTGCTGCGGAATGCCTGGCCCGCGTTCAACCTCGCGGCGCTGCGGGTCGCCCGCCTGAGCCACAAGACCTCCCACGCGCAGTTTCGGGCGGCCGTGGAGCAGGTCGTCACGGAGGTGACGGACGCCTACTGGCGGCTCGTCCAGGCCCGGCGGACGGTCGAGATCCAGCAGGACCTGCTCGAGATGACCCGCCAGACGCTTGCGCAGATCCATGCCCGCCTGAACCTCGACGCCACCCGGGCGTCCGTCGAGCAGGCGCGGGCGACCCTCCGCCGGCGCGAGGCCGACCTGGTGGATGCCAAAAGAGACGTCGGCGACGCCCAGGACCGGCTGGCCCACCTGGCCCCCGTCGGGCCGCTGCGGACTCTCCGCGATGCCGAGGTCGTCTCTCTCACCGCGCCCCTCGACGAGAAGCTCCACCTCGACCCCACCGAGCAGCTCATGACGGCCGTACGCCACAGCCCCCTGCTCGAGGAGGCCCGCCTGGCCATCGCCGCCGCCCGGGTCAACATCGTCGTGGCCGAGAACCAGACGCTGCCCGTCCTGGACCTCAGGGCGGCGATGCAGGTCGAGCGGTCCAACCCGTCCGTCTCGGGGCACTGGGACGTGACGTCCAGGCCCGATGAGTCCGCCCTCGGCTACGAGCTGGACCTGCTGCTGGACTACCCGATCGGCAACCGCGCGGCGAGGGCCCAGTTGCGGCAGGCCCGCTTCCAACACACGCAGTCGATCGCCTCGATGCAGAAGACGATCAACGACCTGGCGCTGGCCATCAACGAGCAGGTCCGCGCGATGGACCGAATGCACGAGAAGGTCGTCGCCCTGCGCGACGCCATCACCGCCGCCGAGGCCGAGCTCGACGCCGTCCTCCAGAGCGAGAGGACCGAAATCCGCATCACCCCTCAGGTCCTCCGAACGCGCCTCCGTGCCCAGGAGAACCTCGCCCGTTCCCGGTGGGACTTCGAGGAGGCCCTGGCCGACTACAACATCGCCCGCGCCGAGCTGAACCGCATCACGGGGACCGTCCTCGATCTCAACGGGGTCCGGATCGAGCTGCCGTCGGCCGCCGGCCAGGACGACGCGCCCGAGCCCGATGCTCCGCCCGAGGCCCGCGCGCCGCGGCGGTAAGCCCTTCGCCGGCCCTGCTCCGGGGCGCGCCGGTGCGCTGCCCGCCGCGATCTACCGACGAGTTCGGGCGACCGGTCCGCGAAGCCGGGGCAAAAAAAATCCGCAATTCCTGATCTGGGGTGACATAAGGCTGTCACCAGCCTGGGCGATAAGCAAGGGAGACGAGCGGCATGAGCATCAGTCGAATCTACAGACTGCTGAGGCTGATCACGTTGCTCCAGAGCGGCCGGGGGTTCTCGGCCGACGAACTGGCCAACGAGCTGGAGGTCAGCCGCCGCACGGTGTTCCGCGACCTGAACATGCTGGAAATGGCGCACATCCCGTACTACTACGACGCCGAGCGGAACGGCTACCGCATCAGCCGCCACTTCTTCCTGCCGCCGATCAACCTCACCCTGGCCGAGTCCCTCGCCGTCCTGATGCTCACCGGGCGGCTGCGGGGCACCGGCAAGCTGCCCCTCATGACCGAGGCCTCCCGGGCGGCCATGAAAGTCGAGAGCGCCTTGCCCCCCGAGATCCGCCAGCACGTCGGCAGCGTGCTGGACCGGCTGGGCGTCTCGCTGGGGCCGACCAGCCGCCACGAGGGGATCGACGACCTCTTCGACAAGCTCATCGACGCCATCGTCGCCCGGAAGGCTTGCCGCCTGGTCTACATCAGCTTCCTCGAACGCCGCCAGATCCACGCCACCGTCCACCCGCTGCGGCTGCTCTTCGTCAACCGGGCGTGGTACCTCATCGCCCACTCGCCCCGGCACCGCCAGCGGCGGACGTTCAAGCTGGGGCGCATCCGCAAGCTGACCGTCTCCGACCAGACCTTCGTGCCGCCCGAGGACGTCGACGAGGCGGACCTCTTCGGCGCCGCCTGGAGCATGATCACCGAAGGCCGGCTCTACGACATCCACCTGCACTTCGAGAAGATGGTCGCCGGCAACGTCGCCGAGGTGCAGTGGCACCCCAGCCAGCAGGTAGACTGGAACGACGACGGGTCGATCGAGTTCCGCGTCCGCGTCGACGGGCTGCGGGAGATCACCTGGTGGGTCCTCGGCTACGGCGATCAGGTCGAGGTCCTCGCCCCGGAGGACCTCCGCCGGCGAATCCACGAAGTCGCCGACGTCGTCGCGGCCAGACACCAACCGACAGGAGGCTGACCGTGCGGGCCCTGGTTCAACGCGTGCATTGGGCGGAAGTCGAGGTCGAAGCCCGCATCGTCGGGCGAATCGAGCACGGCCTGCTCGTCTACCTCGGCGTGGCCGTCAGCGATACCGTCGCCGACGCACGACGCCTGGCGGAGAAGGTCGCCAACGTCCGGATCTTCGAGGACGACCGGAACAAGCTGAATCTGTCGTGCCAGGACGCACGGGGGGGCGTCCTGGCCGTATCTAACTTCACGCTGCTGGCCGACACGCGAAAGGGCCGCCGCCCGGCCTTCGTCGCCGCCGCGCCGCCCGAGGAGGCCGAACGACTCTACGAGGCCTTCGTCGAGGGCCTGGAGGAGTGCGGCTGCCAGGTCGAATGCGGCGTGTTCCGCGCGATGATGGTTGTCCGCAGTGCCGCGGCCGGGCCCGTCAACGTCCTGATCGACGTGCCCCCGGGCCAGAACGAGTCGGCCCGAGGCCCCTCTGCCGCTCTCACGGGCGAATAGGCCTGGCCCGGCACTGCTCTCGCGGGTGCAGCGGAAAGGGCATAGATCGCCCACGCCAATGGCAGGGGGCCCAGTCCATGGGCCCCCTGGCTCACTTCCCGCCGCGGCGCGCTCCACGGCGCCCGGCGCATTTCGCGCCGAGGCAGGGCTTGACCAAGCCCGCCGGTTATCGTACGCTACGGTCACTGTCTGGGAGTGTGCCCGAGCGGCCAAAGGGAACAGACTGTAAATCTGTCGGCGACAGCCTACGGTGGTTCGAATCCACCCGCTCCCATCCCCGCCGGCTCGTCATCGCCGGCGTTTTTCTGCGCGTCGCCTGCCGAGCCCCACCTGTCCGATCACCTCGCCGCGTTTCTGCTGGCCATCTTGCCAACCGCCTCCCCCGCGCGGTACGATTCCTCCCGACCCTTGCGGGCGTAGCTCAATGGCTAGAGCTCCAGCCTTCCAAGCTGGTTGTTGAGGGTTCGAGTCCCTTCGCCCGCTGTGAGCGCAACGTGGGGCCCCGGCAGGAAGATGCGACAACCGACGCCTCGGGCCGCCGCGGCCGGGAAAACGGGTTTATAGCGCGCCCCGCGCTATAAATCGGCCTGGCGCTGGAGCGGGAGAATGATTGGACGCCATCCGGAACGATGGAATCCGGCACCGTGCCTGTTGATAGAGGGCTGATCGATCTGGCACTGAGCGAGATCCATGTGGAACGCAGAACCCGCCTGGGATTTCATGTCGCCTGAAGTACGGCGCAGGCTCCGATACAGGGAGAGAATGATGGAAGGCAATCACGGCAACAAGGTGCGTATCGATCCTAAGCTGCTGGCTGGCGAGCTGGAGCGCATCTACTCAGCCGAGGAAGCCGAGTTGGCGAAGGTGGCCAAGGGGCGCGGCGCCATCCACGGCAGCGTGATGCCCAGAACGTACGTTGGGCCGGCCTACGGTCGCGCGGAGTTGGCTGGCCGGGCTGTCCCCCGCGTGCTGGTGATGTCGATCAACCAGAGCCGACAGGGCCAGGAGGGCCTCACGAAGGAGCAAGTCCGACAGTCGATGCGTGAGATCCGGCGAGACGGGGATCGGTTCCTGCCCGATGGCTTCGGCCCCAGGGGCCTGGCCGCCAACCTGTGCCGGTGGATCTTCATGCAGTGCGGCGTGGACGGGAACGATATCCGCCCCCAAGACATTCACGACTCCATCGCCTACGACAACTTCGTCAAATGGCCCTTCAACGTGGGCAGCAGCAGGCCGGACAAGGATGTGTGGCCGGTTTTCTACCCGATCAACAAGGCGATCCTCGAAGCCCTTCAGCCGGAGATCATCCTCTGCCTCGGGCGGCCCATGTATGACCATATCTGGCGGGCAGTGGAAAAGGACAGGCGTTACCGGTGGGAGAAGAACGTGAGCGGGTGGTGCTTCTCGCTGTTCGGGCCATGGGGCCGGTGCGAACTCGGCTGGTGCTACCACTACAGCAATCCCATCTGGCCGAAGCGCATCTGGCGCGAGCTATGCGAACAGGGAACGCCCCCAGAAAAAGCGATGCCTTTGCTGAGGGCGCACAGTTCGCGCATTGCCAGTCCTGTCGACCTCATGCGGACCATCGACAAAGACAAGCAGAATTACCCCTGGTGGGATGACGAAACGTACGCCGGCAAGGCATATACCGAGTACAACCCGTACCAGAAGGCGGTCGCCTGGAACCTGTGCAAGTCGATGACCGCAAGGTGGAGCGGCCGTTCCGGCCCCGCCAGCGTGGCGAGCTGTTGATCCTGGGCAAGACGGCCTGCGTGGCGTTCACGAATGCCGGGGCGCAGGCTGCCCTTGGGATGTGTGGAAGTTCGGAGTGGTTGCCTGCACCGGCCTGTCGAGAGCTTGGTGTCAACTGCTTGCCGCAGGCTCAGGCGGTGAGCAAAGTCCGCCTTCTACGGCACGCCCACAGAAAGCGCCACGGGACGGAGCCGGTACAGATTGCCGGCAGGGCCGCCACGGCGGTGGCGGCGTCGGCGAGGTCGAGGTGGGTGTAGAGGTTCATCGTTAGGCGGATGTCGCTGTGGCGCATGAGCTTCTGGGCGACGGCGGGGCTGGTGCCGTTGCGGGCGAGAAGCGTGGCGAAGGTGTGGCGCAGGCAGTGGATGTCAAGCGTGCGGCCCTGGGCGTCGGTCTTGGGGATGCCGGCGGCTGCGAGGTCGCCGTCGAAGACGCGCTTGAAGTCGGAGGGCACGTCGAACAGCAGGCCTTCGCCAGGTTGACTTGGGGCCGCGGGTTTCCGTCTGTCGCGAGCGACGGGGCCGCGGTAGAATCATCTCAGTGCCGCGTGGAGGCCGTGCGGGGGGGCCGGGCCGGCGCGTGTCGGCCGGCGCCCGCGGCGGCCGTTGCGGAAAGAAGGAGCTTGGCGTGAGAGAATACCATCACATCGGCATCCCCGTCGGCGAGAAGAAGGCCGACATGATGTACTTCGAGAGCATCAAGTGCTGGGCGACCGATCCAGACGCGACGCACGGGCGCGTTGAGTACCTGTTCTTCGAGCCGGACTCGCCCATGGCCGAGCCGGTCCTCTCGGAGTCGCACGTGGCCTTTCGCGTCGACGATCTGGACAAGGAAATCGCGGGCAAGGACTGCGTCGTCGGCCCGATGACACTTCCGGAAGGAATCAAGCTCGCCTTCTTCTATGTTGACGGCTGCCTGACGGAATACCACCAGGTGGTGGCATAGCGGCCCGTTGAGGAAGTCGATTGGGCCTGCGAAGCACCTCTCCGGCAGACGCCCAGCCCGTAGCGGTTGATCCGAGCGGCGACGGCGCTGGCGGTGTCGGCGAGGCTGAGGTGGGTGCATGTGCTCATCCTCCTTCGGCAAGGCTATGGAGGACAGGTCGTCAGGCGGCTCGGCGGGGCGGGGAATCCGGGGCCCTTGGCTGGCCGGGGCGGGTTAAAGGCATTTTGGGACCTTTTGGGATCTTTTGGGCGTTTGGGACCACCGTTACCGAACAGACTGCGAGGAAGCCATGGCAAGCAAAGCGAACAAGAGCAAGACGATCCGCAGACGTCAGTTCCTGAAGTCCGCCGCGGCGGCGGGGGCGGGGCTGCTCATCCTGCCCACCGGCGCGCTGCGCGGGGCGAACAGCCCGAACAACAAGCTGAACGTGGCGATGATCGGCACGTGGGGGCGGGCCAACGCGCACTTCGGCTCGATCTCGAGCGAGAACGTGGTGGCCCTGTGCGACATCAACGAGGACCACCTGACGGGCGCGGCCAAGAAGTTCCCGAACGCCAAGACGTACGTCGATTGGCGGAAATGTCTCGAGCAGAAGGACATCAACGCGGTGATCTGCTGCACGACGGACTTCACGCACGCGTTCGTGGCCAACTGGGCGATGAACCGCGGGATGCACGTCTACTGCGAGAAGCCGCTGGGCAACACGGTCGAGGAGTGCCGGGTCGTCCGCGCGACGTACCTGAAGAACAAGAAGAAGCTGGCCACGCAGGTCGGCACGCAGCGGCACGCGATCGAGAACTTCAACCGCGTCCGCGAGCTGATCCTGGACGGGGCGGTCGGCGAGCTCCAGACCGTCTACGCCTGGGGCAACCGGCAGATCCGCCGGCCGGGCTACCTGCCCGGGCTGGGCGAGCCGCCCAAGACGCTCCACTACGACCTGTGGCTCGGCCCGGTCACGTATCACCCGTACAACGCCGGCTATTTCAGCGGCGGGCCCGGCGCCAACTGCCTCCAGTGGAACATGTACTGGGACTTCGGCAGCGGGCAGATCGGCGACATGGGCAGCCACACGATGGACCTGGCGTGGAACGCCCTCGACGCCGAGTTGCCCACCGCGGCGGAGGGCGAGGGAGACAAGTTCAACCCCGAGGTCACGCCGGTCGAGCTGCACACGTCGTTCGACATTCCGGCCAACGACTGGCGACCGGCCATCCGCCTGCACTGGTACCAGGGCGGCGCGATGCCGCGGTCGCCGCGGAACTACGTGGACCTGAACAAGGTCGGCCACGGGGCGATGTTCAAGGGCACCAAGGGCTTCGTGGTGGCCGACTTCAGCTCGCGGATCCTCCTGCCGTGGGGCGACAGCTCGGACATGACGTACTACAACCGCCGCCCGAAGGAGAAGCTCATCCCGCCGCTGGGGCACTTCCAGAAGGAATGGGTCAACGCCTGCAAGGGCGACCTGAAGACCTCCTGCGACTTCGACTACGGCGGGAAGCTGATCGAGACGATGCTGCTGGGCCTGGTGGCCTACCGCGTCGGCAAGAAGATCGAGTACGACGGCGCGGCCGGGAAGGTCACCAACAACGACGAGGCCGACGCCCTGCTCAGCCGCAGGTACCGCGACGGCTGGACGCTCGACGGGTAAGGCCGCGGGCCCGCACGGGCCGGCGGATGGCTTCCCCGGCCGAGGAAAGGCCGTTCGCGTTTCCGAGTTCCGTGGTAAAATAGTGCGATGAGGCGGTCGCGAGGAAGCCGGGCGCTGAACCGCCCGGCTTCCGGTCCGTTCGCCCCCAGAGGACGTGCCGTTTGTCCGCTCGATGAGGGAACTTGCTCCCGCCCGATCGCTCGACGTTTGTGTGGCCGTGCGAAGGACTGGGGAAAGGAGACACCGACGTGACGTCGCGCGTTCTAAGCTGGCTGGCCGGCCGCCGCGTTTCCGAACCCGCCGAGCGGGGAGCCATGTCCTTGGCGTGTGCCGAGCCGCTGGAGCCTCGCCTGCTGCTGGACGGCTACGTGAACGGGGTGGAGCTGTGGCGGGAGGCGCACCTGGGCCGGCCGGAGGCGGGCGACGAGCAGTACCTTTACGGGATGCAGTTCGGTGGCGATGAGATGGTTCGCGTCCGCGTGCAGGGGCCTTGGGGCGGGTCGGTGGACACCGCGGCGATCCTGGGCGGCGACTGGGACGGCAACCCGATCGAGTACAGCGCGCCGACGGGGGACTTCTACCTGATGGCGGGCTCGTCGGCGTGGGGGCAATGGCTGTACATGGAATGGTCGCTGGACGCGCCCCGGTTCGCGGCGCTGGACGCCACCCCGGCCGGGGTCGTGATCGATTACGTCGGCGGGGTCTTCTCCGAGGAACTGGAGTTCTCCGCCTGCCCCCTGCCCGGCGAGCCGTCGATCGTGGCCCCGTTCGACGGGGAGACGGGCGTGAAGGTCGCGCCGCTGGTCTTCTGGGAGCGGCCCGAGGTCCCCGGCGCCCCGGGGGTCACCACGGAGGTCCGGCTTACCGTGGTCGATCCGGTCGCGGGGGAGGACCGCTACAGCACGTTTCTCGATCCGTCGCGGACCGGCCTGCGTGTGCCGGACATGGCCCTGCTGCCGGAGACGGACTACGACTGCGTGGTGAGGCTGGACGCCATGGGGGACAGCGGGCTGGCGGGGATGGACTGGTCGCTCGTCTATTCGACCGTCTCGTCGGCGGTGCGGTTCACGACGGGCCCGGCCGGCCCGGCCGAAGGGGTGGACCGCGTCCACGTCGCCCGGAAGTGGGATCGCGAGTACCCCGGCGAGGCGGACGATCGGTTCCTGCTCGACGCGGTCGTCTACGGCCTCGCCCTGGACGACGTCTCCGTGACCGCCCCCTGGGGCGAGACTCGTCTGGCGTCGGACTACCTCCCGCCGGCCTGGGACGGCAGCTACGTGCAGATTGCCGACGGCGAGTTCCTCTTCACGGCGCAGTACGACGGCGACTGGGACTCGGACGTGTACGGGTTCCAGTGGCAGTTGACGCCGGCGCAGTGGGACACGCTGGACCTGGCGGGCAACGCCTTCGGGGTGGACGCCGCGTGGGGCGCCGAGCTGTGGTCCGCCGACGTGGACCTGACGCTGCTGGCGAAGCCCGACGCCGCCCCGGAGTTCCTCAACCCGGCCGACGGGGCGACCAACGTGCCCCTGAGGCCGACCTTCCAGTGGACGCCCTGGGCGGACGCCCCCGCCGCCGCCCGCGGGGACCTCCACGTCACGGGCGCCTGGGGCATGTTCGACGAGACCGTCTACCTCAGCCCCACCCAGGCGAGCTGCCAGCTCAGCGGGGACCTGCTGCCGGGCTACCCGTACCAGGCCGAGCTGAGCTTCCTCGACCAGGCGGCGTGGGCCCAGGATGGCGCCGTCGTCGACGTCTCGTACGAGGAGCAGGCCGCGTCGGTGTTCTGGTCCAGCGCCTCGGCGGCGGGGGAGGTGTCGCGGGCGTCCGTCTCCCGCTGCCTGGACTACGACCTGCCGGGCGCGGGCGATGAGCGGTACGAGATGCGCGCCAACGTCGCTGCGCTGGGCCTGACCGACCTGGTCGTGACCTCGCCGTGGGGGAACGTTCGCTGGGCCTCGGACTACCTGCCGGCCCTGTGGGACGGCACCTACGTCCGGCACGAGGAGGCCGGCTTCGAGTTCGAGGCGTTCTACGACGTCGGCCTCGGCCAGGATATGTACGAGTTCGAGTGGTCCGACCTGACGGCCGGGCAGTGGGCCTCCCTCGACCTGCCCGGCAATGTCAGCGAGATCCACGCCACCTGGGACGGCGGCGAGTGGCTGGCCCAGGTCGACATGAGCGACCTGGCCGGGCCGGACACCCTCCCCGTCATCGCCAGCCCGATCCACGGCGAGACGTACGTTCCGCTTCAGCCGACGGTGATGTGGCAGCCGTGGCTGACGCCGTCCCCGGGCGACGAGCTGCGGCTGAGCGTTCGGCAGTCGGGTGCCCAGCAGGAGCATGAGAGCGTCTCGCTCAGCCCGTACGCGGTGACGCATGCCCTCCAGGCGCCGCTGGACCCGGCCTCGACCTACAGGCTGGACCTGACCTTCGCCGCGCACGACACTGCCGAGATCGGCGGCGTGCCCATCGGCCTGTGGTACGAGCTGGAGGGCGACGTGGTCTTTACCACGGTGCCGGCCGGGGCGGACTGGGCCGAGCCCAACGACACCTTCCTCGACCCCTGGGACCTCGGCCCGCTGGAAGGCCTGCACTCGTACGACCAGCTCTCGGTCCACGAGGCCTGGAACGACGACTGGTTCGCCTTCCAGGCCGCCGGCATCGGCGGGCCGGGCGACTACGTGGCCATCGACTTCGCCCACGCCGAGGGCGACCTGGACCTGGCCGTCATGAGCGCCGACGGCCTGTTCCGCCGCGACAGCGATGCCGCCACGGACGGCGAGGCGGTCAGTCTCAGCGGCCTGCCCGGCGGGCTGTACTACGTGGCCGTCTACGGCTACGGCGGCGCGGCCAATCCGTCCTACGTGCTGACGATCCAGGCCCCCGTCGCCGGCGGCGGGCTCGACGACGCCTACGAGGAAAACGACTCCCCCGGCGACGG
>Ga0307379_10007250_pt1 | contig 15094 bp, 10 predicted proteins | sample UN2MG_FD_202237 | JGI IMG/M metagenome (GOLD analysis project Ga0307379, IMG submission 202237) | Soil microbial communities from Risofladan, Vaasa, Finland - UN-2 | ecosystem: Environmental > Terrestrial > Soil > Coastal area > Acid sulfate soil | place: Finland: Risofladan, Vaasa | collected... | reverse complement strand
TGCTACTCTTGCCCCATGCCAACGCGACCTTCCCGCACCGCGCGCCGCCGCCATGACCATGCGCGAAAAGACATCCGGACGCTGCTCCCAGGCGGAAAGGTCGCCGCAGACCAAAACGAGGAGGATAATGTTAAATGTTAAGACCTGATACCAACTCCTGCCAACTCCTGAGGAGGAAAAAATGAAAAGCCGGAGCAAGAACATTTTCATGGCGCTGCTGACGCTGCCGATGGCGCTCACCATGCTCGGCGTCGCGCGGCCGGGGGCGGGCGGTCCCGCGGTGGATGCCGACTCGTATCCTTCGATCGGCAAAGAAGAGATGGGGCAGCTTATCTGGACGCTCAGGATCGCGGACCAGGAGTTGGATGATTTCTCGAACCTGGAGGCCCTGGACCAGGCCGGGATGACGGCTTACCGTTACGGGATCGCTTTCCACACCTACTTCCTCGCCACCGAGCAGTATCACAAGCTCCCGGCGTGCTCCTCGATCATCGGGCCGCGGATGGACCGCCTGATCCGGAGGATGGTCCGGAAGCCGGTCTGGGAGTACTGGGCCGAGACCAGCAAGGGGATTTATTACCTGGAGCCCCGGATGAACAAGCCGTGGCCTGCGAACCACGACCCGGTGTCGTTCCAGAACATCATGTACTCCGGGCATCTGGGCCAGATGATCGGTCTTTACGAAACGCTGTACCGTGACCTGAAGTGGGACCGGGCGGGCTCGATCGTGTTCGAGTGGAGCGCGGACGAGAAGTACGTCTATGACAATTACTCGCTGCAAAAGGTGATGTACGACCAGATGGCGGCCCCGCCCCACTGCATTCCCTGCGAGCCCAACGCCTGCTTCCCGGAGTGCAACCAGCACCCGGTGCTCTCGTTCATGCTCTATGATCTCCTGCACGGCACGCATCTGGCCGACGTGCGCGAGCAGTTCATGGAGTTCTTCCTGGCCAAGAAAATGATAGACCCGAAGAACCACGAGACCGCCGCGCTCTACCTCATCAAGCAGGACCTGACGCTCCGGCAGCGCGACCCGCGCTTCGGCAATGCGTACGACCTGCTCTTGGTGCCGGCGGTAGCCACGGGCGCGCTTAAGATCTACTCATCGAGCGCGAACGGGTGGACCGGGACGATGATGCACGCGTGGCAGCCCGAGTACATCGAGCAGCAGTACCCCTACCAGCTCAAGCACCACCTGGTGGAGATGAAGGATGACGAGGCCCGGCTGAAGAAGGACTCGTTCGAGCCCCGGCTGCAGTACGGCTTTTTCGCGATGCTGGCGGGCGAGGTCGGCGACCGTGACACCCGGGACAAGCTCATCACCTATGCCGACGCTAAGTACGGCCCGGCGTGGAAAGACGGCGCTTTTGTCTATCCGTTTGACAAGGCCAAGCAGTGCACGGGCCTCTCCGGCGTGCTCCTGGCCATAGCGCGCGCCAACCCGGAGGACGGGTTCTGGAAGCTGCACAACCGGCCGTTTGACGACGCGCACTTCCAGGAGCCCGCAGTCGAGAGCGTGGACTTCCCGAACGTGCTCCTCTCCCGCGCCATCTATGACCGGGACCAGCAGGCCCTCGTCATCACCACGCTGCCCGGCGCCCAAAAAGGCGGCAAGACCAGCCTCGGGATCGGCAGGCTCACGCCGGCCAAGTCATACGCGGTGTTCGTGGACAGCGAGCGTAAGGAGACGGTCTCGCAAAAGAGCGGCATCGAGGTTGAGGTCCCGCTGGACGGGGAACACGACGTGATCGTGCAGGCCATGTAGGAGCGGGGGCCAGTCTAATATCTCACGGGCGCGGCACTGCCAGATCCTTCCTGATCCGGTCGAGCTTGTCGTCCTGGACATTCGGGTACTCGCGGTCGAGCAGGGCCAGGGATTCGCGGGCCTTGGCAAGGTCTTTCAGCTCATACCACGTCTGGACCTGGTAGATCACTATTTGCTTCCTGGCATCGTCTCCGGGCTTTTCCTTTTCCGCCCGAGCCAGCAGGGCCGCGGCCTTTTTATAATCGTGAACATGGTCGGCTTCATAAATGGCAAGATTTAACAATAGGCCCGCCTTGTCCTCCTTGGCGAGCCAGGGATGGCGGAGCAGCTTCTCCCGGAGCCCGGCCGCCAGCCAGTAATTGGCGTTGTGATCGTAATTCTCCGCTTGCTTTTGCATGGCGCTGTAGCCGGCGAGCATGTCCGGGAATTTCCGGATGACGGCGTCATAATCTTCCAGAGCGAAGAGCACGGCGGCGGTCAGCGGGCTTTGCGGATAGGCGGCGGTGAAGTCGCGTGCCGGTTCTTTCAGCTCGTTTTCATCGGCCCGGCATTCCAACATCCAATACGGCTCGAATGGTCCCTGCAGAGTGCGGGAGGCCAGGTAAAAGGCGCTGATCTCGGGGAGCGGCCGCTTATGGAGGTTCGCGGCGAGCGTGTATTCATAAACGTCGCGCGAATCCTTGCTCACCGTGGCCGCGAGCCTGGGGACCAGTTCTTTGCTGCTCTCGCGGGCCAGGCAGACCAGGATGAACGCCTCGGTCATTTTCTTTTCTTCCTCGAACTCATCCTTTTTCGCACCCAGCGCGGACCGGGCCTGTTCGAACCGGGTGCGGGCGGCGGCGTAATTATGCTGATCATATTCCAGCAGGCCCTGCAGCGTGAGCCAGACATAGGTGTTGGCGAGCGTGGGATGGGCCGCGGCGTATCCGGCCCACCTTGACCCGATGTCGGCGGCGGGCTCGTTCCGGCGCATGAAATAAAAGTATCCATCAATCCAGTCAGTTGTTGTCGCAGGGGGATCGTTCAGGATGCAATACACCGATAATTTTTCCAGGGCAGGGCTTGCATGGCAGGTTTTGTCGTACAGCCATGACGATACGCTGTCAGTAATGATTTTTTCGCTCATGCCCAACAACACCTGATTGGGCGCGTCCTCGGGCTCAAGGTCAGCGACCTTGGCCAGGCGCGCTATTTTGGCGGTGTCGTCATCTTCATACTGCGCCAGCACCAAGTCCCGGAAATCAGTCTCCGATTTTATCTTGAGCTCTTGCCAGGGCGCGGCGCTGTCCGCGTCCAGGACGAGGGGAGAGAGGAGTTCGTAAGCCTTGCCGTCGTCGCCCTGCTTAAGCCAGTACTTGCCGGCTTGCTCCCGCGCCTCTTGTGCCTCGCCGGTTCCGGGAAATTCCGCCATGATGGTTTCATTGATCTTGAGCGCGGCCGCGGGATCATGGCGGGAGTAAGAGGAGGACAGTTGAGTAAGGCTTTGCAGCCGGAACTCGGGACTCTTGGAGGCCAGGCGCAAATACTTCATCTCTTCCGCCGTGTCGCCGTAGGCTTCGCAGATGTCGGAGAGCTCGGTGGCCAGGTAGCCGGAGAGCGGCTTGGCGGGGTGTAGCCTGATGTACCATCCGATTTTTTTCGTCTCGGGCGCGGGCTTGCGGGCGCATTTGTCGGCGAGCTTGCAGGCCATGACGTCAAGATGCTCGGCGAGCAGGGGCTTCATGTATTTCTGCAAGGCCCGCACCTGTCGGTCGGAGAGTCCGTCCACGAAATCGGTCCCTTTCATCGGGCCCTTTATCTCATCAGCCGATGTCCCGCTCAGCCCCTCGATAAACTCCTTGCGTCCGGCCCGGAACTGTTCCGGTGTTTTGCCGAGAAGGCCGATGTACAAGGCCAGGACCCTGCTCTCGGCGTCGTCGCTGTCCTTCCAGACGGCAGCGGCCCGGTCGTATTGGCCGGCCGCGTAATAAGTGATGACGCGGACCAGGTCAATGCGCTCGGTCATTCCCCTTTCCATTTTCAGTGGCCCGGGCAGGGCCTCGATGGTTTTGGCCCTGGCGGTGAACTCCTGGTCCCGGCCCTGGGCCAGGTCGGAGATGGCCAGGAGGCTTTGCGCGAATTGGTCCTCGGCCCGTAAGCCGCCCGGCCCGTCCGCCAGGCCGGCCGTGAACTGCGCGTCCGAGACCAGGAGGCGGAAGCTTTTTCCGCCCGGCAGCCAGGCCAGGAAGGGAGTGGTAAGCACATCAATGAGGCCCGCCGGCGCCTCGAAGCGCAGCGGCGTGCCGCCGTCCAGCGGAACCGCCCAGATTGCGTCATTGGACGCGGCCAGGATCTGCTTGCCGTCCGGAGAAATGGGCAGCGACAAACCGCCCACGACCTCGCCCTTAAAGCCCAGCTCCCGGCCGGTCCGCTTGTCCACGTCGTACAAGGTCAGATGGGAGAATCCGAAAGTATCTTTGTAATCAGGCACGGACCCAAGAATCATGAGGCCATGCTCCGGGTAGAATGACATCGCGAATGCCCCCTGGGGCAGGGGCCTCATTTCATTGCTTTCCAGGTCGAGAATCCGACCCGCGTCTTCCGAACCGGCGGATGGAAGGAAGAGTTTGCCGGCGGCGGCAAACAGGACCGCCTCGATTGACTCCGGCTCATGGGTCACCTGCCGGAGCTTGTCGGTCTCCCGGTCCCAGAGCCAGGCCTGGCCGCTGCCGCTGCGATAGCTCACAAAGGCCAGATATTTTCCGTCCGGCGAATAGCTCTGGCTGCAATCCTTGGCAGGGTGGGGGAAAAGCACGCGGCTTTGCATGGAGCCCAGGTCCAGTTCGTGGAGCTCGTAATTGCCCGTGGTCTCGTTGACGTAAGCGAGGAACTTGTTGTCCGGGGAAAAAGCGAGGGGAGCGCCGGCCGAGGAAGCGCCGGACAGAAAATCCTGGGCGGCCAGATCTCCGAGCTCATCGCTGAAGAGGGCGCCGTCCAGGTTTTTTATCTCCCCGTCTCCCGGGAAAAGATAGAAGCGGGTGAGCTTTTCCGAGTCGTCCGGGTAATAGAGCGCGAGGTATTTTCCGCCGGGCGAGCCGGTCAGGCCGACATAAGTGATTCTGTCCTTGCAACTCTCGGCCATGAGCAGCGCGGCGCAGACGACCGCGGCGACCTTTCCGACCAAGTTAATCCAGGTTCCGGAGCCGGCCCGCTCCCGGCCCCGCCATTTTCCCCACGCCCGCATCAAGCTTTCCATCCTTTGCCTCCCTGCCCGGCCCTCGGTTACGGAGCATCCGCGCGCTGCGCCTCTTTTGAATCATAGGCTTTCGCCAAAATGGATGTCAATGGCCGGGGAGGCGTGATTCGTATTCGTGCTTGTATGGACGCGCCGGGAGGGGTATAATGGAGGCGGATTGACGGCAACGGTGGATTGATCGGGCGGCGCGGGACCGGCGGCGGAAGGAGGAGGGCGATGCCGAGGATCTGCCAGGTGTGCGGCAAGGAAATCCCGGACCATATCAAGGGGAACTTCTGCAGCCGGGAGTGCTTCCAGGCGGGCAAGGCCGGGGCGGCGTCCGGGGCCGTCCCCAAGGCCGCGCCGGCGAAGACCGCTCCCGCGCCGGCGGCCGCTCCCGCGGCCAAGCCGGCTCCCGCTTCAGCGGCACCCAAAAGCGCCATAGTGGCCCGGCCCGCGCCTCCCTCCGCGCCCGGCCGCATCCAACCGCCGTCTCCCGCGCCTCGTGTCCAGCCACCGCCTCCCGCGGCCGCCCCGTCACCGCCCTTGGCCGCGCAGGGAGAAGCGAGCCCTGACCTCGGCCGGGGCGCGTACCGCAAGGACCCGCGCCGGTATGCGGGCGTGATCGTGTCGGTGCGGAAGCGCAAGATTGACTTCGAGCACGAGGTCGAGGAATGGGGCATCAAGAACCCGCTGGGCGGCACGATCTTCGTGGAGAAGGGCCAGATCGAGCTCGGGGAGCCGGAGGCGGCATCGCCGCAACCGGCTCCGGCCGCGCCCGCTCCGGCCCGGCCCGTGGTCCCGGTCCTTTATAAGAGGCCCGCGCCGCCCGCGGTGGAGGGCACTCCGATGGCGGTCAAGGTGCTGGCGTGGATCTGGATCGCGCTCGGCATCATGATGGTCCTCTCCTCAGTCATGGCCTTATTCATGTCGTCCATGATGAATTCCATGATGGCCCACGACGGGATGAGCATGGCCGACGCCAACGTGCCGGCGATTTTCCGCTATTACCGCCTGCTGGTGTTCCTGCAGTTCCTGGTTGCGGCCTTCATCATCTTCGCGGCCTACAACTTCCTTATGCTCCGGGCGTGGGGCCGCACGGCGATCGAGGTGATCAACTGGCTGGGTCTCGGGTATATCCTCGGGTTCGGGATTTACTGGCTCATTTCCTGGGCCAACATGTCTTCGAAGTTCCCGGCAGGCCATGGCCCGCCCGCCGGGTTCGCGGCGCTCGGGATAGTAATGGGAATCCTGGTTTTCGTCACCCTCGGAGTACCTCTGGGCGTGATGATCCATTTTCTGCGCAGCGCCCCGGTGCGCGCGGCGATGAGCCGGTAGGGGAGAGGGGCCCGGCAAAAAGGCGAAGGCTGGCTTGACACGGCGTGAGCAGTGAACATAATAGTGGGTGTAAGATTTCCGGCACCGAAATGAGGAAAGAAAGCGGCGGATGGGGAATTCCGCCGCGGGTCAAGGATGAGAAGAGGAGGAGAAAGAAGATGCTTATGAGGGCGATGTTAAAGTCAATCAGGAACGGCGGGCTGCGGCGGGTGGTTTTCACCCTGATCGGGGCGCTGATGATCATCGGTCTGCTCCCGAACACGGGCGGGGCGGCGGTGATCCCGGCGGGCGAGGCGGATATGCACGCGGCGCGGGCCCAGAACGTGGCCAAGATCCAGGCGACGCTGGAGCGGAAGGAGATCGCGGCGCGGCTCGCGGATTACGGGCTGACGCCGGAGGAAGTGGGGAGCCGGCTGGACCGTCTCTCGGACCAGCAGGCCGCCGAGATCTCGGCGCAGATAGACAAGATCAACGCGGGCGGCGACGCGGTGGGGCTGTTGATCAGCCTGGCGCTGCTGGCGCTGCTGGTGCTGCTGATCCTGCACCTGCTCGGGTACATTGACCTGAAACTGCCCAGGCCCAAGCACAAGCAACCGAGCTGAGAGCTGATCGTCTGAAAATGAGCGCAAGGGGGCCGGCAACGGCCCCCTTTTCAGCGCCTCCCACTCTTCTTGGCAATTTCATGATTTTCGGGCGCCGTAATGCGGCATGAGGAGCTGTCCAAAATATTTCCCCGAAGAATGATGTGAGTAGCCGGGTGGTGAAACCCCCGGAAAAACCGCGACCGCATTCCGACCCTGAAGGGGCCGCACCTCGCCGGGCTTTTAGTTCAACCCCTTCAGGGTTGATAACCCTGGGGGCGATGTTACGCAGGTTGCACCTACGGCTACTCATATTTCCACCCCTTACGGGGTTAGGGAACTCGCATTAGTAATTGCCCCCGCTCTCGATTCAATCCCGGAATTATGTTAGGTTCAGTCCCGGCCCGGCGGCCGGGCGGTGAAGTGAATTGGAGATGATAGTCATAGACGGCTCGTTCGGGGAGGGCGGCGGCCAGATCGTGCGCAGCTCTTTGAGCCTGGCGGCGGTGCTGGGCGTTTCCGTGAAGATCGAGAGGATCCGGGCGGGGCGGCCGCGTCCGGGGCTTGGCAATCAGCACCTGGCGGCGGCCAGGGCGGTGGCGAAGGTTTGCGGGGGCGAGCTTACGGGCGCGAAGAAGGGGTCGTTGGAGCTGACGCTTACGCCGGGCGAGGTTCGGGCGGGTCATTACTCGCGTGAGATCGGGAGCGCGGGTTCCACGACGCTGATTTTTCAGACGCTCTTGCCGGTGCTGCTCACGGCGGAGGGGGAGTCGGTGGCCACGATCCACGGGGGCACGCACAACCCCCTGGCGCCGCCGTTCGAGTTCATTGCGGAATGTTATTTGCCGGCGCTGGGTCTTTTGGGGATCGAGGCGTCTTGCGGCCTGGTGCTGCACGGATTTTATCCGAAGGGCGGGGGCGCGATCCGGGGAACGGTGGGTCCGTGGGAGAGTTCGGGTGGTCCGCTGGACTTGACGGCCGAGGTGGACTGGGGCGAGCCGGAGGCGACGATCTTGATCGCCAATCTGCCTGACCACGTGGCGGAGCGGGAGCAGATGGAGCTTGCGAACCGGCTCAAGATCGAGCCGGTGGACGTGCGGATCGAGGCGTTGCCGGGAGAGGTCGGGCCGGGGAACGCGGTGCTGGTGCGGTACCGGGGCGGCTCTCGGACGGCGCTGATCACGTCGTTCGGCGAGCCGCACAAGAGGGCGGAGACGGTGGCGCAGGAGGCGGCGCGGGAGGCCAAAAATTTTTCGCGCTCGCGGGCCCCGGTTGACCCACACCTCGCGGACCAGCTCATCGTGTTGCTGGCGCTGGGTCCGGGCGGATCGTTTACGACGAGCGCGGTCACGGAGCACGCGCGGACACAGGCGGAGGTCATCCGGCGCTTTTTGGGGATCGAGGTCGGGTTCAGCATGGCGCGTCCCGATTTCTGGCGGGTCGAGGTGCCGGGCCTGAAGATGCTGCCGCGGGGCTGAGCTACAGTGGAGCGGCCCTCCAGTCGGCGGAGAAAGATGCCGGCGAACCGCCGGCGCTACGCCGCGGCGTTCCTGCTCCTTGACTCCGGCAGCCGAATATGAAAGAATCTGCCCGGCAAGGCGGGAAGCGGTTTCCCGAGTCAGGCAGTTGGCGTCCAGTTTTTTTAAACCACATATCAGTAAGGAGGTAGTGCAATGGGATTACTTGATGGCAAGGTAGTGGCAATCACCGGCGCGGGGGCCGGGATCGGCCGGGAAGAGGCTCTGCTCGCGGCCAAGGAAGGCGCGAAGGTCATCGTGAACGACCTGGGCGGCTCGCGCGACGGTTCGGGTGCTTCGGCCAAGGTCGCGGACGTGGTGGTTGAGGAGATCAAGAAGATGGGCGGTGACGCGGTGGGTCATTACACCGACATCTCCACCGCTGACGGCGGCAACACCCTGATCAAGGCGGGCGTGGACAAGTGGGGCCGGTTCGACGCGCTGGTGAACAACGCCGGGATCCTGCGCGACAAGATGAGCTTCAACATGACGGACGACGAGTGGGACCTCGTGATCAAGGTCCACATGCGCGGGCACTTCATGTGCGCCCGCGCCGCGCTCCAGTACTTCCGGCAGGCGTCCAAGGAAAACAAGCTGCCCAACGGCGGCGCCATCGTCAACACCACCTCGACCTCCGGGCTTCTGGGCAACGCCGGACAGGCCAATTACGGCGCGGCCAAGCTGGGGATCGTGGGCATGACCAGCACCCTGGCCCTCGAATTCGTCAAGTACAACATCCGCATCAACTCGATCGCGCCCATGGCGCTGACGCGCTTGACCGAGGACCTGCCCATCGCCGGGATGATGAAGCAGCTCACTCCGGCCCACATCGCGGCGCTGCCGGTATTTTTATGCTCGGACGCGGCCAAGGGGATCACCGGCCAGGTGTTCGGGGTGTTCGGCAAGTACGTCCAGGTCTGGCGCCTGCCGCGGCCGGTGCATTACTGGGAGGCCGCGGGCGACATGTGGGATCCCAAGGACCTCGCCAAGCACGCGGACGAGATGCGGACCGTCATCGGCAAGGTCAACGCTCCCTACATGCCGGGATCGCCGGGGCCCAAGGTCCAGTAAGCAAGCGGGCATGGGGCTTGAGACTTGAGACTTGAGGCTTGAGGCTTGAGGCCTCGGGACCAAGCCAGGAGATTGTATTGCTCGGCGGGGCGGCGTGATGCCGCTCCGCTTTTTTTATAATCTTGTGTCCTTTCCTGGAACTGCTCTCGCCCGCAATCGCATTGACAGCATTCACGGCATGTGTTAATTCACCGTCTTGCGGCTTGATTCAGGCCGAAGGGGGAGGGAATCTTTGGCAGGGAGCGGATGGAGGATCCGGCATGAATGACGCGCGCAAGGAGAGGCTTGAGCGCGCGCAGGCGAGGCTCATCAAGCTGGCGCAGGCGTGGGCGGGCAAGTGGGCGTTTGACGCGGACGAGGCGCGCGCGCTGCGTCGCGAGGCCATCCTCATCAACCATTCCCATTACCTCGAGAGCGTGCCCGCGTACGGCAAGCTGGCGCGGGAGGCCGGCATCGGCGAAGTCAACGACCTTGACCCGATCAAGAAAGAGCTGATGTCCACCGACGACCTCTTCAAGTCGTATCAGCAGGAATGGCTCGACCGCCGCGACTTCGGCCGCATGAACGAGTGGCTGTCCACCGTGTTCCACGCGCGCATCAGAATTGACGTCACCGGCGTCCGCACCATTGACGAGTGGATCGCACGGCTGAGCGCGGGCGGCGTGATCCCGGTCTACAGCTCCGGCACCACCGGCGCGTTCTCCTTCGTGCCCCGCGACCAGAGGGGGTGGAACCTGTTCACCGGCGCGCCGGTATGCTATCTGACCCCCACCCTGCTGCTGGAGAAAAACATCGGGAAGTGGTGGCAGCGGCTGTTGTTCCGGCCGGCGGCCCGGGCGCTGGGGTGGGAGAGCTTCGCGCGGCTGGTGCGGCGCATGGGGCTTCCCGATTACGATGGGATCTTCCTGAATTTCCGCCGCGGCAACATGGGGATCCAGTTGGTGGGCCAGGAGTTCGCGCGGCTGTTCCCGGACGCGGCGTTCCTCTATGACATTGACCTCTCCGCGTCGGCCCTGCGCCTGATCGCACGCGGCGCCACGAGCGATGACGACCGGAAAATCCTGGCCGACTTCCAGGCCGGGACCATCGGCAAAAAGGACGAGAATTACGCCCGCGTCATCGCCCGCATCAAACGCGCGGCGGAAGGCGGCAAAAAAGTGTTCGTGTTCGGGGCGCCGTACCAGGTCAAGGAGCTGGCCGAGATCGTGGGGCGGACGGAGGGCCGGATGCCGCTTTTGCCGGATAGCTTCATCCTGTTCGGCGGCGGGTGGAAGACGTTCGAGGGCGAGCGGATCGAGCGGGAGGCCCTGGTCAAGCTGATCGCGGACACGTTCGGGATCGCGGCGGAGCACGTGGTGGAGGGCTACTCGATGACCGAGATCAACTGCGTGATGGTGCGGTGCGAGCACGGCCGCTTCCACGTGCCGCCGGTGCTGGAGCCGGTGATTCTGGACGAGGAGTTGAGGCCGCTCGAGGGCAATGACGTGAGCGGCGCGTTCGGGTTCCTCGACCCGTTCGCGGTGTCGTACCCGGGATTCATCATCAGCGGCGACAACGTGCGGATGATAGACGGCGAGTGCGGGTGCGGGCTCAGCGGCCCGGCCTTCACCTCGATCGCGCGGGCGCCGGGCCGCGAGGTCAAGGGCTGCGGCGGGATCATGGCCTCGGTCCGGGCCTGAGGGAGGAGAGCGCCATGAAAAAAATTTGCGGCGAGCTCGGGTTGTTCGCGGACGAGGGCGCGGAGGTGGTGCGCGTCCCGCACCTCATCAAGGGCCGGGTAGTCGCGCCGCCGGAGATGGCCGCGAATGACGTTATTGACGCGTTCACATCGGCGCCGGCGGAGGCGACGTACATCAAGGCCGGGCCGGCGCTCCTGGTGCGCGAGCCGGTGATTGACCGCAAATCGCTGCATGCCACCGGCCGATACCTTTACCAGGTGTTTCCGGCGGTGGGCCCGGATGACTTGATCGAGCGTGACCTTGACGGCCTGGTCTCCGGGCTCTACGCGCTGTCCTTTGCCGAAATCGAGGACTACCTGCGCTCGTTGATCGCCGGCCTGGACAGCGGCCGGGAAACGGTCGAGCGCATCCGCCGCATTTCGCTCCGCGTGAGCGCGTTCCCTGACGCGTATCACGACGCGGCGTTCATGAGCTTCCCGGTGCTGCTCGATCCCGCGATGGGGCGCGCCATGGTGGACAACGAGCTGGCGGCGTGGGGGCTCAAGGGCAGCTCTTTTCTCGACGGCTGGGTCCAGGTGCCGGCGTCCATTTTCCCCGGCCTGGTCGCGCTGCTCGCAGGGAAGGCTCCGGCGCCGGCCCCCGCTTGTCTGCGCGCCATGCCCACGCGCCAGCTCCACATCACGGCGGGCAACTCGCCGGCGGTGCCGGTGGTCTCCGCTCTGCGCGCCATGCTCACCAAGTCGGCCGCCGCGATCAAGCTGCCTTACGGCGCGACCATTCCCGGCGCGCTCCTCGCCCTGCTCATGGCCGCCGCGGCCCCGGACCATCCGATCACGAAAAATTTTTCCATCGCTTACTGGCCGGGCGGCGACGAGGGCGTGGAGGGCGCGCTTTTGGGGCCGGGCGCATTCGACCGCATCGTGGTCTGGGGCGCGCCGGAGGCGGTGGCGTCGGTACGGCAGCGGGCGCTGTTCACGCGTGCGGTGTACTTTAACCCACGTTACGGCGTGAGCATGATCGGGCGGGAGGCGTTCGGGGAGGACCTGGACAAGGTGGCGGCGCTGGCCGCGGCCGACGTCATGATCTGGAACCAGAAGGCCTGCATCGCCTCGCAGGTGCACTACGTGGAGGGCGGCGACGAGCAGGCGCGGCGCTATGCGGAAGCGCTACGCGGTGCGCTGGCCGGGTGGGACGAGAGGGCGCCGCAGTACGTGGACCCGGGCGCGCGGGGCCGGCTGAAACGGATGCAGCGCGGCAAGTACATTAACGCGGAGTGGCTGTTGAACCGGCGGGGCGATGAGTTCAGCTCGGGCGTGGTGCTGATGCCGGGCGAGTTCGACATCCTGGACCATCCGATGTGCCGGCTGGTGGCGGTGCGGCGGGTGGGCGACTTGCGCGAGGCCCTGGAATTCCTGCATCATGGGGTGTCCACGGCGGGCATCTATCCGGAGACGCGGCGGCTTGAGCTGCGCGATCATGTGCTGGCGCGCGGCGTGAGCAACGCCTTCCCGCTGGGCCAGTGCGAGCGTCTCTTCGGGGGCATGGCCCATGACGGAATGCTGGCGCTGTCGAACCTGGTGGACTGGAAAAACGGGTGAACGGACCATGGCGAGGTATGAGCTGAAGGGAAAGACTGTGGTGATGACAGGGGCTTCCGGCGGGATCGGGAGCGAGGCGGCGGCGGCGTTCGGACGGCGGGGGGCCAGGCTGGTGCTGTCGGGGAGGAACGTGGAGGCCCTGGAACGGGCGGCGGAAAAGGCGCGGGCCGCCGGCGGCGAGGCGCACGTGGTCGCGGCCGACGTGACGCGGCGCGAGGAGATGGAGGCGCTGGCGGGAAAGGCGGTCGAGCTTACCGGGGCGCTCGACGTGATGATGCTGGGCGCGGGCTACGGGGTGCTGGGCGGGGTGGAGAACATCACGCCGGAGCAGTGGCGAGAGCAGATGGACGTGAACTTCTTCGGCGCGCTTAACGGCTTTTACGCGGCGCTGCCGCATTTTTTAAAGCAGGGCCACGGCCGGTACATCATCATGAACTCGCTCTCGGGGCGGATGGCCATGGGCCTGTCCGCGCCGTACTGCGCGAGCAAGTTCGCGTTGTGGGGCTTCACGGACAGCGCGCGCTGCGAGCTCTCCGGGAAGAACATCCATCTGCTGGCGGTGTATCCATATTTCGTGAAGACGTCGTTCCAGGGCAACATCCGGAGCCCTGACTTCCAGGTTCCGGCGGACCTGGCGGCGCGGATGTTCGGGCAGTCGCCGGCGAGGCTCGCGGAGCAGATCGTGCGCGCGTGCGAGAAGGGCCGCGAGGAGATGTTGTGCACGGCGCTCGGCAAGATCGGGGTGCGGGTGGTGCCGCTCAGCTACCATGCCTCGGAGTGGTTCCGGCGGAGGCTGCTGCCGCTCACCCGCAGGATCTTGCGGGGATAGTTCATCATGCCGCGAGGCGGCGTCCTGAAATAATGAAAAGATTTATGACAGGATTAACAGGATTTACAGGATTTCCCGGAGCGAGTAGAATCTTATTTTCTTTCATCCTGTACATCCTGTTAATCCCGTCAAAAATTAATTTCTGAGCAGGAGAAAGAAGCAATGAGGACCATGGCGGGGATCAGGGGGGCGATAATTCTCACGGCGATGGCGGCGCTCCTGCCGGCGGCGGCCGGAAGCGGCGAGTCGCGGCCGCTGATGGGCCGGGAGGATGCGGTGAGCGTGCGGGCCCGGGAACTGCCGGCGGCGCTGCAAGGCTATGCGGTCAAGAGCTACCGCGTGCTCGCGGACACGGGCGATGGCGTCGAGGCCATCCCTTTCCAGATTGACGAGCGGGACGATAAAGATCTGATCCTGGTCAAGCAGGGCCCGCATCCGGAGGCGAGCGACGGCGTGTTCCAGGGCAATGACGAGCTTTTTTTCATGGCGCGTGACGCGGGGGCCCCGGCGCCGTCATCGGCGCCGGCGGGCTGCGCGCGGTCGGCGGTGGTCACGGTGACCGATAAGAAGAGCGGGGCCGCGGGCAGCGTCACGGTGGCGCAGTGCGAGAACCCGCCTCCGCTAACGGAGCGCGACTACGTGCGGATAGACCCCAAGACCTGGACGGTGACCACGGAGAGCTACCGGTTCGGCTGGCACGAGCGGCTGGTGTTCTCGTATGACTACATCTCGGTGTACAACGGACCCGACACTCTCGACCGGCTGCGGGTGCGCTGCTCGATCGGCAAGTGGGGCGTGTTCTACACGTTTGACGAGGACCAGTTCCATTACACGCTGCTGGGGTACAACGACGGCCCCATCCGAGTGTCGTGGAAGGCCGACAATTACTGGAGCCTGGGGCCGCTGGGGAAGCTGCCGGTGCCGCAGCACATTCTGTTCTATGCCGACTACCTGGTGATGGTGAACACCATGGACGTCTCGATGAACCCGGCCTTGATCGGGCTGGACATGGAGGTCGAGATCGGGAACGACATGTCCATTGACAAGTCGCAGGGCTACTCGATCTGCGCCAACGTGCTGCCCGCCTGCCGCGCGCTGGACCACAAAATCCCGGCTGACAGCATGAAGGAATTCACGGAGCGCGACATCCAATGGGGCGGGCTCGATGGCCCGGAGGGCGCGCTGATGATCCACATGGTGCCGGACCCGCTGCTCAATGTCCGGGTCAAGGGCAGGTTCGCGTTCGACGAGGATTACGTTGACCCGCCCGAGTACGTGAAGGGCGCCGGGCCCATCTTGAGCTTCTTCCTGGTCAACTGGAAGGACGTCAAGCCCACGCAATATGACCTGTCGTTCTTTTTCTATTTCATGGACAAGTATTCGCCGGCGGAGTACGAACGCTTCGACGCCATGGTGGCGTCGCCGCTGGGCGTAAGCGTGAAGTGATGAAGGCTTTTACAAAAGACGTGCTGGCGCCGTGAACCCGCCGTGGGGGGGCCCCT
>Ga0307379_10007247_pt1 | contig 15096 bp, 17 predicted proteins | sample UN2MG_FD_202237 | JGI IMG/M metagenome (GOLD analysis project Ga0307379, IMG submission 202237) | Soil microbial communities from Risofladan, Vaasa, Finland - UN-2 | ecosystem: Environmental > Terrestrial > Soil > Coastal area > Acid sulfate soil | place: Finland: Risofladan, Vaasa | collected... | reverse complement strand
AGTCCGGCCTTTTCCAGCAAGACTTTAGCGAATTCCATAGACGAGTAGTCGGGCGGAACAGGCGCCCAGATGTAGAGCGTGGCCTTTGTCTTCGGCAAGTTCCAGCCCATGCTGTTCAGCCCTTCGATGATGATATCACGCCGCTTCTGGTAAACGGCGATGGTGTCCGGATTCTCAACATGCAGTAAAGCATAGGCGGCGGCTTGAGCGATTGCCGGGAACTGCTTGGAATCCACGTTGGATTTCATCTTGTTCAGTCCCTGGATGACGTCGGCATTCCCAATTGCCGCGGCTATCCTCCACCCGGCCATGTTATAGCCCTTGGACAGCGAGTGAATCTCGATCCCTATATCCTTAGCACCCGGCGCCTGCAGGAAACTCGGCGCCAGGTAGCCGTCATACGAGACCTCGGTGTAGGCGGCATCATGGCAAACTATTATGGCATAATCTTGTGCAAACCTAGACACATCGGCGAAGAACTCGGGCGTCGCAACGGCGCTGGTCGGATTGTTCGGATAGTTGATGAAGAGCAGCCTGGCTCTTTTCGCGACCTCAGACGGGATGGCCGTCAGATCGGGCAGAAAGCCATTCTCCGCCAGCAAAGGCATGATATACGGCTCGCCGCCTGCCATGGTCGTGTTGATCTTATAGACGGTATAGCCCGGCTCGGGGACGAGACTTATGTCGCCCGGGCTGATGTATGACCACGCAAGGTGCGCCAGCCCTTCCTTGGAGCCGATAAGCTCCAGAACCTCTCCTTTCGAGGTATCCAGCTCGACTCCGAACCGCCGCCGATACCACTCAGCAACAGCGTTGATGAAGGGCGGCCATCCATAGGGCGTTTCATCATATCGGTGGGTAGCAGGGTCGTTCGCCGCCTTTGCGAGCGCATCAATGATCGGCTGAGGCGTCGGCAGATCGGGATCGCCATTACCGAAGTCTATCAGGTCTCTTCCTTCTGCGACCGCCTTTGCCTTAAGCCTGGCAATCTCGCTAAACAAATATGGCGGCAAACTCCGCAATCTCTCTGCAAACTGAACCACGCAAAACCTCCGTAAACAGCAACGGAGTACTGGAGGTCGCAAAGGGTTTTGGGTTGTAGGTTTTAGGTTCTAGGTCACCCCAAAACCCAAAACCGAAAACCTCATCTGCCGCTCCATTACTCCATTATTCGAGTGCTATTTCTCCCCGGAACACTTCCTCAGCCGGGCCGGTCATTAGGACTTCGCCGCTCTCCAGCCACTGGATAAGCAGGTCGCCTCCCGGGAGATGGATCGTCGCCTTCCGATCCAGGAGGCCATTCAGTACCCCGGCGACCAATGTGGCACAAGCGCCGGTCCCGCAGGCGAGGGTCACCCCGGCCGCTCTCTCCCAAACCAATACCCTTACCTTGTCTCGACCCAGCACCTTAGCGAACTCGACGTTCGTTTTCTTCGGGAATGCGGGATGAGTCTCGACTGCCAGCCCAAGCTTGTCGAGAACAATCTCATCGAGCGCATCCACGAATATGACGCAGTGAGGATTGCCCATCGAGACGCAGGTGATGTCGAACTCCCGGTCCGCGACTTTCAAGGGTCGAGAAACGACCCTGCCTTCATAGCCGATCACGGGTATCTCTGAAGCATCCAGGGCAGGCATACCCATGTTCACGGAGTATCCCTGGTCCGCCGCTTCGATGATCTTCACGCCCGCCAGCGTTTCGAGCCTGATGGTCTTCTGGGCCAGACCTCGGTCGAACAAAAACTTGGCCACACAGCGAGTCGCATTCCCGCACATCTCGGCTTCGCTGCCATCCGGGTTCATGATCCTCATTCGAAAATCAGCAGAAGCAGACGGCAGGACGAGCACCAGCCCATCGCCCCCAATGCCGAAGTGTCGGTCACAGAGGCGAATGGCCAGCTTCCCGAGGTCCTGACCTTCTAACGGATTGTGACTCAGGCAGTCAACCAAGACGAAGTCGTTCCCGGCCCCCTGAGTCTTGATGAACTCAAGCTTCTGGCACAACCTCGGCTACCTCTTCTGTGACCGCTTCTGCTACCTCTTCTAGATCGCCCCCCTCGGGTGATGGCAGATAAAGCTGCTTCGACGGCACCACAGATGCGATTGCATGCTTGTAGACGATCTGAGTCGGCTTGCCGGGGCTGTCCAGCAAGACCGTAAAGGAGTCGAACCCCTTTATCAGCCCCTTTAGCTGCACTCCGCCGACCAGGTAGATCGTCACAGGAACATGCTCCTTGCGAACCTGGTTTAGGAACAGGTCTTGGAGATTCACTTGCCCTTTGCTCATTCGATTGCTCCCCCTACATCCCTTTAGGTCTTTTCAGAAGGCTGACTATTTCATCGGCTGTTTCGCCGGGATTCCGGTTTTCTACATCTACCCACTGAATCTCAGGTTCAGCCCGAAACCATGTAAACTGCCTTTTCGCGAACCGCCGAGTATCGCGTTTCAGAAGCTCAAGCGCTGTCTCAAGGTCATATTCACCCATGAGATAGCTCGCGATCTGCTTGTACCCGAGCCCCTTCATGGCAGGCAGCCCTGGACTGTAACCCTTATCCAGAAGCGCCCGAACTTCCTCCACCAGGCCTGCACGCATCTGCTGATCAACTCGCTGCTCAATACTCTCGTAGAGCGCGGGCCGGCTCATCGTCAGCCCGAACATCCGCGCGTGATACGCAACTTCGCTCGTACCGGCGGTCCTGTGGAAGTGCGAAATCGGCAATCCCGTGAGCGCATGGACCTCCAGCGCTCGGATGATTCGCTTCTGGTCGTTCGGATGAAGCCTGCTTGCGGTTTCAGGATCAACCGCCCTCAACCTATCGAGAAGGACCTCATTCCCGAACTGCGATGCCTCAGCCTTCAACTGCTCGCGCAACTCGCGATTCGGCGGTGCAGCCGGGATGTTAAGCCCGCCCGTCACCGCTCGAACGTACAAGCCCGTTCCGCCGACCAATATAGGCTGCTTTCCTCGTCGGAGGACATCGGCAATGGCTTCCTCCGCAAGGCGCTTGTACTCAGCGACGCTAAAACCCTCATCCGGATATACTACGTCAACAAGATGGAAAACGGCTTCAGCCTGCTCCTGAGGCGTGGGCTTGGCCGTCCCGATATCCATCCCTTTGTAGACAGCCATGGAATCGGCCGAAACGATCTCGCCGTCGAGTCTCCCGGCCAACTCGATGCCGACTGCCGTCTTTCCGGTCGCAGTCGGCCCCACTATTCCGATCAGGCTTCCACGCATTTCACTAGCCAAATTTGCACGAGTATAGCACAATACCTACGTATTCGCAAGCAGTTTCCCCCAGCATGTGAGCAAAACGGTTCGCTCCTCGTTTACTCGTGACCGCGTGACGGGAATAGATAAGGCAAGTATCCACAAAGTGACAGGAGCGTCAGCTATGAACGAAGAGCTCGAGAGGAAAGAGATCGAATACGCCCGAGGCAAGACGGCGGCGAATGACGTGCGAGACGATGACGGCACCGTCATCGTGGCAAAGGGGCAGACCATCACCGATGACATTATCAACCAGGCCCGTGAAAAGGGCCATCTCCACTATCTGATGCTCGCCGCCGTTGCATCGGTGGTTCAGGCGGGCGGAGAGCAGGCGCAACAGCGCCTGAGGGAGTTTATTGACGTGACCGAAGGCCATGAGGCAGACTTCGTTCGCGGCCGGCAGGTCGCATGCGATGTTTGCGATTGGGAGGGAAACGTCATCGTCGAAGAGGGCGAAACGCTCACCGATGACATCATCGAGCAGGCAACAAACATGGGCCTGCTTGAGAAGTTGGTGCTAGCGGTGGGAGCGCCTGGTTTCCACGTGATGGAAGGCAAGAAGGCCGTGCGCCCTGCTGAGAAGATGGGCTACACGCCGTATCCGCATACGTAAAGGAGGCAGTCAAATGTCGGATTTGGGAACCTTGATCGGCACACCATCGAAGATCTCTCTGTTCGACGAGCAGGGCAATCTCATCGTGAAGGAAGGCGAGATCATCACCATCGGCGTCATTGATCGGGCAAGCGATGCAGGTCGCCTGGGTGACCTTGTCCTGGCCTCACTCGCGGCCGAGGCCGAGCCCGAGATCGAACGAGCCGGCGAATATGTGGAGATAGGCGAAGAGGAGCCTACCGGCGTCCATCCCGAATAAGCGTCCCTCTGGACAAGGACATGCTGGTATTCTATAATCAATGAGGCGGGGACTTCCTGCCTCATTTGTTTGTCCCAGGGGGATTGAATGCGACGAGTTCTGTTCGCTCTTTTGATTGTGACGCTGGTTGCCGGCTGCTCGGGCGGGGTTATTCGGCCGAGGGTCGAGGACGGCATAAGAGACGCCCTTCCTGACTACATAGGCCCGGCGAAGGAATACAAGGTCCGATGCGACGGCGATTCTACCAAAATGATCGGCGGTAAGATCGAGCGCCTCCATATCGAGGGAAAGGATGTCCAGGTTGATCCGAACCTCCTCATCGGCCGGTTGATCGTTGATATGGACCAGGTGCGTTTCCACCCTACCAGCCACAAGATGAAGAGCGTGGAAGCTACCTCCTTCGAGGCGGTGGTCAGCGAAAAAGCCGTCAACCGTTATATCGAGCAGACCCGTGACAGCGAATCGCAGCTTGGCGTGGAGCTTCAGCCCGGCAAGATACTGGTGAAGCTCGTTCCCAACATAGGCGGAATGGATGTGCTGATAGCCATCGCCGGGACGCTCTCCGTGGCCCAGGGAGGCAAGGTCAATTTCGAGGCCGATAAGGCGTCCGTCGCCCACCTGCCGATCCCTGCTCTGGTGGCGAACAAGGTGCTGGATCGCGTGAACCCGGTGCTGGATATGTCCGCCATGAAGTTCCCCGTGATGCTGAGCGGCATCTCCATCAACAAGGGGTCGGTATCCGTTAAGGGAGCGATGGAGTTCAAGCCGGGAGACTAGAAGAGATGGTCAATGGTCGATGGCCGATGAGGGAGAAGAGGAATGCCTCTATTCGACTATAGATGCCTCGATTGCCGGAAAAGGTTCACACTGCTGATCGGAGTTGTGGCCGAGCAGCAAGAGGAGAAGTGCCCTCACTGTGGGGGCGGGAACGTCGGCCGGCTGATCTCGAGATTTGCCCGACTCCGCTCCGAGGATGACATCGTGGACGATCTTGCCGATCCTTCCAAAGCGGGCGATCTGGAGGACCCGAAGCAGCTTCATTCATGGATGAAGCGCATGGGCAAGGAAATGGGTGATGACCTCGGCGGCGACTTCGATGAGCTGATCGAGGATGCAGACTCCCCATCAGACGAACTCTGATCCGCCTTCGCCGAGGCTACGGCGGACAAGTCCCCTATTGGCCATCGACCATTCCCAATTAACCATTCCCTACGGGATCCATCCCTTCCCTCGCATCCCCTTGATGGCTTTGAGCACCCGGTCCTCGTTCGTAACAGACTGGGTGAGCTTGATGAGCTTCCACCTTCCCTCAAGCTCGATCTGACCCCCCGGCGGCATCTTGATCAAGGGGCCGAGGATCTCCATCTCCACATATCCGAGCTTCGGGTCGCTGGTGAAGACCTCGCACGAGCACCCGCCGTCCGGATACTCGGCGTCCTTCTCCATGGGGCCGAAGAACTTCACAAGAGCCAGATCATCCCTGAACCCGAGCATCCACGGGCCGTTCGAGTCAGAGCAGATGTCACCGGGCTCGCCCTTGTAGCTCGTGATGCAGTAACCTTCGTTGAAGTCGAACTGCGTGCTGTTTCTGGATTCGGCGATCTTGTAGTGCAAGCCGTCGGGAAATCGGCTGTCGGGGTTGATGGGGAATGCCACGAAGCAGGGCGTCTTTACCTGAGTGACGTCCCAGATGCCGTACTGGACAGTCTTCGGTCCAATATTGTGCATGCGCTGTTTGATCTCGATCTCGCCGGATTCGGTGAGTGTGATCTCCTTCGAGAAGAAGAGGCCTGCGCTCAGGCTGGGGGCGCCTATGACCCTCAGCATCGGCAAACCTTTGGCGGTCTGGAGAACCTCGACGTTCGCCTTGCCGCAATCCAGCATAAAGTCCGGCGGCCAGCCCCAGTACTCCTCCGGCGAGACCCAGGTCTTGTAACCGCCGAAATTGTGCCACTCCTTCTTTATCGGATAGGTCATGCCGTACTCGGATTCGTTCTCCCAGAGGAAGTTGATCCCCTCCAGGGAGTATTCCATTATCCGGCCGCCGATCTCGGGAACGACGACCAGGCTGTAATCCCCGGCAGTAAGGCGATAGGAATCCGGCCAGCCGCGATAGCTGATCTTCTCGACCGTGACCTTGGCATAGGCGGTCGAGACGGCCATGAATGCGAGCCCCAGTATGAATAGTCTTCTCATGATGTCACCTCTTACGCGGATATCATTCGCCGCGTTGCGGATGAAACCCTGCCGGCAGACAGATGAGGGCGTAAGGCTTTTCGGAGATTCGCGTGAGCACGAGAATAAGCTCACGGCTGCCCTGAACCTTCAGCCGGCGCTCGATTTCCATCGGCTCGAACGGGACGCCCCGCTTCTTTACGACGACTTTCCCGGCGTCGAGTTCCCTGAGGCGCTTCTGAATGGCTTTCAGGTTGAATGGGAGCACGTCGAGAACCTCATAGGTATCGGCGAACGGGGTTTCGACCAGCTTATCCGATGCCAGATAGGCGATCCTGGCATCGATCTTCCACGCGCCAATTCGATTGGCCAGGTTCTCTACCAGGTGCGCTCGGATGATGCAAGGATCGGGCTCGATCAAGTATTTACCGGGAGCTGAAACAGCCGTCGCGGGAACAGGCTCATACTCCATGGTATGACTCCCCGGCAGAATAGTTGCTCGCCTGGAGACGGTCTTGAACCCGCCGAACCAGACCAGCGCCTCTTTGCACTCGCCCCTCTCGGAAATGAACTCTATTTCCCCATGGAGGGCTTCCAGCTCGTCATAATCGGTACCGGGTGAGAGCTTAATCGCCGAGTTCGGGATTGACTCAGTCAGGCGGCGGATGAACTCCAGCGGCGGGCTGAGTTGGGTGAGTCTGACGACTCGGCGACCCTCGGTTCGGCGAGAAGGATCGAGGAAGGCGGAATCGGTCTCGAGCGGAATTTGAGTCACGTCGGCGCAGACGAACTCTACCCGGTCTGCCCGCCCATAGACCTCCAGGTTGCGCTTTGCCATCGCCAGCCGAACAGGATCACGGTCAACCGCCGTCACGAAGCAGCGGCGCGCCAATCCGATCGTATCGCCGCCGATCCCGCAAGCCAGGTCGAGCACATGACTGTCCCTCGCGAATCTCTCCGCTCGGTAGGTAGAGATCACTTCGCTCGAAGCCTGCTCCAGCGCCTCACGAGTGAAGAACATATCGCCGGCATGAGTGAACTTCCTCTCACCACGTTTGCGAAGCTCGAGCAGTTCGAGGGCGGCACTCGCGACGGCGGCCGGATGCTTCTTGCGCAGAGTGGTCAATCTGGTAAGGAAGCTGCCGTCAAGACATTTGGCCTCATCGAGGAGTCGTGCGCCATCAGGAGTCAACAGGAATTGGAGGGTTTCCAGGTCCATATGCTATCGCCCAAACAACGTTATCCCGAGTTCATGGAGCATTTGGCTTAGGCGATAGATTGGGAGGCCGACGACGTTGTAGTAATCCCCCACAATCCCCTCCACCAGCATGCTTCCACGTTCCTGAATCCCGTACGCGCCGGCCTTGTCCAATGGCTCCATGGTCGCGACATAGGCGTCAATGATATCATCGGTGAGGTCGCCGAAGCGGACCTCCGTTCGCACGTAGTCTCTCAAGGTTTGGACGGTCTCATCCCCTGCCCTTTTCATCACGCACAGGCCGGTGTAGACGTAGTGGGAACGGCCGGACAGAAGCCTCAGCATGCGGCGGGCATCCTCGGCGTCAGCGGGCTTGCCAAGGATGGCCTCGTCCACGACGACTATCGTGTCGGCGCCGATTACTATGCCGTCGGGAATTCGGCATGCGATGAAGGCGGCCTTGCACGTGGAGGATTCCAGTACATGCTCCTCGGGCGGCCACTGGATGACCCCCGACTCATCAAAATCGCTTGGGGCAACCGTGAATCTCACGCCCAGCAGGCCGAGGATCTCTTCCCTTCGAGGCGAGGCCGACGCGAGGATTATGCGTGGGGAATCAGCCGCCATGTCTCTTTACTTCAAAGCGGTATAGGGTCACCGGCTCATTGTGGTAGATGCCGGCCTTCTTCATGGCGATGTCCACCTGCTCCTCGACGGTGTCAACCCCCTCCAAATCGGGAAGGAGAAGCCCTCGCTTGTAGCCGCTCTCCACGATGACGCCGTACTTCTTTGGATCAAGCTGATCGACGCTTTTAATCCGTTCAGGGTGGCCGAGGATGTCAACCGTGTATTCAAGGCCGTCCAACTCATCGGCGGTGACCGGGAAGAACCGGGGGTCTTCGGTCGCCGAATTGATGGCGTTGCAGATGATCTCTGCGGCAAGGCTCGGCTGGGTCGGCTCGATAGTCCCGATGCACCCGCGAAGCTGTCCGTTCCTCTTCAGGCAGACAAACGCCCCCGCACGAACGACAAGCTCCGGAGGGACAGGAGCAGGCACGGCCGTCATCCTGCCGAAACGGACAAACTCCTCGACCGCCTCCTTTGCAAGAGCTACCAGCGGATCACCATGAATTCCTTTGACCATTGCTATCCCTCCGGCAAGTTGACTTTCTGCCCGATGCGAGGCTCTTTCCCCTGAATCAGGCGCGATATGTTCGACTTATGCTTCAACAGGACGAAGATTGAAGCGACCGCGCCGAAAATCTTCACGGGCAGCGGATAATCGAAGGCAAACATGAGCGGCAAAATGGTCAGCGTCGTCACGATCGAGCCGACGGAAACATACTTGGTCAGCGCGACCAGGATGAGCCACAGCCCGAACCCAATTGCTGCAACCGGCGGAGTGAGGCCGATTATGACCCCCAGGCTTGTCGCGACTGCCTTCCCTCCGCGAAATCGCAGGAATACTGAAGTCGAGTGTCCGACGATCGCGGCCAACCCGCATGCGACTGCCAGCCAATCGTTCGAGGGAGAGACCTGCCTGCCGACATAGACCGGTATCAGGCCTTTAAGAGCATCAACCGCCAGAACGACCGCAAAAGCCTGCCAACTGCCGACGACGCGCATGGCGTTCGTCGCGCCAATATTCCGACTGCCATACTGGCGAATGTCAACGCCCTTCCAGGCCTTGACGATGATCACCCCGAATGGGATGCTTCCCAGGAGATAGCTTCCTATCAGAATGGCGGCTATGAGCATCTAGCCTCGCTCCCTGGTGGATTCGGCCTTCCTGGCGTAAATCCGGATCGGCGTGCCTTCGTAGGACTGGTGCTTCCTGATCTGGTTCTCCAGATACCGCTGATAAGAGAAGTTCAGCAAATTCGGATCATTAGTGAAAAGCACGATCGTCGGCGGTTTCACCGCCGGCATGGTCGAATAGTAGACCTTGAACTCCTTCCCTTTCCGAGTGAGAGGCTTCCGGTCAACCGCATCCTGAATGACACGGTTAATCTCCCCCGTCGGCAAGCGAAGCGCATGATTCTGAGCGGCCAGTATGGCCGAATCGAGCGCGCCGGCGATCCCCCATCGCTCCTTCGCGGAAACGAAGACAATCGGCGCATACTTGAGGAACGGCGCATCCTTTCGGATCAGGGCGGCATACTCTTTCATGGACACACCCTTGCCCTTCTCCAAATCCCATTTGTTCACCACCAGGACAGAGGCCCTGCCGGCATCATTCGCCAGCCCGCCTACTCGCTTGTCGCCGTCGAGAATGCCCTCCGACCCATCAATCATGACGAATGCAACGTCCGCTCGCTCGATGGCTTTTACCGCTCGCAGAACGGAGTAGTATTCGACGGAGCGCTGGATCTTTCCTGCCCGACGAATGCCGGCTGTATCGATCAGCACCATAGGCTGATCCTCATATTGGAACATTGTGTCAACCGCATCGCGGGTTGTGCCGGGGATGTCACTCACGATAGCCCGCTCTTCCTCCACGATTGCATTCAGCATGGACGACTTGCCGACATTCGGGCGGCCGATGATGGCGATCTTGATCGCTTCCTCGGGATAAGGCTCATCCTCGTGAGGCGGAGGGAGGTTCTCGATCACCTTGTCAAGCAATTCGGCGACTCCATAACCCTGCATCGAGGATATAGGATAGATCTCGCCCAGCCCGAGGGAATAGAATTCGACTGCCTCCCGCTCCTGGCGAGGGTTCTCCACCTTGTTGACGGCCAGCAGCACGGGCTTCTTGGCGCGCCTGAGGAGATCGGCGACTTCGATATCGGGAGGAGTCAGACCCTCGGTGACGTCCATCAAGACAACGATGACATCGGCTTCCTCCATGGCGATCTCGGCCTGGGCGCGTACCTGCTGGATCAGCGCATCCTTTTCGTTCAGCACCATACCGCCCGTATCAACGAGCGTGAATTCGCGACCAATCCATTCTCCGGCTGCGTACAGCCGATCACGAGTGATGCCCGGAGTATCCTCCACAATGGCGATCCTCTTCCCAACCAGCCGGTTGAAAAACGTTGACTTGCCTACATTCGGACGCCCCACTACTGCTACTACCGGATTTGCCACGGTGGTCTCCTCAGGTCATGTTCCCGCACAAACGGCGTCGGAAACGGCTTTGGTGTTGACCAGCGCCTCCATCAGCGCGCTTGGAGTCGCAGGAACTGCCACTACCCGGCATGGAACGGATGCCTGCAACTCGCCGATTGTCATGCCATCTAGAAATCGGTCCTCATTAAGGGCAATGTTCGGTATCAAGGCTATCTCGCAGGTGTCTAGGTTTGCCAGCCGATCTTGTACATCCAAGCCCGCGAGCAACCCTGCGACAGTCACAGATTGCCCCAGATAGCTGTTCAGAGTTATACACATGCGAGCCTCTACTCCGCGAAACCCGTTCAAGAAGTCAACCAATTTGTGAATTATCGGTGAAGCCAGCTCTCCGGTAACCAAGACATAGCGTCCCGGAGCAACACACGGCCTTCGTTTGCTGAGGTCTTTTAGCTCATCCAGGAACAGCCGGCAGCCCCCAATGCCGTTCTCATATTGCGGAAAGCCCTCATAGGCATTCGCGGATGGGAAATCAACCCCCGTGAGGAGATAGAATTCATCGGACGGGAATACCAGGCGAGTACCCAAGCGCTGTTTGAACTCTTTTTGGAATCTCTTGCAAGAATCCAAGACTTCACGGGCCTGTTCGCAGCCGACAGGCGTCAAGGGGGTCAGTCTCTCCCGGTACTTGGTGAGCCCCACCGGAACTATGGCAATTGACGCCACCCAGGGATGTAGTTCCACCAGATCGCGAATGGAGCGCTCAAGATGCTCCCCGTCATTGATCCCTGGGCACACGACTAGCTGCGTGTGCATGGTGATCTTCGCCTCGGCAAAACGCTTGAGATGCTCCATGATGGGGCCTGCCTGCGGATTTCGAAGCATCCGAATCCGGAGTTCAGGCTCGGTGGCGTGAACTGATATGTAGAGTGTGCTTATTCGCTGAGAACAAATGCGGTCCATATCCTTGTCGCTGAGATTCGTAAGCGTGATGTAATTCCCCTGGGCGAATGAGAGCCGGTAGTCGTCATCACGGACATAGAGCGACTGCCGAAGGCCCTTTGGCATCTGATGGAGGAAGCAGAAGATGCAGTTATTCGTACATCGCCGGCAGCCGTCGAAAAGCTCCTCCTCAAACTCTAAGCCAAGGTCATCGTCGAACTCCTTGGCGATATGGAACGAGAGGCTCTCACCCGAGCGCATGATCTCGATCTCGAAGGTCTCTTCCAGAGTTAAGTACCGATAATCCAGGACGTCGCGAACCGGCCGGGAGTCAATCGAAACCAGCTCATCTCCAGCACGAATCCCCGCCTCCCATGCCGGGCTGCCTTCCCTGACCTTAGTGATCTTGCCGTAAGCGCTCATAAGCTTTCCAACTTCTTGACTACTTCCTCGATGATCCAATCGGGAGTAGATGCTCCTGCCGTGACTCCAACCTTCTCCGTCTCGCGAAACCACTTGGGATCCAACTCGCCTGCGACCTCGATATGATGAGTTCTGACCACGGAGGAGCACATCTCCGCCAAGCGCCGAGTATTCGCACTGTTCCTGCCGCCCACTATGATCATCACGTCCACATCCGACGCAAGCTCCAACGCAGACTGCTGGCGGTCGGTAGTGGCATTACAAATTGTATTGAAGCCTCGAACCTCATAGGCGCGAAGGGCAACTTCCGCCACCAGCATGCGATATTCATCAGGCCTCTGAGTGGTTTGAGCAAGCACACCCACTCGTTTCCCAAGCTCATGGCTCGAAAGATCCTCGGCGTGAGAGACGGCGACCGCACCCTCCCCTGCCCTGCTCATGATGCCCTTGACTTCGGTGTGCCCCGGGTCGCCCAGGACGACGACCTGATATCCCTCGCTCACGAGCTGCTCGGCCAGGCGATGGACCTTGCTCACGAACGGGCATGTGAGGTCAATGATCTCCAGCCCGGACTCCCTCGCTTGGTCCATAACCGGCTTCGAGACCCCATGAGACGGCATGACGACCACTGAACCTCCCGGAATCTCGCTCAGCTCATGGACGCTCTTCACGCCCTCGCTCTCCAGCTTCTCGATTACCTGCGGGTTATGAATCAGCGGGCCGAGCGTGTAGATTGGCTTGCCTGATTCCCGAGCCACCTGCATCACGCCATCCATCGCCCGTTTGACTCCGTAGCAGAACCCGGCGGATTCCGCCAATACCACTTGCATGCTGTCTCCCTTTAAGGAAAATGCCAGCCTCGGTCGGGGGCTGGCACTTGATGACTCGAAATCGCGGAACGCTCTACGCGCCCTCTTTCTTCGACATTTGCTGAAGCAGACCGTACTCCACGCTGTCAACCAGCGCGTACCAACTCGCCTCGATAATGTTTGTCGAGACTCCGACCGTGCTCCATGAGGAGGTTCCATCCGTGGACTCGACTATCGCCCGGACCCCTGCCGCAGTTGCCTCCTTCGCATCCAAAACTCGAACCTTGAAGTCAGTCAACTTGATATGCTTGAGCTCCTCGGGATAGAACTTCTCAAGGGCATTTCTGAGCGCATTGTCCAGGGCATGAACCGGGCCGTCGCCTTCTGCGACTGTGAGGAACTCCTCGCCGTCAACCACAACTCTCAGAGTCGCCTCGGTGATCGGTTCAGTATCGGTTCCCCGCCGCTCCACGATCACACGCAGGCTCTTGAAGTCGAACAGCTTCCGGTAAGTTCCGACCGCCTTCCTGAGCAGCAGCTCGAACGATGCCTCCGCCCCCTCGAACGAATAGCCTTGCTTCTCCAGATCTGATATTCGCTGCAGGACTTCTTTTGTCTCAGGCGATTTCTTGGTAAGGTCAACCCCGTATTGTTGAGCCTTATGTACAATGCTGCTTGCCCCAGACTGGTCGGAAACCAGCACTCGCCTGGTATTCCCGACTTCTTCCGGCTTGATGTGTTCGTAGGTCAGCGGTTGCTTCATGAGGGCGTCCACATGAATTCCGGCCTTGTGCGCAAATGCACTCCGACCAACGAACGGCTGGTTGTCCCTCGGCACCACATTTGCGATCTCATCTACGTAGTTCGAGAGACCGGTCAAATCCTTCAGGGACGCATCGGGTATGCAATCGAATCCCAGCTTTAGCTGAAGGGTCGGGAGGATCGAGCAGAGGTTGGCATTCCCACAACGCTCGCCGTATCCATTGACCGTACCCTGAACGTGAACCGCCCCTTTCTGGACTGCAACAATCGAGTTCGCGACTGCCATTTCGGAATCATTGTGTGTGTGAATGCCAATTGGTACCTTAACTTCCGACATGACGGCATCCATGGCCTCGGCAATCTCATCCGGGCGGCATCCGCCGTTCGTATCGCATAGAGCGATGCAATCGGCCCCGGCTGCTGCAGCGGCCTTCAGGGTCTTGATGGCACACTCGGGATTCGCTTTCCAGCCATCAAAGAAATGCTCGGCATCATAGATCACTTCTCGGTCGTGCTTCTTCAGGAAGCTCACCGAGTCATAGATCATCTCGATATTCTCTTCCAGAGTCGCCCGTATGGCGTCGGTCACATGGAGGTCCCATGATTTGCCGAATACCGTTACCACGGACGCTCCACTCGCCACCAGGGCTTGGAGGTTGGGGTCTTCCTCGACCTTGATTCTCGCCCTTCTTGTACTTCCGAAGGCGGCGAGCTTCGCGTGCTTCAATGGATCCCCGAGCATCCGCTGGAAGAACTCGACGTCCTTGGGATTCGACAACGGCCATCCGCCCTCAATGTAGTCGAAGCCGGCTTGATCCAATCGCCGAGCGATTTTGACCTTATCCTCGACTGAGAATGAGATGCCCTCGCCCTGCGCTCCATCGCGCAGGGTCGTATCGTATATCATGATCTTAGACATTGGCTTCTCCCTGAGCCTTCACTTGCATTTCGGGCCCGATTTGATTCTCTCCCGAGCGTAGGCGACCAATCCTCCCGCGGAGATCAAATTCTGCATGAACTCCGGGAACGGCATGGCCTGGTATGACTTGCCGGTGCTCAGGTTGGTAATCTTCCCGGATGCCGTATCTACCTCGACTTCGTCCCCAGCCGAGATCCCATCCACAGCCTCCGGGCACTGGAGGATCGGAAGGCCGATGTTGATCGAGTTTCGGTAGAATATCCGAGCGAACGTCTTAGCAATCACGCACGAGACGCCTGCCGTCTTGATGGCAAGCGGCGCATGCTCCCTCGACGACCCGCAGCCGAAGTTCTCCTCGGCTACTATCATATCGCCCGGTTTGACCTTCTTGATAAAGTCCGGGTCAATGTCCTCCATGCAGTGCGACGCCAGCTCATCCGGGTCGGAGGTGTTCAAGTACCTCGCGGGAATGATGACGTCCGTGTCAACGTTGTCTCCGTATCTGTGAACTCTGCCTTTGAGAATCATTTCAATTCCTCCGGGCTGACGATGTGTCCAGCCACCGCGGAGGCGGCTGCAACCGCCGGGCCTGCGAGATAGACCTCCGACTTTGGATGTCCCATCCGACCGACGAAGTTCCGATTGGTCGTTGCGA
>Ga0307379_10007245_pt1 | contig 15098 bp, 18 predicted proteins | sample UN2MG_FD_202237 | JGI IMG/M metagenome (GOLD analysis project Ga0307379, IMG submission 202237) | Soil microbial communities from Risofladan, Vaasa, Finland - UN-2 | ecosystem: Environmental > Terrestrial > Soil > Coastal area > Acid sulfate soil | place: Finland: Risofladan, Vaasa | collected... | reverse complement strand
CGAGTCTTACAGGCTCCGTATCCGTTGGTATCACACTGCCGCGCATTACACTCATAGGTCAACTCCCATCATCCACACTAATCGAACCAGCCTTAATAGACCGCCGCGAGCGAACGGGATACACCTGAACGGTCGCCGGGTTGTTGCCACTAAGGTCGGTCGCTTTACTGATTGTCGTCGTCGAGACCACACCAAGCGTCTCGAATCCAAGTAGCGTACCAGATTCGTGCCGGAACTCAAGGTCGACCGCCTGGAGCTCCGGATCTTGGGCATAGGCCCCCCATGCCACGCCATTCTGGGGGGTCAGCTCGAGTTCGTCGTCACCCCAGGCCCACGTGCCACCCCCATCATACCCACCTAGATCGTAGCCGGCATCGCGGCCCGGGAGGCCCCAATGAAGCGTAATCGAGTCCCCGGAGTAGCTATTATCCCAACCTTCCATCTCATCGCTCGTCAGACGCACCAGGCTCACCCCCAGTGGACGAACGGCCAGACCCCTAATAACGTACTCCGTCGCCTCTACGTCCGCTAAGGATTGCGACAGGTTGCCATACGCCGTTAGGACTTTGACATAGACCGTCCGTCCGATATCGCTAGTGGCGAACGGGATGTCAATATCAGAGTCCAGAGTGGCGAATCTCTCCCCAACCGCATGGGCAACCGGCGTCGTGCCATAAAGCCCACGGATAAGATCGGTGATAATCCACTGGCCCTCGGTACCCGTCTCAGTGGCGGTTCGAAACGCGATTATCTCATCCCCCACTTTTGCCAGAGATCGCCCATTGAAAAACTCGTCTGCGGTAACGTCGGTCCTCAAGTCGGTTATCGTTCCGATGTCGACCGTCAGACTTTGATCCGGTCGCCATATCGTAGCCGCCTCCGCGGGCAGGGCTGTCAAGATCGTTCCGATGCTGTTGGCCTCGCCACCTATCAATGAATCGGCGGTCACCAGATTATATATTTCATACGTCTCGCCATCCCACGACAGATAGACCCGCCAGCCATCTGTATACTCACCACCTGGAGCGATTGATAGACTCAATTCGTTCGTCTCGTCGCTTTCCGCTATCGTCACCGTGCCATCTTCCAGATCGGCAAGAGTGGGTACGTATTCCGGCACTCGCAAGGTCGTCTGGATCTGTCGGCCCGAGAGATCGGGGTAGAGGTCGCTGATATCGTCTACGGCCTCGATTTCGAGCCCGATCCCTTCTTTTCCTTCCGAGATGCTCGTGATGCGGATCCGCTGGTCAGTCAAACGGAATCCATCGGAGATCAAGCCAACCATTCCGGGCGTGAGCAGCATGTCCTTAGCGCCGAGCTTGAATGTATACATCGAGAACCGGTACATAGAATCGATGAGGTACCGCCATCCCATTTTGGTGGCCAATTCCGCCCGCTTGATCCCAGGCAGAGCAATTTGTTGCTTCCTGCGTTTACCGGATAGTCTTATATCTACATCATCGCGAAATGGAGTCATGCACGGGCCATATTCGTCATCTCGGTTCTGCCAGCCGAGTTCGATGTGATTGATGCTCTGGGAATAGTCACGCTTCTTGATCTGGACCGGAATACCATCTTCCTCCACCACCAGATGATCACGCGTTATGCTAAATACCGGGTCTTCGTTCCGCCAAGCACCGAGATACAGTTGACCGCCGACCCAATACGGAAATCCGCCAAAGTGTGAACATATGAATTGAATCCAATCGATGATGGGTCGTGACGAATTGATCGAGACGGAGATTAGCAGGTCCTCCTCCTGGCAATATTTACGGATGGCCGAGAATGACTCGCTGTTGATATATTCGCCCGGCATTCCAGCCCCATATCTAATGTTTGTCAACAGGTCGAGGATAATATCTACCGGATTGGCATCGTAGGGATCAGCGAACGGGGGAAACGCCTTCAAGTCACCCACGATATTAACGTCATCGTAACATCTCACACTAATGCTATCTTCTATTTCGGTTAAGGTTCCTGCCGTCAAAGTATACAATGTTCCGTTGACCTGTCCATTCGTTGTCACGACAAGATGGATTCTACCGTTCTGGTCCATCGTGTGACCATATCCTGACGGTTGATAATCTGGATCAGGCGGATTCGGCTCTGGGCCACAGTCGAACCCGTCAATCAATTCACCCCAACCATTGTAGACTTGAATGATATGATTCGGTGCGTTTTGTTGGCGCGTGCCGCTTACATAGATGAGGTTGTTGTAGGTGCGGACACAGTTGAATCCGGTGTCCCAGCCATACAGCCACCCACGATCATCGGCAAACACGCTGTCACTGTAGAGACCAGGATCGGACAACTTCTTCCATCGTACGTAGTGTGCCGCGCGGCCATGTACTCTCTCTGTGATTCCACATGCAAAGAGAAATCCTGTATGCACCTCGCCGTAAGCCCGATCATAGATAACAAAGCCCTCGTCAATCCAGAAGTCGTACATCATAGAGTTGCCTGTGAGCATAGTAACCAGATCTAGGACGAATCCATTGCTCTTATACGTGATTACGACATGAATGTTATAGCCCAACACCTCAAGCATATTGCCATATCCAACAACTCCGACATAAGGGGTATCGGAGCTATCGACACGAATCTTCATCACCTGCCCAAGATAACCGAGCCACGAGTCGGGGGTTTCAGTGCACCATGCTATCTCTTTCGTCCTTACATTTATTTTGTATACGCGGAAGCGCTCAAGTAAACCGTCATCAGCACTCCATCTGACATTTACGCCAACAAACGCAAACTCACCGGTGACATTGAAGCAGCAGCCCCCAACGTAGTTCCATTTGCACTGAGCGTGATAGTCGGTAGGAATCCATCCATTGACTATATACGTGCTATGCGTAGTAATATCGTACGGCATAAGATCTTCCGTCGTGCCATCTGATTGACGATAATAGACACTGGAATAGGTACTATCATTGGTACGCATGAAGAGAATAGAGCCATCTTTGGCGACATCGAGCTGCGTTGCTCCTACCAGGCCGTATAGCGACCCGCCGCTATTCTCAGCACCAAGATTCCCATCTTCGTCATAGAACGTTAGCCCTCTACCATTGTGCAGGTAGTAATTTACTGGAGCCCACGGCCCGACCTCAAAGACGAACGCAGGGATTATATCTACTGGACCGAGGTCGTAGTTCTTGAACAGAACGCAACAATCATTTTTGTAACTGCTGTAGTCCTCGTCGATGAGGGTTTCAAGACCTTCGTTAAATCCATCGCCTGGAAAGACGGTCACTTCTCCGGCAATGGCGGTAATAAGAGCGGCGACTATGGTCTTATTATCGGTCCCTTCGGCAATATCGATCTCATGCTTCCCTTTCCACATTCGCAGGACACTGCGAGGGCCTTCGCAGATGCTGATTAGGAAGCTGCGTCGATATTGTTTCGGGCCATCATCCCCGCCCTTACCGCCACTGGCGTGATAATGACTGAGCGGACCCATCCATACGAGGTTTCCTGCTACGCGAAGTGTCCCGTACGTCAGTGGGACCGCGATACCCTTGTCTACAGACTGCATCGGATAACCAGGGGCCGATGGCATATCCCGGTTGTTCGGACTCGGGAATATCATCTGCCCGAGGAACGAGCCACCCATGTAGGCTGCCCCTACGAGCACCGACCCCATAGTCGTGCCCGCAAGTCCTGCAGCGCCCACCCAGGCACCAGCAATGCCACCAAACATTGTAGCGATACCCATGATCGCAAAGCCGCGAGCTGTGCCACTACTCATAGATACACCTGGACTTTCTCAGGATCGATTCGCCATGTCCCCGCAAGTCGAGTTCCCCATTGCGGAGTTTTAAGAAACCCTGTTTCCACCTGACCGGCCCGAACGTGAGCGTGAATGAATATCTTACCAGCGACGACAATGGCACAATGAGCGATACACTTGCCGAACCGGAATAGAAGGACGTCTCCGGGCTCGATGGGTCCGTCATACGGGGATGCAATCTTTATCAATTCCTCTCGAATGTAATCCCCTGATCCTGCATGTAGGTTCCAGTCGTGGGGATATGTACGCAACTCATAATGAGCGGTTGGGCACATCTCTTTCAGGCATCCGATCAGCAGACCCGTACAGTCACAGCCACGCCGCGTCATGCCGCGGTGCAAGAACGGAACACCTTTCCAATCCCACACCGTCCGAACAAGTTGTCGTTGCAGATCTCTCACATCATCGCTTCTTCAATGCGGGGAATATAAACGTAGCCACGAAAATTATCCCCATTTGAATACCATGAGTCACACGTTAGAACCGCACGACCGTCACAGCCAGGGTATACCGTATAACTATCTCCAGGGTTATTGCTGGCAGGCAAGGGCCAGATGAGGCCGAAAGAATTTCCGTCATGTGAGGCGATCGGGCGACGCTGGCCTGTATTGTCACCGGACCTAATCACCATCTCGCCGGCACCATACCTGGGAGCTACCAGAGGCGTTGCGGACCATGCGGTATCTGACAGCATCATCCGCGTTCCGCCCGTCGCCACACCCGTAACCGCATAGTCGTCCCGATCCAGGCCGCAGAAATCGTCAAACACCGACCAGACACACGTCTCTTGATAGACGCAACGCGGGACCGTTATGTTGAGCGAGTCTATCCAGACTTTCAGATCGAGGATGAGGATCGACCGATTGAATTCTACGTCGGCATACCCGCAAAAGACGATCCACTCATTATCACTCGCATAAGAGGCACCGCGTACAATGCGTTTGATTGTCACCTTCGAATAGTCGAGGTTGTTCTGATGTACGTATTCGACGAGGTCCCCCGAGATACCTGCCAGATAGACTTTGCACGAATCGATTTCCAGGTTGACGCCAGTTTGAATTGGATCGCGCGTTATCGGAAGGTGGGCGTAGGTAATTCCATTCCAGTCGATATCCACGTGGTGACCCGTGAAATACAGTTTCGTTCCATCGCGGAGCACGACGTCGTACAGTTCGGCGAGCGCAATCGTCTCGTTTTCGATCGAGAGACTCAGAGATTGGCTAACATCCCGCATTAGTACAGCACCTCCGTAATCTGGAGTTCGGAAGCCGAGTACAACGGGCCCGCAGCAAATTGGAGGTCGGTATAGACATCCTCAGCGAATCGTACGCGGAAATAGTACTCGTACGTACAGGTCAGCACCCCACTACTCGGTGCCGCACCGAACGTCATGATCCCAGTGGTATCGTCCAGAGTAAACTCGTTCGCCCCAGGTGCCGCCGCGACCTCCGTCTGTGCACCGTCCACGCTATGGGTAACAACCGGTGCGTAAATGGTACCAGGAACGACGTCCTTCTTCGTCTCGGTCCATTCGTACGTTTCACCGGAATGGTATGTGCAAACCAACTGGTAGGCCGTCTCGCTGCCGTCCGTGGCGATACCCTCGCTACTGCATAGGTATTCATCGTCGTCAAGCCACAGGAAAGTGTCATACGCGCCGCGGGCGGCATCGAATATCTCCATTAGTTGATTGCGGCCGGCCGCATCCAGCAGCGACCAATTGACCATCCACGCGCGAATAGGTTGGTCGAGGACCTGCTGCCGCTGCTCGACTCCGCTATCGTAAGAGACCACGTCAGTGCGCCAGGTACGCACCTTCTTGACCGGCGTCGTCTGGTCGAACCCAGTAAAAGCCGCCGCTTCGACCAAGGCTTTCATTTTTAGAGTCAGACTCATCGCTTGCTCCTAGTTGACGGGTGGTTTGCCTGCGTGGCATTTCCCATCATAGACGCGAGTGCCCGCTTGTTCTTCTGCAAGAACTGATAGGTTCCCGCCGCGTCGATCGCATTGACGCTGATATTGATGGGCCGGCCGGCTGCCATGGACGGTGCTTCTGGAACTTCCAGGATCCGGCGCAACCGAGCTGTGGTGTCCCGGTCCAATACGCCCTCGCCCGGTGTGAGCATCGCAGGAACGGTATCAGTGCCACGTGGCGTAAACTTTCCGCGTGACGCATACACAATGCCGCCCGATTCCCCGCCCTTGACCAACCCCCCTAAGGCAAAGCCTTTGACCAGGCCGCCCCTGGATGGATAGCTCATCTCTCCGCCCGGATCGACGCCACTTGTATACGAACCCTGCTGGACCGTAGGAGCTTGCTGAACCGTCGATCCGTAAGTAGGCTGACCCAGAACCCCACCGATCATCTTGTTGATGCCGGGCATCATGTACTGCTGGAACACCGACCGTGAAATCGCCTCCTGCATCGCCGCGGCCATGTTCTCGATCGCCTCACTTGCATTCTTGGCATCCTTGGTAATCGAGACAAAGGCGTCCTCCATGGCCCCGCTAATCGTGCCAGCGGCATCCTCCCACATGGCCGCCCACTTAGTGGGAGCTGCCTGAGTTTCCACTTCTTTCGCCAACCGCTTCTGTGCCGCAACGAGGTCCTCTATTGTGGCGATCTGATCAGTCGTCAGCACAATACCTTGCCGCTTGAACTGATTGACGATCCTTTGCTTCTCGGCCTCAGATTCGTATCCGGCCGCAAGGAGTCTCAGAATCGCCACTTCATCCCTGAGAGTGTCGATATAGTCCCCGACCGTCTCGTCGCCACGCGCCTTTTCCTGGGCCGCTTGGAGCCTGTTTATCATCTGGATCTGCGATCCTGTGAGAGCGATTCCTTGCGCCTTGAACTCGTTGACGATCCCTTGCTCTTTGGCCTCTGACTTGTATCCAGCGGCCAAGAGCCCCAGGACGTCTACTTCATCCTGGAGGCGCTGTACGTGTTCCTGGACCGTCTGATCCGCCTGCGTTTTGGCCTGCGCGGCTTGGAGCCGCTGTATCGTTTCAATTTCGGCGTCGGTTAACTTGACCCCTTGCTGTTTGAACTGATTGACGATCTCCTGCCATTCCGCTTCGGCTTTGTACCCGCCCACCAACAGCCTGATCACGTCGACCTCGCCCCGTAGGCTCTGCACGTAGTCGTCGACAATCTTAGCGGCCTCTTCTGTACGAGCATCGGCGTCCGTGGCTGGTTGAGGTGCAGCGGCCCGCTCTGGGAACTGTGTTTTGACACCCTTGATAGCATCCCATATCTGCGTACCAGCGTTCTCGAAGGCCCCTCCCAGTTCCTTGGCCTTACCGATAAATTCCTCCATCCCAGGAGTCCACCCAGACCCTTTGAAAGCATCTGCCAAAGCCTTTACATTGTCCTTGAGGTTCTCCCAAGCCGCGCTGACACGCGGGACCTTGATCCGCATCGCTTCGAGACGCTTCTCCATATCCGAGTACAGGGTCTTCAACCGCTCGCCAATGGCAGCTTGAAGCTCGCCTGCATCCTCGCTGACTTTATTCCCTTTGAGCATAAGCAGCTGTTTATCCCTCTCCGCGGCAGCTTGTTCCTCGGCTATTTTCTTGGCCTTCTCCCATTCCTCTGGGTACCTTGGTGTTTCTGTACGGGTATAAGCATCCAAGGTACCCGCACCCTTTTGTTCTGTGGTCTCATAGTCAAATTTGCCCCCAGCCTCCACGTATCTCTGTCGCTGCAGTTTCGGCACCATATCCTTCCACTCATCGATGATGTCCTCCTTCACAGCCGAAGTCGCCAGTCCCTCAATGATGCGTTTTCTTAACTCATCCAAACTAAGGTTAGCACTTGTGATACCATCCCATATCCATGGAACGAGGTTCCGTCCGATGAACTTGAATGTCTCTTCCATAGTGATCAAGATAGCCTTACCGGTTGTGATCGCTATCTCCTTGATCGTCGCGAACGCCGTGTTGATGTCCTGGGTGAAGTTTCCGCTTACCAGCGCCCCAACTCGACGCAACGCCGATGACACACTGCCGACCCAAGCCGTTATCTCTTCACGGTTCGCAACGATGTAGTCGCTAAGGTCTGCGAGGTCATCCGCGAACGGCTCAATAGCTGTCCTGGATATGGCGATCAACAACTGCCACATCTGGCGAAGTCGGTGCATGAGGTTGGCTGTCGCCTTCGCAGCCTGTTCCTCCGTCGACCCCACAGAGTTCATCATCTCGGCATAATCCCTCTCAACCTCTGTCACGTGTTGGATCAGGATGGATAGGGCCTTATAGCCTGTTTCACGGGTAACAATCTGAGCCAAGTCTTCGCTCGTCATGCGCCCTTCATCGAAGGCCTTCCTGAACTTCTTGACTACTTCTATGAGACCATTGCCAGACACGGAGGCAGCCTTCATCTCAACGTCAAACTGTGCGGCAATCGACACCGCTTTGCCTTTAGGCTTATTAAAGCTGACCAGGAGTCGGTTCAATGCAGTTACGGCCTCCGATGTAGCCAATCCACTACGCGTCATAGTCGAAAGGGCCGCGCCCATTGTTTCGACATTCATGCCCACAAGGGCCGCACTGGACGCTACGTTGCCCAAGCTGGACGCAAGTTCTGGGAATGTGGTCTTGCCTCGTTTGACAATCCCGAACAGCCTATCGCTCATCAGGCCAGCATATTCGGCGTTGTAGCCATAGGCATTGAGCATTGTGGATAGTGTATCCGCGGCCGTCTCTGTGTCCGTCATACCGGCCTTGGCGGCTTTCATAGATACGGTTAGGAAGTCAATCGCCTTCGCGGGGGCAATGCTCGCCGACAATGTCTGATAGAGACCGCGACTGATTGTCTCTGTGCCCTCACCGAACTGAACTGCCAGTGACCTCACAGCCTTCTCGTATTGAGGCATGAGCTTCATCGACTGCTCGTCAAGCATCGTCGAGACGAAACCCATTTGCTCTTGGAACTTCGCAATCTGGGCTACCGACCCCGCAAACATGGCGCCGACTCCGAGCGCAGGGAGGCCGGTAAGTGACCGCAGACTCCGAGTGAGCAACCCGACTGATTTGCTGCCAATGCTGGCAAAGCCACGGACTAAGCCCGTGGCCTTGGTCATGTTCCCGCTAAACCTCTTCAGGTCCGCTACTAGACGTACTTTCACGTCGCCGGCGTTCATTCCGATGCCCTTCCAGCCACCCGGTAAACGGGGATGGCATTCCGGCTGCGATGTAGGCGTCAGCTTCCTCGAGAGTCATTTTAACGCCAGACGTCATACTAGCAGCCTGCCCATCTTGCGGGTTTGCCACGCGACGCATCTGTTCGTCCAACAATTCCGGATGCGACTCTTTGACCCCAAAGAAGGCGAAGACTGCCTTTCGCAGCAGTTCCAAAGTCACGTCGGGTTCCGGCCAAGTGCTTCGGTACGCATCGCTTTGTGCCAGGTAGTGCTCCATCTGCTGGAGCGTTACCTGTTCTACTTCATGCGGTGTCCAGCCAAACTGTCGGCTCAGGTGGTACTCGATGACGGGCCAGTCGATTCCTCCGTCGGCGCCTCCGTCGGCGACGCCGGGGGGGAGTTTTTTGGTTCAAACTCCCAAACCCTGGCGCGTCCGAGGACTTCCATCATGTCAGGGAACCCCAGAGAATCGACCGCGGCCTCAGCCTCGTTCGGGTCTATACCAGGATGGTTTGCTATATACAGCGCCGTCATAACCTGAGAGACCCTGGTCACATCGAAGGTTGCACCTTCGAGCGATGCCAGCTCTTTCCCAAACTGCACTATAGACATCCCAGTTGCTCTCTCTAACCATTTTGCTGCACCAATGGTTAGCTGCGCACTGAAATCCAACCCTTTGACACTGATGGTTTCGTTAACGTCGGTTCCATGTGTTTCAGTCATGGGGCGGTTCCTTGTTGGTACTCTGACTCCTACTGGTTAGCTGATCTGTTCGTACATGATGCCGACTTCGTCCCCAACCGCTCTGCCAGCGACGGCCAGTGCCTGGAACTCCAGGGTCTGCATCGAAATCTCTTCCTCCTGGAAGGCATAATCGATGTTGGAGATGCACTGGACACTGTAGAGCAGGATCACGACCTTGTTGCCGTTGGGTCGGGTGTGCTCCAGTTTTAGCGGGAAGTCGTCGAGCGTCTTCGATCCGCCAAAAGTGAAGCTATCCCACTTCTCGCCCGAATCGACCGTGAACGACAAGCTTGAATCGACGCCGGAAGGCTCAAAGCTGGACGTGATAGAGGTCGTCACACCCATGGCCGTCTTCAGGTTAGAGAGACGCAATTCAGCCGCAGTACAGGTGATCTTGAATTGCTCGTTAATCCGGAAATACTTCACCGGAGACAAGTTGCCGGCGGGCTTGAAGTCCACGTATTGACGTTCGCACGCGAACATCACGCTGCCCTTGACGTGTCCTACGTCAATTCCGTTGATCCAGATATTCGCCGAACCGAGAGTGACGAGATCAGTTCTCTTGTTCTGTGCTGGCAAGCTCATAAGTGGCCGTCCTTTCTGGTGCCAGGAGGCCCTGGAACACCGCGTCATACTGGGCCGCGATATCTCGCACGTCGTGATGCGCGACGGCGAATGCGCGGCTATTCTGGGCTAGTCGCCTATACAACTCGGGTTCGTGCATCAAACGTCGGACGGCATTGCAGATCTGTACGGTGGTTTCAGGTGATTCTGTTTCGAGGTCGCGCGTAATATACACTACGTTTTCGTAGTCCGTCAAGCGTTCTCCATGAAATCCCGTTTTTGTTATAATGACCGGAACGCCGCAGGCCAGCGCCTCGGTCACCACATTAGAGCAGCCTTCACCCTGCGACGGCAGGATCAGGGCGTCGATCTGGTGATAGAACTGCTCCGGCATATCGTCGTGAGCGATCTGATTGTGGCGGTACAGGACGTACTTGCTCAGGACCCCGTCGATAGACAGGTCAACTTGGGCCTGAATGAAGTGCTTCCAGCCCTTATACGGGCCTCCCATTCCGTCGATATTTCCGGCAAAACCGATGGTAAAGGGCCGCTCCGGGCGGTCCGGATGGGACGGACCCGGCTTGAAATGGTCCAGATCCACCCCGTTCGGGATGACGGTGGTGTTCGGGTTGACCCGCAGGGCAAAGCCTGCCAATTGGTCGTTGGTGGCAATAATGGCGCCGACGTTGCGGAAGTCTTCGGCGTAGCGGTTCGGGTCCAGGTTCGGCTTCATGTGCAGGCCTCCAATACGTAGTACGGTCTTTTCGCGGCGGGTCAGGTAGCGGGCCCCGTCGTGGTTCTGGGTCAGCAGCAGGTCGAAATGCTGCTCCAGGTCCCGATCGACGGCGTGTACGCAGACAGCCCCACAGGAGGGGTTTTCGCAGGCGAACAGCCCCCTACGGATGCGTACGAAGTCATAGGCAGGCAGACAGGATATGAGCTGGTGGATGGAATTGCTCCAGGACCAGCGTAACTCATTCTCAATTGACAGGATGCTTGCCATGGCGTTCTCGACTGTTATTGACAGTCGGGTCATCCACGGCGGTGTTCTTAGGTCGTGTCGATTATATGCGGCTGGCGGAGAGGGTCAAGCGGAATTTTCAGGCTGATCACAAATCTTGATGTCGAACGAGGCTCGGTGCTCCCGTAAACCTCTTCACAGCTCACGACGCTTGATGATGCAGGCCTTCGGAATGGTGATTCGACCGCACACTTGCGTTTTGCTCTTGGTCTGCACCAGTGTTATTCGCGTGCGTGTTTCCTCGAGCACGAATCCAACAGACGTACACCGCACTGGCTTGAGCGGCTTGAGGCCATCGCGGTATACCCACCGATTCGCTCCCGCCTTACTGTCGATCCATTGTATCTTGACGAGTTTCATGTCTTCCTCTAGTCATAAAATGCCCGACCCCATCAACGCCTCGCGTGGCACGCGAAGATCAGGGGCCAGGCTGTAACGGAGCGATTCATGCAAATATCTTCACGGCATTGAGGTTCAGGACCACCCGCTGCGAGGCCCCGAAATGCGGGAATAGACGGGGATCCGGACAGACGATCAGGTCCGCGCCCGCAATCGGACCCAGGCCCACCTTGGAGTAGCACACCAGCCGGTGCTCGTACTGGGGCAGGCAGGCGGAAATAGCATGGGCCCTGTGCGAGTACGCCCAGTCCGGTTGATCAACGATCCATGCCACCACCATAGGCCTCGCATTCACAGTGTACCTCCTATTCTATGATACTGACTCTTCGCTGGTTATCCCACTCTTTCGGTGACGGCACGGCCCCGCCTCTACCGTAAACCGTATCGCGAACGCCGGTCCCAATGCCGGCCCCGCGTCCAGTCCCGCAAACCAGCCCACAACCCCGTCCGTTTCAGCCATGCCACCTGGGGACCATCCAGACCCACCGACCCTGCAATGGGCCACCACGCCACCCAGAACGATTCATACCACCTGCCCGTATAGGCATCACGCCACAGGAAGTGCTCGCCCACCGCTCTGAGAAATCGCGCTATCATCCCATATCTCCCGCAATCCGCGCCGCCGCCCACCGGGAACACTTATGGTCGCGGTGACTCTCATCAATCCACACGTCAAAGCTACCACCCAACTCGGACAGCACTCCGTGCATCACCTCGACGTACTGCAGCGCCCGGTCCCCCCCGTAGTTCGGATCGTGCATATTGAAGATTTGCACCTGCCAGCGCCCGGCAGCCCCCAGGATGAACAGGTCCATATATGAGGCTATCGCATACAGGGGCGGCCACTTCTCTTCGAAGTCGCCTTGTTCGGCCTGGCCCCTCAGCGCCTCCGGAAGGACACCGGCCACTGGGTAGGACGCCTGGACCCGTGGATCCAGGGCCGCATATAGAGCACACGACCAGCCGCCCCCACTGATCCCACAGATAGACAGGTTATCCCAGCCATACATCGCCGCCGCCCACTCTACCAGGACCTGCCATGGGTGCATGAACGGCCAGATAGGTTTCGGCGTGCGCTCGAGATCGTAGTGAGTCTCCAAGTCTGACCCCCACACGCCCAACGAATTGGGTTCATTCAGAGGCATGGACATGGCGATCACGTCACAGCCGTTGCTAAGAAATCCCCCAATGGCTTCCAAGCTGTGCGTGTAATGGCCGTAGTGCCCCTCGCAGTAAACAACCACCTTCTCGTTGAGGCCCCTGGTGTAGTGCCAGGCCGCGAAGTCCATTCCGTAGGGACCATGGAATCGCAAGGTACCCGTAGAGCGCATACCGACGCAGTCATCTTCGTTGACCTCTGTCTGCAGGTCTCCAAAAACAAAGTCTCGCAATCGCCTCCGGACCCGCTCGACGTCTTCCATGGTATGAATGTGGATCTTCCAATCAGTCATGGCTCAGCTTTCGTATCAGTGAGGCGCGTTCGGCCCGCAGCCGCTCGACCTCCCGCCGCGTTGCTTCCGGCATCGTTTCATAAGTAAACGGCAACTCCAGATCATCTATCTTCAACTCGACCAGCCGCTTGACCAGTTTGATGCCCATCCCGTACGCCTCTTCGGCCAGGGGAACCATTCGGGCCAGCAGTTCGTCGTCCTTGCCCGCCAACCCCACCACCATCTCATCACACAGACACCGCAGGACCTCGCATATCGTCCGTCGGTCTATGTTGACCCCTTCACCCTTGGCGTTCTCGAAGATGCCTTTGTACTCACCCACCTTGCACCTCGAACGGCCGGTACCCGGTGACCATCGTTACCACTTTGTGCTTCAACTCCGGTGCCAGCCACTCCTGATAGCGCAGGAACATGGCCACCACCACATCCGCCCCGGACGCAGTATGATTGAGTAGCCGGTGTCCTGGATCAGCCGTCGAACATGCGTAGAAGGGAACATGCTCATATTGAGGCAGTCGTTCGGCCACCGCATCGATGATAGCCGAGTAAGCCCACCCCGGCTGATCGGCGACCCAGAGAATGACGGGCTTATCGATCATCTGTGAATCCTGAAATCTGCATCAGGATACTTTTCACACGCCTGAAGCAGTGTCGTGAGCCACGAAACAAAGCCATCATAGGTGCCCCATTTGTTCGCTGGCTCAAGCGCTTTGAACCGCTCGGGGTCCGAACGTAAAAGTCTCAGTCCCTCGCAGAGCGGTTCAACAAGCTGTCCGGCCTTCGTAATTCCGATTTCATCCGGTCGCCACAAGTGTTTGTAGATCCCTACCGTCTCAGCCATGCGATTCAGGTTGTGTGTAATGTTGGCCGAAAAGACTTCAGTTGGCTGAACTCGCGTAAGACTTACGTCAAGACTCATCTGACCGCCGCCTCCTTCGTAAAAATATCAAAATATTGACCCTCGTGGTCGATCCGGATCGAGTCCATGCGACAGAGGATCTTCTTCGGATCGGCCCCGGCAGCGAGAGTCCTTTCAACAACCTTGATCCCTTGACAGATGATGATATCCGCAGCCGCCATCAGGCCTTTGAGCAGTGACGGAGCCACGGCGGACATGATCCAGACGCGGTGATTATACTGCGGCAGGGCCTTACTCATGGTTTCGACCCGGTTATGATACGCCCAGCCCTTGACGTCGCAGCTCCAGAGGACAATTGGCTTCTGATTACTCATTTGCTAGGACTCCACTACAGGATTCAAGCACGCCACCATAATGTCTACCGGCCCCACCCCCTCTTCGAAGCGGACCCAATAAAGCGGATTGACGTCCAGCACCATCTGCAGGATGTCGTTGACCGTGATGTTGTTCCACTGCGCGATGCCCCGCCAGAAGTAGCGAATGTCATCAATCATGATCACATGGTCTTTAATCGGATGCTCCGCGATCGCCCGCAGTTCCCCCAGCAAGGGGCATGGGTTCACCCCCGCCGCCAACGGCGCCTCGCCCGTCGACCAGTGGGAGTCCAGCCAGAACACCGCCGGCTCGGTCACGTGCCGCAGCAGTGCTTGAAGGACCTGCCCGCCATCGCCAAGCAGTAGCTCCACATTCTCGTACCCCGCGAACCGCGAGCAGGCGTTCGCATACACCGCCGCATTGGCCTCGATGGAGTAATACCGATCGAAGCCGTGGTCGACGGCCGTCTGCAACCCCTCGCCCCGGGACGTGCCGGTCTCAATGAAGACCTTACGGTCACCGGCGTATCGCTGCAACAGTTCGGGTTTCAACGTTGAATCGTTCATACTGGCTTCTCCTTCTCACTCAGTGCCGCCTCGCACTGTGCCGCCCAGCCAGGCAGCTTTCCTTGATGTATCATCTCATAGACTTCTTCGTCACCCACGCTCTTGACTTCCTCCAGCGTGACTCCGTTCGCTTTGGCCGCCTTAATCGGGACCTCAGCGTCATCTTCCATGCAGGTATAGTGGAG
>Ga0307379_10007244_pt1 | contig 15100 bp, 11 predicted proteins | sample UN2MG_FD_202237 | JGI IMG/M metagenome (GOLD analysis project Ga0307379, IMG submission 202237) | Soil microbial communities from Risofladan, Vaasa, Finland - UN-2 | ecosystem: Environmental > Terrestrial > Soil > Coastal area > Acid sulfate soil | place: Finland: Risofladan, Vaasa | collected... | reverse complement strand
GGCCGAGGGCGACATAGAAGTCACCGTCGATATCCGATTGATTCTGTACCACTTTCCCTTCCGGAGTGAGCTCGGAAGCCCACGTATCGTCAGCATTGCGTGCATACTTGTAAATGAAATCCTTCGTGTTCCGGGCGATCTCGAGGTGACGATCGTTGTGTCCGAAATGATTATAAAGATAGGAAAAAGTCCACAGCGCACGACCCTGGAAATACATCTGTTTCAGATAATAGTGCCTGGCGAGGTAGGGCATCCCTTTCATTAATTCCCGGTATGGCATAACCCCGCCATGTTCCCAGTCTATACCATGCTCCTTCCAGAAACCGAGGTAATCCTCATCGAGCTCCCGCTGGTGGAAATCTCTGAGTTCCTTCAATGTCCGATCGCCGATCCGATCGACAACTGTCTGGCACAATCTGGCAGTGCCGTAATCTTTTCCGTTTCTGTCCTCACCCATTGCCCAGGCTAATCGACCGACAGGAGCGAGTCCCAGGAATGTCATCGTGTCGATGACAAACTGCCGACGTTTCAGCATGTGTTTCTACTCCTTTCGTGCCTGTATCGACATTTTTTACGCGTCTCGTTTCGTGCTCCAGGCTTTAAAGCCTGTTGTCCGGCATTCCACATATCAAAGCTGCAAGTCGTTATTTTATCCTGTTTTTTAATTCTGAACCAAGGCTTTCGCTCTTTTGGCGTAAATCGACCTGCCCCAATCACCGCACCATTAATATGAGCGCACTCAAGTATCGAAGAAGCTCGCTCAAAACACAATCTCCAATAATTTCCGGTCTCGTTTCCGGAGGGCAGGTCGACTAAAAGCGCATCTTATTCATTTCACAACAAGCGGCCTGATCATGGTTTCTAACATTTCCCGGCCATGATGTCGATCAAGAGGGCAATGGCATCGATTATATTGCAGCGGCCGTCGTTATTGTAGTCTGCCCGCCTATCCAGGGGGTCTTTGTGATTCATTAGCAGCAATTGAATCACATCGGCTGCAGTGGCCCGGCCGTCTCCGTTGAAATCGCAGCCAGTCTCCCCTGAATCAGGCAGCTCTGTGACAATGGGGCCAATGTACTCGGTCGCAAGAACGATATCGTCAAACAAAACCTGCCCCATTTCACTGTTGTAGGGGATATCCGGGTTCTCGGGCTTGATATCCTGCTCGAAGATCGATGCAAGGTAGTACAGCAGCCAGAAAGTGTTGATCTTGAGTTCGTTTGTGGTCCGCCAGCGGAAACCCTCGAAAGGCTGGGGATTGGTATTGTATGGTCCGGAGGTGTGGAATGTATCCCTGAGCCATGTTCCCTCAGGCGTGCCGGGTGCGAACCGGCCGATAAGCCGCCCGTCGACCCAGTAAGCTTGTTCGCCGTCGTGCTTGTCCGGCGCGCTGTTGCACTTGATCATGAACTCAATGCACTGCCACTTGTCTCTCGGGGCCTGCTCAGGTTCAGGCGGAGCGAACGGGTTTCCATAAAACTTCGAGCCCTCCCCCTCGGGTGTCTCGTAGCTCCGCATCTCACACCAGTATGTGTATAAAAACCATGCCCCCGGCGGGTCTGACTTTTCCCGGTTGCCCAGATCGATACCAGTCGAGAAACTTATCGCGCCGTTGGGACGGGAACCGGCTCCGCCTAACGGATAAGGCGGGGAGTTCCACTGTGCTCCCATATGCACGAAATGATGAACGTAAGGGTGATCTGGCGAGAATTTCACGTAAAAGCGGGCGTAGAGCTTGTCATAGCCGGGCTCGAGAAGCTTCCAGAGGTGCCCCCCGGTATTTTGCCCCTTAGTAGCTGTCATTCGCAGGCACCGCTTGCCCAAGCTGCCGGGAGGCGATTCCATCACTAAATCCAGAACCTTGCTTTTCTCGTTGCTGATATTTGTCCAGCGCTCGTCCAAATTCCTGACCGTACCCTCCTCGAAAGTCTCATGAAAAACAACCGCCTGATCCTCCTCGATTCCCTTATCGCCAGGATACTTAGCAGAAATGCCCCCATTCTCATTAAGAAGAGAATTTTCCCCTGCTGAAGATCCCTTGTTATAAGAGACCCTGCGACCCTCCCCGCCATCGGTCACCGCTCCTGAGAGCCCGAGTACAGCCAGGAAGGCTAAGGCTCCATATCCAATGATTGTTCTTCTCATAGCTATCCCCAGGTTACCGGGATTGATCAGGATTCTCGCATCTGCTTGCCCTTCGACCCTGTTCCCTGAACTGACCCAAAACAATACCACATAATTATGCGAGAATTCAAGTATCAGTGGAGAGTTAAGAGTGTTACCCTCTGAGTCATATCCCGATACTCATACAGCCTCAAGTGCCGGAGGACGATTTACCAAAGATCTGTACGGCATGATTTGATTAAACTCTTTTCTCCAGCGCTCTGCCAGAACTCCGGCCTGCCGGAGTGTTTCTAAAGCCGCCTTATTCTTTTAAACGTTTAATTAAATAAAGCGGGCCATACGATACTGTTTTAAATTTCTGTCGAGAATTTCGTGCAGGATATATTTGATCAGCTATCTGGCATCTCAAAACACAGGACAGATCCTGAATTTCTCTATTAAAATCCGGACTCGATTTGTGGGAGAGAGGGGCAGGTCATAACTCGTTTGGCACCAAATTTCCGCTTCTAAGATTTATTATATACCGCTGTAGTAGTTCTCTCACCCATCTGTGATGAGCGTGTAGCTTTGATTGTGAGTATCCCCTCGGTCAATGACCATATTTCAGTCGATTTCATATTGAACTCTTGACCGCCTCTCGATATGGCAATTGCGGAAGAGATCGTGAGCGATTTCTTATCCTCTGACCAACTTGCAGTTGATACACTCGTCCGATTACTGCTCTCATTTTTACATTCCTTGCCGTCCAAGGTATAGGTCGAAACGGTAGATACTTCTTCCCCGTCCCGATTTGTCCGAAAATCTTCGACGGTAAGTTTATTGTCCTTTTGCTCCACATTCATTTTAGAGGCTGGCATGCCTCCTCTTCTTCTGCCGGAGCTTTCACCCGGATCGCTTTTTTCCGCGTTAAGAGTCCATTTACCGGAAAAATTGATCGGACTCTTTTGTGCATTCAGCAGACTGGCGCTAAAGAGAAAAATAGCACTGGTCAACAAAACAAGATACCGCATAAAAGCCTCCTTCCAACTGGTTATTTTGGTCAAATGACCTGCCCATATAATGTATATAAGGATATGACCTAGAATTCAAGGAATATGGAAGATCGGAGAGCACAAATTCAGAAGGGCGATGTCGGCTTTAATTATTCAGCCCAATCCACTTTTATTTTTGTCAATCCCGAATTAAATACCGGCGGGGCTGAATGGACTATTTTAAAACTTGTTGCGAAAATTTTGTGCGGGAAAAGTTCGAGCAGTTTACCGGCGTTTTGGCATTCAATACTAATCCTGTCATTATCTCATAATTTCTGAATTCGGGGGTACAAGATAACATAACTTAATGGAAACCTCCTTTTTCCTGACATTTTTCAGTGTTGATAAAAATGATCCGGGTAGATTCATTTATTTCTTTGCGGGTCTTGACAAATGATTCCGGTTAGATTATATTGTCGCTACATGAGATTTATAATCATTCTCATTTTATTAAATCAAGGAGGTTTATATGTTCAGCAAAGATAATCTCATTCTACTAAAAAATCTGTCAGTTGGATTTTTTGTTTACTTCGCCTTATATGCCTTAATTCTGGCTTGATTATAAAAATGAATCACAATAAGTCTCTTTTAATGAACAGCTTTTTTATTAAATCCAGCCAGAATGCACCGTGCTGTGCACGGTGATGAATAGCTCGGCCTCTTTTAAGATGTTGAGAATTAAGTTTTAAATATTTTTTTTGATACCCCTCTTTTAGACGGGGGGCTTCACTTAAACCGGAGGTATGGGATGTTATCTTCAAGCAAAAACCTGACGGCTGTTTGTGTGACTTTATTTGTTTCTGCAATAGCTGCTTTTGGAGCTACTAAAGGTTCTAACGCCAAGGCCTTGAACTCACCGCTGCAGTTTACCATGGCCGATATTGACAGCCAGATGGTAGATCTCACCAGCTATAAAGGCAAAGTGGTACTGATAGTCAACGTGGCCACTAAATGCGTCTTCACCCCTCAGTATGCTGCGCTTGAAGGGCTCTACAGGAGATACCAGGACCGGGGCTTTGTCATACTGGGTTTCCCGGCAAATAACTTCCTGCTTCAGGAACCCGGGCCGAACTCGGAAATAAAGGATTTCTGTAAATCGACTTATGGTATAACTTTCCCACTAATGTCAAAAGTCTCAGTAGCTGGTAAGGATATCTGTCCTTTATACCGTTACCTGACTTCTGAGAAGACCAATCCGGGATATGCAGGTGAATTACCGTGGAATTTCACTAAGTTTCTGGTCGGCCGTCAGGGTAAAGTAGTGGCCCGTTTTTTACCGGAAAACAGACCCCAGGATGAAGCTGTGATCAAGGCTATCGAGCAGGCTCTGGCTGAGAACTGATACCAGCTTTGAGTTTTTGTTTGGGTAGTAATCCAGGAATGATACAGACCTGCGGAGCAGAAGTGACAGTTTTGAATCCGCAGAGGTAAAGAAAAAACCAGCCGCGTTATTGCAGCCGGTTTTTTCATTTAAAATAGCCAACTATGGACCGCCATAAATAGCAAGGGTCTGCTCCGAAAGGGCAGGCCTTTTTTTCTAAGTAATTGCTCCACACCGGTCTGCCCCCAATAACTGTGCCACTAATTGTGAGAGAATTCAAGCATTGGCAGGGGAGCAGGAGCAGAACGATTTCTCCGTTAAAAAGACTGGAAGCAATCCAGACTCGTTTTGGGGGGGACAGGTCACATTTTAACCTTGCCTGGTATATCGCTGCAGAGAGTAAGGAGGGGGCCGGAACAAATTCCCTTGTCCGCCTTCCGGCCCTCACCGGCAAGAAAGCAGTATCAGTCAAAGGGGTTTTATGAATTATTTACCAAGAGCGTCCACGGCAGCTATCCATTTATTTTTACTTATTTGATGGAGATCAACATGATGCATTGCATCGGCATTCCAGCCTTTCGATGTAGCTTTTACTATGGGGATATCAATCATTTTTTCTTTATAGGTCGTTGTGCTGATATCCGTAATTTGAAAGGCAAACACCTGGTTTCCGTATGTCGGGTCACAGTCCTGACCCAACCGGTACAGGGTCCCCTCAATTACTAAAGGTCTGCCGCCCGGTCGCGCGATGTTCAGATCCTTTTCAACGACAGGACTCCGGGGATGCTCGGTCCACGGTCCCTTCAAATCAGGGGCATAAAACAGCCGTAAAGTCTCATTGCCCAGACGCGCCACAAACATCCACCACATATCGTTGTACCGGACGACTGATGCACTGATAAAATGATCGCCGGTGAGTAAATCTCCATCGTATGTCCACTTCTCCGGGAAATCAGTTGCCCTGTAAAGCCTGACGGATGTCTCCGTATGGGCTTCAGGTATCATATAATAATCATCCTGCCATTTAAATACGCATGGATACGACAGCACGAACGGTTCTTTTATGACAATCTGCCTGTACTCCCAGTCCATGCCATTCTTGCTTTCCGCTAATCCGATACCTCCCTGGTCGGTTTCACCGTTTTTTGCCGTAAAGAACAGATAATATAATGAATCAGTAACCACCATGAATGGATGGGCGACTATATCGACATCCAGGTCAGTGACATCCTCCGCTGTCAGTACCGGGTTCCTGATGTTTGCAGGAGCCGACAGCTCAAACAGTGACGGGCCGGTGTAGATGCCGATAGACCAGGCATTCTTCGCCCTGGTCTGGCCGGCTGATTGTTGTTGATCGGCATTTTGTACGGATTGGCGGGCATAAATCCGGTTACCGCTCAGCAGAAGTCCGCAGGCACAAATCCCCAGCGCCAGAACGAACGCTGACAGGACAACGAATGGACATTTCATTAAGGACCTCCTGTTCGGTAATACAGCTCAAACATTAAGTTTCTTTATGTAATTTATTATTCATAGATTTAATCGCACGGCGTGCGCTAAACTTTAAAGCACAAAGTTCTCATGCGCCGCAGACTAAAACGATCTTGCCGGTTACTTTCCCCTTGCCTAGCAATTTGTGGGCCCGGGCAGCCTCCTCGAGCCAGATCCTTTCCGCGATCACAGGCTTTATTTTCTCCTCGGCCAGAAGCTCAAACAGGGTTTCCAGGTCCTGGCGGTACCATTCCGGCCGCCGCGCCTTCATGGCCGCAACATTGTAGCCGGCGACCATGAGATTTTTTCCGATCATGGCCAGCGGGGAAAAGCGCGGTATCTCCACAGCAGACCTCAGCGCCCTGAAAAAGTCCCTCCTCCCGCCGCTTATAGTGCTTGAGAACCCGTAGCACACGAGCCTGCCGCCCCGGCGCAGGGTCTTGAACGACCTTTTCCAGTTCCTTCCGCCGATCGGGTCAAAAACCACATCCACTCCCTTGCCGGTAAGCTCGCGTATTTTCGCGACAAAATCATCTTTCCGGTAATCGATCGGGATTCCGCCCAGCTCGCGCACCGCTTGATGTTTGGGGCTCGAGGCCGTGCCGTAAACCTCGAGACTGCTCAAAGCGCCCAGCTGAAGGAGAGCGGTGCCCACTCCGCCTGCGGCCCCGTGGACCAGCATCCTTTCGCCATCTGTCACATGAGCCACCCGGTGAAGCATCTGGTAGGCGGTAAGATAGTTCAAAACCAGACACACCGCCTGGCCTGCATCCAGCTGCCCATCCACTGGAACCAGATCATCCTGGGGCAGGCAGATATAGTCAGTGTAGCCGCCGACCTTGGTCAATGCGGCAACCATCTGCCCGGGCTCGATACCTGTAACACCCTCGCCGGGCTTGTCCACGATGCCCACTACATCATAGCCCGGGGTAAAAGGCGGGGCGGGAGCCTTTGGGTACAGCCCCTCGCGCATCAAAATATCGGCGAAAGCCACTCCGGCTGCCCGCACATGCACCCTGACCTCGCCCTCCTCAGGCTCAGGAATCTCCTCTTCAACAAGCTTCAGCACCCCCGGCCCTCCCCGCCTGGTAATTACAATCCGCCTGTTTTTCATTGTCTCCCCCTGGTTGGGTGTAAGATAACAATTTCCGGTGGAATCATTCTGCGCTGATTAAGGGCTCGATATATGTACACCGCCCCGGCAGGCGAGCCTGGCGAAGCGGAGCCTTGATCGGGCGACCCCATGTGTCCGCCCGATTGAAAGAAATGGCCTTGCTTCTTTTGACACCAAAAGCTCTAGCGCAAGACTATCATTTTCCTCACCCGGGTCTGGTCTCCGGCCCTCAGCCGGTAGAAATAAACGCCGGAGGGGACATCCTGGCCGCGGCTGTCCGTGCCGTCCCAGAAAACATGGTATACACCAGGCTCCTTGACCTCATCCACCAGTACCCTGACCAAAGCCCCGCGAAGGTTATATACCTCAAGCCTTGTTTCGACACCCGCTCCTTCCGGTATGGCATAGGTAATGGTGGTCGATGGGTTCAGGGGATTGGGACTGTTCTGGTAAAGGGAAAAAGTCTTGGGCGGCTCGAGCGGCCCGATGAGTGTCCGCAGCTCCTGGAGTTCGGTATCAGTCAGCCTGAGCTGTTTCAGCACCTCCCACAGGTAGGACCGTTCCCCGGAACTCAGGTTCATTGGCTCGCTTTTTGACGCCCGGGCCAGGAGGGTGGAAGACCCCTGCTGACGGATATAGAGCAAAAGCGCCACTGCATCCGTAATCGAGTAGCGCCCGTCCCCGTTGAAATCGAGGATCAAATAGTCCGGGTCTTCCCGGCCCTTGAGAAGCAGAGTCACTACATCGGCAATCCCCACCTGCCCATCTTCATCGTAATCCCCCTTTAGCCCGACCTCAATCGTTGTGTCTATCTTGGTGGGCAAGCCCTCGAAATCCGCCTCATCCCCGAACTTTACCTGTGCGGCCGTTGTGCCTTCAGTGGTGAAAAGAACCTCCACAGGCTCGCCTCTGTCAGGCTCGACCCGCACACCGAGATAGCCAGTGCTCTGGTCAATTAATGTAACCGCGGACATCCCGGTATCTTCCTCCTCCCCGATCTCGAGCACATGCAGGAAGTAATCCCTGGTTAGGCCAGCGGGGGCTTCAACCTCGAGACGCCAGGGCACCACAGGCGGGTCGTAGCTTCTTGTGCCCACATGGTTGTACTGGGCCGTGGGTTCGTGAGGATGTCCCCAGAATTCGTAACCCTCGCCGCCGCGTTTGGTGATCACTGCGCCCCGGGGCCAGAGGGTCTTAAGGAAAGCCCGTGAGCGGCCTGTGGAAAGCACTTCTTCCTGGTCTATTCCCGCCGGGTCGCTGAGCCAGGTAGCGGTGTTGCCATCAGTGTAAGAGTAAACATGGTCAGCGGTGATCTCGGTTTCGGTTCCCTGGAATGTGGGCTCTGTCGGAATATGCAGGAACCAGGTCTTGGGAAACTCCGCTTTTCTGGCGTCGATCCGGTCAAAAATGACAAAGAACTCGCGCTCCCCTCTCAGGTAAAGGAACTGGCGGGTCACCTCACTGACTTTAGTGGACCTGTAAGCTTTGGAAAGGTTTGCAGCGGCATAGGTATACTTGCGCTCGTGTTTGTAAGCGGTCATGGTCGCCCGGTTACGCCCATTAGTAGTGTAGACATACCGGATCAGGCCACCGTCACGCTCGTTCTTGGTTCCTCCTGCTGCAACTGCAGCATCGCCGGGAGTGAGACGATCGAATGTCTCGGTGGGGTCGAAGATAGTGACAATATTGAAAACAAGGGAGCCGCCGCAGTAATAGTCATCGTCGTTGTGTCCGTTCCCGCCTGCGCGGCAGACAAGCCAGCCCTTTTTGGCGATCAGGAAATGGCCCTCGTCATCCCGTGAATGGGCCGCAAACTGGGGACCTGCGCCGAAAAAAGCCCAAGTGGCATTAGGGTCGTCCCAGCGGCTGCGCATATAGACATGTCCCGCGCCGGTAAACAGGCGGGCGACAGGCCAGTTGGCCTGGGCCGGTGTTCTGGTGGGAACATTGGTATCATAAGTTATGAAACGCAAAAAGGGGATGAACCTCCAGCTCTCGGACCAGGTGCCCCTGTTATACAGCGTGCTGATATAGTTGGCCACCGGGTCCTTATACCGCGCGCCTAGAATCGGAGCGGTGACCACCCATTGGTTTTCAAGAAAATCGCCGTCGTTGTCATCGATATAGGCCGTGCGGCCCGAGAAAGGCAGCCTAAGATGCACGGCCCACTTATTCATCTCTTTGAGATATGTGGTGGGAGTGCCGAGCTCGAACCAGTCCAGCCCGGTGGATGTGCGCCAGGCCTCAAAGGCCCAGGGGATCACTTTCACCGGCCCGTAGGAGCCGTGACCCATGCTCTCGGACCACACCCCGCCCATCTCATCGAAAAGCGGGATACACTCAGACGGCACCCTGTTATACCAGGAATCGAGAAACCGCTTGCAGGCATCCTCGAATTGCGTACCAGCCCCGGAAAGGGCCAGGGCCACAAACAGTTTCGGCGTGATCCCATCGCGGGTATTGCCGATATTGAGATGCGCGGGTCCCCAGGTCTGGTTGTAGAGAAAGTTGCCGTTCAACAGTATGATTTCCGGGGTGTTGGTGTACCAGTAGAGCCAGCCGCCCAGCTTATCTCCGAAAAATGTCCTCTCCTCAGGGGTGAGACCGTCATAGATCCAGTCGAAAACAATGGCGTAATTGCCGAAATGGCCATTCCCGATATTGGTCAATATCATCCCGTCGCCCCAGACCTTTTTCACTGCCTCGGCATAGGCCTGTATATCTGGATTGCCCAGCTCGCGCTCCACCAGGTAGCAAAGAGCTGCGCAGACCATGTCGTACGGTGGGTGCCACTGGCTGTCCGGCCTTTTCAGAGCGCCTTGCTGGACAAAATAATCAGCCTCGCGCTTGATCAAGGCGTAATCCTCAGCCAGCATGCCATTGCCCCGGGTGCGCTCGGCCAGAGCCGGCAGCATCTCCGGAGTGATATAAATCCTCGGGTGCTCGCCGAGCTCGTATTCAGCCCCGGCGCTCCGGATGAAACAAAACGCCAGCAAGACCATAAGAAAATAGTGATTTTTCATATGTGCCCCCATTTTGTCTTTTGCTTTCCCTGTGGAGACTTCTTTAATATTAAAGAAGTATCATCCCAGGGCAACATCGAGCATCATCATGATAGTGAAGCCTGCCATGGTCCCCAGTGTGGGAAAGTCGGTACTGCCTTCCCGCTGGGACTCGGGGATCAGCTCTTCCACTACCACAAAGATCATCGCTCCAGCGGCGAAAGCCAGGCCGTAAGGGAGAAGTTTCCCCATTGTCAATACCAGCCAGGCGCCTAGAACTCCGGCGACAGGCTCGACAATCCCCGAGGCATTCCCGTACATGAACGCCTTGAACCGGCCCATACCCTCCCGCCGAAGCGGCATGGATACGGCCATGCCCTCTGGGAAATTCTGCAGGCCGATGCCAATGGTCAGGGCGATGCCGCTGAGTATTAACTCCTGTGCCTGGACAGGGTCAGCTATATGCACCCCTGCACCGAAAGCCACGCCCACTGCCAAACCCTCCGGGATGTTATGCAAGGTAATCGCCAGGACCAGCAATATGCTGCGCTGCCAGGAGGTCTTGATGCCTTCGGCCTGGGAACTCTCCAGTCCGAGGTGGAGGTGTGGCAGGATCTTATCGATGAGATACAGGAAAAGGCCTCCGGCAAGGAAGCCGATTGCAGCCGGCTTCCAGTCTCCGTCCGACAACTCGATAGCAGGCGCCAGCAATGACCAGTAGCTGGCGGCGATCATGACGCCTGCGGCCATCCCTAGCATTCCGTTCATAACTTTCTGGTTAAAGTGTTTGGTGAAAAAGACAATCGAGGCGCCTGCACTGGTGACTAAACAGGTAAAGAGCGTGCCGAAGAGCGCTTGCGTGACTGGATCATACTGCTGAAAGAAGCTCAAAAAGTGTTTTTCCATTGTGCGGTTCCCGGGGGATCAGGCCCTTATTTCTATCCGTTTAATTGTTCACGGTTTCACTTCAAAGTGCTCGTGTTCCGGAAATAAGCAGCGGCCAGTCAGGCTACTTTTCAAGCCCCTGAGGCTCAAAGCCGTGGCTTTTAGCGAAGCTTTCGATAAACCCGGCCAGCCGCCTGTTCCAGTCCTCGAGCCCCATGCGCTCATAAGGCGCGAGCATGTATTCAAGCCCCGGTCGCCGGTCTGCGAAATGGTCTTTCAGGTCATCCAGTTTGTGGACAAACTTGCGGCCTCCGAACTCGCGTCCCTTTTCAAACCGGCTTTTCCCCCAGACAGCTTTCAGCCTGCCCCACATCTCGCTTCGATCTTCAAGAATCTTTTTCACCTGGTTGTGAGCTGCTACCATGTGTCCCGCGGCCCGCCGGGCGTCCTCCTCGGAAAAGGCTTTCGAGGCCTCCAGGCACAGTTTTTCGACACGCTCCAGCCCGAGCAGCATCTCGACAAAATGCCTCTCAAAACAGGCAATCGACAAGAGCACATCGAGGTTGTAGCGGTTGCGCACTTTACGGTCGAGCCTGCCCTCAAGGGCGTAGATTGTCCTGTCGAGCTGGAGTCTCTGTTCCCTGGCCCGGGCCAGGATTTGCCCGTAGCGCCGGGAAAAAGTCGGCTCGGCGATAATGTACATATCCCAGCCGAAAGGCAGGGCCGGGGGCTCGAGTCTCAGGTCGATCCGCGTGGTATTGCGCCCTTTGCCATAGGGATTGCCGTAGGCTGGAGGGGCTTCAGCCGAGGGCACCCTGTCCAGGCTTGACTCGAAAAACCGCGCCCCTTCAATAAGTGAGCGGTAGATCTCAGTCATGTCGCCATTACCGGGTGCGTAGAATACATCCATAAAGTCGGCGACACTCTGCTCGAGAGCCGGCTTATCAGGTGTCCAGCCGTACTGGGCAACCGTGGCCCAGCCAAGCCAGAAAGTCTCGTTATGCAGCCCTGAGTCATCCCAGGCCGCCGCGTATGTGCCGATCAGTCTCGCGCCCAGGGCCCTCCTGTCCGGAACCGCCTGGGGTATCTCTGTCAGTCTGCCGCTGTTCTCCACTCCACGGTATGTGCAGGGAAAATAGTTCGGGAACAGCAGCTCTGAGCCCTGGATCGAGGAATAGGCCAGACCCTCCATGCCCACCTTGTTCTTGTTGCGGATATACTCGGGGTCCGGGTAAGTCACCCCGTCAAGGAGATCCTGCGGCAGTTGAAGGATCTGCTCGGCAAGCAGAGGGTACTCCACCCAGCAGAGCATCCTTCTCCCCCGCTCAGCCAGCCAGCTGTGCATGCGTCTGACATAATCGACCCAGGCCTGGCTGCGGTTTTCATCATTGTAGGGCCTTCTGCATTTTTTGCAGATCCCGGCGTAATAAACCTCATCGGTCGAGGCATGGAAATATTTCATCCCGGGAGTGGCATCGATCAGATCCTGGTACATGTCCTGGATCAGCTCCATGGCTTCCTCATCGCACATGCAGGCCTGGTAATTGCTGCCGTCCGAGCGCAGGTGCGCGAACTGGTCGTGTTTCAGCACATAGGCCATGTGCGCCGGGGCCTGGATCTGGGGCACGAGCTGGATAAAGCGCTCGAGAGCGTAGGCGGTGAGCTCCTGCATCTCCTGCCTGGTGAAAGCCCCGGGCGCGCCGATAACCGGATGGCGGGGATACTCGTACTTGTCCTCGATCTCGAACCCGATTGCATTGACCTTGAAAAAGGCGGCCCAGTCAAGATAGCGTCTGAGGGTCTCAGGCCGGTCCTGATGGTGCTTGGTGTCCCAGTGGATAAACCGCAGCTCGAGAGCGGGCCAGTCGACAATTGTCCCGGAAGGCGCGAAACAGGGTCCTCCCGGCTCGCCCCGCAGAAGCTGGAGCAGGCTCTGCACCCCGTAAAAAAGCCCGGCGTCGCCGTTACCGGTGACCTCGATCAGGGAGGGTGAAATCCTGAGCCTGTAAGCCTGCTCTTTGAGCGCCGGGTTTGCAGCTTCCATGACCGCTCCCGGCTCGAGCCGCAGGATGACCCTGCCCTTGCCAGTGCCGCTGAAATCGAGCCCGTGAAGCTCCCGCGCTCCGGAACCCAGGCGCCGCAGGGCGATGTGATCCCCCGCCACCTCGCTCACCACGTCCCAGGTGCAGTCTACCGTGACCTGGCCCCCATCCAGCGTGACTTTCTGGGGCGCCGGGATCAGGCTGTAGCCCATGCTGCGGAGCTCAGTCGTAAATCCCTGATCAGCTTTTGCCCAGCCCCAGAGAGTTAAAACAAGTCCGCCACATACCAGCCAGGATGCCTTTCTCATGACTGCCTCCCCTTTTTTCTTGATATTTTTAGTTAAAATATTTAATAAATTATTAAAACTATAATTTTCTTTATCTTTTTTTAATTTATTTTATAAGGATAATATATATGAGACCAATTTCCCATTTTTTATTTTTCCTTAGTCTTTTTTTCTCTTTAAATAATTTATTTTCATCTTCAAATGAACATATAGAAGCTAAATCAAAAGTAGATACAATAAATGCAAACGATTTGATTGATAAAATTGATAAAGGGCATTTTTATTCTACTTTTTCTTATATATCAGACAATGTTAATTATTTTATACGTTGTAATATTATTAATAACCATTTTGTTATAGGATCTTTTAAAATAGATATAAAGAATGAAAAGATATTCAATTCTCCTATAAGATTTAATAATACTGTTTTCAATGATAATTTTTTAATTGATAATTGTTATATTAATAATTATTTTTTAATAGATAGTTGTTTATTTAATAAAGCTTTTGGAATATCTAATACTAATTTTAAAAATATATGTGGAATATCTAATTCGAAATTCTTAGGAGATGTTAATTTCAACAATGTTACTTTTTCTGAAGATATGGTCTTAGAAAGGGATAGTCTTAAAAATGCAACTTTTTTTAACAAAGTAGTTTTTAATAAAAGAGTTGGTTTTCAATATTCAGTTTTTGGAGCAAGATCAAGATTTTATTTTATTGAAATCAATAGAAGTGTAAGATTTGATTCTACATATTTCAAAGAAGAAGCAATATTTAAAACAATTTATTTTAAAGATTATTCCATTTTTGATTATGCAACATTTAAAAATGTAAGTTTTCAAAACACAGACTTCTTTGGAAAATTAGATTTTAATTATATAAATATTGATAATGCATTTTTTGGTGGTGTAAGGTTTTATAATATATGTTATTTTAGAAATAACTCAATGCTTAAAACATTAGAATTAGATGATTGTATATTTGATAAAACTGTTGATTTTAAAGATACCTATTTCCCGGATAGTATTATAATAAATAATATTCATTTTGGTAGAATGCTTGTAAATTGGAATCAACTTATAAATAAAATACAACCAAATATGAAAGATACATTGCACTTTGAAGATTATTCTAGAATATATATTCCATTTATAAACAATTTTAAAAATATAGGGCAATATGAAGATGAAGATGATTGTTATTACAAACTAAAAAATATAGAGAAAGATTTTTCTTTAAAATCTATTAATAGCAATCCTAAGACTTGGTTTAGACCTTTTTTTCTAATATTATTTAAAATAACTTGTGGATATGGTGTAAGGCCTTATAATGTCTTAAAATGTAGTATATTTATTATATTATTTTTTACTTTTCTTTATTATCCTCTCGGACCTATTCTAGAAAGAAAAAAGGATAAATATTTAGATTATACATTTAATTATGATTTTAGGACCAAATTACAAAGATTTTATGACGCATTTTATTTCAGCGTAAGTAAATTTACAACAGTAGGTTATGGTGATTGGTATCCATCGCAAGAATTTTTTATGATTTGTAATTTTAAAATAATTCGTTTCAGATCAATAGCTATTTTAGAAGGGTTTATTGGTTGGTTTTTAATGGCCTTATTCATAATATCCTTAACGATAAAGTATATAAGATGATGTTATAAGTGGAATGAACCCCTAAATCTGGACAAAGGCTAAAGAAAATAAGTACATTGCCATAGGGACTGAAAAGGAGGTTCTCGATGGCAACCAGGCGAAGATTCAGCAATGTATTCAAGCGCATGGTAGTGGA
>Ga0307379_10007243_pt1 | contig 15105 bp, 17 predicted proteins | sample UN2MG_FD_202237 | JGI IMG/M metagenome (GOLD analysis project Ga0307379, IMG submission 202237) | Soil microbial communities from Risofladan, Vaasa, Finland - UN-2 | ecosystem: Environmental > Terrestrial > Soil > Coastal area > Acid sulfate soil | place: Finland: Risofladan, Vaasa | collected... | reverse complement strand
GATATTTTCCGCAATGTCAGGCTATCTGGCAGCTGGGATATAAACGGGCGGTATGCTGACCAGTGGACGTCTGTGCCAATGGAGCAGATAACTGGAGAGGATGGCTGCCCGTGCTTTAGAGCCACAGTCGAATTCGATGATTATGAGGCTGGCCGGCAGTTTTATTGGCGTATCATATTAGACAGCCCTGCGGGCAACGGTCTCTGGGGGATCCCGACAGAGGTGAACCATCATGATTCAAATGAATGTCACCGGATTTTTGTGCTGCACCCCCCAGATGACCCCGGTACTCAGGAAGAGAGATATTATCTGACCCATTGCAGAAGGTTGGGCGCTAACAAACACCACTCTCCTGATAGGGATGGAGCTGGAATTCGATTTGCTGTCTGGGCGCCGAATGCAGAGAATGTGGAACTCGTTTTTGGAGATCAACAGCACGGATACATTGCAGACGATGGTTCTGGCATAGACCCTGAGGTTCCGCCAATTCCGATGTTCCGCCGGGAAGATGGCGTCTGGGAGACAGATATAACAGTGTCTCCTGAGCTTGCAGTGTTCTTTGCATTCGATCACAGGCCATACATGTTCAGGATAAAAAAAAAAAATGGACGTGTTTCTTACAGAACTGATCTGTATTCTCGATGCCAGATAGGCAGCGGTAAGTGGGACCCTGATGGAGATCATTATTGCGGCGATATTAAGAATCTTGATGGCACGAGGAGCTGCTCAGTTGTGATCGATCCTGAAACTGTGACCAGAGAATTCCAGGAACAGGTCTGGCCCGAACTTGAGTTTGTGACAGAGAAAGAATTCTGGGAAGATGAGTTCGATCCTGACCGGCCTTTGCCAGATCGCATCGAGGACCTGGTCATCTATGAGCTGCATATAGGGGCCGTCTGGAACTGCGGGGGCAGGTCGGGTGATCTCAGTGATGCGATTGAACTGCTTGATTACATAAGCGATCTGGGGGTCAACGCAATCGAACTATTGCCTATGAACGAGTTTGAAGGCTGGGCAGAGTGGGGATACGGGACATCGCATTATTTTGCCATTGAGTACAGTTCAGGCGGCAGAGACCAATTCAAGCATTTTGTCAGGGAATGCCACCGCCAAGGTATGGCAGTGATACTGGATGTCGTGTATAACCATTATCATCATACAGCAGAGCGTGCTGAATGGGCCTACGATTCTGATATTCCTGAAGAGAATATTTACTACTGGTACGAGGGAAACGCTTCTGATTACCCCAATGCATATCCACCTGGACACGGCGGTTATATCGACAACATGTCTACAGGATATGCTCCCCGCTATTATGAAGAGATGGTCAGGAAGATGTTCATAAGCAGTGCAGCTGAGCTCATTGAAAAATTCCATATCGACGGATTCAGGTTCGATCAGACAACTTCGATGCACCTGTATAACGTACTTCACTCCGATGGCAGGAATGTGGACAATGCCAACATTTTCGGGGCCAAGTTCCTCAGAGAATTGACCCGCACCCTGAAGCTAATTGAACCGGCAGTGATTCTAACTGCAGAGGATCATTCTGAATGGGATATGGTAACCAGATCACCAGATGTGGGCGGCTTAGGGTTTGATGCGGCATGGTATGTGAATTTCTACCACCACCTCCTCGGTGATACAGGACCGGGGAGAGGGGCGGAATTTGCCAAATTGATCATGACCGCAGGATATGGTGATGACCAGTCCCTTGCCATGGATTATTTTGCAGGTGCACTGGCAGGGTCCGGCCAAAAAAAGGTCGTGTATCACGAATCACATGACGAAGCAGGAAACTCGAAATACTCGCATCGAACAATAGTAACAGCAGTAAACTCGGCACCACTGATTGGCGAAACACGCCGCTCAGCCGAGGCACGCTGCCGCTTTACTTTTGGTATGTCCATGCTGTCACCCGGCACACCTTTGTTCCTTATGGGAGAGGAGATCGGCGCCCGAAAAGAATACAAATACAATACCTTTCTCAAAAACAGGGAGAACTTGCAAGGTGAGCGGCAGGGTGAGGGGAGGCGATTGTTCAAATTCTATCAGGATCTGATCCGGTTTCGACTTAGCCACCCTGGACTTCGTTCGCATGAGATCGATATAGTGCATGTTCACAATGCCAACCGTGTGATTGCCTTCAGGCGCTGGGATGAAACAGAAGAGCTGCTGATTGTAGCAAGTCTTAATAATCATCCCTATATGCTGGGTTATACTATTGAAAATTTACGTTCGAGTGATGGTCTCTGGTCAGAAATCTTCAACAGTGACGCCGGAATTTATGGGGGGAATAATATCGGGAACTTTAAAGCATCTATTCCTTCGTCCAACGGCCGAATAAATGCTGTAATACCTGCAAACGGATTTGTGGCATTCCGAAAAGAGGGCCCTTCAACATAAGGATTTATTGTCTTGAAAAATAATCTCGTTTGATGTCAGAAAAAATAGATTTTGTACAAAAAATCGTTACATGGATTGTTAGGGAATATTATTGGGTACAATCCCACAAGGGTACAAAACCGGCCATGAAAAAAAGGGTCATGCTGTAACCTTTGCTAAACCGCGTTGTTTTGAGCTACTGGTGTAAATCTGCTTTTGGTGTGTAATTCTCAAACTTTGCTTTATGCGGTACATTTTTATTCTTGCTCACTTGGAGTAGCCCTATATATGGCAAGTCTGGCTATTTTTACATCCGAAGAACAACGGTTTTTTGAGTTACCGCCACTTTTTAATAATGTTGATCGAGAGCGATTCTTTTTCCTTCCGGAGAGTCTGCTGGAAGAAATAAAGCACTTCGATAAGCCCCACAATAAAGTGTATTTTTATTTACCTGAACAGATTTGTTCGTCCCCCCTACCTACCTTACTCTAACCCAAAGCCAAAAATACTGGATCGTTTAGAACATGGCCCCTCTCATAGGGCAGGTGCTGTGACCTTGCTATGGGAGCTTGCATCTCAGCTTGGTTTCGTAAAAACTATCGATGAAATCAGCTGCTGAGATACAAACATAGACGGTCCATCTCCAGGAAAGCTCCTGACTGCTTGGGCAATCAATCGAGTAATAGATCCAATGAGCAACACTATGCTTGAAAACTGGATCCCTACAACAGACCTTCCCAGACTAATGGAGGTTAATCCTGCTGATCTCACAAGGACATTATTTCTTACAGCAATGGACTTTGTATGCTATGAAGACAGAACTATCGGTCAGATCCACGATTTCACTCACAAGATCGATGATGTTCTTTACAAACAATGGCGGAATATGCACCCGCTACATGGTTAGTCTGAGATAGTCGCATATGACCTCACATCAGTCCTTTTTTTTGGCTTCAGTTGCTCACTGGCTGAACTTGGATACAACGCTAAACATGTTAAGCGTCTGCAGGTGAATCTTGCTCTTCTCGTATCAAAACACGATAAATATCCCATATCTCACTTTATTTACAATGGGGGCCGTAACGGCTCATCAACGATTAAGAATCTTGTAGCACAACTCAGTTAAGGTAAAGAGTGGAATACTTTGTCCTGATCTAGAGGGTTTGTGCATCGGGGGATGGCAGTGCTCTCGTTTGCATTGAATGGGATTCTATTACTTTAAAAAATATGCCTGATTATTACATTGATCAAATTACTGAAGAGGGTCTGGACTATTCAGTAATGCACCTTGAACCTGATGAAGTTGAATTGACCAAATCCAGAGATAAAAAGAAAGATGTAGCACAGATGCTAGAATTGATTTTTAAAGCTCACAGATGGGAGTGGTTTGGTGAAGAAGGTAAGCGAATTCATAACTAGTCTTATTCTACTTAAGAATGGTGATTTGTTGCTTCGAATCCTGTCTTACAGCAATTTCAACTTGCCAACAACCCTATCCAGCTTCTCCACAGGTGCGGGACCTATTCCCAATACAGTAATAGTCCCTGGAGCAATCTGGGTAAGTCCGGCATCTGTAATTAAAGCAGTTGACAGTCCCTCCCGGCGTGCCATCTCCTTTAATAAAAAAAGATCTTTTAGCGTTGCAACCTTCAGGACAACCTTCTTCTGGCCGTCCCTGATCCAGGACTCTCGCTCTTTCTTGTCAGCAAAATCAGATGCTGTAACAGCAGCATGTGCCACCTGGACAGCCAGTTTCCCCTTTGTCAGTTTAAGATCGTCCCTAGTAACAATACACTGTTTATATTCAGTCATTGAATGAGCATCCCTTTCTCATCGAAATTAAGCTTATCAGTGGTGCGGCGGGTCCACTCAACTCCAAGTGCTAATGCCTTGTCCCTGTCAAAGTCTCCCACTTTCACTTCCTCTTTAGTAATTTCTAATATTGAAGCCACAGGGATGGAAAGATTTTCTGCCCAACTTTTAATAATCAACAATCCCGAATCAAGGGTTATGGTCTCGCCAATCCTTTCCCTTCCCTGGACCACGAACTTACCGAAGATTTCTTTTTTGGATATCCGCATTTCCTGATCTAAAGGCTCTGAAATTTCTGTAGGGGTTTTTGCAGCATCCTCTTTTATAATATCTTGATGAGCAGATGAAGCCGGATGGGGTATAGACATGGAATGCCAGTCCACATTATTATGCTTATGCTGCCATAAGCTGCCTACCTGCCTGGTTTTTGTTATTTTTTTATTGTCAGGAGCTTCTTTAGGTGCAACAGCTTTAATAGGTTCATTAGTATCCCCTTTTGGAAATGCTGATCTATCAGCATTTCCTCCAAAAATTTTATTAATTGTATGCTTAATTCCCATCCTAAGTACCTACCAGTGTTTTCGTTTCATATATTTCTCTTCAACACCTAAAAAGTCAATGGCAGAAGCAATCACAGCATTAGTAAAAATATAAGAATTTATCTCAGAATAAGATGGGCGTATCTGGTTCATCTTTGAGGTGCTGATCTTACTGGAGGTTCTATCAGAGAAAATACTCATATCACCGTTTTCCACAGGTATGAAAATGATATTATCTTCATTTCCCCATTCAGTTAAGTATTCCACAATTTTTGAATTTTCATTCACAGTTATCGGGAAAATATCAACACCGTTACTGCGGGCTTTCTTCATCCCCTCCAGGATCTCCCTGGTATCACCGCTTCCGCTAACTGGAATGTATACATCTCCCCTGATAAAACTGGGAGTTGTAGCGTCGCCCTTAATATATACGTGAAGGCCGAGATGGGTGAGGCGCATACCAAATGCCTTTGCCACGAATCCCGAGCGTCCAACCCCATCCACTATAAAATGACCTCTGCGGTTCAACAATTTATCGATCCATGACCGCAGATATTCTTTGTCTATTCGTTTTAAGAGCCTGGCATTCTTAAGAAAATGATTGATCTGCTCATAGTAAAACTTGCTGTCCCCGCTATCAAGAGCAGGCAAAATGCAGTTTAAGAATGTGCATAATTTCAGTTCGAATTCAGAACCCATAACAGCCAGTTTACTGGGTTTTTCCAGTTGAATATCTTCGATCAGGAAGCTAAAACCATTATCTACAATAACTTTCTGATAAGCAGGAGAATCACTTTTTGCGGTGATAAATATCTCTTTGGCACCCAAGCGGTGGGCATCTTCAAGATAATTAATTACACTTTCTGTGGTGCCTGAACCGGATGCGGCAATAATCATATTATCTCTGTCAGGGTCAAAGTAGCGCCTTATGGGATCGTCCAGGGTAGCAGGGAAGATCTGGTCATATCGCAATAACTGGTGAAGAAAATCATATAAAGCCAGGGCACTCCTGCCCTCTCCAATACCATAAATGACCTTCTGCTTTTGGCCTTCCTTAAAAATAAACTCTCTAAGATTATTAATAGTGGCATCGATCTTTTCTGTGGGAACATCTCTTAGCTGCTCGAGGAATAGCAGCTGGATGTCAATTGAATCGTAAAATTTAGCTGTAGATGTCATTTAATGTCCTACACGTTATTATGAATTGTAATATAGTTGGTTATTACTTAAATATAATAATGTTTAAGGCGGGTAAATTCAACAGATATAGTCAATGAAAAGTCTTAATCATTTAAAAGTACGACTTCGTGATTTCATTATCACAAAAGATGGGTGGATATTCTCCTCAGCTGATTATCATCATCCTGATGGAGTAAGGGGGGTGTTGCGATACGTTCCTGATGAGAATGGTGAGCGAACGAACGGCACACAAAATTTCATAAAATATGATTTTGACGAAGCTTTCCAGTATATGCGAACCCACAAACCCAATTGGGTAACAGATGTTCACATTATCCCGTGGGATCAGATCAGGCAGGTATTGTCCCCTACTGAAAGACTTGCCGAGATCTTCCAGACCGACCCGCGTATTGAAGAGATTACTGAAACCCTGCTAAAAGGCGGTGTTCCCATGGATAAAATGGGAATTACCGGTTCATTTCTACCAGGTGTTCAAAACAGCGGTTCTGATATTGACTTTGTAGTATATGGGCCTGATTGGTTCAAAGCCAGGGATATTATTGCCCAGGCAAAAGATGATCTCAAAAGCAATATCCATCACCTGGATGAAGATATGTGGATGCGGATTTATAACAAACGAATACCTGAGATCAGTTTTGATGAGTTTAAACTCCATGAGATAAGAAAAGGGAATCGTGGGGTGGTTGAGGATACATATTTTGACCTGTTATTTGTAAGGGACTGGGATCAGATCAATGAACCTATAGGTCGTGGGAAAGATATCGGCCATGAAACAATTCAGGGAGTGGTAACTGATGCTCAACTGGCATTTGACAGCCCTTCCATCTACAAGTTAGACCATCCCGAGATCGATTATGTACTTTCATTCACCCATACATATGCAGGGCAGATCCTGGAAGGTGAGACATTGGAAGCTAGAGGTATGGTGGAAGAACTGGCTGGACATAAGCGTTTGGTTGTGGGTACTAGCCGTGAACCGAAAGGGGAATGGATACGTTCTTTGACTCTTCTTGAATCTTCCAGACATCGTTAAGAATTAATATGATAACATACCTTCAATTATTATTAAAAAATTCCGGGTGAGTAACATGAAAAGGATCGCGTGGGGAATTACGGGTTCGGGTGACCTTATTAAAGAGTCATACGATGTTCTGGTGGACATAAAGCACAGGACTGATTATGAATTTATGGTATTTTTATCCAAAGAGGGTGAGACTGTGATGAAATGGTATCGGATGTGGGACAAAATCCAGACGGATTTTCCTAATTTCAAGACCGATGCCGGACCCAATTCACCTTTTATTGCCGGGCCTTTGCAGGTTGGCCATTATGATGCCTTATTAATAGCCCCCACAACTGCAAATACGGTAGCAAAGATAGTCCACGGAATAGCAGATACCCTGGTTACTAACGCCGTGTCCCAGACCGCTAAAGGGGACACGCCAATCTATATCCTGCCTGTGGACAGGGAGCTGGGAACCGTAACCACGTATTCACCCATGGGAAAAAAGATGAAATTAAAAATGCGGGAAGTTGATGTTGAAAATACGCAAAAACTTTCCAGAATGGAGAATATTATCATTTTAAACAGTCCGGACGAGATATATGGTGCACTGGGAGTTAAGAAATAACCAATAATTTTTCGATTTTTTTTCTCACTCATCAGGTATGAACTGTGTATTATTACCAGTTTTACATTTGTGAATAAAATACAGATCATTATAAATAGTCAAAGTAATTTTGATACAAATAAGGTGACAAACATGATTTCTAATATGGAATATAGCTTGCTAACTTCAGAATCAGTTACTGAGGGGCATCCTGATAAGGTCTGTGATCAGATATCTGATGGTGTGCTTGATGCGATAATGGAACAGGATCCAACTGCCAGGGTGGCATGTGAGACATTTATTAGTGTAGGATTTGTGATCGTAGGCGGTGAGATCACCACTAAAGCTCATATTGATGTCCCAACAATAGCACGCGGTATCTTGAATGAGATAGGTTATACAAGTGAAAAATACGGTTTTAATTATAAGACATGCGGAGTTTTGAATGCCATTGGCAAACAATCCCCTGATATTGCACAGGGCGTGGATGTAGGCGGCGCCGGTGACCAGGGGATGATGATAGGTTATGCATGCAGGGAGACTGAGGAATTGATGCCCTTGCCCATTATGCAGTGTCACTGGATGGCTAAAAGACTGGCTGAAGTGAGAAAGAAGAATATTCTTCCTTATTTGGGTCCGGACGGGAAGAGCCAGGCTACTGTTCAATATAAAATGGGTGTGCCCCAGAGAGTTGATTCGATCATTATCAGCAGCCAGCATACCGAGGAGATACTGGACAGTACTGGTAATAAAATTACAGAGGATGCCAGGAATGAGCTCCTTGAAGAAGTTGTGATGAAGACAATTGATCATGAACTGCTGGATGAAAATACCAAATATTATGTCAATCCCACGGGCAAGTTCGTAATAGGCGGACCCCAGAGTGATACAGGGATGACAGGGCGCAAGATCGTAGTTGATACTTACGGCGGGCTGGTTCCACACGGCGGCGGTGCTTTCAGCGGTAAAGATTGCACCAAGGTTGACAGAAGTGCTGCCTATGCGGCCAGATACGTGGCTAAAAACGTCGTAGCGTCAGGACTGGCAGATCGCTGTGGGGTGTCGCTGGCATATGCTATTGGAATTGCAGAACCCACCGCTGTTATGGTCAATACGTTTGGTACTGGTAAGATGAAGGACAGGGATATCGTGGGACTTGTCAGGAAGCATTTCGACCTTACACCAAAAGGGATCATCGAGACCCTTGATCTCAGACGTCCCATTTACCGCAAGACCGCAGCATATGGTCATTTCGGCAGGAACGACCCGGACTTCACATGGGAGAAGACTGATGTTGCCGATGAGATTGCAAAGTCTGCTGGGATCTAATATTTTCTATCCGTTGACCCTGTCCTTATAGGACCGGGTCACCAATTTCTGCAGACTATTGGGTTAGACATAATACACAAAAGTTTTATTCTTAAATGACCCTATAGTAAATTAGTAAACATCTGGTTAATTGAATAAGGGGGTTGTAATGAATACTAAACCACTATTCATGTTATCTATTGTAATAATACTAATGTTGGGAGCACCTGCTTTTGCCAATCCTGCGATTTTAAACAAATTTACATTTCATTACGATAATTCTGGCACCAGGTTAAGTGTATGCAAAACATGCATGGATTCGACTTCTCTTCCTGTGAGCTTGAACAGTTATGGAGCAGAAATGAGATATTTTCCGGCTTTTGATCGTGATAATCTAATCCCGGCACTGGTAGAAATAGAACAAATGGATTCGGATGGAGATGGGTTTAGCAATATTGAAGAAATCACAAATTCCACATTCCCAGGGGATTCTGATGATTTTCCCACACATTCCACTTCCACAGATACTGAGCCGGCTGCTACAAACACAATAATGAATGCAATGGTCACCATAATTGTTATTCTAATAGTAACCTTTATGGTTAGAATGAAAAAGTAGCAAGCAACGCCTTAATTGTGGGGTTGTATGAAGTATATCATACAGTGTACCTTCAATTCCCATCTAACACAGCTACCAGGATGTCAGATCTTTCAATTGCAGCCAGGTTCTTGCTGAATATGGCCTCCTGCCTTGCCTGTGCATAGGTATCGTTGGAGTGCTCCTGCGACAGGAACACACTTATGCCGAGCCCCTCCAGTTCGTCCCTTAGCTTGCTGTTGAAATCAAGTTCGGCCTCAGAAAAAAGCGGTGCTGCAAGATATACCCTGAATTCCCGAATTATAAGCGCATAATACATTAACAGTGATTCTTTTTACTTCCACTTATGACCCAGCAGATGCTGATAAAATCATTTTAACATCAAGATTAAATGTGAAAATCCTTAAATTTATATGCTTATAAAATAAGCGCATAAAAATCCGATATTTTTTCTAAAAACAGAATGAATGGAAGGATAGTTCTTATTTATGCGCTTAAAAATCCCGGAACTTGGGATATACATTTTTCATGGATTCTGGATGTTCGGCACAGGCAAATAAGTCAGTACTTATGAATAGCTATATTTCCGGTTTAGCATTCCTGGCAGGTCATAGGAACAACCATGGACATGAAAATCTTTATAGGAATATTCACGAGACTGTCATTGATTTTCATGACATATCTTCATGTGGTGATGATAAAATCGCTACAATTAAGGTGCACTAAATCATGATGAAAAAATCGAGTTTTTTAACTTGGGAGAATGAATAAAATGGATGAGAAAACATATTTAGAACAGCCATGTGGATTTTGTAAAGGTACAGGTAAATCTGAGGGAAAGGAATGCCCTGCCTGTAGTGGAAAAGCAACATTTATGGTAAAAGAACCAGCCAAAGTTTGCCAGTTCTGTAAGGGAAATGGTTATACAGTCAAAGGGATACTCTGCCGAACCTGCAAAGGCGGCGGTTGGCTGGGATTAAAGAGAAACTAGTTTTATTGGAATAACTTATTTTGGGTTTGACATTCTGATTTATAGTAGAATGTCAAATCTGTTTTATAGTAATTTAATATCATAGTAATTTTTTTCCATATCGCAGTCATAGACCACGGATTTCGCTACGCAAAATCCCCGGCATCTAAAAGTCCGCATGACAGAGGGTTCTTTTTTTATTCGTGGGATTCTTAAAAAAAGGAGTTTTGTCAATAGAATATCACTTTTTGCAAATTTGAAAAAATAGTTGGATGATTTTGTTACTTCTATATTAGTACAAAAATAAGCGCGAAATATTTAAAGTCACACGACAAATATAACTGTACTAATCATAAGAAAACAGATTAAGATGAAATTAATAAAAATGTCAGAAGTGCAAACAGGTCTTGTCCTTGTGAGGAAAAGGGCCGATGATAACAAGGATGCACATAAGTATCGCATGCTAACTCTGAAAAGTTTTGAACCTCAGGGATGGATCAATGAGGGTGAGGTGGATGTTTTTTACTCAAAAGAAAAACTCGCTAGTAAGTATCTTACAAATAAAGGAGATATTATTATTCGTTTGACAACACCGTACACAGCAATTTGCATAAATGACAAGCAGGAAGGATTGGTTATCTCTTCCAATTTTGCTATCATCAGATTAAAAAAACAGCTATATATCCCAGAGTTTGTTGCATTATTCTTAAATTCTGAAATTATTGAAAAACAGTTCTTCAAATCATCTATCAGCACAACAATACCCTTGATTAAAACAACGCACCTGAGGGATATGGAAATTCCTGATAAAACACTAGATATACAAAAGAAAATTGTTGAACTTAACCAACTTCAAAGTCATCAATAAAGCATTGGAACACATAGAAGAAGAAAACAAAATGAAACTGCGGGGTGTATTTAGAAATATAGATTTCAACTCTGAGGTAATTCTGGGGCAAACTAAAGACAGAAACAGCATGTTAAAGCACCTGCTTGAAGATTTCAAGGATCTTGATTTAAGACCAACAAGCGTCGGAAGTGCAGATGTCATCGGCGATGCGTATGAATACATGATTGCCAGATTTGCGTCTGATGCAGGGAAAAAAGGTGGTGAATTTTTCACACCATCCGAAGTCTCTGAATTAATTTCAAGGCTTGTTAAGCCAAAAGAGAATGACAGGATATATGACCCCACATGCGGCTCTGGGTCATTGTTACTTAGAACCGCAAAAAAAGTTCCAAGCGGAAAGGTTGCAATTTACGGGCAGGAGAGAAACGGGCAGACCCATTCACTTTGCAGGATGAACATGTTTTTGCACAAGTTCGATGATGCAAACATCGCGTGGGGTGATACGCTTTCAAATCCGTTGTTCTTAGATGACGGGCAGTTAATGAAGTTCCAGGTTGTGGTTGCCAATCCACCTTTTAGCCTCGACAAATGGGCTATGGGATTTGCAGGAAGTGGAGATGATAAGGACTTTACGATGGAGGCTTCGCTTGACCCTCTGAAGAGGTTTGAATGGGGCGTTCCTCCAAAATCAAAAGGGGATTATGCTTTTGTCCAGCACATGCTTTACTCGCTTGCAGAGGGTGGTAGGATGGGAATTGTCCTCCCTCATGGCGTGCTTTTTAGGGGAGCAACTGAAGGAAAGATCAGAAAACAGATAATTGATCTGAACTTACTTGATGCTGTAATCGGGCTTCCAGCCAACTTGTTTTTTGGAACCGGAATTCCTGCATGCGTATTGGTGTTCAAGAAAAACCGAAGCAGAAGAGATATACTATTCATTGATGCTTCAAATGACGGGCACTATGAAAAAGCAAAGAACCAGAACAATCTAAGAGAAGAGGACATTCAAAGAATTGTTGATGCGTATGAGAACTATGGAGATATTGACAGGTTTACGCATGTCGCAACACTTGATGAGATCAGGGATAATGAATACAACCTGAACATCCCAAGATATGTGGATACATTTGAGGAAGAAGAGCCTGTTGATATGGATGCAGTTAAGCAGAATATTGCAAATATCAAAAAGGAGCTTGCAGAGGTTGAAGCCAAAATGGAGAAACAACTTGAGGAACTGGGGTTGTAGGTAATTTTATGTCCGATATAGAACAATATTCAAAAAGCGATTTTGAAAGGGCAAAACAACATACTGAAGAGGGTGTTGAATTCTGGTATGCTCGTGATTTAAAAGATCTTCTTGAATATGGACAATGGCGCAATTTCCTGAATGTAATTGAAAAGGCAAAAGAATCCTGCAAAAATGCAAAAAACGACGTCCAGGACCATTTTGCTGACGTCAGCAAAATGGTCGAGATCGGCTCTGAAACAAAAAGAAATATTGACGACATTATGTTATCGCGTTATGCATGTTATCTTATTGTGCAGAACGGAGATCCCAGAAAAAAAGTAATTGCTTTGGGTCAGACATATTTTGCTGTAAAGACAAGAGAGCGGGAAAACGATGAAGCGTTTATAGAAGACCAAAAACGGTTTGCGATTCGAAATGAATTGAAAACACACAACAAATCCCTTGCAGAAGCCGCGCAGATGTCGGGCGTTGAGAGTCCTAAAGATTATGCAATTTTTCAAAATAAAGGCTACCAGGGATTATACAAGGGGCTTGGAGTCAAAGACATACATAAAAGAAAAGGGCTTGATAAAAACCAGAAGATCCTGGACCATATGGGAAGCACAGAGCTTGCAGCCAACCTGTTCAGGGCAACCCAGACTGATGATAAATTAAGGCGTGAAAATATCAGGGGAAAAGAGAACGCCAACCAGACCCACTATGATGTAGGCAAAAAAGTAAGGCAGACTATAGAAGAGCTTGGCGGAACAATGCCGGAGGATCTTGAAATGCCTGAAAAAAGCATAAAAGAGATCGAAAAAAAGCATGAGAAAAGATTGTTGCGGGGAGAAAGGGAATGAAACCGGAAATTAAGGAACGGGTGGAGAGAATCCGTAATGGGGAAGTTCCTGATGGGTATAGAAAGACGAAGGTGGGGATTATTCCGGATGATTGGGGTTTTAATCCATTGATTAGTATTTCTTCTATGAATGGAAGGATTGGATGGCAAGGGTTAAAACAGTCCGAATTTACTATGAATCCCGATGATCCTTTTCTAATTACTGGAATGAATTTTAAAGATGGAAAAATTCGGTGGGAAGAAGTATATCATATTCCCCATAATAGGTATGAAGAAGCAAAAAAAATTCAATTGGAAATTGATGACGTCTTGATGACTAAAGACGGAACCATTGGAAAATTGCTTTATATTGATCAAATACCATATCCTAGCAAAGCCTCACTAAATAGTCATCTTTTAGTTTTTCGTCCATTGCACAATAAATATATTCCAAAATTTCTATTCTATCAATTATATTCAAATGTTTTTAAACACCACATCGAATTAGAAAAATCAGGAACAACTTTTTTTGGAATTACTCAAGAAGGCGTAGGGAAATATAAAGTTCTTTCCCCACTCCTTCACGAACAACAAAAAATCGCAGATATTCTTTCTACGTGGGACAATGCAATCGAGCTTAAAGAAAAACAAATTTCACATTCAAATGAATATAAAAAAGGATTAATGCAAAAATTGCTTCTTAAAAGAGAGTCAAGAAACATTTCGTGGACTGAGACTCAGTTGATAAAATGTTTAATACCTACTTCCTATCCCATTAATAAGCCATCTGAACCATATTATGCACTTGGAATAAGAAGTCATTGTAAAGGAACACTGGTGAGACATATTGATGATCCGGAAAAAGTTGCAATGGATACTCTGTATGAAGTAAAAGAAAATGAATTAATTGTAAATATTACTTTTGCTTGGGAAGGCGCAATCACTATATTGAGTAAAAAAGATGAGGGAAAAATAGTATCACATCGGTTTCCCACTTATAAATTCAATGAAGAATATGCTATTTCCGACTACTTTAAACACTTGATTAAAACAAAATGGTTTATTTTTCAACTTGCCTCATTATCACCGGGTGGCGCAGGACGTAACAGAGTTTTGAACAAAACGAATTTTCTCAAGTTAAAGGTTTTCTTACCTTCTGTTGAAGAGCAAAGAAAAATTGCTAATTTTTTAAATTTTATTGATGATAAAATTGATCTTTTGAACAAAGAACTAAATCAACTCAAAGAACAAAAAAGAGGTCTTATGCAGTTGCTTCTTACAGGCATCGTTAGAGTGGAGGTTGATTAAAATGACAAGCGCTTGTGATTACAATGAACAAAACATTTCCCAGAAACCTGCAATGGAGGTATTGCATAATCTGGGCTATGAGATAATCGCTCCAAAAGATGCGGAAGCTATGAGAGGCAATTTGTACAATGTGCTTCTAACCCCAATACTGAAAAAACAGCTTGAGAAACTCAACTCCTTCGAGTATAAAGGCGAAAAACTCGAATTCAGCAATAAAAACATTGAGCAGGCTATCAAGGATCTTGATGAAAGTTTGACAAATGGCTTGGTCAAGACCAATGAGAAAATTTACGATACCCTGATGCTTGGTCGCTCATATCAGGAGACTCTTTCTGACGGCACGATAAGGTCATTTACAATCAAATTTATTGACTGGGAAAATCCTGAAAACAATGTGTTTCATGTTGTTGAGGAGTTCTCTGTTGAAAGGGAAAACGCAAAAGGCCATGCAAAACCGGA
>Ga0307379_10007242_pt1 | contig 15106 bp, 14 predicted proteins | sample UN2MG_FD_202237 | JGI IMG/M metagenome (GOLD analysis project Ga0307379, IMG submission 202237) | Soil microbial communities from Risofladan, Vaasa, Finland - UN-2 | ecosystem: Environmental > Terrestrial > Soil > Coastal area > Acid sulfate soil | place: Finland: Risofladan, Vaasa | collected... | reverse complement strand
AGAAGGCCGTGGATGCCGTCGTCAAACACCTCGACAAAGTTTCCAAACCCATCGACATCTCGAAGCGCGACGAGGTCACCCAGGTCGGCACGATCAGCGCCAACGGCGACGCCAGGGTCGGCAAGGATCTGGCCGACGCCTTCGAGAAGGTCGGCAAGGACGGCGTCATCACGGTCGAAGAGGGCAAGGGCCTCGAAACGACCGTGGAGGTGGTCGAGGGCATGCAGTTCGACCGCGGATACCTGAGCCCGCACTTCGTGACCGATCCGGACCGGATGGAAGCGGTGCTGGAATCGCCGCTCATCCTCGTCCACGAGGAGAAAATCCCCAACGTCAAGGGTCTCGTGCCGCTGCTGGAGAAGGTGAGCAAGGCGAACCGGCCGCTCCTGATTATCGCCGAGGACGTCGAGGGCGAGGCGCTCGCGACCCTGGTTGTGAACAAGTTGCGGGGCATCCTGAGCGTGTGCGCCGTCAAGGCGCCGGGCTACGGCGACCGGCGCAAGGCGATGCTCCAGGACATCGCCACCCTGACGGGGGCCGAGGCGGTTATGAAAGACCTCGGCGTCGAACTCGATAAAATAAGCCTGAATCGGCTCGGCTCGGCGAAGAAGGTGATCATCGACGACAACAACACGACCATCGTCGAGGGCGCAGGCGCCACGAACGCCATTCAGGGCCGCATCGAGCAGATCAAACGCGAGATCGAGACCACGACGAGCGATTACGACCGAGAGAAGTTGCAGGAACGCCTGGCAAAACTGGCGGGCGGCGTGGCCCAGATTAACGTCGGAGCGGCCACCGAAATCGAGATGAAGGAACGCAAGGCCCGTGTCGAGGACGCCCTGCACGCCACGCGCGCCGCCATCGAGGAAGGCATCGTGCCCGGCGGCGGGGTCGCGCTGCTCCGATCTCTGGGGGCGCTCGACAAGGTCAAGACGGCCGGCGACGACGAGGCGACGGGCGTCGAGATTGTGCGGCGGGCGCTCGAGGCCCCGGCCCGCCAGATCGCCGAGAACGCCGGCTACGAGGGCGCCGTCGTCATTCGCAACATCCTCGCAAAACAGGGCGCCTATGGTTTCGACGCCGACAAGGGCGAGTACACCGACCTGGTGAAGGCGGGCATTGTGGACCCGACGAAGGTGGTGCGGACGGCGCTTCAGAATGCGGCGTCGGTCGCGGGCCTTCTGGTGACGACGGACGCCTGTGTGGCCACGAAGCCCGAGCCGAAGGAAGAAGGCGGCCCGCACGGCATGCCCCCTGGCGGCATGGGCGGCATGGGTGGTGGCATGGGTGGCATGGGCGGCATGATGTAGGAAGAGAAGTTTTACTAGCCGCGAGCGTAAGCGAGCGGAAAAAGCAGACGGGAAAACGGTTTTCAGGATGGAGAGCGACAGATGAGAATCGAACCGCTGGACGACCGGATTGTGGTGGAGCCGATGGAGGCGGAAAAAGTGACGAAGGGCGGCATCGTGCTGCCGGACACGGCCAAGGAGAAGCCGGTCCAGGGCAAAGTCGTCGCGGTGGGGCCCGGGCGCGTCCTCGACACCGGCGAGCGGGCCGAACCCGCCGTCAAGAAGGGCGACGTCGTGGTCTATGCGAAATACGGCGGCACGGAGGTGGAGATCGAGGGCGACGAATACATCATCCTTCGCGAAAGCGACGTCCTGGCCAAGGTGGAAGGCGCCAAGGCAGCCAAAAAGGGCAGGAAAAAATAACCTGTCTTCAACGCAGAGAACGCGGAGAACGCAGAGAACGACCTTGTTGGGTTAAAAAAGGAAAAGTCGTTGTAAAAGAACATCTTTTCTCTGCGCTCTCTGCGACCTCTGCGTTGAGAGAGCGTTGTAGAACCAGGAGAGGAGACTCGTATGGCGAAGCAACTGCTTTACGCGGACGAGGCGAAGCGCAAAATGGCCGCCGGCATGAAAAAACTCGCCGACGCCGTCAGGGTGACGCTCGGCCCGACGGGCCGCAACGTCATCCTCCAGAAATCCTACGGCAGCCCGCGGGTCACGAAAGACGGCATCACCGTCTCGAAGGAAATCGAACTGGAGGACAAGTTCGAGAACATGGGCGCCAAGATGGTGAACCAGGCGGCGTCCAAGACGGGCGACGTCGCGGGCGACGGAACGACGACGGCCGTCGTGCTGGCGGAGGCAATCTTTGGGCAGGGCCTCAGGCACGTGACGGCCGGGGCGAACCCGATGGCGCTGAAGCGAGGCATCGACCTGGCGGTCGAGGCGGCCGTGGAAAGCATGGAGGAACAGAGCCGCAAGATCAAAGGGCGCGACGCCGTCGCCCAAGTCGCCGGCATCAGCGCGAACAACGACCGGGAAATCGGTAACCTGCTGGCCGACGCGGTGGAGAGGGTCGGCAAGGAGGGCGTCATCACGGTCGAGGAAGGCAAGAGCATTGAGACGGTGCTCGATTTTACCGAGGGGCTCCAGTTCGACAAGGGATACCTGAGCCCCTATTTCATCAACGAGCCGCAGGCGATGCGGTGCGTTCTGGAAGATGCGCTCATCCTGCTGCACGAGAAAAAGATATCGAACCTGCGGTCGCTGGTGCCGCTGCTCGAGAAGGTGGCGTCGAGCGGCTCGTCGCTTCTCGTTGTCGCCGAGGACGTCGAGGGCGAGGCCCTGGCGGCGCTGGTTATCAACCGGCTGCGCGGCGTCTTGAAGATCTGCGCGGTCAAGGCCCCCGGGTTCGGCGATCGGCGCAAGGCGATCCTCCAGGACGTCGCCATGTTGACCGGCGGAACGTTTGTCAGTGAGGACCTGGGGGTGAACCTCGAGAACCTGGAACTGGGGCAACTAGGCCGCGCGAAGCGCGTCATTATCGACAAGGATTCGACGACCATCGTCGAGGGCGCCGGCAGGAAGCAGGACATCCAGGAGCGGATCGCCCAGATTCGCCGCCAGATCGAGGCAACCACCAGCGATTACGACCGCGAGAAACTCCAAGAGCGGCTGGCGAAACTGACGGGCGGCGTAGCGGTCATTCGGGCCGGCGGGGCGACCGAAACCGAGGTCAAGGAGCGGAAGGCCCGGATTGAGGACGCGCAGCACGCGACGCTGGCGGCGGTCGAGGAGGGAATCGTGCCGGGCGGCGGCGTGGTGTGCCTCCGGGCGATTGAGGCCGTTCTAAAGGTGCGCGAGAAGGCGCGCGGCGACGAGAAACTCGGCGTGGAGACGGTTGCCCGGGCGCTGGAGGAGCCGATGCGGCAAATCGCGGAAAACACGGGACGCGACGGGTCGGTCGTCGTCGCCGACGTGCGGGAGATGCCGAAGACGCACGGGTTCAACGCCCTGACCGGCGAGTATGGCGACATGATGAAGATGGGCGTCGTGGACCCCGTCAAGGTGACGCGGACGGCGCTTCAGAACGCGGCCTCCATCGCCTCGCTTATGCTGACGACGGACGTGATGGTGACGGATCTGTCGGAAGACGAGGACGCGGAACCCGATTCGGACGCGGCGGTGGCGTAAGCGTGCAAGAGGCGATTCAACGCGCGTGAGCGACGGGGCGGAGGCGCGAGCCGCCGCCTTGTCTTTTAATCGGTCGGCCGGGGTGACGGATGCCGGACGAACAAGACTATTATCGGGTTCTCGGCGTCCCGCGCAGCGCGTCGCCCGAACAAATCAAGCGCGCCTACCGGAGCCTGGCGCTCAAATATCACCCGGACCGGAATCCGGACGACGCGGAAGCGGAAGCCCAATTTAAAAAGGGTGCGGAAGCCTACGAGGTCCTCTCCGACCCCCAGAAGCGGCGCCGATACGACCAGTTCGGGAAGGCGGGGCTCCGTGGGACAGGTGTCCACGACTGGGCGCACGCCAACATGGGCGACGTGTTCTCGTGGGTCTCGAGCATTTTCGAGGAGTTCGGCGGTTTCGGGGCTCAGCGGTCCCGTGCCGGGCCGAGGGCCGGCGCGAGCCTGCGGTGCACCATCAACGTGACGCTGGAGGAAGTGGCGAAGGGGGTGACGAAAACAGTCCGCGTCACCCACCGGGAACACTGCGAGGCGTGCGGCGGCAGCGGGTCGGTGTCGGGCCGGCGCGAGACGTGCCCGACCTGCCGCGGGGGCGGGCGCGTGCAGCAGGGCGGCGGGTTCTTCCGCATCGTCCGCGACTGCCCGCATTGCAGCGGGACGGGCACGACGATTGCCGACCCCTGCCCGACCTGCGGCGGGAACCGCTTCGTCAACCACAAGCGGACCATCGAGGTGCAGGTTCCGCCTGGCGTCGAGGACGGCCTGCGCATCCGTTACGCCGGCCAGGGCGACGCGGGAGAACCGGGGGCGCCGCGCGGCGACCTGTATGCAGCGATTCACGAGGAGCCGCACCCATTTTTCGAGCGGCACGGGATGGACCTGCTCTGCCAGGTGCCGATTAGTTTCACGCAGGCGGCGCTGGGGGCCGAGGTGGAGGTCCCCACACTCGACGGGCGTGAGACGATTACGGTCACGCGCGGGACGCAGAGCGGCGACCTGGCGCGCCTGAAAGGAAAGGGCCTGCCGGACGTGCATGAGTATGGGCGCGGCGACATCCTGGCGCAGACGATAGTGGAGGTGCCGAAGCGATTGACCCGCCGCCAGAAAGAGTTGCTGCGCGAGTTCGCCGAGACGGAGAAGAATGGTGTCTTGCCGATAAGGGAAAGTTTTCTCGAGAAACTGGCCGGATACTTTCGGCCGGCCGAGAAGCAGCGCAAAAACGATGGCGCCGAGGCGGACGGCCCAGCGAACGGGGATGCGTCATGAGCGGGAAGAAAAAGCGAAAACGGGAAGGCGAAGCGGTGGATAAAGAGGCTCCCGAAGAACCGACGCTGGCCGAGGAGAATCCCCTGGCCGACAAGACGCGCGAGTGTGAGGAACTCTTTGCAAAACTTCAGCGCACCACCGCCGACTATCTGAACTACCAAAAAAGAATGGACCGGCGGCTGGAAGAGGGGAGGCAATTTGCCATCCGGGAACTCGTCCTGGACCTTCTGCCGGTGATGGACAACTTCGAACGGGCGCTGGGGGCGGCGGAAGTGGAGCCGGACGTCGAGGCGTTCCTCGAGGGGGTGCGGCTGGTGCACGACCAGTTGCTCGCAGCCCTGGCGAAGCACGGCGTGGAACCGATCGAGGCCGGGGCGGCGCCGGGCGCCACGGCGACCAAGTTCGACCCCGAACGTCACGAGGCGGTGGCCCACCTGCCGAGCGACGAGCATCCCGAGGGGCACGTGACCGACGTGGTTCAGACGGGCTACCGCCTGCACGGCCGGACGCTGCGGCCGAGCCGCGTGGCGGTGTCGAGCGGCAAGGGAACCGAGCCGCCCGAGGAGCAAAGTGACGATCGTCCCCGCCGGAGCGGCGACCGAGAGGACACCGACACAGCAGATAAATAGGAGAGGAGATGCCGACTTACGAATACGAGTGCGGGGCGTGCGGGCGCCGGTTTGAGAAGTTTCAGCCGATTACGGCCAAGGCAATCCGAAAGTGCCCGGCGTGCGGAAAGATGAAGGTGCGCCGGCTTCTCGGGACGGGCGGAGCGGTCCTGTTCAAGGGACCCGGCTTCTACGCGACGGATTACCGGAGTTCGTCTTACACGGAGGCGGCCAAGAAGGAGAAGGATAGCGCGGCGAGTGCCTCGAAAAGCGTCAAGGAAAAGAAAGAGACGTCCGGCGGCGCATCGGGCAAGGGCGGCGAGTAGGCGTGTCGCCGCGGCGACCCCCTTTCCCAAAGATTGCCAGGCGAATAGTTCTTGACAGGTATCGGCGCGGGACGGAAGATGGGAGCGGTTCCGATGCTCCCGGCCGTGAGGGTTTGGGGGCGGAGGGGCGCGTCTCTTTAGCCAGTGGAAGGAGAAGCCCATGTCCGACGAAACGCGCGAGGTTCAGTGTATCGACTGGCGGCGGTGCTTCGCGTTCCTGGAGATTCTGCGCGGGTTCCGGATGTCGATTCATCCGGCGAAACTGGCGCTGTGTTTCCTGGGTCTGGCGGTGACGGCGTGGCTGGCGGTTGCGGTGGACATGGCGCCCGCTCCGGTCGGCCACACGAATGTCAACGGCGTGAGTTGCTACGACAACCTGAACTACATCCTGACGGACGTGCTGTGGGGCCAGTGGGCGCTGCCCTACGTGGACGGCAAGATGTGGGGCGACTTTTTTACGTTTCTGCTGTTGCCGGTCAGCGCCGCCAAGGAAATGGTGGTGCTGGCGAAAGATTACTGGTTCGAGGAGCCGTTGTTTGCGCTGGTGAGCACGGTTCTGTCGATGGCCGTTTGGGCACTGGTCGGTGGGGCGGTGGCGCGGATGGCGGCGGTGCGCGTGGCGCGCGAGGAAAACGTGCCGCTGAAAAGCGCGCTCGCCTTTTCCTTGCGCAAGTGGCCGAGCCTCGTCACCAGCCCGCTGATTCCGTTTGGCGTGCTGGTGTTGGTGGCGTTGGGCGTGGGCGTCCTGACAGGTCTGCCGATGATGATTCCGTATGCCGGCGAGATTGTGGTTCCGCTCTTGTTTTTCCTGACGCTGATGATGGGATTGGTGATGGCGCTGATCTTCGTCGGCGGCGCGTTCAGCGTGGGGCTCCAGTGGCCGACGATTGCGGCCGAAGGGTCGGACTCGTTCGACGCCATCAGCCGCAGCGTCGCATACATCTCCAGCCGGCCCTGGCGGTACCTGTTCTACACGGTGTTCAGCATCGTTTACGGCTGCCTGACGTTCATCTTTGTCAAATTCGTGACGCTGGCGGCGCTCTGGCTGGCGCACGCGGCGGTCGCCACATTTACGTGGGGCGGGGGCGAGGCGGCCGACAAACTGACCCGCATGTGGGCCGAGCCGACGTGGGCGAACCCGTGGCCGGAAGCCGGCGCGGAAATGCTCCGGGCCGAGCCGTTCGGCGCCGTGGTCGTCAGCATCTTCGTCTGGATCGCCATCGGCCTGATGGTCTCCTACCTGTTCTCGTTCTTCTTCACCTCGCAGACGATTATCTACTTCCTGCTGCGCCGGATTGTGGACGCGACCGACATCGAGGAAGTCTATATGGAGGAAGGGGAAGAGGAGGAACTGCCGCTCGGCCAGACGGTCGAAGCGACAGAAACGAGCGCGGAAGGCGAAGCGGGCGAAGAGTCCGGCGGGTGACGCCCGTCTTGCAGCCCGGCAGGTGAGAAACTCGGGGCCCGGTGCCTCCTCGGCGCCGGCCCTTTCTTCATGCTCGTGCTCAGACCCGCTCGAACGGCTCGTAGAGGCGCCGGTACTCGTCTCGGGCGTAGCGGTCGGTCATGCCGGCAACGTAATCGCAGATGGCCGCCTCGAGCCCTTCCCCGCGCGCCCGCTCCCGATACTTGGGCGGCAACTGGTTCGGGTTGCTCTGGTAGGCTTCGAAAATCCTTCCCAGGAACTGTTTGGCCTTGGTCATCATCCGGGCGACCCGGTAGTGGCCGTAAACGCGCTCGAGCAGAAAATCTTCGAGTTGTTTGACCTTCGACTGGAGCCCGGCCGAGAGGCGGACGAGCCGGTCGCCGTGCGTGCGGACGTCGTCCACGCTTTGAACGCCCGCTTCCTTGACGGCCTGCGAGCCGGTGGCCAGCGCGTCACACACCATCAGGTCGATCAGGAGTTTGACGATCCGCCGGATGCGCTGGTCGAGCGACAGGTCGGCCAGCGTGGCGGCAAAGTCGCTGGCGGCCTGGCGGAAAACGTCCAGGTGCTGAAGGTCCTCGGCCGAGAGGATTCCCATGGCCAGGGCGTCGTCGAGGTCGTGGCTGTCGTAGGCGATGGCGTCGGCGAGTTCGACGATCTGGCCTTCGAGCGGCGGCGGGCCGTCGCCGAACTCCGACAAGGCGGGGCGGTCGTAACTGGTCGCGTGCTTGGCGATGCATTCGCGGACCTCATACGTCAGGTTCAGGCCGCGAAACCGGGGATACGGGTGTTCCAGATAATCGACGATACGGATGCCGTGGCGGTTGTGCTCGAAACCGCCGTAATCCTGCATCAGTTTGCGCAGGGCCTCTTCGCCGGAGTGGCCGAACGGCGTGTGGCCCAGGTCGTGCGCGAGGGCCACCGCTTCGGTCAGGTCCTCGTTCAGGTTCAGCGCGCGGGCCAGGGTGCGGGCAATCTGGGCGACCTCCAGCGTGTGCGTCAGCCGCGTCCGGAAATGGTCGCCTTCGTGCGTCAGGAAGACCTGAGTCTTGTATTCCAGGCGGCGGAAAGCCGTCGAGTGGACGATGCGGTCGCGGTCGCGCTGATAGACGGTCCGATACGGATGTTCGGCTTCCGCGTGGACGCGTCCGCGGCTCTCGGCGCTCTTGGCGGCATAGGGGGCGAGGATTTCCTCTTCGCGCGCCTCGAAGTCTTCGCGGGTGAGCATTCTCGGGGGTCCTGTCATTCGACGCCGGCGGGCCGGTCGTCGAGGGCGGCCCGCAGCCGGTCGTAAAGGTCTTCGAGCGATTGCGGGATAATCTTCGTGTCTCCCAGGACGGGCATGAAGTTCGTGTCGCCGTTCCATCGCGGCACGACGTGAAGATGCAGGTGCTCCGGCAGACCCGCACCGGCGGTGCGCCCGAAGTTCATCCCCAGGTTGAAACCGTCCGGCCGAAGCACTTGGCGGTGAACGGCCATCACGTCGCGCGCCAGGCCCATGATTTCGAGCATCTCATCGTCCGAGAGGTCGGCCAACCGGCCCTTGTGAGCGGCGGGGACGATGAGCGCGTGGCCGTTGTTGTAGGGGAACCGGTTGAGGACGGCAAAGGCCAGCGGGCGGCGAAGAAAGACGAGCGCCAGGCGGTCGTCCTCGGCGTCACGTGCCGCACAGAGGAAACAGCCGCCGTGCGAGCCGTCGTCCTCTATCCCGTCGATGTAGGTCATCCGCCAGGGAGCCCAGAGCCGTTCCATGAATGCTCCTCGCGCGCTGCGGCTAGCCGTCACAGGTGGCACAGGAACTGGCCGAGCAGGTGGCACATCCGCCGCTTGACCCGCCGCCTTTGCCGCGACTCGCGCCCGACATGGCAAACGAAGAGAACTTCTTGTGGACCTTGCGGCTGCCGCAATGCGGGCACTTCGGCCGGCGCTTCTGTTTCCGCGAGCGGAAGAGTTCCTCGAACGCTTTGCCGCACGCATCGCACGCGAACTCGTAAAGAGGCACCTGCCGCTCCTTTCGCCGGCCGCATGGATTATATCAACCTCGCCGCCCGTTGCTCAAGGCCTATGTGAAAGGAGATGACCCATTTTGGAGGCGGGCCGAAGAGGGCCCCCCAAGGCCAGACCGAGGAACTCGAGGCAATTAACAACCCCGAGGACCCGTCGAACTTGTCCCGAATTGGCGCTTTTTGACCCCCTTTTACCCCTTATACATGGAGCGGCGCTTGTGCGTCCGTGAGCCGTTTTCGCCACTGGTTTCGGGCCTAGGCTTACAACTTGGCCTTGCCGCCGGTGATTCATCTTGACGCACATAACACCTCGCATTATTGTACAGTCATGACCGGGAAGTAAGGATCTCCGGTTCTCCAACGATGTGCCCCGGCCGACTTGAAGCCGAACTCGAGGGGAGTTGGCGGTCGGTCAGGGGTGTTCATGCAACAGGCTTAGAGGAAGTGATCCATGCCCTGGCACGGTCCATACCAGATTGGTTGCCTTCTTGAAAAGTGTCTCGATGACGGGCAAGACTGGCCCGGCGACAGAGGAGGCGTGTACGTGATCACGCACCGCAGGTGGCGAGATGAGCCGAATCATGAGTCCGGCGTTCTGTACGTCGGTGGAAACACCGGCAAGTCGCAGAGGTTCTGCACCCGGATTGGCGACTTGATTGCCGATATGTTCGGTTTTTACGGTCATGAGACCGGACACCACTCCGGCGGCCAGAGCATCTGGAAGTGGTGTCGCAGGAATCACCTTAATCCGCTGAGTCTCTACATCGGGTGGCTGACCCATGCGCGCTGCAACAGGTGTGCGGAGGCCCGCGCTTGCGAGGCTCTCAGGCCAAAGCTGAACAAGAAGAAACCCGCCCAGTGCAAAGAGCATAGATGAGGCCATTACTTGCTTCTCCTGGGCGCTGTCGGGAATGGGAAGCCGCGAATGCGAGGAAAAGTGCCCCCAGAACATCCCCATCGTCGAACAACTCCGCGAAACCGAAGCCGCTTTGGGCTGATACGAGAAGTGCAAAATGGGACGTAAATTCACCCGCCTAGGCGGGTTGTCCCGCATCTAGACATAGGCCGCGAGGATCTGTGCCTGCGCAGGGTTTACACTTCGAACGATTAGCTCAGCGGCACGGGAGCGATCTTTTTGAACGACGTAAGCAGCCCGGCGATGTGCTCAATCATGTTGGCCCCAGGCTTAGTTTACGCGGCACCTCATTATTGGGCATCGAGTCTTTGCCACTGGATTTTGCCAACGAAGTTCGCATTTGCGTCAACAGTCACCTTCGCCTGCCATGCTTCGTATCCAAGGCGGGCAGCCCTCGATTTGATGTTTCTGACTTCATCGGATGAGGGGTCTGCTGGCGTTGACGGCGACAGTGCAGTTTTGACCTGCACGAGCAGCGATGCTTTGGGACCGACAGCCTCAATATCAGTGGAACCAGGCTGTCGGGTATTGAGATTGGTCTTATAATTGTTGCCGATCAGCCAGTTGTTAACAATTCTCTCTCCCGCCGCTCCGATCTCCGCTTGTGAGTGCATTTTCGTTTCTCCTTTCTGATGCCTAACGCTTCGGCTAACCGGCAGGTGAGCCGCGCAGCGGGTCACCTGTATGGTTCAGCCGGTTGTTCGACAGGTCTATTCATCTGCGCGTTGATCTCCCAGCGCCCCTATCTTCTTCTCGAGGTCTTGTGCCTTCTCCTTGAGTACGTAGATGTACTCCATGAAGTAGTCGAGAAGGTCCAGCATCAGTTCGGAGACATGCTGGTCTGGCTCACGCTCCAAATCGAAGTGCGCGCCAAGGTTGCCTCCTTTGCGGAGGGTATCGGCGAGTACGATGAGTGGTTCTGCCAGATCGACCTTCTCTGGCAGTTTCTTCAGTTGATCGAAGAGTCGGCCTTTGCGGTCTTCTTCAGGGAGCAATGTGTGGACAAGACCCTCCAGTGTCTTCCTGCAGGTTGTGGCACAGGCATCCCAGAGCCCGGCATTGTAAGCGTTGAATGCCGACTGGTAGACACGGGCGAGCGCGGGCTCATCCAGTTTGTCAGGTGAGACAATTGGTTTTTTTGTGGTCCTCGGTGTGGGGTGAATTCCCAAGAAGTCACAGCCTCGCTGAGAGGTATCCCTTCCATCACCGGGATCGACAACCCAAAAGCGCGAGGTGTCGTGGCATGCGGGGCATTTGGCCTGGGCAGCGATGGTGTTACGATATTGGTCATATTGCTGCCGCTCAAATGCGAGATTAACTAGGCGGCCACAGTACGGACAGAGGGTGTCGACACTCTGCGGGCACCACTTGTTACTAACGTTGACCCATCGGGGGACTGAACTCAGAGATAAACTATGCATTACCTTATACCTCCTTTTCTAAATCTTGTTGTCGAACTACTGATTATCTCGTTTTCGTATAAGCCCCGTGCCGACCATACCATGCCGATAGGCTAATCGGACTGCACGCGCCGGTCAAGGCCAATTAAGTATCGTGTCCCTCCGAAGTCATGAACGAAGGAACGTCGCGATCTTAGGCTTGTTGCCCCAGAAGTTGTTGATCTGAACCACCTTATTATCCATCCGTAGCGTGAAGTCGGCCGGTGAGGTCTGGTCTGCATTGGTTGGTGCTCCCACGACGGCCAGTACTAGGCCGATTATTAGGCTGTACGGAAGAAGCAGCGAATTTGTCGCGGGGTCAACTCTCATCTTCCGCTCAGTGGTGAACTGGATGTCCTTGGGGAGTTCCCCTGCGTGAAGCAAGCCACACCTGACCGCATGGTACACAATCTGCTCAAGGGTTGCGTACCCCTGAGCGTCGGGCGTGATTTCGGGATGCCTGTAGTTGACCCTGAAAAAACCCGTAGCCCAAATCCCGATTGCTGCGCCTCCGATAAGCTGCAAGTTGTCATGTAAGAACTGCTTATACCGCGGCCCAGTCTGTTTAAGGGTAGGGCATTCCTGCTGGGAGGTTTTGTCAATTGCGATCGAAACCTGGACTAGCGCCTGCTCAGGGTCGCCTGAGCTCAGATGCCTGATTGCTTCCTGCACCAGCTCGGATATGGTCACCGCCTTTCCTCCAGTCTGGCCGCGGTGAGCCAACGAGTATAGATTAACTAAAAATGCCTGCAATCGCAATGGTGGATTCCAGGCCGCGCTGGGATACTGCTTCACAACCTTCGGGGAATGGGGGCGAGATCACGCTGGCGGCATCGCTAATCCGACCGGACGTGGCGGTCAAGGTCAATCAAGAGACCCTAACAGAATCCCGATTCATTGGGACGGAGCACGCCCCGCCACGGCGGGTAAACCGAGAACGCAGAGAAAAAACGACTCCTTTTTGGCGGAAAACAAGACGTTCCGTTGTTCTCTGCGATCTCTGCGGTTCATTCTGTTAGACGCTCTTACACTCGTCGCGTCTTTTCGTTCCTGCTTGATGAAGCCGCCCCAAAGTCAAGAAGTGGCGTGACGTGAAGAAGGTGTTTCGGGAGTATGGGGTCGAAGCGCGGGAGGGCGCTTCGCCCGGACACCGCCGAGAAGGCTCAGGCCGAGGACCAGGCCGTAGGCGGCCAGGGCTATGGCCAGGTACTGCGTCATGCTCGACCCCTGTTCAAAACTCTTCTGAACGAGATGGCGCCGGTCGGCCACGATCTTCTGATAGGTTTGGTGGCTGCAATCGTAATAGGTGACCGACAGGAAGCCGAGCAGGACGGCCAGGATGAGCCAGGACGGCAGGAAGCGGCGGAAGACGGTGGCCAGAGGACGGGCGACGCGCCCGAGGGCCTTTGCAAGCGGCGCGGACAGGACAAAGGCCGTGACGAGGGCCAACAAGACGCCGGCCCCCGCGGCCGCAAAGTAAGAGACGATAAGGTAATGTTCGTTGGTCATGCCCCGGAGGTGTCCCGGAATCGGCCCAGTGTCGCGTACAGGACCGTCAGCACGACGACGTAGACGATGAGGAAGATGCTGACGGAGAGGCAGACGGACTTCAGTCCCCCCGCGACGTGCCAGACGGCCGTCATGAAAGTCCCTTCGTTTTCGGCGGGAGCGGCAGGAACGAGTTCGGCCTCGGGCTCAGCAGCCTCGAGGGCCGCCTCGGCCTGGGCTTCGGCTTTATCTTTGGTGGCCGGCGCCGACGGGACGCCCTGGTTCAGGAGCGGAGTCCATGCCGCCAGGAGCATGATGAGGAAGAACGTCCGGGCGTAGAACGACCGGGCGCTCTTCAGGGTCGCGTTCAGGGCGAACATGCGCCGAAGGGGTGGATACACCAAAAGGAACAGCACCAGCGCGATGGCGAAGGCCATCACCAAGCCGACCACGAAAACCGCCAGTTCGATGGACATGTCGTGCTCCTTCCGAGGGCATGCCCATGCTAGGAGAACGGCCGAGGGGTGACAAGCAAAAAGCAGGCAGGCTCGCCCCAGGCGGGTCCCGGCGCGCGGGGACCCGTGGCACAATCGGTGCGCGCCTAGCGAACGGGGCGCGAACGCCTGCGGCTCGCGGCCAAACACGGCGCGCGGCGCGCGGGGATTAGTACATGTCCTCGCCCATGCCGCCGCCAGCGGACGTTTTCTTTTTCTTTTCGGGGATCTCCGAGACCAGGGCGTCGGTCGTGAGCAAGAGCCCCGCGATGGAGGCGGCATTCTGAAGCGCGATGCGCTCGACCTTCATCGGCACGATGACGCCGGACTTGACGAGGTCCTCGAACTTGTGCGTCAGGGCGTTGAAGCCGAAGGTCGGGCTCTCGTTCTCCTCGACGCGCTGGGCGACGATGGAACCGTCGCGTCCTGCGTTCTCGGCGATCTGCTTGATGGGCGCCTCGAGCGCCCGGCGGACGATGTCGGCGCCGATTTTCTGGTCGCCCTTGAGCCGTAGGCGGTCGATGGCCTTGCGGGCCCGCAGGATGGCCACGCCGCCGCCCGGCAGGACGCCTTCCTCGACGGCTGCGCGGCAGGCATGGAGCGCATCTTCCACGAGGGCCTTCTTTTCCTTGACGGCCGTCTCGGTGGCGCCGCCGACGTTAATCTGGGCCACGCCGCCCGAGAGTTTTGCCAGGCGCTCTTCGAGTTTTTCGCGGTCGTAGTCGCTCGTCGTTTCCTCAATCTGGGTGCGGAGGGCTTTCAGGCGGCCTTTGATGGCTTCGGTCGAGCCTGCGCCTTCGATGATGGTCGTGGCCTCCTTCTCGACGGTGACTTTCTTGGCCTGGCCGAGGCGCCGGATTTCGACGTTCTCGAGTTTGACGCCGAGTTCGTCGAGGATGGCCGTGCCGCCCGTCAGGACGGCGATATCTTCCATCATGGCTTTGCGGCGGTCGCCGAAGCCGGGGGCCTTGACGGCGCAGCACTGGAGCGTCCCGCGCAGGCGGTTGACGACCAGCGTGGCCAGGGCGTCGCCCTCGGTGTCCTCGGCGATGATGAGCAGCGGCCGACCGGACTGGGCGATTTTTTCAAGAAGCGGCAGCAGGTCTTTCGCGCTCGAAATCTTCTTCTCGTGGATCAGGATGTAAGGCTTCTCCAGTTCGCACGTCATCGACTCAAAGTCGGTGACGAAGTGGGGCGAGATGTATCCCTTGTCGAACTGCATGCCCTCGACCTCTTCGACGGTGGTCTCCAGGCTCTTGCCTTCCTCGACGGTGATGACGCCGTCCTTGCCGACCTTCTCCATCGCGTCGGCGATCATCTGGCCCGTTTCGGCGTCCTGGTTGGCGGCGCAGGTGCCGACCTGGGCGACCTCTTTGCTGCTTGTGACGGGCTTGGCCGTTTTCCGAAGTTCGGCGATGACGGCCTCCACGGCGGCGTCAACACCGCGCTTCAGTTCCATGGCCGTCGCCCCGGCCGTGACGTTCTTCAGGCCTTCAGTGAAAATGGCCTCGGCCAGGATGGTGGCGGTCGTGGTTCCATCGCCGGCGACGTCGCTGGTTTTAGAAGCGACCTCGCGGACCATCTGGGCGCCCATGTTCTCCTGAGGGTCTTCGAGTTCGATTTCCTTGGCGACCGTCACGCCGTCTTTTG
>Ga0307379_10007240_pt1 | contig 15108 bp, 12 predicted proteins | sample UN2MG_FD_202237 | JGI IMG/M metagenome (GOLD analysis project Ga0307379, IMG submission 202237) | Soil microbial communities from Risofladan, Vaasa, Finland - UN-2 | ecosystem: Environmental > Terrestrial > Soil > Coastal area > Acid sulfate soil | place: Finland: Risofladan, Vaasa | collected... | reverse complement strand
AAAAGATAGCGGATCATTCTTTCCGGCAAGACCTTTATTATCGTCTTAATGTGGCATCCTTAACCATGCCTCCTCTGCGGGATATAAGGGAGGACATCCCACTTCTTGTAAAACATTTTTTAAAAAAAACAGCATGCGAACTAAAGGTTCAGCCTAAAAAGATATCTCCGGAAGTCATGAATTACATCCTTGAAAAAGATTGGCCTGGCAATGTTCGCGAACTGGAAAACACCATCCAGGGTTGGACTGCAATAACGCAGGGAGACATGATTAGCGCGCAGGTAATTTCGGAGATGGAAAGGGCAAAGCATAAAGGGTCGCTGGTTTTTGACATTGCCCAGCCATATAAAGGGATTAAAGAAAATGTTATCAAAGGATTCACCATAAGTTATCTGCACCGTCTTCTGGAGCATACAAGCGGCAATATTACTCTGGCTGCACAGATCAGCGGGATCAAGCGCCAGTCTTTGCAGAAAATTATCAAGAGATACAAAATTTCTGTTGAAAGCTTTCGCGCTCCCAAAATACCCGCTTAAGCGTGCAAACAATACTTTTTACGAGTTTTACACTAATGATTTCGAAGATATAAGAATGGGAGAAAACAGGTACTCACCATTTGATATCAAAGAGATTAATTATTGTCTTAGACCATCGGGTCTTCTTTATGGGGCTGGATATGCCAGATCCTTGAAACCGACTTTTTTTCTGGCAGAAATAGAAGATCACCGTTCTATTAATGGACTTTCTGTATATATCCTAAACCATGAATGGATAAGAGACCTGTTTGCCGCCCCTGGTATGCTTCAAGAAAATGAGGTTTTCGTTAGAAAAGGAACTGATAAAGCCTTGGATGAACTCGTAAAAAGTCAAATTCGTCGAATGTGTCATTTCGACCGCAGGGAGAAATCTTATCTTTTCAATGGGTTGCAAAATAAAGATTTCTCGTTTCACTCGAAATGACAAGCCAAAGGGACTTTTTACGATATCATCAAATAAAAAGGGTGCGAAAATTGAGCATTAAAATATGAAAAGGGGGCTCTAATGAAAGTAATACGGGGTGACTTACTAAAGCTGGCGATAGACAAAAAGTTCGATGTAATCATTCATGGTTGTAATTGTTACTGTACCATGGGTGCGGGTATAGCCAAAGCTATCAGAGACACCTTTCCGGAAGCCTGCGATGCGGATTTAAAGACTGAAAAAGGCTCGTTAAACAAGCTGGGAACCATTTCATACGCAACTGTGTCTCGAAATGATCACGAGATAACAATAGTCAATGGCTATACTCAATATCATTGGAATGGCGCGGGAATTTTAGCTGATTACGATGCAATCAGGTCGGTCATGCGCCACGTGAAAGCTAAGTTCTCCGGAAAGAGAATCGGATATCCAAAAATTGGTGCCGGCCTGGCAAAAGGAGATTGGAACAGGATATCTAAGATAATCGACGAAGAGTTGGCCGGCGAAGAACACACGTTGGTAGAATTCGCTATGGGGAATTCCTGTCGAGCTGGAGCAGGCTCATAATGCCATCCAGGATGGCCTCGACCACTTTCTCCGGAACATCTTCTTTGGACAAAAAACCCAGCTTGACCGCTCTGCAGACGAGAAAATCGTCATCCTATGCCCCGCTCAATTCGCGCTCATGTGCAAGACCGGCCAGCTCCCGCAGCTTTTTACGAATTGGTTTTGCATACTGAAGTCCCCTTGGTGTCACCCTGAAGCCTCTCTTCAAGGCAATAAATGCAACTCCGGACCAGGCGTTGTGTCTGGCTAATCATGTATAGTGGAATAGACAGTATTTGATCAAAATATGACAACTCGTGCATTGAATATCGGACACCGAGCAGTGTTTTGGGATATTCTTTAAGGAAAAGACTCAGGCTCTTCAGTGAACCACTCGCGCCGGCCTTCACCTCTACCGGTATCGGCATGCCTTCGATTTCTATTAGAAAATCAACTTCAGCATTGCTTCCTCGGGCTTCCCTTGCCCAAAAATGTAATTTTTTGTCAGAATAAGGATCCGCGCAGGCAAGCAGCTCTTGAGCAACATACTGCTCTGCAACACTGCCTGTATTGATTTGCATAATAGATTTATCAAGAATAATGGAGTCCTGCATGCCAAGAGCATTTTGCATAAGACCGACATCGAGAAATGCTATTTTGAATTTACGTTCATTAGCGGTTGCCAAAAGAGGTACTCCCGCACCGGATGCGTGACATATTTTAGACAGACATCGCGCATCGCATAGCAACCCAAGCGCATCCTTCAGGAATTTAGCTTCGATGCCTGGATTTATATGCGAATATTTGTAACGCCGACCAGCCATTTGTGGCGCACTGGAATACACTTCTTTCAAATATTTATGTTTTGCGGTTGATGCATACTTGGCAAAATCATCTGTATAAGTACGAATAAGCCCGGATTGCAGTCTCTGTAATTCTTCCATCAAAACCTTATTTTCAAAGGCATTAACAACTCTGGGCATTCCGCCGACTAACAGGTATTGTCTTAATAGCTGTTCAAGTCTGGTTGTAAAAGCCTGCTCCACTCCAGTTTGCAGATCAACCGTATGGATATAGTTCAGTAATCTCTCTTCACCGACTGCTATCAGGAATTCTCCAAATGACATGGGATACATATATACACTTTGCACACGGCCGACAGGCATACGAAAGTCCTCAGCGCGCAACGCAAACTCAATCAACGATCCAGCGCCGATAACATGAAGTTCCGGCATTTTTTCAAGGAAATATCGCAAAGAAGTAATCGCCTTCGGGCATTCCTGGATTTCATCCAGAAACAATAAAGTGCGTCCGGGGCTGATTGTCATGCGTGTCAGAATGGATAATCGGTCAATGATTCCCTTGGGATCAAAGTCCGAAAAACAGCGGCTCAATTCCGGCTGTTCTTCAAAATTCACAGAAACAGTATTTTCAAATGCTGTCCTGCCAAATTCAGTTACCGAATAAGTCTTCCCAACTTGCCGCGCACCTCTTATTAGAAGCGGCTGCCTGACGCGACTGTCTTTCCATTGTTTTAGGATCTGGTCAATTACTCGTTTCATAACCTTGAAAATATCTCACAGGTCAGAAAAGTCAAGCATATTATGAGAATAAATATCATAAAAGACAGGGGTGTTTTACGACTAATTCACGCTCATGCGCAAGACCGGCTATCTCCCGCAGCTTTTTACGAATTGGTTTTGAACCGCAATAGCAAGCGCATTCCCCGTAGCTTGCTGCGGGGTTAGCGAGCGAATCTAAAAATAGCAAACTTCCTTACGGTCGAAGATTCCCCGTAGCTTGCTGCGGGGTTCTTCAATAATTATGTGTCATATTTTATAATATTATCAACATCCTAATCCGACAAGTGCTTTACAAATGGTCGTCCTGCAAGTCCCCCATAATAAAAGGACTTGACATATTTTAAGTGTGGTATTATGTTTACCACATGGTTAAAGAATTACCACATAAAAACAATACCAAGGATGTCCAACAAAACAATCCAAGGGAAGGAGGAACAATGTTTGGGGAATTCATTAAAACTCTTAGGCTCGACAGAGACATCGGCCTTAGGGAATTTTGCCGTCAGCTATCTATTGATGCAAGCAATTGGAGTAAAATTGAAAGAGGAATTTTGCCCCCGCCTCAAGGTGATGAAAAACTCGACCAAATCGCTGAAGTATTGGGCATTAAGAAAAGCTCGGAGCTTTACAACGAACTTAAAGATAAAGCGGCTATTGACGCAGGGATCATCCCAAAGGATCTCCTGTCTGATCAGGAAACCCTTAACGCATTACCGATGTTTTTTAGGACTGTTCGAAGCGAAAAACCTACCGCTGAGGAGATAGAAAAGCTGATCGAAAAGATCAGAGGAGAAGGTTGATGGAAGATTATTCGAAGTTCAAATGCCCTTACCTGGAAAAAAGAGAAATATGGCAAATAGCGGAAAATTTTAGAGCTAAATTCTGGCCCGAAAGCATACTGCCTGTTGATATTGAAAGCATAGTTGAAAAAAAGCTCAAATTAAACATCGAACCGAAGCTCGATTTGTTGAATGAATCAGATATAGATGCCTATCTCCGGATTGATCTTACAGGCATTGTTGTCGATTATAAATGTTTTATGGAAGAAAGGTTCATAAATCGGCTTCGGTTTTCTTATGCCCACGAAATAGGTCACCTTTTTTTACATAAAGAGATATACAAAAGCTTCGCAATTAAAGAACCCTCAGACTGGAAAGAATTTATGCTCGATATACCTGAAAGAGAGTATAAATTTTTTGAATATCAGGCTAACGAATTTGCCGGTAGAGTTTTAGTCCCTCGTAATAGATTATTATCTGAATTAGAAATTTATCTTAATAAAATACAAAAAATTGGCATGTTAGATTATCTCGCATCAGATCCAGGAATAGTTTTGTCAGGTATTAGTACGGCGCTGTGTAAACCTTTTGGAATATCAGATCAGGTTATAGAACGGCGCGTTGAAAGAGAAGAAATATGGCCCCCGAAAATCGAATACATAAACGGCGAAGGTGTGAAACTTCAAAAATTATAATACGGTTTCAAACATCTCCAAGCCACCTTATTCTCACTCAGCAATTACAACTATAAGTCTAAAGAACGTTCCTATCCTTATACAGGTTTGTCCAAAAGGATGGCCTCAGCCACTTTCTCAGGAACATCTTCTTTGGACAAAAAACCCAGCTTGACCGCTCTGCAAACGAGAAAATCGTCTTCCATGGAAGAATAGGTTTTCCATAGCTCGCTGGATGTGTTTTGATGAAAGCTGTGAATTCGATCATTCAGCTCGAAACAGTCGATTTCCTGCTGACGCCATTGAGCAAAGTGGCTGTCCAACGTTTCCAGTGCCCCGCTCAATTCGCGCTCATGCGCAAGACCAGCCAGCTCCCGCAGCTTTTTACGAATTGGTTTTGCATACAGAAGTGTCATATTTTATAATTATTTTAATATATTTTAAAAATTATATTTTTATAAACGTCCAGCTACTCCGCCTAACTCAGATTCAGCAGCCGCCAGCTTAATGCCAATAACTACCAGGGATGTATGATACTGAATGACGCTGTTTTCGAATCGGCACGGCTCTGGCAGTATGCTGTAAGTTATCCATTTTGCTCTATTTCATCGAAGCCTGGTCTCACAAAATCTCTTGCATGAGGAAACTGGGTTTCGACCCTGTTTTTAATGTTTTCTAACATTGCAATAAAATATAGAATTTGTTTTTCCTGCTCAAGGTAAGAGGTCAATAATATTTTCCATGCAGATGTTGAACGATCTATGCCGATTAAAGCAACTTTTGCGGACCCATCGGAGTCTTTTGGAAAGTCGTTGATATCTGATAGCTCTTCACTTTCACTTTCGATGGCTCTTTTTAGTTTTACGTTAATTTGGTATTGATAATATCTAATGATTTCGATTGCGTCTTTTATACTAATTGCTTCCTTGACTGGATTATTTTGGGAGGAAATAATACGGATTCGGTTTATCTCTTCTTCCTTCTTAAGGAATAAATATTCATTTAAATTGAACCATTTGCCAATCGATTTTGCATAGTTTTTTGAGGTATGAGATATAAGATGTGCTAACGAATTGTTTTTATTGGTTTCTTCATTTTTATAATTTTTCTCGATATCAATTGAATCAAGATCAATGCCTTTTTCTTTTGCCATTTCTTTAATCATGGTCAGAGTATTTTGAAGCATTTCAGAAAGTTTCTGCCAAAAAACCTCGTTGAGTTGATCATTTTCTTGAAGATTGCCAAACTGTTCTTCTACAAGGGTGCAATTCAAACATCTTGAAGTAAACTGGCAACGTTCGCACCATCGATCACAATAATTATAAATGCCCGGAATATAGCCAGGATCTTTAGCGAGTTTCTTTAAATAATCTTTTTCCATAACGTATGAGATTTTCTTATGAAATTAATTCCAATCTGAAATGTTGGATTTGTTTTTTAGTAATGTCAATATTTCACGGACATCTCCCATTTTTCCCTCAACTATAAATTTAAAGAGTGTTCCTATTCTAATACAGACCTGTCCAAAAGGATGACCTCAGCCACTTTTTCCGGAACTTCTTCCCTGGACAAAAAACCCAGCTTAACCGCTCTGCAAACGAAAAAATCGTCTTCCATGGAAGAATAGGTTTTCCATAGCTCGCTGGATGTGTTTTGATGAAAGCTGTGAATTCGATCATTCAGCTCGAAACAGTCGATTTCCTGCTGACGCCATTGAGCAAAGTGGCTGTCCAACGTTTCCAGTGCCCCGCTCAATTCGCGCTCATGCGCAAGACCGGCCAGCTCCCGCAGCTTTTTACGAATTGGTTTTGCATACTGAAGTGTCATATTTTATAATCATTTCAATATATTTTATAAATTTATAATTCACAATTGAAGCTCCCCGCCGCAAGCAGTGGGGAATGCGCTCGCTTTTGCGGTTCAAGATTTGATACGCCCGTATCCATAAACTGAGATACGTTCCCTAATCCCTGCAAAATTATCCAAACTGTCCCTTTTTTAAATCTGCAATCCAGCGCGGGAATTGATGGGGCGTCAGCAAATCAAAGGTGTAATACTCTTTCGCATCTGATTGATATTGGCTGTCAATGTCTGCTAAATTCATTCCGCTCAATTTCTTATTTACTCTCTCAAAGTGAGCCTTTGCATACTCCTCTTTTGAGGGTGTTGCTTCGTCCCGCTCTTCATCAGATTTGATCTCCACCACATTTATCAGGGTTTCTATTCCTTCATCCTGAAGCTTTTTCAGGTTTTCAAGATATTCTCGCTTTCCTTCACTCTCAAGCATTGAAATATACTCATCAAGATCAATCTTTATGAAAAAATCGGGATTAAAACTTCGCTTGACCCTGTCTTTTCCGCCTTTCCAGTATTCATAATCAATGGAGTAAAAATTCTTGTCTGGTGATTTTATCCAGGAATCAATATAATCAGAATTGTCTATCAGTTGAAAAACAAACTCCTTTTCCGGCGAATGGGAGACGAGTATGATATTTTGCGGACTTTTCAGTTTTGATGTATTTACCACATAGGGTGGTCTTGTATCTCCCTTTACAAATGTCCGGATGATTTCATCTCTTCTCTCCACAAAATCTTCAGGCTTAAAAAGGGAAAGCTGTTGCTTATCTTCCGGGCGAGCTCTTAATTCGTTAATGTATTCCAGTACAAATTTGTTTGTTTCTCCGACCTCTGTTTCATAATCCTCGCTTAAGAATGCGGTTCTGTCCCTTTCAAGCTCGCTCACCCGGATGCCGGTTCTGTCCATTTTCTCGGCTGTATCGACAGGAATCAAATCACCCTCAATATTTTCAAAAACCCGATTCTTTTTACCCCGTGGTAAAAACTGGTTAAAATAATTATCAATCTGTTTTCTGTTCTCTTCCGAGAGCTTATCTCCATTGATCCCGGCCTCTTTCATGGCGTCAAGAATAACCTGCATGATTTCATCATCTTCAGGATAATGGTCATCTACAACCACGCTGCCAAAATCAAAATGCAATGCCTCAAACGTTCTATATTTAAAACGGTTAAAAATATCGTAAACAATCTGATCGACCGTATAAAAATTTCTTGCCAGCTCATACCGCTTTTCGTCTTTAGTCCTTATGACTTTGACGCCGAGTTTTTCTTCAAATGGTGTTAATAGAAGTTTACCCGGAGGTCCCTGGTCTATGTGGTCAGCCTTTTCAAAACGTGTGTTTGAGATATAATTGAGGTTAAACAGGGTAAAATTATGCATGCCTCTTCCTTGCTCCCTGTCGGTCAAAGGCAAAGAGGTAAGATACATGTCGCTTTCGGTAACCGAGTCAACCAGCTCTCTGATGTGATCTGCAAATTTGTCGTGATTTGTAACAGTGAGAACAGGATATTTTTGCTGAATGCGCACATTGGGAACTTTTCGGGGTATGCGCATACCCCTGCCAAGCACCTGTGAAATAAGAAGTTTGGAATTAAAGACCTTCTCTTCCATTGGAACGATCTGAAAGACATTGTCCACATCCCAGCCTTCTGAAAGTTTGTTGACCGCAAAGATAAACTCAACGCTCCCGCCAGGCTTTTTAGGGTCTGTTTCTTCGATATTATCAAGCTCTTCTTTGTACTCTGATTTGGAAACCTTGCTTACAACGCAAATCACCTTTTTATGCAGCCTGTCTATGATCTCCGAATCCGTTCCCTGCGCACCATAATGCTTTTTCTCATATCCGGCCAGAAACGTGACAAACTCATTATACCGTCTTTGAGCATTTTTTATATTCGGGCAGATAAAAATTGTTATCGGTTTTACAATCCTTTTGCCGGAACGGGTTTTATACGCATACTTTTCCCTGTTTTCCAGATGATTTTTCAGCACCATCTCAAAACGCTGATCAATAGTAAGCCGGTCGTCGCCTTCATCGGTCTCGGTACGGATAATCGAATTGATCTTTTTGATATATTTCTCTTCGGTTGCATCCTTGATAGAGTAATTGAAAATGATATCGGCAAAATACTCGTCCTGGTTATAGGGTGTGCCGGTAAAGCCGATGTGCCTGGTGATTTTGGTGTTTTCACGTAAAAACTTCATCCATAGCCGTTCGTCTCTTGCTTCGCTCTTTTTTCCTTCCGCTCTTTCTTCCTTGTCAAGCACAAGACGATTGTCTGCGTATTTCAAATGCGAATAGGCATGATGGATTTCATCTCCAAGCACAAGGACTTCGTCGGTGTTTTTGAATAAGGTGTCGGTGATCCCGCCAAAGGTGTAAACTGCGTTTATATTTTCAATCACAATGGAGTCGTCTTCTATGGGGTCATTATCCGTCAGAAGATTGATTGCCTTTCCCCTGTATTTTGCCGGAAGTTTGTCACTAAACGCTTTCCTGCTCATCAAGTCCTTGAATTTTTCGCGCAGACCCTGTTCGATAATGGTTGAAGCCGGGCCCAGCACAAGCACCCGCTTTGCAAGCCCCATTACAAGGGAAAGCCAGGCAGTGGCAAAGATCACATAAGATTTTCCCGTGCCTGTAGCCATATGGACCACGCCTGAAAGCCGCTCAGGAAGGGGTAACTGGCGTAGAAAATTTTCTTCTGTTCCAAAACGCTGCTGAATCTGCAATTTTTGCTTGTAATTTTCTCTTCCAAGTTCAGAAATGCTCTTGTAACTGCCGCCCCACAGATAAATCATGATCTGTTTTATGGCATCATACTCGTAGTCGCGCGATCCAACCAGCTCTCTGACATAGTCCTCTATATCAGAAAAACTGAACTTGTTGTAATTGCACCTCCGGATATTTATATCCAGGGTGTGGTCGGACAAATTCAGTCTTTTAATCGCTTTTTGTCTTTTCGCTTTCTTTGCCATATTGATCAGCCTTTAATCACAAACGGTTTGCTCTCGTTGCCGTGTTTATCAATTGCTATAACCGCGACGCTTTTCGTCAAACCGGTCATTTTAATAACGCCGTCATCACTGATATCTTTGGCAAATACGGTTCTGTCCATATCAAAAATCTTACCATCATAACCAACATCCATAAGCAGCATCGCAAGCCCTTCAAGCCCTTTTAAACGATCCCCCTGCTTATCCAATATTTTTGTTTCAAACCTGGTAATCTTCAAGCCCTGTTTGGTTTTTTCAACCTCAATCTCAACATCATCATTAAAATAAAACCCGGTCGAATTGATAAGGTTATTTACATTTTCCTGAGAGCTTGGCTGCTGCTGTATCTGAAAATTGCGGGAAACATCTTCCAGTATTTTGTAAGGGAACTTGAGCATCTTAAAATGAACATCATTACCGGCGCTGTTTTCCATGGTCGTATCGCCGACCACGGTGCAGGTCTCAGGTGTGATAATATAATAATTGCCCTTTAGCTTGCCGCGGGACTGCAAAATAATCCCTTTGAGATACTTCTCATCAATCCTGATGTTTTTCAAATACTCATCATTCCACACAGGGTAAACCTCAACCGGATCGCCGTCCTTTTCGCCGAAGATATTGGTAAGACTGAGTTTGCCCGACAGATCCTTTACATCACGGTCGATCTGAAAAAGACCCAGGACAAAATCAACATAGGCATCCCTGTTTTCCCGGAGCTTCATGATGCGGGAAAAATCATAGGCCCCCGTGGAAACCACGCAGAACGGCTTTGGCGGCTTGCCGTATTTTTGGTTTTTCTTTATCCCGCCTTCAGCGGAACCAAGCGCTTTTGACTCGCCGATTCTTAGCATCCTCTTTTGCATGGTGTAGATAGCATGTTTGCCAAAATCGCAGACGATCCAGCGCCTGCCAAGCTTTTCCGCAACCGCCGCGGTGGTGCCGGAGCCGGCGAAGACATCCATGACAAGATCATTATCATCACACGATTGTTTGATGATATTCTCTAATAATTCTTCTTTTTTCTCTGTGGGGTATCCAGTCGTAAAGGCAGAAGCAGTTATATCATCCCAAAGAGAATCTCTCAAATCGTGTTCAGATGCTTCAATTAGATATTCTGGCTTTCCTGTATTTGGGTTGGCGCGAAGGATTTGTTTTTTTATAGCACGTTTTGCTCTATCATGCTCCCATCTCCAATGATTTCCTGGATTAGGTTTAAAGCCAAATAATTCATAATCCATTCCTTTTCGAATGCCTGCAGCTTCAAAACTATGCCAACGTTCAGGTTTAGGTGAAAACCGTAACGAAGGTACTATCAAATGTCTCTTACTTTTCGCATAAAATAATACAACATCAAGAGCTTCGTTGAGACGCGGTACGCGTTCTCTTTCTTTAACATTTTTCTTTATACGGCGAACAAATATTTCATTCCGATAATTATCTTTTCCGAATACTTCATCCAAAATCACTTTCATATAATGATGCATTTTAGAATCCAAATGTAAATAGAGTGCCCCCTCTTCCGATAGCAGATCTCTTAAAAACATTAATCTCTCCCGTAAGCATTCAATAAATTCTGCACGATCAGTTTTGTCTGCATAACTATCTTCTCCAGATTTACCTCCAAAATCACTCTTGGTCGCAAACGGCGGATCAATATAGATCAGTTTCACTTTCCCTTTGACCCTGCCCTTGATCAGCGGGTCCGCATTCCGGTAGCAGGTCTTCAGGAATTGCAGGTTATCCCCCTGTACAATCAGATTCTGCCAGTTATCATCCGTCCCGCTCTTTGCCCTTTCAAACAGATCAAGCTGGGTTTCACCCGTCAGACTGCCGCCTTTAAAACATCTTTCAACCTGTAGCGGCGATCCAGCATCAATCGGAGACGCCTGGTTCAATATAGCGGCCTCACTTCTTTTACCCGCATATTCAAGTGTAACAATTTTAGCCCTGTCCAGCTTAGCAACATCAAATTTTTCAGCCAGCCCCGGAAAAAGTTTTGTCATCAACTCCGGAGGCAGTTCAATATTGTTATTCAGCGCCTCAATTATTGTTTTCTTTTCTTCCTCTGTAAGGTCGGTCTTTACCATGAAATACTCCTGGCTTTTATATGTTCATTGGTATTTGTTTGTTGAAAATATTTTCTATAAGTTGCAGGTTGTAGCACTTTTTACCACGTCCTCGTTGGGTAGTTGCTTTTAGAAGGGGATGTCCTCATCGTCATTTATTAGTTCCTCTTTAGCACCTGATATTTGTGACTCAAAGATCTCCAATGTCCGCTGTGCTATGCGTAACAACTGATCGAAAGTTAAAATTTCTACTCGGTGCAGGTGTGAATTCATAGTTCTAAGAGCGGCTTGCTGCGCCTCATCGCCATCGGTTCCAATAATAATGCGAGCTCTTATTTTTAATGGATCAAACCTGTCTTTTGCAATTATTAAGTCTCTATTTCTTTCTACCTCTTCGATATATAGATAGACCTGTCCCATAACTTGGCTAAGCTTAGCTGAGGCATAATAACTATCATGGCTTTTATCATAGTTAAAAAGAGGCATCGTAGCTGGGGTTTTTATTTCAATGATTTCCAAGTAATTATCTACCGTCCTACGAAGCATGAAATCTAGATGATCATCTCTAGTCCAAGTTCTTCGGTCTAAAATTTCGCTATACTCGCTACCAAATATCCACGGATTTTGCTGCAAGTGGTTTTGATATTTTGATTCACTAAGATCAGAATCTCTCACTAAACGTTCCATTTCAGTGAAAGCACCTTTATATTGAACATATTTAGCTGCCACCCCAATGTTCTTTACTACTTCTGAAGTGGTGTTCTGGAAAGCATCAATGAATTCTTCTGCCTTTATGTCTGAGCTTTCCAAGGTCAGCAATAGCTGTTTAGTTAATTCGAGCTTCTGCGGACCGGGCAATTTCGGCAACAGCCCTGCTAAATTTTCGATCAATTTATACTGATCCGATGTTACCACACGGAACTCGCCAGTTGAATCAGGGTAATGCTCTGATAACGCTGCGCTTAGAAAATCAGATAGAGTTTTTATTTCATCAGGATCTTTTCCCTTGATTACAATCTTTTTATCTGGCTTTGCTCTCCATGCCGACTTTGTTTTGTCAAAGGAATCGAGCTGTAACGATAAATGATGTAACTCTTGATTTTTTGGATTGATAATTTCAAATATGGTGGCAATACGAAATGTTCGAGGCCCATTTTTGAGAGTAACTTGATGAGTCTTCCCAATATTAGGGTTCTTTGATGTTTGCTGGATCTTTATCTTTATTTCTTCTAGTGAAAAATCCGGCGGATAATTATCTTCCATGAATTTTCTCGATTCCTTACCAGTTTCTGTTATTGGTTTATCTTGAAAGCCAAAGCCGAAATAGATTTCCTTAAATAGCTCAGCAATTGGTCATCATTTTTATAAGGTTCTGCACTAATCCGGTTAATATCAAATGGCATTTATCGTTTGCGTGTCGATGGCTTTACGATGTTTCCTTGGCTATCCATAACTCCAATTGTAGTGCCTTTCGCTGTCTCCATAGCTATATTGACGGCTTCTTTGTTTGTGCCGGCAATATAAACCGGGCCACGGTGACCTCGTAACTGTCCAAGGGCATCGGCCACGGTTTCTGGAGTTTCTACCTCGATGGTTGCATTTTTGGACTTGATATCGACGCCCTTTCCGTCGTTATATCCAGTATTCATCTTTTTAGCGATACGGTTTGCTGTGGTTTTGTGAGATCGACTTTCAGCCATTTTTGCTTCCCCCCCTTTTTTTATTATCTCCACCTATCAGGACGTTTAAGGACGAATCCATCTGATTTGGCGACATGATCCGGTAAAACGCAGTCAGCTATTTTTTTCCTGCCTATGGTAAATGATGTATGAGCGATTTTAGCCAGCATAAATGAATATCTTGCCGGAGGAAATGCAACCACCACTTTCTTGTCGGGAAACAATTTTTGCACTTTCTGAATGGGAGCAGAAAGGTCGCTGTCCGCTGATATCAATATCGCTTTATCAAACTTATCAAGAAACGCGTCGGTCAACATCTCGACGGCAATATTAACATCGGTCATCTTTTCGTTGGGTTTTGGAAAAATATTGCCGCATTTATGGCATTCAACAGTATTGATGAGATAATGTCCGTAATAGATTTGGAAATCATCCAGTGTCTCTAATGCTTCAATAAAAGTCGCTTGTCTTTTGACTTTTTCGGGTGGACCTGAAATACGGGATGTAAAATATTTGGTAGCAACCAACTCCTGGTTTTCTCTAAGTAAATCTTCTGCTAATTTTTGCATATTTAACCAGTAATATCTTTTCCATCCCTTCGTTTTTAAGCCAAAGTAAAAATTGAAACCGTCGATGTAAACTATTATTCTTTCCATTATTATTTTCCCTTGACTTTGGTTTTTTAATTCACTAAACTCTAATTTACAAAATAACAGCACTAACGATAGTATCGTTAGTTTAACGCTCTTGCTCTTTGCAAGGGCGTTTCTTTTTTAGTGTCGATATTTACACCGTTTCGAATTTTTTTCTTCCTTACTCGCTGGAAATTCCAATGACACCATGTCCATTCACCGAAGAAAAAAGCAGTAATATATATACTTACCCTCCGATTCACTTTATCCCGCTGCCATCATTTGTATTCTGTATTGCACTAAGCAGGTTTTGCCTCCAGCCGTTTCCGCGCCAATTGAAGCTCCCCGCCGCAAGCAGCGGGGAATCTTCGACCGTAAGGAAGTTTGCTATTTTTGGATTCGCTCGCTAACCCTGCTGCAAGCAGCGGGGAATGCGCTCGCTTTTGCGGTTCAACTGCTTTGTGAAGCTTCTGCTCCAGCAGTTCGCGTTTCGGTAGTTCGGTCATTTAACAAATTCATAATCAATCATGATCATTTTTCCGCCTGGTTCTGTTCAACCCATTCTTTGCCCTTATCTGTAAGACGATATTTTTGTTTGCTGCTTCTCGGCTTATCAGGGCTTGTCATTTCCACAAGCCCGGCGTTCAATGCTGGTTTCAAGTAGCTGTAAAGAAATGTAGGACGATGTGATATCTCCACAGCACCCATTAAGGATTTTCCATCCACAGGTTTATCCCCAAACTGCCGAAGCATCTTCCCAACTTGTTCGGTAACTTGTTCGGTAACTTGTTCGGTAACTTGTTCGGTAACTTGTTCGGTAACTTGTTCGGTAACTTGTTCGGTAACTTGTTCGGTGACTTGTTCGGTAACTTGTTCGGTGACTTGTTCGGTGACTGGTGGGGTAACCTGGTCTTTTCCCAAGGGCAGGCGTATTTCAAAGGACTTGCGCGAGCGGTCATTATCGTACTCCGGCTCAGGATGTCCCAATGCCTGCCATTGATTTAAGACCATTCGCATCCCGGTGCCTGCCTGCTCACAGAGCCCCAGTCGCCGAAATGCCGCCACAATCTGGGGATTGCGCACTTCTTTTTCACCAGGCTCCAGCAAATGATCGGCATTTCCAAAAACATCTCCTGGATTCCAGAACTGAATCAGATTCCGGTAAAACTTAATTACAGCCTTGAAACCGTGACTGGCATAATCCTGGTGAATCAACAGGTTAATAGCGGCTTCACGGAATACTCTGTACTCTGGTGGCGCGTCATTTCTCAGCAAGGTGTGAGGATCGATACGGAAAGGTTTTTCTGCCTTCTGCATGTAGCTGGTAATCAGTC
>Ga0307379_10007238_pt1 | contig 15116 bp, 8 predicted proteins | sample UN2MG_FD_202237 | JGI IMG/M metagenome (GOLD analysis project Ga0307379, IMG submission 202237) | Soil microbial communities from Risofladan, Vaasa, Finland - UN-2 | ecosystem: Environmental > Terrestrial > Soil > Coastal area > Acid sulfate soil | place: Finland: Risofladan, Vaasa | collected... | reverse complement strand
GGCGATGTCATGGTCGTTTCCTCGTGCCTTCCTTCCCGACGGCGCCGATAATGCCGCCGCCCTTGGCGATGGCCTCCAGCACCGGCTCGAAGACTTCCTTCCTCACGCCCCGGTCGCACTCGAAGATCACCGTCCGGGCGTCCAGCGAGTCGTTGGGGTCGATCTTCTGCGACAGCTCGGACTCGATCTCGGCGGCCGAGCCGATGGGCCGGCCCTGGAAGTACAGCTTCTCCTCGGCGTCCACGGCCACGTACAGCCGAGGCTTGGGCAGGCTGTCCAGCTCGGGCGAGACGGGCGGCTCGACGGTCTTGCCGGCCTTCTTGGCGAAGTTGCTGCACAGGATGAAGAAGATGATCAGCAGGAAGGCGATGTCGCCCATGCTGACCACGGGGATGAGGATGCCCGCCTTCCGCACGCGGCTGCGATGGGCCCTGCGGGTCACTTCTGGCCCCCTTCCATGACGATGCCGGGCTGCCCGCCGGCCTTGCCGATGGCGTCCAGGACCTCGAAGTAGCTCTGCCAGAGCACGTCGCCCTTGGCCTCGAACTGGACGACGCGATGGTTCGGGTCGCGGTCGGCGAGCTTCATGCCGGCCAGCTCGCCGCGAAGCTCTCCGATCGACACGGGCCTCTCTCCCCAGAACAGCCCGTCCTGGCGGAGCAGGACGGTCCTGTCCTCGGTGGCCTCGGTGGCCTTCTGGCCGGCGGGGATGTCCGTGCGGAAGCCGAGGTCCTGGCTGAGGCTCGCGGCCAGGATGAAGTAGATGATCAGCAGGAACGCGATGTCGGCGAACGACTGCGTGGGGATCTCGGGCTCACCCCTTGGCCGCCTGCGGTCTCGTCGGCTCCTGCGGGTCATGGGGCGATTCCTACCGTCCGACCTCCACGCGCGTCGCGACGAAGTCCAGCAGCTCGCTGGTGGCCTCCTCGATCTCCAGGTCGATCGTGCCGGCCGAGGAGGTGAACACGTGGTAGGGGATCACCGCGTAGAGGGCGATGATCAGCCCGGCGGCCGTGGTGATCAGGGCCTCGGAGATGCCCAGCGCCACTCCGGCGGAGTCCGTCCCGTGCTGGAGCTCGGCGAACGAGGAGATCATGCCGGTGACGGTCCCGCTCATGCCCAGCAGCGGCGCGGCGTTGCCGATCGTCGAGAGGATGCTCAAGCGCTTCTCCACCGCGCTCATGGCGTGCAGGGCGAAGTCGTCCATCGCCTTCTCCATGATGTTCGTGATCGCCTCGGAGGTCGCGCCCAACGGCTTGTGCTTCGCGTACGACTGGAGCCCCTTCAGCAGCACCGCCGAGACGGGCCCGGGCGTGTTGGCGCACAGCACGGCCGCGTCGGCGAGCCGGTCCTCCTCCAGCAGCTTCAGGACGTTGGCCCGCAGCGAGCGGGTGTCGATCTTCCGGTTGGCCCAGAAGGCGAGGGTCCGGTCGATCAGCACGGCCGTGGCCAGGACGCTGCACACCAGCAGCGGGATCATGAACCATCTGCCTTGGACGAGCAGCTCAAGCATGGTTTTCAGTCCTCACGATAGATCTGTGCCAGGAGCTGGTAGGCGTCGAGCGGGTCGAGCGCCAGTCCGCGCAGGGGCAGGCCCTTGGCGGGGGCGAGGGCCAGCTCGCCGGTCACGTGGTTGTACTGGCTTTCGCGAAGCGACTCGTAGGGCACGCGCTCGGCCCGGACCTTCAGGCCGCAGGGGCCGCACGCGACGACGGCCAGGCTGTCGCGCAAGGCGAAGACCCACACCCGCCCGCGGAGCAGCCAGGTGCCGACGTCGATCCGGGTGCCCGTGCGAACGGCGGCGAAGACGTCGTCGGTCCCGATGAGCTGCTGCGCGAGGAACCGCCCGCGGTAGCCCATGACGGGCCAGACCTGCCGGGCCAGGTCCAGCGGCTCCCTGCGAGCCGGGGGCAACTCGAGGCGTATCGAGCTGCCCCCGTGTGGCATCTCAAATGCGGTCATCTGCTTGCGGGCCTTCCGGGCCGATCATTCCTCGATGTTCTGGAGGGCCTCGTCGGCGAGGCGGCCTCGGGCGAACTTCGCCCACTTCGTCGCGGGGTAGTCCCAGGTGAGCTTCTTGAACACCTGGTAGGCCTTCATGAGATCCTTCGTCTCCATGTGGGAGTGCCCGCACCAGTACATCCCCTCGGCGACGAGGTCCTTGTCCATGTCCTGGGCGTTGACGACGCGCAGAAAGCCCTTGACGGCGGCGGGGTAGTCCTCGGCCTGCATGAAGCACTGGGCGCTGAGCAGCATGGTCTTCCCGGACAGGCGGTGGGTGGGGAAGCGTACGCTCAGCCGCGCGAAGACCTCGCCGGCGGTCTTGAACATCTCGACCGCCTTGAGGCGCTGCTTCTCCCGCTCGACGGCGTCGGTGAGCTTCTCGCCCTCGGCGCGGAGGGTTGTGCCCTTGTTGAGGAAGTACTGGCCGAGGCGGGCGATCGTCTCGGCGACCAGCGGGTTGTCCGGGTAGCGGTAGGAGAGCTTGACGTACTCCTCGCAGGCCTCGTCGAGCATCTCCATCTTCTCGAACGCCAGGGCCTTCCGGTACTGGGCCTTGGGGGCGTACTCGCTGTCGGAATACGACGCGACGATGTCGCTGTACCGCACGATGGCGTCCATGTAGTGCTTCTTCTTGTCGTCGGGGTCCTTCGCGTCGTTGCCGAACTCCAGCGACAGGTCCGCCAGCAGGTATTCCGCCTGGGCGCGGGCCGTGGTGTTCGGGTAGTCGCGAATGGCCTCCTCCAGGAGCTTGCGGCCCAGGCCGATCTCCTCCCGGGCGCGGTCCTCGCTGCCGAGCTGGCGGTGGCGCTTGGCCAGCTCGAAGTACGCCTCGGCGATCATGAACTGCGTCTCGATGGCGATGGTGGGGTCCTTGAAGCGCTTGGTGAACGGCACGACCGTGCCGTCGGCGCCCTTGAAGACCGCCACCTGCCGCTCGGCCGACTGCCCGGCCTTGGGCTGGGTGTACTTCGCCGCCAGCGTGTCGCCGTAGACGGCCGGGACCGTGCCGGCCTCGGCGCCGGCGGACTTGTCGTCGGCGTGGACGACCCTCACAAGCCCCTTGAAGACGCCGGAGTGCGAGAAGGTCTCGATCAGCTCGAGCTTCCTCTGCTGGTTGTCCTTGCGGGCGATCTCCAGCTGGACGATGTCCTTCTCGTCGGAGCGGTCGCGGGTCGGGTCGATGACGCGGAAGTAGAGGTTCTCCCCGACGTACAGACCGGCCAATTCCTCCTGGTAGCGGCGGTCCATCACGTCGAAGAAGAAGTCGCCGCTCAGGGCCGCCTCGCGGACGACCCACTGGTCGGTGCCCTGGTCGTCCTTGAACCGCAGGCCCACGTAGACCGTGTCCTCGCCTCGAATGGCCAGGGCGATCTCCTCAGCGCCCGCCGGGCTCGCCTTGGCGGCCGGGTCGACGTGAATGAGCGTCTTGTCCGGCACGGCGCCGAGCTTCAGGGGCACCGAGAACGTGAACCGCCCGTCATCGAGGGGCGTCAGGGCGTAGGGGTTGCCGCGGACGATCACCTCGCGGTAGCCCGGCGGGACCTCCGGCGCGGGCGGGTCGCCCGGGCGGCGGCTCAGCCGGATCGTGCCCGGCACGTTGGGGTCGAAGGAGCCGGCGGGGGCGGGCTTGCCGGCCTTCTTCCGCCCCGAGGAGGTCTGCGCGTACAAGGCGCATTCGCTCTCGGCCGACTTGGTGACGTAGGGGAAGAGCACCTCCACCAGCAACGGCCCGCCGATCACGGCGTTGGCGGGGGACTTCTGGGTCGCCAGCTCGGGCCGGACCGCCAGCAGCGTCCGGCGCACGGGGACGTCCTCCGTGCCGGTGGCGGCCTCGACGTCGCCGGCGGGCCGGCCTCGGGGCTTGGCCTTGCGGGGCGGGGCGGCCTTTCGCCCGGCGAGCTTGTCGGCCTCTTCCAGAGTAAGGGAGCTGACCTCGTAGAGCCGGACCTGCGGCGGCTCGAACCAGACCTGCTCGACGGCGAAGGTGCGGTTCCACGGGATGCCGGGGTCGGTGTTCTCCTTGTCGAGGTAGGTCAGGATGACGTCGTCGCCTTCCTTGACGGTCATCTCGCTGTTTCGCTTCGGCTCGCCGCGGAGGGGGAACAGCACGCCGAGGAACACCCCGGAGTGCTCCTCGGTCTCCAGGGCGGTCAGCTCGACGGGTTTGCCGCCCGGCGTGTGCGCGGTGAACTTGACGGTGTCGAGCTTCTCGGAGACGTCGCCGTCGGGGTCCTGGAGGAAGACGTTGATCTTGTCGCCGGGGCTGAAGCGCCGCATCGGCACGTAGCGGGCCTCGCGGTCGCCTTCGCCGCCGACGGTGTACTCGACGAAGCACGCGCTGACCGTCGCGTTCGTGTACGTCGCCGTCAGGAACGCCTCGTGCAGCTCCTTGCCCTCCGTCAGGACCTTCGGGTCCCGGTAGGTGATCGTGATCCGGTCGCCCGGCACGATCTCCAGGACCTGGTTCTTCCGCAGCATCATGAAGTCGTGCTTCGTCGGCAGCACCTGTCTGCCGTCCGCGTCGGTCAGGTGCACCTTGTTGATCGCCGGCGCGTCGGACTCGAAGTCCGTCAGCAGCAGCCGCACCACCCGCGCCCGCGAGCCGGCGGGGAAGGCGATCTCGAAGTTCGCGCTGTCCGCGTCGGCCTGGACCTCCGCCACCGGCCGGGCCAGGCCCTTGGCGATCTCCGGGTCCTTGGCGGCGTCGAACATCTCCGCCGGGCAGGGCACGAGGTAGGGGGGCTTGTCCGTGTCGCAGAGCACCTCGAACGCCGCGGGGTCGTTCTGGTGGGCGAAGACGTACACGTCCACGCGGTGGACGCCCTTGCCCAGCGCCCGCTTGATGCCGACGCTGCCGACGTCCTCCTTCGTGACCGCCTGGTACTCCGACGACGCGTCGCCGTCGATCGCCAGCAGGTACGTCACCGTGGACGCCTTGGCGCCTTCGGGCAGCTTCGGGCGGAGGATCAGCGTGCGGATCTGCCGCCGCGGCTGGTGGAACGCCGCCTGCACGTGGGCGACGTAGTACTTGCTGGAGTTGCGGTTGCCGTCCAGGCCGATGCCTTTGCCCAGGCCGTCCAGCTTCCAGTCCCAGCTCGCCGACAGCGACTGGACGGGTCGTCCGGCCTTCCTGTGGCCCTCGCGGATGTGGCCCTCATCGAGGTAGTCCAGGAAGTCCTGGAGCGTCCTGGGCCCGGCGAGCTTGCCGCCTCGGGCGGGCTCGTCGCTGGTGTAGCGGACGGCCTCGAGCTGCGCCCGGCCGTCCCAGGGAACGTAGGGCTTCGGCCAGGTGCCGACCGTCGTGAACGTCCGCGCGTTGAAGGACGTCTGCACGAGGAAGCTCTTGAGCTTTCGCCCCTGCTCCTGGGCGACGACCTTCATCTTCCCGAGGGAGACGTTGTCGTTGAGGTCCATGCTGAAGGTCTTCGGGCGGCTCTTGCTCGGGCGGGGCAGGCCGACCCAGGCGGGGTAGTCCTTCGACGAGATCGCGAAGTTCGCCTCGGCGCCTTCCTGGCTGTCGGAGGCGTAGGCGGTGGCCTGGGCGGGCTCGGTGGGCACGGCGGCCTCGAACACGCCGCTGTAGGGCCCCGTCTCGGTCAGCGTGAAGGCCTCGATGCCGTCGCCGCTGGTCGTGGAAAGCTTGACGATGAGCTGATCGGGCTGGCGGGTCTCGCCGCGGTCGGGGTCCACCACCCGCACGTTGATGCGATTGCCGGGCCGGATCTGGCCCTCGCCGCGGACGGTGCTGAGGGGGACGGCCTTCTCGGGCCCCTCGGTGCCCATCTTCCTGCGGATCATCTCCTCCAGGGCGCGGGTCTCGCGCTGCTCGCGGGTGAGGACCTTGCCGCTGGAGGCGTGCAGCTCGGCGTCGGTGGCCACCTGGAGCGTGAAGGGCTCGTTGTTGTCGATCTTCTGCGCCTTGGCGAACCGGTCGCTGAAGGCGTAGTGAACCTGGTCCTTGCCGATCACCTGGATCACGTGGTCGTGCTGCTTGACGGCCCCGAGCTCCGTGGCGATCAGCCCCTTGAACTTCGTCTTCGAGTCGCCGAACGGCGTCAGGGCGAAGAACTCCTCGTCGCCGCTGTCCGTCCAGGCGCGGATCTCGATCTCCGCGGCCTTGCGCACGATCGAGAGGTTCTGGTCCACCAGGCTCACGCGGACGGGCCGGCCCGGCACGATGTACTTCCGGCCGATCTTCTCGCCCAGGTCGATGTCCGTGGGCTGCTCGAGCTTCTTGAGCTTGAGGTTGGCCCTGCCTTCGAGGATGCGCCCCTCGGCGTGCTCGGGGCTGAGGGCGAACAGGTCGTCGAGGTGGTCCTTGGCCTCGGCGTATTCCTCCTGGGCGAACTTGACCTGGGCCATGCCGTAGGCCGCCTCGGTCTGGAGGTAGCTGTTCTTCCTGCGCGCCAGGTCCTCCAGGCGTTCGGTCGCACGGTCGAAGTTCCCGTCCCGGGCGTCGACGTCGGCGATCCGCAGCTCGGCGTCGAGCTGCGACCGGGTGCCGGCGAAGTCCTTGTTGGCGACGATCCGCTCGTAGAGCGCCCGTGCCCGCGGGCGGTCGTCTCGCGCCAGAGCGATGTCGGCGTAGGCCAACTGGAGCCGGGATCGCACCTCGGCCTCGAAGCGGTCGGTGACCTCGTCGAACCAGGTGATCATCTCGCGGGCGAGGGCCTCGGCCCGGTCGAAGTTGCGGAACTCCGTCTCCTTCTGGATGATCCAGATGCAGAACTGCGGGTCGAACTCCCGGTAGCTCCTGGCGAGCTGCGTGCGGCGGGCCAGGTAGGTCTCCCACGCGGTCTGCTGCTTGCCCGTCAGGTAGGCGAGCTGCGCCTCGTAGAGCGTCCGCAGGGGATGGCCCTTCGCCACGGGGATGATCCCGCCCATCTCCGCCAGGGCCCACGTCCGCGTGTTGCCGAGGGCGTTGCGGAAGTCGGTGGGGAGCTGGTCGGTCAGCAGCGTCAGGCCGACGCTGCCGTAGGCCAGCGCCAGGTCGCGCCGGTCGAGCTTCCGCAGGGCGTCGGTGAGCTGGACCATCCGCTTCCAGACGTTGTAGTCGCGGATGTCCCGGGCGGCCTTCCAGAAGTGGCCGACCAGCGGGAACAGCTCCGCCTGGCGTTGGCGATCGGTGAGGCCCTCGTGGATCAGCACGATCGCCTTGTCGAAACGCAGGTCCTTCGACCAGTAGGGCGAGGGGGCGTCCGTGAACACCCGGATCAGCGTCGCCAGCTCCGCGTCGGAGAGGTCCTTGGCGGCCAGGCCCTCCGGCAGGGGCAGGGCGGGCAGGCTCAGCCGCGCCGGGGCGACGGCCGACCGGTCGATGTACCTCGCCAGACGCGCGAAGGCCTCCTTCCGCTCGGCGGCGTCCTTGGGCGTGGGGCCGAAGTGGCCGTAGCCCATCGCGTAGGCGTCGAAGCGGGTCTTGCCATAGTCGGCCTCGCCCTTGGCCAGGAGGGCCTTCCGGGTGGCCTCGTCGGCTTTCAGGGCGACGTTCATCCAGCGATTCAGCGTGCGGAGGGAGTAGACGCCCTCGGCGTCGTCCGGGCCGACCGGCAGCAGGTCGCGGGCCAGCAGCCTGGCCGCGGCGCTGACGACCTTGCCTTTCTCGTCCCGCCCGAACTCCCAGTACGTCCAGTCCAGGAAGCCCGCCTTCTCGGCCTCCTCGAGGAACAGGTCGTCAAACCCCGACTCGACGGGGTGCTTCTCGGCGAGAAGCGGGAACTCGTGGCGGATCAGCCGCATGTAGCTCGTCGTCGCGCTGCGGTTGGACGGGTCCGCCCGGTAGCCGGACTTCTGGAACAGGCGCTTCTCGATGACCTTTGCCATCGTGTCCTGCCCGTTCTTGCCCCCGTTCCAGCCCCGGCCGAGGCGGGAGCCCCGGAACCAGTCAAACAGCTTCGCGCTGAACTGCCCCTTGTCCGCCAGGCGCGAGACGGCCTTGCCGAACAGCTCGCTGACCTTCAGGCTGTCGTCCTTGTACTTGCTGGACGTGTCCCGCAGGCTCCATTCGTTCCGCTCGGAGTAGATGGCTTTCACCAGGCGGTCCAGGGGCTCGCTCGGCGCATCCGGCCGGTACCGCGAAAGCTGGTCGGCCAGCATCTCGAGCTGGAGGTCCAGATTGGCGAACTGGCGCTGGCGGCTGGTGACGATCCTGGCGAGGACATCGCGCCCGTAGGGGGTCTTGCCCGAATCGTAGCTCTTGACCAGCGCGTAGGCGCGGCGTTCGGCGGCGAGACGGGCGCTCTCGCCGCGGACGCGGGCGGCGAGGACGGCCTCGGCCATCGCCTTGCAGAGCTCGTTGGGCGCCTTGGCCGGGTCGGGGGCGTTCTTCGCGTCGCGGATGGCGTCCTGGACCGGGGCGATCTGCTCGAGCAGCTTGGGGTCGAACTTGGCGTCCTGCGGCTTCTTGCGGGCCTCCTTGCGGAGGTCCTCCGCCCACCGCCGGGCCTCGTCGGTGATCTGGTTGAACACGTCGGACCGCTTGTTGCCGCGAATGCCCTCGAACGGCGCCCAGGCCAGCGCGGCGAGGTGCTGGGCGACCTGGCTCTTGTCATAGCGGTCCTGGCTCGCCGACCGCCACGCGGCCGACAGGTAGTCGCGCACGATCTCCTGGGAGTAGATGGCGATGGGGCTCTTCGTCAGGTACCTCGTGCCGAAGTGCAGCAGCGCCTCGTCGAAGGTGCTCTGGGGCAGCTTGTCCTTCTCCGTCTCGTGCATCCGCCGCCAGGCCGGGAAGAGCTTCTGATGGATGATCTCGTCGTACCGGTCCAGCGACAGGTGCCAGGCGTCGTTCTGGAGCAGGTGGTCGATGACCTTCGGCAGGTCGTCCCCGGCGGCCAGGGCGCAGAGAACGGCTGCGTCTTCCGACGGAATGCCCTTGCACGCCCCCGCGAGCCTGGCGTAGTCGCCCCGCGCCTTGCCGTCCAGCGGCAGGGGGACGTTCTCTGCGGCGGGATTGTCGGCGAACACCTTCGGCGATTTCGCCACGAGCTGGGCCCACTGCTCGGGCGTGGCCAGCACGGCCGGAGTGTGCCGGTCGGCCCAGGCGAGCATGGCCCGCTTCTCCTCGTCGCCCAGGCGGGCGAACGTCGCGGCGAAGAACTGCCGCTTCGAGTCGATCTGCCGGTCCCACGTGGTGCGGTCGAAGCGGTCGAGGCCGCCGGCCATCACTCGCAGGGCCTCCTCCATGGCCCCGGCCGTGGGGAATGCGTTGACGTAGTCCCTCGCCGCGGCGGCCACCAGCTCGAAGTCCCGCGCCAGGGCCTCGTCGTCCTTCCCGGCCGAGCCGGCGTGGAACGCCATGTTCGCCGTGAACAGCGCGTACCGAAGGGACCTTCGCTTGTCGTCTCGGATCAGCGCGACGATCTTCTTGCAGTGGGGCAGGGCGGCGAAATGGGCCTGCGGGCTCCGGGCGATCCCTTCCATCAGCCAGTCCAGGTGCTCCCAGTAGTAGGCCCGTTCCTGCGGCAGGGGCATCTTGTCGGCCAGGGCCAGCGAGAGCATTCGGGCCGCCGCCTCGTAATCTCCGACGTCGCGGGCGTGGGCGAGGAACCACGAGTCGAACCGGCGGGCGGGGGGCTCGGCGCGGAACTTGTGCCCGTGCGTTCGCATGAACTGGTAGGCGTCCTCGTCGGCGGCCAGGAAGTCCACCAGCAGCGTGTACAGCGTGGCGGCGGCCTGCCCGGCCTGCTTCGAGGGCCCGGCGGCGGCCAGGTACGCCTTGTACCGCGCGACGGCGAAGGTGTAATCGCCGGCGTCGAACGCGGCGTCCGCGGTGGTCAGCAGCAGCTCCGGCGACGGCTTGTAGTGATGCGACAGGTACCCGCGGATGCTCAGCGAGGCCGAGTAGGGCCGGCCCAGCTCCTTGGCCAGGCGCAGCAGCTCGCGGACCTCGGCCTCCGTGGTCCCGGCGGGGTCGGACTGGACCTTTTGCAGCAGGCCGTCCAGCCGGGCGAGCTTCGGGTCGGCGGGCTTCTCCGCCGCGGCCAGGGCCCCGCAGAACACCAGGATCGTGCAGATCGTCGGCAGCGTCCTCTTCATCATGCGTCCCTTTGTCATGGATGCTCTCGTCGTGCGGCTTCCGGTTGGCTTCCAGGCCCGGGTCCTCACTCCTTGGCACTCCCGCCCGGCTGGGGCGCCGCGGGCTTGGCGCCCTTGTCCATCTCGGCCTTGATCGTCGGCAGGAGTTGCTTGGCCTTGCCGGCGTGGGGGCTGGCGGGGTACTCGAAGATCAACTGCGAACACTTGTCGTTGGCCTTCTGGAAGTTGCCCATGCGATAGGCGACGTAGACCCACTTCAGCAGCATCTCGTCGAGGAAGTTGGCGTCGGGGTAATCCTGGAAGATCTGCTCCAGCAGGTCGTCGGCCCGGGGGTAGTCGCGCGTCTCCAGGTAGTACTCCACCAGCTTGCCCAGCGATTCCCCGGCGTACTGGCTCTGCGGGTGCTTCTCGGCGCAGGTCTTGTATGCCTGGATCGCCTGCTCGTTCAGCCCGGCGTTCGCCTTGACGGCCTCGCCGCTCTTGGCGGCCGCGGTGGCGGCACGCTCCTCGGCCTCCAGCTCGATGGTCTGGGCGATGCGGTACCGGGCCTCGTCCTTGACCATCGAGTTCGGCAGGCGGAGGACCTGGCTGAACACGGCCCGGGCCTCGCGGTACTCCTTGTTCTTCATGCGGATGCTGGCGATGCCCATCATCGCCTGGTCCACGAACGGGCTGTCGGGGTAGAGGCGGTTGAAGAGCTGGCAGGTGGCCATGGCGTTCTTGAAGTCCTCCATGGTCAGATAGAGGTCCCACCGCAGCCGGAACGCCTGCTCCTTGAACTCCGAGGGGATGGGGCTTTGGGTCTTGATGACCGCGTCGACGCGCTCCAGGCCCTCGACGGCCTTGCCGGCGGCGCCTTTCTTCAGCCCCATCGACGCGAAGATCCGCGCCAGCTCCAGGAAGGCCGTTGCCTCCACGAGGTTCTTCTTGGCCCGGAGGATCGCGTCGGGCACGAAGTTCACGCTCGTGCCCAGCCGGCTGGTGATCTCGCCGGAAACCTTGATCGCCGCCTTCGCCACCCGGGGCGACCGCCCGCCGATGTGCAGGTCGTCGACATAGCTGGCCACCACCTCGTCGCCCACCGCGCAGGAGAGGACGGCGTCGTTCTTCGCGACCGGCTGGTCCTCGCGGAATCCCTGGATGACGATCGAGTTGGCGAACCGCCCGCTGTGCACCGGCGCCTCGCCCAGCTCCGTCAGCTCCACGACCACCTCGTCGCGGACCTTGTATCGCTCCGCCTCCTGGAACGTCAGGTCGGCCGAGAGGCCCTCGCCTTCGGCGGCGGCGTCCTCCTCGGCGGGCTTGTGCCGCGAGACGACCTTCACCAGCACCTTCTCGGCGGCGTCGGAGGTGTCCTGGTCGACGTCCTGGAGCACCAGGTGCAGCGGCTGGCCGACGAACGCCGCGGGCGCCTGCGACTCGTACGTGCCCATCGTGAACGTCAGCGCCGCCGTCGAGACGACCTCCACCTTCTGCGAGCGGGCCACGTCCTTCTCGCCCGTCTTCGTGTTGTTGTCCACGTACTTCGTCGTGATCGAGTCCCCGCCGACGACCTGGAGCGTGCCGTCGCCCGGGGTGGCCTTGCCGATGGCCGTCGGGATCGACGAGAGGAACGCCCCCGTCCGCAGGCTCAGCGGGACGCACGGCACGGCCTCGACGTCGCCGCTGGCGGCGCGGACCTCCACCTTCGCCTCGCGCCCGAGGCGGTGGAGGATCGGCAGGTCGCCGTCCTCGATCTTGACGTAGAACCGCCGGCCCGCCTCGACGTACTGGACCGTCGGGCTGTTGGGGTCCACGAACGTGCCCACCAGGCTCAGGGCCTCGACCGCCTTGTTCCAGTTGCCCTGGGCGAAGTGGCACATCCCGACGTAGTAGAAGGCCTGGTTGGCCCAGACCGTGTTCGGGAAGTCCGTCGTGATCCGCCGGAGCACCGGGAAGGCCGAGCCGTACTGCTTCATCTGGAAGTACGCCGTGCCCGTGAGGTAGAGGCCCTCGAGGTACATGTCCAGGGCGCTGCCGGTGGGCTCCTCGTTGGGCTTCTTCAGCTCCTGGAGGTGCCGCAGCACCGCGATGGCCTTCGGCTGGTTGCGCTGCTCCAGGTAGTGCCTGCCCAGCTCCAGATACGCCTCGTACCGCACCGGCGTGTCGGCGTACTGCTCGATGACCGTCTCGAGCATCTTCACGCCGCGGTCCTTCTCGCCGAGCGTCAGCAGGTCCTTGGCCTTCTTCAGCAGCCCCTTGGCGGCGTAGACGTCCACGGCCGCCTCACGCGACCGCGCCGCCTTCCTCCGTTCCTGGGCCGGTGCCGCGCTCCAGGCGGCGACCGCCAGCACGAGCCCTCCGGCCAGCAGCTTCACACCGATCTTCGGTCCGCTCATGGCTCTTCCTTCTCTCTTCGCAGGGCCTCTCGCCGTGATGATCTGTGACAAGCCTCTATCCCCGAGGCGTCCGGCATTCCTCGTGGGGCCATGGCCCTCAGTCCTCTTTGCCGTCCTTCACCCCGCCGCGAATGCGGGTCACGCCCATCCGCTCGAGCTGATCGTGGGCGTCGGAGGATTCCTTCGTGTCGGGGTACTTCGTCAACACCCTTCGGAACGCCGCGATGCAGTGCTCCTCCATCTTCGCACGCTTGTAGACGTAGGCGATCCGGATCGCCGCCTGGGCGCGGTACGCCTCGAAGAAGCCTTCCACCTCCGCCAACTGCCCCACGGCCTTGTCCACCTTGCCCATCTTCTCGTAGCAACCCGCGATCCGCCACAGGTTCGCCGGGGCGTCGGTGATCCGCTGGTAGACGAGGATCGCCTCGGCGTGCTTCCTCTCGTGCTCCAGCAGCTCGGCCTTCTTCCACAGGGCGTCGGAGGCGTACTCCGGCACGCCGATCAGGTGGTCCGCCAGCGGGAGGCCGTTCTTGGCGTCCCTCTGGCCGTGGTAGTACAGCAGCAGCTCGTGCCGGCCTCGGTCCTTGCTCTGCATGCTCATGCACAGGTCCCGGCCCAGCTCGAAGTCCTTCTCCCAGAGGTACCGGGCCAGGGCGGCCTTCTCGCTGTCGGGCATCTTGGCGAGGTTGAGCTTGCCGAAGGCGTTCCGGGCCATCTTCGCGTCGCCGACGCGGTCGAACAGTGCCCGGATCAGCGCGGCGATCTCGGCGTGGGTCATCTTCTCGAAGACGAGCTTGCCGTAGTACTCGGCGACCTTGGGCTTCTGCCCGCCGAACAGGCCGATCCACTTGACGATCCGCCCGAAGTCGTCCTGCTTGCCGCGGGCGAACTGGCGGTCCAGGCGCCCGGTCCAGGCGGACACGTCGCCGTCGGCCAGCCGCCGGAAGCCCGCCACGGCGACCTGGTAGTCGTCCCGGTCGGGGCTCTTGCCCTCGAGCTGGCCCGCCCAGTAGGTGTAGAAGTTCCGCCTCAGCTCGGCCTGGTCCTCGCCGAAATGCCCGTACTGCTCGACCTTGCCGCGGAGCTTGTCCCAGTAGTCGAAGCTCGCGGCGAGCTGCTCCTCGGTGACCTTCGCCCCGTTCCGCAGGACGCGGGCCTCGGCGTAGAGCTTCCGCAGCTTCGGCTCGTTGGGGCTCGTGCGGACGTAGTGCTCCTCGGCCTGGTGGCGGGCGTACTGGGCGGCCTTGTCGTTCGTCGTGCGGAAGTCCACCGCCACCTGCCAGAAGTAGCCCATCGCGCTCTCGGCCTGACCGGTCTTGACGAGGTTGTCGGCGAGGCTGTTGACCGCCCCGGCCGCGAGGCGGTGCTTGCGGTACTCCTTGTCCCGCGCCATCTGCGCCCAGTACTTCATCGCCTTCTGCTCGTCGCCGTTCTCCCAGCAGGCCAGGCCCTGGTAGTACAGCGCCGCGGCCGCGTACTCGACGGCGTTGGGGAAGTAGTCCAGCACCTCGGCATACTGGCGGAGGGCCTCGTTGCGCTTGTCGTCGAGGTGCAGGCAGCGGCCCTTGCGGAGCACCACGTAGGGGATCGCGATGCTGCGGGGGTACTCCTGGAGGAACGACTCGTACTCGGCCAGGGCCTGGCGGACCTTGCCTTCGTTGAAGATCCGGTCGGCCTTGTCCAGGGCATGGGCCTCGAAGCGGTCGAGCTTGTCGAACTCCTCGTTGGTCAGGTACACCTCCCCCTGCCGCTTGCGGAACGCCTTTCTCCCCTGGGCCGACGCGGACGGCGCAAGGACCGACACGACCCCCAGAAGGGCAAGAAGCACCCCTGCCTTCCGGCATCTGAGCATCTTCGGCACCCTACCTCCGCACGCAGGAATTCCACGGACCGCGACCGGCCGTCACGTCCATATTAACCGCCTTTCCGACAACGGGTTTCGCGAACGCCCGGGGCCGCGCCGACCCGCCGGAGGCCGTCTTGAGTAGTTGAGCGGAAGGGGGGGCGTGGTTACGTGCGGAATTGCCGCCTTCGCGGGCCCGGCACGGCCCTGCCCCTCCCCCGTCCCCGCGCCGACGGCGGCCTGCCGTTGAGCGGCCGGCTCCAGGCCGGCCAAGCCCCGCAGGGGGCCAACAGACCACCGCCCCCCTTGCCACGTTCTCGCCCCTTCCCGGCCAGCCCCACGGCCGTGAGCTGGGCGCGGGTGAGGTTCGGGGCACAGGCGTACCGCCCCGCGTCGGCGGGGTCGGCCCGGACTGCGGCCGGGAGGGCCTGCGGACATCTGGCCGCGGAGGAGCAGCGCAGGCTTCGCCCGCAGCCCAACGGTCTTGACGGGCTGCCCGAACGACCGAGGACGAGGACGACTCCGGAGGGGAAACGGCCGAGCACCCGCCTTCGCCAACGGCTTCGGCGTGGCAGGCGAGCACAAGCCCTCCATCGACGCCCCCTGCTGCCGGCTGCTGACCCATCCCCAAAATCGGACCTGCCTGCCGGCAGGCAGGATAATCCCCATTTGGGTCCGTTTCACTCGCGGTCCGGTCGAGTCCGCCTCGACCCCGCCAAAATCGGAATAGTCCGGGTATGTGTACCTGATGTGTACCTGGCGTAGACCTGCCGTCCGAATATCCTATGCGAGCCATAGAGTTTTAAGTGCTTATAATATAGGTATTTCTATATCATATACCTAGTGCTTATTAT
>Ga0307379_10007237_pt1 | contig 15116 bp, 11 predicted proteins | sample UN2MG_FD_202237 | JGI IMG/M metagenome (GOLD analysis project Ga0307379, IMG submission 202237) | Soil microbial communities from Risofladan, Vaasa, Finland - UN-2 | ecosystem: Environmental > Terrestrial > Soil > Coastal area > Acid sulfate soil | place: Finland: Risofladan, Vaasa | collected... | reverse complement strand
CCGCCCCGGCTTCTTGCGCGAATGTAGTGACAACTTCAGAAGTCGAATCATCGAATTCCGATGCCTATGGCCACTTTTGACAATGTGGCTGCGGAAGTTGGGTTAGGGCCGCACCCGATACCGATGCACGAGGGAATCACTCCGTCGGAGGGCCGCAGGGGAGGTGGCCACCTTGAACCAGCCCAGGGGCGGCGGGACGGAGGGGCAGGTGGTACCACATGTTCTTGCCTAGCCGATGGTTATGGTGATGCTGCCCCCGCTCAGGCCGCCAGGTCAAGGTGGCCAAGGCCTATTGCGCACACGTGGCCGCCTTGGCCCTGTTGATGGCCCCCAGTCAGGAGCCTTCCGCCAGGCATTGATCATCTGAAGAGGCTGGCGGCTGGCGTCAAGTCACTGACCTACAAGCACTTACGCGATCCTACAGATGATCAAACCCAGGCACGGGGAGTTGATCATGTGTATCTGTAGGTGTGTGCCCCGGGGGCTCGAGGGGGCGGGCCGCTACAGGGTCCACGGGGCGCGCAGGGGGCGGGTGAGCATGCGGTTGGCCTCGGGGTCGCCGGGGAAGGTTTCACGCACGGGGTCCCAGCGGAGCTTGCGGCCGAGGCGAATGGCGATGTCGCTGAGGGCGCACACGACGTAGGTGTGGTGCCCGACGTCCACGTTGCAGATCGGCGGGCGGCGGGTGCGGACGCACTCGATGAAGTTCCCCGAGTGGCTGCCGCTGCGCTCGAGGCGAACGTCGGCGGGGCCAAGCTGGATGGCGAGGAGCGAGGCGGGCTCGGCGGTGATGCGGCTGCGGTCCACATGGACCCAGCCGCGGTCGCCCTCGAAGCGGATGCCGTAGGGGATTTCGTTGGTGGAGGCGAAGAGGAGGCGGACGCCGTTGGCGTAGGTGTATTCGGTGTGCCAGTGGATGGCGGTGTCGTTGAGGCCCTCGGCAGGGATGAGGCCGCGGCCCTCGATCTCGAGGGGGCCGGTGTCGTCGGAGCCGTTGCCCCACTGCGCGATGTCCACGTCGTGCTGGCCCCAGCCGCTCATGAAGCCGATGGTGTAGTCGTAGGTGAGCATCCAGCCCCGCAGGTTGACCACGCGGTCGGCGAAGTAGGGCCTCCAGGGCGCGGGGCCGAGCCAGAGCTCGTAGTCGAGGTCGGGCGGCACCGGCTCGCTGCGAATGGCCGGCCCCTGGTGGCCGGCGGGATCGCCGACCTTGATGGTGTGGAGCTTGCCCAGGCAGCCGTTGCGGGCCAGCTCGCAGGCCTGGCGGAACGCGCCGCCCGAACGCTGCTGCGTGCCGACCTGGAGCACGCGGCCGTAGCGATGGCAGTCGCGCACGAGCGCCTGCGTCTGGGCGATGCAGGCGCCGAGAGCCTTCTCGACGTAGGCGTCCTTCCCCGCCCGCACGGCGGCGAGGGCGTGGAGCACGTGCCAGTGCTCGGGCGAGGCGATGAACACCGCGTCAATGTCGTCGCGGGCGACGACCTCGCGGAAGTCGGGCGTGGCCATGCAGCCCTTGAACGTGCCGGCGGCGGTTCGCTGGGCGTATGCCTTCTCGGCCCGCTGCTTCGCGTTCTCGCGTTTCGCGCGGAAGGGGTCGCAGACGGCGAGCACCTGGCAGTCGCCGCGCCCGAGCATGCCGCCGAGGTGTCCGCTGCCCATTCCGCCGACGCCGATGTGGCCGAGGCCGATGCGGTCGCTGGGCGCCGGCCGGCCCTGGCCGAGGGCCGAGGCGGGGACGACAAACGGCGCCGCCGCAGCCCCCGCCAGCGCCCCGAATAACTCCCGCCGTGTCGCTTGCCGTGCCATTGGTGCAGCCCTCCAGAGTTCCTCCGGATCCGTGTCGCTGTCATCCTATCATCCCTGCGACAGCGAGTAAAGCAAGCTCCTAGAGTCTCCACGGCGCGCGGGGGGCCTTCGAGAGGAGCCGGTTCGCGGCGGGATCCTCCGGGAACTGCTCGCGGACCGCATCCCAGCGGAGCCTCCGACCCGCCAGAATGGCGATGTGGGCGAGGTGGCAGAGGCTCGTGGCCCGATGGGCGGCCTCGACCGGCGCGGCCGTCCGCTCCCGCGTCTTAACGCAATGCACGAAGTCGGGGATGTGTCCCCGCGGCCGCCGCAGCACGATCTCGTGCGGCTTGATCACGCTGGACATCCGCGACTTCGGCTCCGTCGAGATGCCGTTGCACAGGGCGTTCACCTTCCCCTCCGTGCCCTCGAAGATGACGCCCATCGGGAAGGCACGGTGGTCGTCGTAGACCAGTTTCAGCCCGTTGGCGAACGCCATCTCCACGTGCCACTCGACCGCGGTGTCGGTCATGCCATCTCGCGGAATCACGCCGTGGCCCTCGATCTCGACGGGGCCGGTCGCGTCGGCGTCCATGCCCCACTGCGCCACGTCGGTGAAGTGCACGCCCTGGCCCGAGATGAAGCCGAGCGTGTAGTCGGCGATCCAGTACCAGTAGGGCGTCCGCACGCGGCGAGGCGAATAGGGCACGAAGGGCGCGGGGCCGAGCCACAGGTCGTAGTCGAAGCCCTGCGGCACGGGGGCCGGCGCCTCGTTCGGCGCCGGATGGCTCGGCTCGGAGGAAACGCGGACCCGTCTCAGCTCGCCGATCCGCCCGTTGCGGACGAGTTCGCAGGCAAACGCGAAGTTCCCCTCGGACCGCCGCTGCGCGCCGTGCTGGAAGACGCGGCCGTAGCGCGTCACGGCGTCGCAGATGGCCCGCCCCTCGGCGATGGTGAGTGTGAGCGGCTTCTCGCAGAAAACGTCCTTCCCGCTCTTCGCCGCGGCGATGCACAGGACCGCGTGCCAGTGGTCGGGCGTGCAGATCGAGACCGCGTCAACGTCGTCGCGGGCGAGGAGTTCGCGGAAGTCGTTATAGGCCGCGCAGCCCCTGTACGTGCCCTTCGCCATCAGCTCCGAGTAGTGGCGCTCGGCAGTGGAGCGTGCCGCATCGCGGCGTGCCTCCTGCGGATCGCACACGGCCACCACCTGGCTCGCGTGGAGAAACGTCTGCATATTGCTCGTCCCACGTCCCCCGACCCCGATGCAGCCCACATTCACCCGATCGCTCGGCGCGGGCCGTCCCTCGCCGCCCAGGGCCGAGGCCGACACCACCCACGGCGCGCCTGCCGCGGCCGCCAGAAAGCCCCGACGCGAGATCGCTCTTCCTCTCATGGCTTCACCTTCTCGACGTCCACCTTCTCGGCGGTCGGCTGGCCTTTGACGCGCGTGGGCCTGCCCTTCATGGTGTCGAACACGTCGCGCTTCATCGCCTCCTGGTCAATCTGGCGGATGACGCGGACGGGGGTCGGCTCGTTGGTCTTCGTCCAGCGGTAGCCCTCCTTCGGGCCGCCCACGGTCACCGGCTCGCTCTCCTTCACCCAGCCCAGGCCCAGCCGCATGCTGATGATGGCCGACAGGCAGCTCGGGTCATAGAGGGACTTGCTGTGCTTCGGGACGATCTTCCTGAGGTAGTCGCCCAGCGGGTTCGCGGGATACAGGTCGGCCTCCTTCGTCACGTCCATCTTGATGCGGCCGCCGACGGGCGCGGGCATGATCCACGTCTCGAGGCCGCTCTGGCACACGACGTACAGCGACCATGGGTCGTTGTTGCCGTTGAATTCGCCGGTGATGGCGGTGTTGGAGCCGCCGAGCCACATCACCTTCAGGCGGTCCTTGAGCTCGAGCCCCTCGGCGCGGGCCTGGAGGATGGCGCAGGCGACGTTGGTGCCCGGCCCGACGGGCACGACCCACGCGGGGTTCGACGGCGAGGCCCCCCGCGCCGCCCCGAGGATGGCCTTGCTCGCGGCGGTCGCGATGGGCACCGTGTCGTCCCACTTGCCGCTGGCCGGCACTTCGAGCCGCCGGTTGGCCCCGCGGAAGACAAATGGCTCGCGCTCCTTCGGCAGGCCGCTCTTCTTCGCCAAGTCGAGCACGTTGAGGATCTCGGCGTAGTTGATCGGCTCCTGCCCGCCGCCGTGGTGGATGCTGTTGATGCCCAGCACATCCAACTCGCTGAACAGCCCGTAGCCGAAGTAGTGCTGATCGTCCACCTCGTTCTTCTGGTCGGTGTCGAGGTGCACCTGGGGCACGTGGAGCGTTTCCTGCGTGTGGACGCGCAGGAGGAGCGGGCACTCGTCGCTGTAGTCGCCGTGGGTGACCGCGAGCGTCACCTTGTAGATGCCTGGCTTGGCGAAGGCGTGGCTGGCCCTGGCGCCCTCGACCGTGGCGCCGTCGCCGAAGTCCCACTTGTACGTCTCGATCTTGCCGATGGAGCCGCGTTCGGCGAACGCCACTGTCTGGCCGGCCATCACCGGGGCCCTGAGCGGCTCAATTCGCGCCTCGACGGGTGCGCCCTTGAGCGCGGCCAGGTTGGCCACGACCCACGACGCCCCCTCCTCGCCCCGGAAGTGGACACTCTTGATTGGCGATTGGGCGTCCTTGCTGAACACGCTCACGCGGAGGGCGTCGAAGGTGACCTGCTCGCCGCCCGGCCCGCCCCACGTGTAGCGGCCGCTGTCGTACCAGCCGCCCTTGCCGCTCGCGTGGGTCGTCCACTTCCCCTCGCGCCGAAGCTCGATCTTCCAGCACGTCTCGGGCTGCGGCTGGTTGGGGTAGACGCCGCTGAGGACGATCAGGTTGGCCTCGACGGGCTTCGGCCACTCCGCCATCCAGAAGGCTGGCTTGTCCTCGGGCACGACGCCCAACTCCTTCCCAAAGCCCACGCCGTACTCGTGCCACTGCGACGGCTTCACATACTGCTGCTGCTTCAGGTCGTAGACCAGGTGGTCGGGCGCCCCGCGCAGGCCGAGCTTGTAGCCCTCCAGGTTCCCCGACACCTTCGCATCGAGGAGCAGGTTGTGGACCGGCACGGGCAGGCGGAGGGCCTCGCCGGCGGCAGTGTAGGCCGCGAGAGACACGAGCATTGCGACCAGTCGGCTCATCAGGGCTTTTCCTTCATCGGGGGAGTCGGTTGGTAGCCGGTCACGGGCTGGGTCGGGCCGATGCGCGGCTTGGCCTTCAGGGCCGGGGAATCAGGGGCGGGAACCCCATTCGCGGCGAGCGTGGGGTCGGCGAGCAGCGAGGTTGCGTCGTGGCCCGCCGCCGCGCGAAAGGCGTCCCACTGCTCGGGACCAAAGTCCTTGCCCTGCCAACGGAAGCGGCCGGGGTGGTAGAGGTTGTGGTCGCGGAAGAAGCTCTGGCTGGTGCAGTCCAACTCCAGCTTCTGGCACTGCGCCACGATGCTGGAGGAGAGGAGGCACACGGACTGGTCACGGACGACCGCCCCGGTCCCGGCTTGTGTGATGAGGCAGTTCCGCGCCGTCACCCGCGCCGTGCCGCCCACCCGCAGCCCCTCGGGGCCGCCCGCGATGAGGACGTTCTGGAGGAAGGCCACCCCCTCGCACAGCGGGTCGCTCTCGCCGCCGACCAGGTGCTTCGGCCGCTCGCCGCGGACGTTCACCTGCGCCGCGCCGTTGTTGCGCACCACGCAGTCCACCAGGCTGTGGTAGCCGCCCACGAAGTCGGCGCCGTTCGCCTCGTTCTCCTCGCACGTCACGCCGTTGAAGATCGAGCGCGAGGCATTCACGTCCTGGATGCCCCAGCGGTTGTGATGGAACCAGCCGTTGCGCACGACTGCCCCGCCGCACTCGTGGATGGAAAAACCGTCGTCGCCGTTGTTGCGGGCCACGATGTTCTCGAAGACCACGCCGCGGCAGTCGCCGTGGATGTTGAAGCCGTCGTTCGAGTGATACTCGCTCACGATGTTGCGGCAGACGACGTAGCTCGCGCCGCCGAGCGCCACGCCCGAATCGAGCAGCGTCGCCTCCAGCGCGGTGTCGCCGATGGTCTTGCCCGCCTCGGGGCGGAATCGCACGCCTTTGTCGTCCCAGAAGAACTGCCCTGCCTCGACGGCCTCGGCGCTCTTCGCCTGCGTCAGCCGCCGGCCGGCCTGCACCAGGAACGGATTGCCATAGGGCTTCTTCTCGACGGCATAGAGCCAGACGCCCTCGCCCGCCTGTTTCCAGCCCGTGGCCGGCAGGGCCCTCAGCCCCGTGACGACCGCCCCGTTGCCCTCGATGATGAATGGCTCGGCTGGCGTGCCGCCGAGGCCGCTGAGCGCGATGGCCTCGCGGTAAGCCGAGCCCGTGTTGGCCAGCACGATCGTGTCGCTCGTCTTCGCTGCCTTCACCGCCCGCGCGATCGTCGCGAACGCCCTCTTCTCGCTTCGCCCGTCGTTTGCGTCATCACCGGCCCTGTTGTCCACGTGCCAGGTATCGGCCGGGGCGCTCGCGACCATGAGGAAGCCGATGGCGACAACAGCGCCTGCCTTGGTCATCGCGATGGCTCCAAGCCCAACAGTCTGACGGCATTCTCGCGGGCGATCTTGGCGTGAGCGGCGGGGGTGAGGTCGCCTTCGGCGAGGAGGCGACGCATGAGGCCGACGATGGGGACGTCGGTCTCGGTTTGGTCGTGGCGCAGGACGTCGGTGCCGAAGAGCAATTTGTCCTGGAAGCGGTCGAGGAACTTGATGCCGATGGCGGGGTCGCGGGTGAGGGCGTTGTGGCCGCTGCCGGCCGACAGGTCGGCCCAGAGATTCGGGTAGGCCGCCATCAGGCGCGGCACGGCGCCGCCCGGGGCGACGGGGCCTTTGGGGTAGCCGCGGCGCTGTTCGGGCAAGACGTCGCCCGAGATGTCGGCCCAGAAGGCGGGGCCGTGGCCGATGAAGACGGTCTGGGGCAAATCGCGGAGACAGCGGTCGAGGCGCGGCAGGCCGGGGTCGTCCACGACGCCGTACATGCCGCCGAGCTGGGGCATCATGTCGAAGAGCACGGGCAGGCCCGCCTCGCCCGCCTGGGCGTAGAGGTTGAGGCAGCGGGGGTCGTCGAAGAGCAGGTTGGGCAGGAACTCGCCGAGGCCCTTGCAGCCGCGCTCCTTGTACTCGGCGAGGAGGTTGCGGAAGTCGGTCGTCGGGCTGTTGTCGCCGAATCGCGGGTCAATGAGGCAGAAGGGGATGAGGCGGCCGGGGAAGCGCTCGCAGGCGGCGATCACCTCCTCGGTCGTGTTCCCGAGATACCAGCCCTCGGCGTTGTCGTGGAGGGGCAGCACGCACGCCCGCTCGATGCCCCAGGCGTCCATCTTCCCGATGAGCTGCTCTGCGGAGAGCGTATCGCTTCGCCGCTTCCCGCATCGCCCGATGTGAGCATGCACGTCTATCATTCGCGCCGCCTCCTTCGCTCAGGAGCGATGGTAGCGCCGGGCGCAGTATCTGTCAACGAGCGGTGTTGGGGGGCAGAGGACGAGCGCGCTGGGGAGGCGGAGGGCGAAGGGCGCGGGACCGTCGCGCTTTCGCGCGAAAGCGCGACGGTGCCCGCGCTCGTCGGGGCGGAGGGCTTGCGGGCTTGATCGGGGCCGGGGGGCGGCTTATAATCCGTGGCGAATGATGCCCGGCGTGGAGGTGGCAGGAAGGACGCGACATGGCTCGATGGCTTCGACCTGACCAAAGCGCCGCCAAGGAACCGCGAGGAGGGGCGATTTGAAGCTCTGGACGTGGAAGTTCGATCTCTCGCTCGCGGTGGTCGCCGCGTTCCTCCTGGATGCGTTCTGGCTGGGGCCGGACCCCGTGACGGGCCACGCGCGCCATCTGCTGCCGGGCGCGGACACGGGGATCGCGTCGTTCGCTTTCCTGCTGAGTCTACTCTACATCCTGTCGCACGGTTGGCAGTGCATGATGGCGCGGGTGCGAGGGCAGCGCCCCGAGGAGCCGGAGACATCGAGACACAAGAAAAAGCGCCGGCGGTGAGCCGCGCCGGCGCGCGCGCAAAAGCGCGCGCAGCGCGTGCCTGTGCACAGTCGGTGGAAAACGCGTGGGTGCCGCAGGTGTACGGAAAAAAATCCATGCGCGGTATTCGCGGAATTCTAATACGCTTGTGGCGGATCACGCAGGGGGTCGCGCGTGGCGCGCGCGAAATCCCCTCTTTTCGGTGTTGACTTTTTTTCTCCTGGCGCTACGATGAACTGCCGCGTTGCCGCACGGGCGGCATTGTGCATAAAGCTATCTGCTACCTGAGAGCAGTGTTCGCGAAGGCGTTGGGTTCGCTCGGCAACTCCACCCGTCCTCCGGGACGCTCTTCTTCGTTCCTGCCCTCGTAAGTCCTTCTGGCGCAGTGGCCTACGTAGGGGAGGCGGGGGCGCACTTCTCTGGGAGCGAGGACGAGGGCCAGGGTGTAGTTCCACCTGCCGTCCGAGCGACACGCCGCCCGAATGCTGTGGGTAGGGTGTGGAAAAGCCCTTGCAGGGGAAAGGTAACGCACCCATGGCACCACAGGATTCCACCTGGCCTGCTATCCTTCAGGAAATCGAGCGAAACGTCCGTTCTCAGCAGTTCGACACGTGGTTCCGCAACGTCGAGGTCGCCGAACTCTCCCCGCAGGCGCTCACCCTGCGGGTGCCGAACAGCTTCTTCCACGCGTGGATGAAGCGTCACTACGTCGAAACCATCCAGCGCGCGGTGCTGGCGGTCACCGGGAATCGCCCCGCCGTCGACTTCGTGGTCCACGAGGCCCCAGGGGCGCCCGACCAGGGCGCACCCCCGGCTCCGTCGCCTCCGTCTCCTTCGCCCAGGCCGGCAACACTCAGCTCGCGCCCCGAACCACGCCGCTACTACCCGACGGACTGGACCTCGCGGCTGAACAAGCAGTATGTCTTCAGCACGTTCGTGGCGGGAGCGTCGAACGTCGTGGCTCACGCGGCCGCGCGGGCCATTGCGGAGAATCCGGGGCAGGCCTATAACCCGTTCTTCCTCCACGGTGGCGTGGGTCTCGGCAAAACCCACCTGATCCAGGCCATCACCCACCAGTTGCTCGAACTTCGCCCCGACCTGGATCTGCTGTACCTCTCGTGCGAAAACTTCATGAACCACTTCATCTCGGCCGTGCAGAATAACGAACGAGAGAAGTTCCGCGGGGTCTACCGCAACAAGGATGTGCTGCTCATTGACGACATCCATTTCCTGTGCAAGGGCGCGCGCGAGGTGACACAGGAAGAGTTCTTCCACACCTTCAATGCTCTCTACAACGCGGGGAAGCAGATCGTCCTCTCGAGTGACAGCCCGCCGCAGGAACTCACGAAGCTCGAAGAGCGCCTCGTGTCGCGCTTCAAGTGGGGTCTCGTTGCGCGTGTAGACCTTCCCTCCTACGAGATGCGCCTGGCTATCCTCAAGAAGAAGGCACAATTGCGCGGCCGCATTCTCCCCGACGAGGTTCTGCGTTTCATCGCTGAGAACGTGGACACAAGCGTCCGCGACCTCGAAGGAGCAGTGGTTAAGGTCGTCGCCTTCTCTTCTCTGACCAACCGCCCGGTGGATCTGCAATTGACCCGTGATGCCCTCCGCGACACTGTCAACCACATTCCGCCGACCATCACAGTTGACGACATCATCAAGGTCGTGATGGCCCATTTTCACATCAAACTCTCGGACCTTCAGTCGAAGAGACGCTCACAGTCCATCGCACTGCCACGGCAGATCGCCATGCACCTCACGCGCATACTTACCCGCCACTCGCTCGAGGAGATCGGCGGGTACTTTGGGGGCCGCGATCACACCACCGTCATGCATGCCTGTAACCGCGTTCGCAAGCTTGCAGAAGCGGATCCATCCTTTGCTGACATGATCGAGCATCTTACAGGCCAACTGCGCAGCAAGCGGCAGACGGCACCTTAGCAACCTGTGGGTTTCCTGAGCCACACGAGAGGGTTTACCGTGCCTCTTCTCAACCCCTTTCCCCCTCCCCCAGCACCTTCCCTGAGAGGCAGGGGAACAGCGGGGGTAAATTGCCTCTCCACACACGCATCAGCCACCAGGTACCCCCATCTATCAACATACACGTCACAATCACAACCTGCTATGCGGCAAGGACTTCCACTGCTTTCTCAACCATTGTCCCACATACCCAGAGGGCATCTTCTTATTTGCTTTTCATGTCTAACATGGTAGACTAGAAGAATGCAGGAGCTGCGTTTCCTGCTTCGATCGTCCCTATCCTGGCACACCGACTGGAGGTCAGTTGGCAATGAAGATCAAGTGTCAAACGGCTATGCTTCACACGGCGTTCCAACTGGCAGGAAGCGTGGTGCAGCAGAGGCCAACGAGGCCAATCCTTGCAGACGTGCTTCTCTGCGCAGAGAAGGGGCGGGTCGAGTTGGGTGCCACGGACCTCGAGATCGGCATCCGCCTGGATGTTCAGGGTGCGGAGATCATCGAGGAGGGACGGCTTGCCGTGCCGCAGGCGCGGGTCGCTTCGATCCTTCGTGAGACGGCAGATGAAACGGTCGAGATCCGGAGCGAGGATGGCCATTGTGTGATCACGGGATCGGATAGCGAGTTCCGTCTGCCCACGGAGGTTGCGGAGGAATTTCCTGAGTTTCCCGCCTTCGAAGAGGACAAGGCGTATGTGTTCGATCGCAAGGATTTCGTGGAGATGGTGACGAAGACATCGTTTGCTGCTCACAAAGGGAAGCATCGGTACGCGCTCAATGGCGTGCTGGTGGTAATCCGCCCGAATAAGGTAGAGATGGTGGCGACGGATGGCCGCCGGCTGGCCCACATAGAGAAGAAGAGCAAGAACCGCAGTGGGGCCGATGAGTCCGTGATTGTTCCCACCAAGGCACTGGATGAGATCATCAAGGCTCTTGTGGACGAGGACGACAAGATTCGGCTGAGCATTGGCGAGAACCAGATCGTTGCCAAGACGCAACGAGCAACCGTGTCCACCCGCTTGGTAGAGGGCCACTTCCCACCCTATGACAGCGTGATCCCTAAGGATAACGACAAGAAGGTGGATCTGGGTCGCGAGCGGTTCTACTCCGCTGTGCGGCGGGCCGCACTGGTGACCAGCCAGGACTCCAGCTCGGTCACGTTGGCCTTCGGAAACAACGAGTTGGAGGTTCGGTCCTCTGCGCCAGAGACAGGGGAAGCCCGGGTGAAGCTGCCGATCGAGTATGCTGCGGGTGACGTCCAGATCAGCTTCAACCCAGAGTTCCTCACCGACTTCCTGCGCGTGCTGGAGGAAGAGTCGGTACGCATGGAGTTCCGCGACTCAGCCAGTGCAGGGCTGTTGCGTGCAGGGAAGGATTTCCTCTACGTCGTCATGCCGGTCAGCCGAGAATGAAGAGAAAGGCGGGCGCCGAACGGATTGGCGACATACTGAGCGGCTTCCTCGATGTGGGCGGCCTGGCAGGGAGGCTCAAGCACCTTGAGGTTTACAGCGCGTGGGAGGACATCGTCGGCCCAGAGATTCTGCCCCACACGCGGGTCGCCGGCCTGGCACACTATAAGCTCTACGTGGATGTCGACTCCGCGGCTCACCTGCACGAGCTTCGAACGTTTCACAAGGGAGGACTGCTCAAGGAACTCCGGTCGAGGGTGCCCGGAGTCCTGATTCGAGATATCGTGTTCCGTCCTGCACCACCCCACAGGAGGTAGCATGCCCGCGGCGCCAGATACGGTTTACGATGCGACCAAGATCAAGGTTCTGCGAGGGATCGAGGGCGTGCGTCGCCGCCCCGCCATGTACATTGGGGACACCAGCACCCGGGGCCTCCATCACCTCATCGAGGAGGTCGTCGCCAACGCCATTGATGAGGCCATGGCGGGCTACTGCTCCGAAATCAACGTCCGGATCAACGTGGACGGCAGCGCCACCATCTCGGACAACGGGCGGGGCATCCCCGTGGATCTGCATCCCACGGAGAACAAACCCGCGGTCGAGGTCATCATGACCCTGCTCCACGCGGGGGGAAAGTTCGACCGCCAGTCCTACAAGGTCTCGGGCGGGCTGCACGGAGTCGGCGTGACCGTCGTCAACGCCCTCAGCGAATGGCTCACCGTCGAGGTGCGCGTGCGAGGCGAGGTGTACCACATGCGCTTCGAGCGCGGCCTGACCGCCTCGCCGCTCCAGGTGATCGGCAAGAGCAAGGGCACCGGCACCACGGTGACCTTCAAGCCCGACAAGGAGGTCTTCTCCGAAACGACGTTCAACTTCGACATCATCGCCAACCGCATGCGCGAGCTGGCGTTCCTGAACCGCGGCGTGAAGATCGCGCTGCGCGACGAGCGGACGGAGAAGGATCGCGAGTTCTGCTACGAGGGCGGCATCGCGGCCTTCGTCAGCCACCTCAACGAGGGGAAGAACGTCCTGCACAAGGATGTCATCTTCTTCGACAAGGAGCAGGAGGGCGTCATGGTCGAGGTGGCCATGCAGTACAACGACGGCTACAACGAAATCGTCTTCTCCTTCGCCAACAACGTGAACACCATCGAGGGCGGCACCCACCTCTACGGCTTCCGCTCCGCCCTCACGCGCACCGTGAACACCTACGCGAAGAGCCAGAACATCCTCAAGGGCGACAACCAGCCCCAGGGCGAGGACACCCGCGAAGGGCTCACAGCGGTCATCAGCGTCAAGGTCCCCGAGCCGCAGTTCGAGGGGCAGACGAAGACCAAGCTGGGCAACCGCGAGGTCCAGGGCATCGTCGAGGCGGTCGTCAACGAGCACTTGGGCCGCTACTTCGAGGAGAACCCCAAGAGCGCGCGGTCCATCGCCGAGAAGGCGGCCCTGGCCGCCGAGGCCCGCGAGAGCGCCCGCAAGGCCCGCGACCTCACGCGCCGCAAGAGCGCCCTCTCCAGCGGCAGCCTGCCCACCAAGCTCGCCGACTGCTCGAGCCGCGACGTCGAGTCCACCGAGCTCTTCATCGTCGAGGGCCAGAGCGCCGGCGGCAACGCCAAGCAGTGCCGCGACGCCATGTTCCAGGCCATCCTGCCGCTCCAGGGCAAGATCCTCAACGTCGAGAAGGCCCGCATCGCCAAGATGCTCAGCCACACCGAGATCCAGACCCTCATCCTCGCCCTCGGCACCGGCATCGGCGCCGACGAGTTCGACGTCGCCAAGCGCCGCTACGGCAAGATCATCATCATGACCGACGCCGACGTGGACGGCGCGCACATTCGCACCCTGCTCCTGACGTTCTTCTTCCGCCACATGTCCGACCTCATCCGCGACGGCTACATCTACCTGGCCCAGCCCCCGCTCTACCGCGTGCGGCGCAAGAGCCGCGAGCAGTACTACCTCACCGACGAGGATTTCCGCTCCGCCCTCATCGAGCTGGGGCTGGACGGCACGACCCTCGCCGTCCTCGGCACCGGCCACCGCCTGAGCGGCAACGCCTTGCGTGCTCTCGTCGAGCTCCTGCGCGAGATGGAGGGCCACGAGCACTCGCTCCGCAAGCACGGCGTGAGCCTGCGCGCCTTCCTCGCGCAGCGCAAGCCCGAGGACGGGCGGCTGCCCATGTTCCGCATCCACGCCGCGGCCGGCGAGCACTACTTCGCCTACTCCGAGGAGGAGGCGCGCCTGATCGCCGGCCGCCTCGGCGCCGAGCGCGACAACGGCGAGGCCCAGGAGGCCAACGGCGCCCCCAATGGCGGCGTCACCGTCACCGAAATCCACGAGGCCCGCGACATCGAGAAGACCCTCGCCAAGCTCGAGCACAACGGCTTCCTCGTCGCCGACTACTACCCCGACCCCGACCCCGACGCCCCGCCGAAGTTCCGCATCGAGTACGAGAGCGACGCCGTCCCGCTCAAGAGCATCTCCGAGATCGCCCCAGCCGTCCGTGCCGTGGGCGAGAAGGGCATCCAGATTCAGCGCTACAAGGGCCTGGGCGAGATGAACCCCGACCAGCTTGGCGTCACCACCATGAGCCCCGAGAGCCGCACCCTCCTCCGCGTCCGCCTCGAGGACGCCGTGGAGGCCGACAAGCTCTTCAGCCTCCTCATGGGCAACGCCGTCGCCCCCCGCCGCGAGTTCATCGAGCGCCACGCCCTCGAGGCCACGAACCTGGACATCTGACCCCCGGCGATGCCGGGTAGTGTAGGAGTCTTTGGGGAGGGGGTGCGGGGGAGGGACTTTCTGCGAGAAAGTCCCTCCCCCGCAGCGCTCTCCTCTGAAAGGCAGGGTCGGTGCAATGACAGGCAAGCGCGTGATGGTGGTCGGCGGCACGGGGAAGATCGGGAAGCACCTGGTGCCGAAGATTGTGGCGCTGGGCAACGAGGTGCATGCGATCGCACGCTTCGGCACGCCCGGGCAGCGCGAGCGGCTCGAAGCACTCGGCGTGCGGTGCTTCGCGACCGACGTCACCTGCCCCGCCGCCTTCCACGGTATCCCGAACGACTACGACGTGGTGCTCCACGAGGCCGCCCTCAAGTTCGGCTCGGAGGACGATCTGGACGCGACGGCCGAGATCAACGTCCGCGCCGTCGGCCGGGCGATGGAGCACTTCGCCCCGACGCGCGCCTTCCTGTTCGCCTCGAGCGGCAACGTCTACGCCGACAGCGCCGAGAGCGCGGACGAGTCGGTCCTGCCGCGGCCCCCGAGCTTCTACGCGATGACGCGCCTCGGCGGGGAGTGGATGGTGGACTATTTCAGCCGCCGCAACCAGACGCCCGCCGTCATCCAGCGCATCTTCTACGGCTACCACGAGGAGTTCGGCGTGCCCACCGACATCGCCCGCCAGGTGCGCGACGGCGAGGCGGTGGACCTCACGACCGGGTTCGTCAACTGCATCTGGCTCGACGATCTGATGGATAAGATGATCGAGAGCTGGCAGGTGGCGGGCGTGCCGCCGAGGGTGCTGAACCTCACGAGCCCCGAGCGCCACGCGGTGCGCGACATTGCCGAGCGGCTGGGCGAGCTGATGGGCAGGACGCCGCGATTCAAGGGCACGCCGAAGGAGACGAGCCTGCTCGGCGACGCCTCCGAGATGGTCCGCCTCCTCGGCCCGCCGAAGACCTCGCTCGACGAGGGCCTGCGCCGGCTCGCCCGCAGCGTCCTCGCCCGCGAGCATCCCCTCGACCACCCCACCCAGTGGGAGAAGCGCGACGGCTTTGGACAGTGAGATGAATGCGGAGAGGAACACTCTCGCAGAAAGTTCCCCTCCGCACCACCCCTCAAAGACGGGTGCGTGTAGTCTCCTTCGAGACAGGTGGCTGCGTTCTGAGCCTCCGAAGGAGGCGGAGGAATAAAGCCCACGGCGATGCTTTGGGAGCCGTGGGATGGTA
>Ga0307379_10007236_pt1 | contig 15119 bp, 16 predicted proteins | sample UN2MG_FD_202237 | JGI IMG/M metagenome (GOLD analysis project Ga0307379, IMG submission 202237) | Soil microbial communities from Risofladan, Vaasa, Finland - UN-2 | ecosystem: Environmental > Terrestrial > Soil > Coastal area > Acid sulfate soil | place: Finland: Risofladan, Vaasa | collected... | reverse complement strand
AACAGGAAAAAAAAATTCTAAAAAAGAAATGGTTATGTTTTTCGATAGAACTAATAAATATATATGTGAAGTATAAAGTACCTCGAAAAAGAAACACTTTATTTCCATGTATTTAAATATTGGATTATGGTGAACAATATATGGTATATTAAAGTGCCAAAAACATTAACACAACTCAAAGAAGATAAGAAGGAATTAGAAGAGTATTTAATAGAAAGAAAAAATAATAATGGTAAAGTAAAGAAATACCGTAAAAGAGCTGTTATTTTTATTATTATTGATGTTATAGCTGTTTCTTTAATTGTATTTCCGTTATTATCCAAGTCATATTTAATTAGTAAACAAATGATTTTTTCTGAGGATATTGATGATATAACTTTAATACCTGATGATTCATGGCAAATTAGTCAAACAATGGATAAAGATATGAAAATAAGTTTTACGTTAGTCAAAAAAACCATTGGATTATTGATTATCTATTTCACAACAAAAGATCAAGTAACATATTTTGATAACACTCCCTATGTAAACAACTATACAAATGCAGATACGATTTATATTAATAATGATATAATTCATCGCCATTATGTACCTACACATGATGATAATTGGGTTTTTATTGTTGTAAATTATGAATATCCATCAAATAATTATACAGTGAAATTCGATTTATCAGTTGAATTAACAACAAAAGAATACGAAAATTGGGGAAATGGATTCGATCTTTTAAAAACTTTTAATGAATATTTTATTGTCACAATATTAGGAGTGGTTTCTTTTAGTATTCTAATATATCAGTTTATTAAATTAATACAAAAACGTATGATTAAAAAAATGGAAAAAAATACAGAACTGGTTGAACGAGCGTTAGAAAGTGTTAATAAAGAAATCGAGACTCTTGAGAAAGCGGAGAAATCGAAAGAAAAGAAATAAAAAAGACAGTATTGTTTTATTGTGAGATACTGTCGATATGATTAAAAAAGTAGAAGGAGAATCAGCAATTAGCTCTCTTGGGGAGACTATTATTGCGACCTCGTTCTTTCTAATTACTAAATATCCTAATTTATTCACATAAAATGAACAATGCTTGAAAGCTTCTATAGCTGATTTTACATGAATGGAATTGTAACCAATAAGGCGATTATCGTTTGTGAAAGACTGTAAGTTTTTAGGAGAGAAAACTTCACCCTCTAATTCTTTTCCTTGAGGTTGTTTTACAATAAGAAAATTGTTGTCAAAATAAAAGAATTTAGAATATGTCACACCAGCTATCCGATCATCTGTAAAAACAAAGATTTCAGGAGGAAAAGAAGTAGTTATGATTTCAGGTGAAAGTTCACGAATTCGTACTAACTCAGTTTTGAAATCTACTATCGTTCGTCGTTCTGTTAGTGCTAAATGTCTATATTTCTTAGGTAAAAGTCTTATTAGTTTACGTTCCATTGCTAAAAGAAACTCTAATGCTTTTTCTTCATTTTTTGTGAATTCTTGATAGAGTAATATATCAATCGACATGTATCTCACGTGATCTTAATAGATCGTAAAATAATCTTGATAGAACTATAAAAGCTTCACTTGTCTGTAAAATTATAAAATAAAAATATTGGTTTTTTTAAGCTCAGGTTTTATATTATATTTGATTGATTATGCAGTCAATTCAAACATTTTTAAGACCTATACAAAAGTATCAGGTCAATATAGACGGTACAATGGAGATCAACGTACCATTGAGCGAGATGGCAGTCGACGAGAACCTTAAAGGTTATCTCGGTAAAGCATTTGCTGAATGCATAGCAGAAAAGAGTACAATAGCTTCATTAGAGGATATTAAAGACTTCAAATTCACACGAATAATTGGAAATGATAAAGAGCTCTATACTTCTATCAAATTCAAAATAAACGATCAACAATACATTGTTCCTAAAGATTGTATACAAGGATTCATCGGTTATTTCTTCAATAATGTTGACTATTCAAAACTAATCAAAAAAGAAAGTTCAATTCGTATGAACCAAGAATTATTAGAAGAAATAAATTGTACAGAAGATTTCGAATTCCAATTATTGCACAATAATAACAATGAAGTTTTTGGTTGGGCAAGTCCAAAATACCAACAAATAAACACCTACAGAATTCTTAACCTTATAGAACAATACCTTCCTGAAATATTCGAATCACAAATAGAAGTCCAATATAAATTCGGTAGACAATATGGATTTCATGGTCGTATATTTGACAAAAATATTGATTTCTTTAAAGAGGTTGGTGATATTCGAAAATTCTTCCATCTCTTTAATTTACACTCAGGTAAAAATGCCTTCAATTCAAGAATTGGAATTGAGAGACTTGAATGCACAAACGGTGCAACTTCAATGTCTGGAGGCAACTGTAGGTTCATACACATGACTGATGACGATTCCGATCTCATGGAATACGTTATCAAAAACATTGATACTATGCACAAAGGATTTTCTAAGTTATATTGTAATATAGAAAATTCACCAGAAACATATTACGAATATCCCGCAGTTGAAACATTGATTAAAAATTTACCAAAAATCCCTAAGCGAATAGATCAATACCTTTGGAACGGTCTAAAATCACGAACCAAGAACAATGAATTAAGAGCCTTTGATGTTCATTATGTTCTCTCTGATGTAGCAACGAATCATCTCTTAAACAAAGTTCAGCATTATAAGCTTAATATTCCCTATATGGAAACGGCTGGTTTAGTTTTGAGTCCAACTGATACTTATAGAAAGATAAAAGATATTTTACATAAAGAAGATAAGAAAGAGAACGAAGAAGAGGTATTTAACGTACCTATTACTTCTGACTGATTTTTTCTTTTTTTCTTCCTTTTTCTAATCCAAAAACAATTTTTTTTACAAATTCAAAGATTTTAAATAGTCAAAAAAAGAAAGATATATTGGGGTTTATCAAACGGTCTCTAAACTGTTTGGATAAATTACTGCATAATCAATCCAAGATAAACCCCCTTATTTTTTTTGATAGGTTTTTAAATGAAAAAAAAGAATAGGAATTTAAGGAAGATAAAAAAGAGATTAACCTCGACAATTTTATCCTTCTTTATGAAAAAATATCTATTATCAGGATTGGATTGCTATTCCAATCCTCTAATTCTTTAAAAAAGATTTATTGTTTAAATGAATCCTTACTCAAGAGAAAAAGAAAGGAAGATTATGTTATGAATTCGGTAATTGATTTATCCGATTTCTTCTTATAATCTTCTAAAAGGAAAAAACTTTTTTCGCCTATTATTTGAACGATTTGAATTTCATTGAAACCACTATCTAAGATATCTGGATCATTAGCGATGAAATTGTCAAGAGCTTCTTCTGGAGTATTTCCTTGAGCAAACTTCAATATTTGGCAATTTACAAAAGCTATTTCTGTAGGACTTAATGTGGTTGTATTTTCATCGGTTTCATAGATTATGTAATTATTCATTTGAAATTCAACCTTCTTTTTGATCTATTTCAGGATTCATTTAATGTACAAAACAATTAGCAATAAAATAATATAAACTCAAATTTCTATTTAGAGAACCTTCCTTTCGGTGTTTTTATATTGTTTAAATAAACAAGATAGTATGAGTGAAATAGAGGAAAAACAAAAATCTGTTTCAAGTTACAGAAATATTCCTACAAAAATTTTTGAGGAATACACAGCTCAGGATAAAAAATTATTACAATTATTATGGTCGGGTATAAAACCAGATGTAAATGTCAATGATTTTATTCGACCTATTTATACCAAGTTACAATTTAGTCATATATTGAAAGAAATTTACCCTGAATTTTATCAAGATAAGAAAATTGATACTTTAAGTCAAAATTTAGAATTCTATGCTGGAGGAGGTTCTAAAAAAAATGGAGAACAAAACTATCCTAATCTTTTTGCTAAAAACCTTATTCGAATCTATCCTTTTGTTTCGGACTCACATGCACCATATATTATGATTGTTAGTTTTCCTTTTGAAGCTGGTTATAACCTCAACAATCCATCGAATTGGAGAAGTAAATATAGTCCACATGATCCTCTTCATAGAGTTTGTATCAATAAATTCTGTTATGGTATTTCTACAGAATTACTTCATTCAGTAAGAAATGGTTACGTTAATGCTCAGGAATTAAAACTTCCTCATTTTTTAGATAAAAATTCATCATGGGTTTTAGATGAGATATTGGTTCAAAAAACTCTTTTTTATAAGAGAAAAATTTTCATAGAAACATACACAGGTTCAGAAAACTATTATGATTATTTCTGGAATCGTTTAATAATTGCTACTGAACATATTAAAATACACCCAGATGATCTTTTTATTTTCTTTTTTTTAACTAAAAATGATGTTCAAACAGCAATTAAAAGTGTAAATAATTATAATTTAAAAACCGATTTAAAAATCAATAGACGAAATATCGAGTTTGTTAATTATAAAGAAATAGATAGTCTTAGAATTAGATTAGGTTTAATTAACACTTATCCGTTTACGCCAGAATCAAAATATGACGCGTTATCTTATTATCATAATGTTAATTCAAAAAATATTTTTGAAGATATTTAATAAATTTAGTTAATTTATATTATTAATTTTTATTTGAAAAAATGTGTTTAAATCTGATGGGTTTTTGGGGATAAGAAACATTAATAGAGTGATTTGATTAAAACAATAAAAATTCAGTTTTAACGATTTAAAATCAAAAAAAAATTATTATCAGAAAAACTATTTCTTTAGTATAAGCATATAAATGATATTACAATAAGTATTTTTGATGAAGACATTATAGGCATGCGTTTATAATGTGATGACAGCTTATGCTGTCATCTGGGGCTTCACTTCTCTTATATTACTTCTGTCAAACTCATTATTGGGTTTTTTATAATTGAATGTTCATTAATTTATGATGAAAATCTTTGGGGCATTTGAATATAACTTTGAAGAAGAGCTGATATGATGATTCAAGATGAAGAAGGAATCAGGTCATTTAATAGTTGTGTTGGTGGTCGAATAGAGAAACTTGTCTCTAAATATCTTTTACAAAAAGATATTATAAATGAATTACAAAAAGACATTACAAATGAATTACAAAAAGGTAAACTTGATGAAATATCATTAGATCAATATAATGCTACTTTTACTATTGCTTTAGCTGAAAAATTTGATTATTCAAGACTCTATTTTAGTTTTAATGAAAAAGATGTTTCAGGATATATTCTTTGTAAAAAGAATTTTACCAGACCTGAAGATGCTTATGGTCTTTTAGAAGGAATAACTAATGAATCTAATTTAGTTATTGAACCATTGAGCGAAAAGGACATTAGCTATTGTATTGAAGCATTAGAGCAAAATTATACTTTTGGTTTAATTAGTTCTATAGGAACGCCTTCAACCAAAAAGCATGTTTTAGCTCCTATTGATGAACTCTTATTAAGAATTGATGATATGAGAGCTAAAAGAAATATTGAACGTATTGATGTTTTTTTCAATATGCAGAAATGTTCTAATTTACGATTAAAAATACGAAAGCTACTTGGTCCGAAAAAGAGAGATAAAAAGGGTTATGAAATTGAGCTTACTAATGAAGAATTGCATTATATTAATGAAACAGAAATGATGTTCAAAACAAATATGGTGATTTGTCAAATTGGCATATTAGTTAAATGTAGAAAAGAACACAAAGGAATAATAAGTAATGCCTTAAAATCTAATATTGAAGCAATCTATTCAGGTTTCGTTAATAAATTTAAAATGAAATTTATTTCACAAAGTAGACTTAAAGATATACTTCAAAATAACAAGATAACTGTTTTTAGTAAGACTTGCTCAGCTTATTCCGCAAGGGTAATTATTGGTAATTTATATAATGCTAAACCGTATTTACCAATGGTTAGTAGAGTAATTGCAGAGCCTGATAATAAAATTCGAATTTCGGATAATCCGATTTTATTAGGTTGGACAACACAAGGAAGAGAAATTCGATTAAATCTAACTCATTATGTTTCTCATAGAACGATAATAGGAATGACAGGTTGCGGGAAATCAGAACAAATTATGTCAGAAGTTGAACAGTTAATAGAAGTATTTCCTGATAAAAGAGTTATTATTTTTGATGACAGTGGAGAATACACCAAATATTTCGTTACCAATGAGAAAATGCGTATTTATGAATTGAATAGTGAATTAGCTCCTCTTAGGATTAATCCTTTTGTCGATCCATTTGTTGATGATGATGAGTTTGTTAATTCAATGTCTGCATTCTTTAGTGAAGCATTGATTACTCAGGAAGATATGTATAGTGCTCAAATGAAACGAGTTATTCGTGAAGGATTGTTACAAATTATTCGATTAGATATAGGCAGAAGAAATTTCAATGAATATCGTAAATTAATTGATGAATATTGTGATAGAAATCCAAGTTTAAACAAAGGTGATATGACACGAAATGCCTTACAAAACCGTATGTCTATTTTTCAATATGATTTAAATAAGGTCTTTTATGTTGATAGTTCAAATTGGTCACCAGAAGAGATTGAAAATAATCACATGATTTTTAATTTACGAAATATCCGTGCTGAAGCAAAAAATGTTGTTATTAATTATATTCTTTTTAGATTGCGGAATTATATGAAAAGTCTCGGAAAACAAGAACTTCGAGTATTTGTTTTTGTTGAAGAAGCTCAAGAAAATTCACCATCTCGTAAAAGGTTTGGATCTAATATTCGTACTTCCCTTGAAAAAGCTATTAATGAAATCAGAAAATGGGCAGTACACATAACTCTCATTGGTACTATGTTAGACAATCTTACAGAAACAGCTCAAGAAACAGGTGTGATGTTTAATTATAGTGATAAACTTTCACATAATATAGGTCGAATAATGGGTTATTCTTATAATTTTGCTGAAGTTGATGAATTAGGAAAATATCAAATGCATGTTAAGTTACCTGAAAATAAAAGATTTTTATTAGTTGATAAAATCAATAGACCACGTAGAAGAGAATTAAAAGAAGAAGAATATTTACAATTTTTAGAAGAATCAGAAGTATATAGTGAACAAAGAAGACAAGGAAATAATTTAGACTTATATAAACCAAAAGATGAACTTGAATCTGAATTAAATCGCCGGGCGGAAGATATTTTTGAAATATGCATTGAAACTAAATGTAAACACGGATTTCATAGTTTAGCTGATTGTTTAGCAGTAAAATCTTCTGGACATATAATATTATCAATTAAGCGAAGTGTTTCAGATGTATTGAATAAATATAGTTCTTTAGATGAGTTATACCAAACACTTGAACGAGATCATATACTTGTTTTAGATGAAATTAATGATTCAGTTCAGACTATTGTTAATGATAAAGCACTGCTTATGGGAACTAAATTATCACAAAGTGATAGAGATAATATAGCTTATTGTGTCTTTGCTACTATTCTAAAAATATTATTCAAGGAAGCAGTTATTGAATTAAATGATGTTGAGAGACTGTTTAATTTAATTAAAAATGAGTCTGATTGTTCTAACATAACTGATACTAACAAAGATTATTTCGATGATGATATTTGGGAGGATTAAGCTATGCAAAATAAGAATACAAGAAATTATTCAGAAGTAAAAGATTTTGCTATTTTTTTATTAACTAAATGTCCAAGAAAGAAAGATATCTTTACTGATTGTTTAGTCCAGGATAATAACTATAAGATTTTCTTGAATGAGTTTAATAAATTCGGTGGATTAATTCGTTTCATAGCTCATGAAAAAGTAAATACTGATATTATAGATCATATAATAGGAGAAGTTTCATCAATGATTGAATATGAGATTGATGAACAAATAAAGAAAGAATTAGGAATAATTCTGATTAAGCAACTTGTTGTTTGTTCAATATGTCGTCAAACGTTTTATGAATTCTACAATAAGAAATTGGAACTCTTTCAAGCAAAGAAGGTCTATGAAGCTTTTTGCAGGCATTATATAAAAAGGCAATCAAAAGAGATAATATGTGCTAAGATTTTTCTCGATAAAATCAAACAACCTCAATCAAAAGAAAGATTAATTGATATACCTCAAGAAATTAATTTTGAAGAAAAAGTAAATGATGATATTTTAATAAATTCTGGAAATGATTTGAAATTTATCAAAGAATATATTCAGGATATTGAAGTTAATGAACCTGAATTACTAATCAATAAAAATCCAAATCAAATCTATTTAGAAAAGCATAACGAACCTCAGATTAAATCAAATGATGAACAGAAACTAAAGGAAATTAAGAAGAGTGGAATTCTCATAATTGATGAATCTATTCTTTCACTTAATATTGATAATTCAACTAAAGAAGAATTTGAAGCGTTAATTGAATATCTAAATAGATTTTCTAAATGTTCTTATTGTGAAAATAGAAATCATTATGATCGAATAAATGATTGTCCCAAAATAACAGAGAAAGTCATTAAGATAGTAGAGGATAAAGATGTAGCAAGGAATTGGAAGGATAAAAAAATCAGATATTGTCTTGCACGTGAGTATCAGCGTATAATTCAGGACAAAATTTCTTCATTGTAATAATTCTTCTAAAAGAGAGATAAATTCTATAGGATAAAATTGGTTCTTTATCTCAAGATAAAAATCGTTATTTGGATCATCGGTTACATAAAAAAAATAACCATTATCCTCTACTATTATAAACTCATGTGTTTTTTCTAAAACTAATCTTAAGTTTGTTATAGTAAGTTCTTTTTGTTTAGAATGAATTGCTTGTAAATATTTTAGCTGAATAATGATTAGTTCTTTTAACCATTTTTGATCAATGGTCATAATTTGTAGATTGTTTTTTTTCTGATGAAAAACCAACCAAAGATAAACATTCATTATTTCATTAGCTTCATAATGATTTTTAGGATAATAGTTCAGATAGTTATTCAATTGTTCTTTAATTTGTGAAAGTTTTTTATCAGTAATAATATTATGATATTGTGAAATCAAAAAACATTGAATTGAATATAGATCCATTTCTTCAATATTGATTTGTGAATAATAGTTACGAAAGCTTTCTATTAATTGATTTTTTATTTTCTTAGGCATTGTCTATCAATCATATAATTAATTATAATATAATATGGAATAATATTTATAATCCTCTAAAAAGAAGTGTTTAAAGTAGATTGTTGATACTATCTCTTAAGACGAAAGGCATTGTAGATTCTTCAAATGTTATATGAAGCCCCAAATTTCATCAAATGTTTGTTGTTTTACTTTGCCCGTCAATTTAATTTATGGTGTTTAAATATCATCTTTTTTTTAGAAGAATAATTTTTTTTGCGAGTTAGTTACTTTTATAAATAGTTAATACTAATTTTAACATAGAAAATGCACTTTCAGTGCATATTTGGGGCTAATATAACATGAACATTATGTTCAAGAATCGAAAAAACAAACAAACAGGTGATTTCCATGTCGAAAATTGGACATGTATTAGATTATGAAAGTGAAATATATTTTAGGGAAACTGAGCAGGAATTATTATCACAACTCTTTAAACCATTATTAAAATATCCTGATTCTTGGCGATCTGTTAAAGTAAGTATAACAGGTGATTCATCTTCAGGAAAAACAGCTCTTATCAAAAATTTTTTCCAAAGAGTTATGAATTATTCCGAGAACAACAACTTGAATATTAAATGTATTCAAGTAAATTGTAGAAAATATCGAAATATTCGTCTAATCATCTACCAGATCATTAGAAAATTTACCTCTTTTCAATTACCTCTTCGGGGTTTTGATTCTTTTGAATATATGATGCACCTTACGTCTAAGCTTGATGAAAATAAAATAAAATTGATTATTGCGTTAGATGATTTCGATTATTTATTAACTCACAACTTCAATAATGCCATTGATATCTTAAATCAATTAGATGATACTAATATTTCAGTAATAATTGCGTGTAGAGATTTTCAATTTAGAGATAAATTACCAGCAGAATTAAATGTTGGATTCCTTTTTAAATTAAAAAAATATAATTTCTCTGAATTGCAATATATCCTACAAATGAAATTGGAAGAAAGATTTTCCGAAAATCAATTTAGTTTAGATGTTATTCGTTTCATAACTGAGTTAATTTATACAAATCATAATTCTGATATTAATTTCGGGATTGATCTACTACAACAATCTCTTATTAATTTTGATATAAATGATGATGAAGTTTCTTTAAGCAATATTTTACAATCTGAAAAGAATCCTCATAAAATTTCTGTGCAGGATATTGTAAGAGTATATCCCAAATTTCTTCTCCAAAAGAAACTTGATGATGTATTTATATTAAATGAGAAATTTAAGAAACGAATATATGAGATTGCTAAGAAACTGAAAATGAACAATAGAATTTCATTAAATCGTAATGAATTAGAGCTTTCGGAAAATGAACTTGCATTTTTATTAAACGATGGTTTTCTCTATCGACATTCAGACTCAACATTTTCATTTCTTTTTGCTACTTTAGAGGATCTAATAAATGCTCTTACTCCAGGAGGTTGTGATTGAATGGGTAAATATATTACTCTTAATCATAATGAAGAAAAAGGTGAAGTTTATTTAGAATTCTTAAATGATCTTGAACCTTATTTCTTTCTTTTACCTTCTTTAGAATGTATTTTCAATGCTTGTTACAAACAAAAAGATAATACTTTGTTCTTTTCAGTTGATGAATTAATATCAGTTCTTCTTGACATTTCAGCTAATAACAATTTTACTTGTATTATTACTACAAATATTAAATTTACCTTGACAAATCTTGAATATTGGCTTAATTGTATTATGAGATCATTGGTCTCAGAATTAGAGATTGATATACAAAACATTTCTACTCTTTCAGATAAAGAAGGAGATAAATTATATAAAATCGTTTTACTTAAAGCAGAAGAAATAGTTCAGAAAGTTTTCAAAAAAGAACTTCTCCCATTAATACCAATCCTTGAAAGCAAGTTCAGTAAATCAGGTGGTGGTGTTATGAATGTAACAGGTTGTGATTTCTAAAATGAACGAGAATTTACAACAAGATAAGGTTAACATTTCACTAATAGGCAGTGAACCTGTATGGAGAATATTTTTTGATAAAAAAGAATATTTGAAAACATCATATATCCAGCAAATTATTGATAAGTCAATGAGTGTTCGAGAAGTAGAAGGGATAACTGAGATATTTATTAGGTCAACTGATTTTTGGATCATTACTCATAGATATTTTAAGAACATAATTAAAATGAAAGGATCATGGGAAAAAAAGAAAAAGAACATAGAATTCTATATGAAAATATTATCAGAATTTGATAATACTTATTCTGAGCTTTCAATTCAATTATATCATTTATTATTAATGGTCAAGGATATTGAAACTAAAGATGGGATAGTAACTGAATTACAAGACAGACTATCCTTGAAGATCATGTCTATTTTAGAAGAAATTGAACAGGAAGGAGAAAAAGCAAATGATAGCAAGTAGAGAAACTGATTTCAGTAATTATTCACATGAACATATTTCCATGGAATTGGATAGACTGAAAGATATATTATTTATTGACACAAAGCTTAGGATAATAAATAATCTTTACTCAGCACTTCTTCTTCAATTGAAAATTAAACCTTTGACACATTATGAAGCCAATGATATCATTATAACTTATCTAAATATCTTTAATGCATTCAAGGATCTTTGCGAAGCAGGTATTTCTGATCAAGAATGTGAACGCAATAAAGATATCATTATCGAAATTAAGAAGAAAAATTTCCTAATAAAAAATATTGATTGGTTATTTGATATGCTACAATGCTATCGTGAGATTGTTAATACATTAAAAATCGGTAATACAAAAAAACCATTTTTTATCAAACTTAAGATAGCAGGCAATTTTAAGTTGATAGAGATTTTTGATGATTTTGAAAAAAATAGTGATAATAAACAATGGTTTATTTTTCTAAAAAAAGATGATTCTGATGATCTCATAAATGAGTTCGGTGTTGAATTACAGAAAGATTTCTTCAAAAAACTTATTCATTAATGATACCTTTTCAGCGGTGTTCAGGTATCATTATTTCTTTATGGTCTTTAAATAGTTTAGATTTAACGTTGGTATAAGAAAGTTCCAAATCCGCAAGGAAAAATCGGAGGTCTTAATTTTGGATACAGTATTAACACAAACTGACAAAAAACAAGAATCTCTAAACAAATTAACGAAGCAATCGAAAATTCTCTTTGAGAATTCTATTGAATTTAGTATAATTAAATCATATAGTTCATTGAAAAGAATTCATCATGATTTTATAGAGTTAAGGAAAGAACTTCCTATAGCATTTATACAAATTCTAAATGTTATTACTACTCATAATAAAGACAATGAACTCTCAAAATTGATTCATTCACATTCTTTATTTCTTAAGGGGATCGTTAGTAATTGCTTTACAGAACAAATTTTTAAAGGTTGTATAGAACAAATCGAAGAAACTGAAATAATCAATAGGGTTGTTATACAAACAATTCAAGAAATAAATGATTTTTTCTCAACTTTCGATGTTTTCTAACAACCATTTTTTTTTCCTTTTTCAGGACTTGGAACTTTCTAAAAATAATTAATTATTTTTTTGAGAATCCTTCATATTTTAGTGAAAAAGAAAAAGAGAATATAGATTAAAATATATTCTCCGAGTCAAAACGCATTTCTGCCATGTGTGAATTAAGTAATGCAAATCCAAGTCTGTTATATAGTTCGCATGCCTCAGCATAAGTGAGCTTTACAGCATTAACCTGGTTTTGTTCACCAAATTTGGTTATGGTGAGCCTAAAACTACCAGAATTGATCCATTTGCCATCTTTCAAATAAGGGGCAGTGGAATGGACTTGTAATTGATTGCTTCGTTTATTATTATAGAAATGCGTTGCGTCAAAAACCTTTAATCCATAGGACTTACCATTGGAGTTAGAATTCTCTTCGTTAGACATGATTTTTTTCTCCTTAATATGTAGGATTCTCGAATAATAGTTCAAAAAAGAATATTTAATCAGCACTAATTTTTACTTATACCAGGTTAATTTTATTTAAAGAAAGAAATGGATAATAAGCAAAATTAAATCTTATATAATAATATAGATAGGAAATAAAGACTAAAATAAAGATTTATGTTGTCGCTGTTCATCACTTACAGTGATTCACGACGCTCCAGCATAAGAAAACTATTCATCTGAAAAATCAATAATGAGTTTTTTATCTTCAACGAACATCTTCAATGTTTGCCCTTGTTCTAACTTAAAAGCTTCAGCAATTTCAAGTGGAATCGAAATTCTAAATGAACTCTGATTTAAGATCACTTTTCTTTTCCAAAAGATTTTTGGCTCTCCATTTTGAGACATAATTATTCACAATTTATATTACTATTAGATATAATATAAAAGTTATGCCTTATTACCTCAAAGAAATATTTATAAGTAATATTCTATTACTTTTATATGATACCAATGATTACCTTGAAGAATACTACTCAATTATCGAAAAGAATCGGTAAGCAGTTGGTAGAAGATTTATCTCAAGAAGAAATTACCAAAGTTCTCAAACAGATAAAATCAACTAAATCAAAACAACTTCTAACTTTTAAACAAAAGATTCAACCAACTTTAGAGCAACAAGAAGTTCTATGGGCATTAGCTGAAAATTGTCGATTAATCTATAAATTTGCATTACAGGAACGTTTGAATTGGTGGAAACAAAACAAAGATAAATCAAAAGAGGAACAAAAAGATTATCCAGATTATACAAAACAACAGAATGATTTACCTAAGATTAAGCAGATTTATCCTCGTTATAAACAAAATTATGCTAAAACATTACAAATGACACTAGCTCAATTAGAAGCTGATTTTAAGTCCTTTTTAGTTTTAAGAAAAAAAGGTTACTCCGAAGCTCAACCTCCAAGATTCAAAGGGAAAGAATACTTCACACCAATTATTTATAACCAATTAGGTTTTAAAATAAAAGATAATAAATTGTACTTTTCTCATAATTATTTATTAAATAATTTCAATAAAATTGAATTATCTTTTTCTCTAATTCAAAATTTTAACACTGATAAGGAAAAAATTAAACAAGTAATTATATCTCAAAATAAAAAAACAAAGGAATTTTTTATTTCAATTCAATATGAAATAGAAGTCCCAAAATATTTTGATAATGGATTATACCAAGCATTCGATCAAGGAACTACGACTATTTTAGCAGGTGTCAATAGTCACGCTGGGAAAACCATTCTTATCGAAAATCCACAAATAGATAAATATTGGCAACCAAAAATTAATGAACTGAAATCTAAACGAGACCATTGTATCAAGTTTTCTAACAAATGGTATTGGTATAATGAAAAATTAAAGAAGGTTTTAATTAAAAGATTAAATCAACGAAGAGATTTCCAGCATAATATAACTAAAAAAACTATTAATAATACTCAAGCAAACACCATTCTCATAGGTGACCTCAAAGTAAAAGACATTCACCCTAAGGAAAAAGGTAATAAGTCTACGGATAAAGGAATAAGAAGAAATTTATTGAATTCAGGCATGGTTAGTCAGTTAGCAAGATTCTTAACCTACAAGGCGGAAAAAGCAGGTAAAAAAATAATAAGAATCAGCGAAAGAAGGACGACTCAAAGATGCTGTTATTGTGGGAAAAGAGAGCAACGAAAGTTATCAGAACGTATTATCTATTGTGACAAGTGCGGATTATTGATTGATAGAGATATCAATGCCTCAGTAAATATAATGCAAAGATTTTTCGCAATCCTTTCGCTATCACATGAACGCCTTTTGGTCGGGCAACAACTTTTGAATGAGTTTCGGAAGTTGTTTTTTGCGACAAACAGCTCTGGGATATGCCAGCAAGCCAACGCCCAGCAGACTCGCAAGAAATCTTGTTAAAGATAGACCAAAAATACTTTCGTTATAGCTAATTTTATTCATTTTTCTCTTTTTAGATGGAAATCTGTATTTGTATATTAAACATTTCTTGTAAAGCTATAAATGCATGTTTATCTATATTGAATAGTTTTTTTT
>Ga0307379_10007235_pt1 | contig 15120 bp, 8 predicted proteins | sample UN2MG_FD_202237 | JGI IMG/M metagenome (GOLD analysis project Ga0307379, IMG submission 202237) | Soil microbial communities from Risofladan, Vaasa, Finland - UN-2 | ecosystem: Environmental > Terrestrial > Soil > Coastal area > Acid sulfate soil | place: Finland: Risofladan, Vaasa | collected... | reverse complement strand
GGCAGCGCGCCGGCGAAGCAAGCCCGACCGCCGCCGGTGATCATCAACCCTCACCGTCCCGGCCGCTTCGAACCGCGCGTACGCAAACGCCGTCCACCCAAGTATCCGGTGATGACCAAACCCCGCGTCGATTTGCGAAAAGCGCTGCTGGAGAAGCCACTTGCGGCTTAACTTCATGGCATTCGACACAGTCCCCTTGATCCGTCCACAGCAAGGCGTCCCTGCTACGAGTACCATCATGAACATGCGTCGTCTCAGGACCCCATCGTTCGGATCAATGTTTTGTGTTTTCCTTTTCGGCTGCAACAGCAGCGGGATCCCGGGATTTGTCAAGTACACAGCGGATGGGCAGTACATTATTTTTACGGACAGCTGGTATACACGATCCTACATCCATCCCGTCGCGGGCGGAACGACGCGAGCCTTTGACGGTTCGTTCTCCTGCGCAGATGACGCCAAGCACAGATGGGTGATCGAACCCACTCCGCTTTCATGGGACAGGACCCTCAAGCTGGTGAGCCTCGATGAGAATGGACAAATCCTAGTTGATCGGTTGCCCCAGCCGTCAGGGGTGTCGTGGAAGCATGCGACAAAGGTGGCTTTCGGCCCCGGCTCTGATCAGATCGGCTTGGTGGCGTGGCCCACGCACTATGACGATCCCGAGTGGCGAGCATTCGTTCTTGATATCGAAAAACGTGAGTGGCGGGAAACCACGTCTGAACCTCACCGCGAAGCGCTGCGCAAACTCGTCGAGAAGACGCCGGATGATTCGATTGCGTGGCTGGGGTACATCGCCCCCTCTTCCTTCAGCTTCTCCATGGCATCGACACAGCGAGGCACCGGCGCCGAGTGCATCGGCAGGTCTGAGGATTGGTTCACAAATCACTATAAGTACCGACTTCCATCCCCCGACGAAACTACATTCGTGACCATCAAGATGCACTTGCCGAAAGCCATGTTCGCGCGGGGATACGGTGAGGTCACCCTGACCGTCACGGACTCGGGGAAACGGCGTGTGCTGTTGAGAAACAACGACCTGCCATTCCGTCTGTGGCAGAACTGTGTTTATGGTCCCCCAGCAGCCTTGGTGACCGCTCTGACGATGCCGGACTTCTGACTCAGACCAACGGTCGGGCCAGCGCGGAGTCCGCTGCAGGGACCCTTCCTGCAGGATATCATAATGGGGTGCCACGCAGGACGGTCTGCGGCGCAGACCCTACTCTGGAGATCGCATGATGGGACTCGACGCGTTGTTCGGCCCGCGGGCGGTGGCGGTGATCGGGGCTTCCAGTCGCGAGCTGACCATCGGCTACCGCATCATCCAGAATCTCTTGGATTTCGGCTACACCGGTCCGATCTACCCGGTCAACCCGAAGGGCGGCGAGATTCGCGGGCTAAAGGCCTACCCGTCGATCCTCGAGACGCCCGAGCCGGTGGACGTCGCGCACATTGTCATCAAGAACACACTCGTGCCGAGGTGCGTCGAGGACTGCGCCAAGAAGGGCGTCAAGGCCGTGATCGTCAATACGGCCGGCTTTCGCGAGATCGGTGACGACGGGGCGGCGCTGGAAGATCAACTCGTTGCGATCGCCAGGGAAACCGGCATCCGCGTGTTCGGCCCAAACTGTCAGGGGATCATCAACACCGATCCGGCCGTGCGGGCATACTGCAACTTCACGTTCACGCGCCCGACGCCGGGGCACATCTCGATCGTCGCGCAGAGTGGCGGCGTAGGCGAGGTGATTCACCAGCGGATCAGCGAGCTGGGTGTCGGCGTGCGGCAGTACGCCAGCAACGGCAACGCCTGCGACGTGTCGATTCCAGAGATCATCCAGCACTATGGCCGGGACGAGCACACCAAGGTCATCGTCGTGCACATCGAGAGTCTGCCGGACCCGCGCGCTTTCCTGGAAGTGGCCACACAGGTTGCCCGCCGAAAACCGATCCTGGCCATGAAGGTCGGCCGAACCGCCGAAGGGGCCAAGGCCGTGTCGTCGCACACCGGCGGCCTGATGAAGCAGGACACGGCGATCGAGCTGATCTTCGCGAAGGCCGGCATCGTCGCCTTCCGCAACATCGAGGAGCTCTGCCAATCGGCGATTGGATTCGCCTCGCAGCCGGTCCCAGCGGGAAACCGAGTCGGCATGATCGCCAATACGGGCGGACCAGCCATCATCGCCACCGACGAGTTGATCGAGGGCGGGATGGTTATGCCGCCACTGTCGCAGCGGACCGAGCAGCTCCTGCGCGAAAAGCTCTACCCGGAGGCGTCGGTCAACAACCCCATCGACGTGTTGGCCACAGCCGGCCCCGAACACTTCGCCGCGGCCATCAACGCCCTGTTGGACGACGACGGCATCGACGCGATCTTCCTGAACTTCGTGACGCCGTTCTTTGTGGACACGCTAGGCGTTGCCCGCGAGATTGCGGACGCCAACCGCCGCGCGCACAAGCCGATCGTCGCCACCGTCATGACCGAGAAGAAGGGCTGGGCTGAAACTCTCCAGGTGATCCGCGACAGCGGCGTGCCGACCTACGACATGCCCGAAACGGGCGCCAAGGTGCTCGCATCAATGGCGCGTTACGCCGCTCTGCTAAAGCGGCCCGCCGAGCGCCCGGTTTCGTTCTCTGATGTAGATGCTCCCCGAGCCCGGTCGATCGTCGCGACAGCCCTCGGGCGGAGGGATTCCCGCGTCGACCCGGGTTGCGAGAAGGGATTCTCGCACCAGCAGCTCGCTGCCGACGAGGGTTTCGAACTGTTGACCTGCTACGGGATTCCGGTTGCCCGATACGCAGTCGCCAGTAACGTCGACGAGTGCCTGGCCGCCGCGGATGAGATTCGCTATCCAGTCGTGCTCAAGGTCGATGCCGAAACCGTCGTGCACAAGACCGAAAGCGGCGGCGTGGTGCTCAACATCCGTGACCGCGGCGCGCTACGAGAGCAGGCGGAGCAATTGGCCGCGCGCTTCGCCGAGGCCTCGCCCCGGTTCCTGGTGCAGGAACAGTTGCCGGGTGGGACCGGCGTCCCGCCGGTCGTTGTCCGCGAGGTCATTGTGGGTGCCAAGGCGGTCGAGGGGCTCGGGCACGTGGTCATGTTCGGTCTGGGCGGCATTTATGTCGAAGTGCTGAAGGACGTGAGCTTCAAGGTCACGCCGGTTGCCAAACGCGAAGCGCAGGAGATGATCGAGTCGTTGCAGACCTACCCGTTGCTGACCGGCGTGCGCGGGCAGGCCGGTGTGGACCTGGAGGCTCTGATCGAGATTATCCAGCGTGTCTCGCAGATGCTCGTGGACAACCCCGAAATCCGCGAACTGGACATCAATCCACTTTTCGCTTTCCAGCACGGTGCCAGAGCCGCCGACGTGCGCGTGATCGTCTGAGCTCGGCGCCACGCTCGCCGTGGGATCGACAAGTCTAGCCCCCGCGTGAAATCGGCCGTCACCGAGCTCCAGTCAGAGCTGTTGTAGACTTCGCGAAAAACGCGTGACCCCGCGGACTATGGCAATTACCGCCAGCCTCTGCGGCTGGTACCTTCCGACACCCTATTTCTGGTGTTTAAGAGCCGAGGCCCGCACCGGCTCCAGCGCGCGGCCCGTGGGGGCGAGCTTGAGGTTCAGGCTCGCGCCGCCGGTCTTATTGAAGTATTCGACCTTGATCGGGTGCGCACCGGCGGCCAGCGCGATGACACCGCGCTTCTCCTGCGTGCCGTGCAAGCCGTCGTTGTCAACCACCACAGTATTGCCGATAGTCAACCGCGAGCCGTCGTCAGACGTCAGCGCGAAGGTGTAGACATCGTCGTGGGGAATCATGATGTAGCCGCTGATGCGGCGACCAAGGTATTCAGCACCGCGCTCGGCGTGCAGGCCGATGTCGGCGACGGTCTCGGTCCTCGACGGTTGGAGCGCGTCGAAATCGGGAAGCTCGTCCCAGTCGCCCGCGAACATTTCGCAGTTCAGTCCCGTGACCAGGCCATTGACTTCCGTGGCAGGAACCGGTGTGACCTTTGTGAATTTCGCCTCAGTGACACCGCTGACCGGCTTGCCGCCGTGATACGAACGAGCCTTAATGACGGTGGTGTCGGCGACTGTCAGGGGTCTGTCATACTCGGGCGAGTCGGCGGTCGGTTCGGAACCGTCGAGTGTGTAGTGGATTTCGAGCACGTCGGATGTCGTGGACAGCTTGATTTCGAGCGGGCGGACCAAAATGTCGGCGGCGGCCTCGATCACCGGCAACTGATACACGACCGGCCTGCCGGCAATCTCGAGCACCACCACCGAGCAGATCTCGTCAGGCGCTCGCGTCGGAACAGGAATCCGGACGTCGCCTTCGCTGCGCTTCGCGGCCAGCGCGTCCTGCGGTTGGGCGAGTAGATACGCCCGCTGCGTGTCGTTCCCGAGCCCCGGCACAACGAGCTTGCCGTCGGCCGGCCACTCGAACACGTGCAAGTAGAGCTTTGTGTCATCGCCGACGTACTTTGTCGTGCACCGCCCCCAGCTCAGGTTCGGAAACGGGCTGGCTACAGTGCCGTAGATCGATTCGCCGTTGACCTTCATCCAACGGCCCATCTCTCTCAAACGCACGACGCTTTCCTCGGGAATCAGCCCTTCGGCCGTCGGGCCGACGTTGAGCAGGAAGTTGCCGTTCTTTGAGGCGATGTCAACGAGCTTGCGGATCAGGTCCTCGTTAGACTTGAAATCCTTGTCATGTCTGTTGTAGCCCCAGTGCCGGTTCATGGTCATACAGGTTTCCCAGTCTACACCGGGCAGACCGGTAGGCGGGATGTGCTGCTCGGGCGTGCCGAAGTCCCCGGCATACTCGCTGCCGACGACACCGCTATGCCCTTTGCGCCCCTTATCCACGCGGTCATTGACGATCACGTTCGGCTGGAGCCCGCGACACAGGTCGTAGAGCGGCTGGCCGTATTCGTGCGTCCAGGTGCCTTCCCACTGGCCGTCGAACCACATCACGCCGATCTCGCCGTAATTGGTCAGCAACTCCGTCACCTGATTACGCAGGTGCTCGACAAACCCATCGAAATCAGCGCCCGCGGCGGGACGCTGCTGGGCCTCCCAGCCGCGGCGCGGCAGATAGTCGGGATGGTGCCAGTCCATGATCGAGTGGTACCAGCAAATCTTGAGGCCATGCCGGCGGCACGCGTCGGACAGCTCCTTCATGATGTCGCGTTTGAACGGCGCGGACATGACGTCGTAATCTGTGTATTCTGAGTCAAACAGGCAGAAGCCATCGTGGTGCTTACTGGTGATCACGACGTACTTCATGCCGGCTTCCTTCGCGAGCTGCGCCCACGCGTCGGCGTCAAACTTGACCGGGTTGAACTGCTCGACGAACTTGTCGTACTCTTCGATCGGAATGCGGGCCGTGTGCCGGATCCACTCCGCGTGGTTGGTGTTTCCCTTCCACTCGCCGGCCGGGTTCGAGTAGAGTCCGAAGTGGATGAACATCCCGAAGCGCGCCTCGCGCCACCAGGCCATCCGCGCGTCCCGCTGCTGCTTCGTTTCGGCAAACGTGTTGTCCTGCTCATCCGCGACCGAGCGCGCGGGGGCCAGCCCCACGACGGCCACGACCACCAAGCCGAGCATGATTCCGCCAACGATACGCATCGGTGAGAACTCCTTGTACTCGGGCAGCCGAGGCCTCCTCCAGCCGCCCGCGCATAGCATCCCCACGCACTGGCGATGTCAAGCTCTGCGTGCTGGCCACCGCATGGCCAGCTTTTGGACAGCAGGGGCCAACCGCGAGTACCATACCCGTCTAGCGCGCCGAACGGTCGCGCGACAGGCAAGGCGGCCGCGGCTTGGACGTGCCGATTCCACCGCGGCCAGAGCTGAGGTTCAGAAGGGAACGAGCCATGACCACCCGTTATCGCACTCGCAGAGAGTTTTTGAAGTCGATGGGAGCGGGAGGCGCGGCACTCGCTTGGCCGCAATTCCTACACGGGGCTGAACCCGACCCCCACATGCGAACCCCCAACATCGTGATCATCTTCACCGACGACCAGGGCTATTCCGACGTCGGCGTCTACGGGGCCCAGGGGTTTCGTACGCCGCATCTCGACCAGATGGCCGCAGAAGGCGTTCGGTTTACGGACTTCTACACGGCGCAACCGGTCTGCTCGGCGTCGCGTGCCGCGCTGCTCACTGGATGCTATCCGAACCGCATCGGCATCGCCGGTGCCCTCGCCCCCAGGACCAAGCACGGTATCCACGAGCGCGAGATGACAATCGCCGAGCTGTGCAAGTCGAGGGGCTATGCCACGGCAATCTTCGGCAAATGGCACCTCGGCCATCATCCGCCGTTTCTCCCCACACGCCACGGGTTCGACGAGTACTACGGGATTCCGTATTCGAACGACATGTGGCCGCTCCACCCGGATGTGGTCAAGCTGCCGCCGATTCAGGAGAAGAGCAAGCGCGGCTACCCAGACCTGCCGCTATACGAAGGCGAACGCATCGCCAATCCGAAGATCACCCCGAAAGACCAGGAGCAGTTTACGACGGAGTTCACGCGGCGGGCGGTGGACTTCATCACGCGCAACAAGGACCGGCCGTTCTTCCTTTATGTGCCCCATCCCATGCCGCACGTGCCGCTGTTCGTATCCGACAAGTTCAAGGGCAAGTCTCAGCAGGGGCTCTACGGCGACGTGATCATGGAGATCGACTGGTCGGTCGGCCGGATTCTGGACACGCTCAAGCGCCACGGGCTTGACGACAACACGCTGGTGATCTTCACGACGGACAACGGTCCGTGGCTCTCGTACGGCAACCACGCCGGCTCGTGCCGGCCGCTGCGCGAGGGCAAGGGCACCACTTGGGAAGGGGGAATCCGCCAGCCTTGCATCGTACGCTGGCCGGGGAAGATCCCGGCCGGTTCCGTCTGTCACGAGCCGGCCATGACCATCGATATTTTCCCGACGATCGCCCAGCTCATCGGCGCCACGTTGCCCGACCACAAGATCGACGGCTTGGACATCTGGCCGTTGATGTGCGGCACGCCGGGCGCCGAGTCTCCGCATGAGGTGTTGTATTTCTACTATCACCAGGGCGCCCTCGAGGCCCTGCGGTCGGGTCGCTGGAAGCTGGTTTTCCCGCACAAGTATGGCAGCCTTACGGGTGAGCCCGGCCGCGACGGCGCGCCGCACGGCTATTCATACCCAGAGTGCGGCCTGGAGCTGTACGACCTCGAAAACGACGTCGGCGAACAGCACGACGTGATCGACAAACATCCGGACGTGGTTGAACGCCTCCAAGCCCTGGCAGAGAAGGCCCGTGACGACCTGGGCGACTCGTTAACCAAGAGAGAGGGCAAGAACACACGCCCGGCAGGCAAGCTTTGACAGGCCATCCGCAGTCAGCTTGTACGGCGCGCCTCGGACGCACCACACCCGCTAATCGAGCTCGTTTGGATCCAGCGGATCGCCGCTCGTTTTGATCCAGGTCCGCAGCGGGCGGCTCAGCGTCTCCACTTGCGCGGATCAAGTGCATCGCTGTCGAACTTGTTGCCCCAACCGAGAGCATAGTCATCCGACGGCGGCCTCGGATCGAAGCGGCCGGTTCCGGCCGCGCCGGGCTGCCCCGTAAGAACCTCGCCCCGCTTGAGATCGACTTCGTAGGCGTCACCCACTTTTCTGACGCCGGCGCGGTTCCAGACCGTCTGTTCGCCGGCAAAGGGATCGCGCAGGCGGAGCAGACCATCGCGCGTCGCGGCGACGCGCACGCTCGTCGTCCGCCCGTTCTCGCGCCGGGCGGAGACTCGGAACCCGCCCTCGGCCCGCAGGTCCCGGAACGACGCGTTGCTCCACCGCTCGCTGACCGCCGGAAAGACACGCACGCCGCCGCCCCAGCTCTGAAGAAGCATCTCGTGGACGGCCTGCATGGCCAGGAAGTTACCCTCGAGCGTAAACGGCCTGTAGCTGAAGCGTGACAGGCCCGTGCCGGACTGGTCACCGTTGGCATGGAACCCGTTACGCAGCAGAAACGCCTGCTCGTACTTCTCGAGCATGTCGAGCGCCTGCTCCGCCCGGCCCGCCCGCGCCAGCATGCACGCCATCCAGGAGAAGCTATACCCGACCCACCAGTCCGTCCCTTTCTCGAGGATCCGGTCGAGCGAGGCGTTGATGATCGCCCGCTCACGGTCCGTTCCTTCGACGTGCAGTAATCCAAGCGGGTGGATCGCCATGGTGTGAGAGAAATGGCGGTGCGAGCTCTCGTAGGGAATGCCTCGCGCGACGGTCAGCGAACCGGCATCCCCTTCAACCTCAAAGCCATCGAGCCGATCAAGCACGCTCCGCCACTCGGTCGCGCCTGACTGATCGCCGAGTTCCTCGGCCATCTCGGCCAGCGCCTCGAACAGCCAGCGCAGCAGCGCCAGATCGAAGTTAGAGTTCGGCTCGAGCCAGGCCCGCATCGAGTTGTCGAAGATTTCCGGCGACGTCGAGAGCGGCAGCTTGAGCTGGCCACGCCCGTCAGGCCGGAGCAGGCCGACCAGCGCCCGCCCAATTTGAGCGCACCACGGATACGCCCGCTCACGCAGGAAAGTCTCGTCCATCGTGTAGCGCCAGTGGAGATAGAACGAGTGCGCGACCCACGCGCCCATGGTCGGCGACAGTGAGTACTGCCCCCACCCACCGAGCGGCTGCCCATCGAGTGCCATCACGCCGGGCACGATCGCCCCGTCAACGTTGTAGAAGCGGCGGGCGAAGTCCTGGTACGTGGGCAGAAGGCACCAGTTGAAGTCTATGAAGCTCTCGCCCGACTCGACCAGCCCGGCGGTGTGGTAGGCCAGGTAGGTCATCTGTGTGTTCAGGTCGTTGTGGAAGTCACCTTTCCAGGGCGGCAGGCCCCCCTCGTCGGCCGTCCATACACCCTGGAGCGGCATTGGAGGAGCCTTGGCCCGCGATGCGGCCCCATAGAAGTACTTGACCAAGTCGTAGTGGGCCTGAATCGCCCGATTCGGGACCGTGATGCTCGAGATGGACCAGAAATCACGCCACCATGCCAGATGCGGCCCAAGCATTCCCTGGTAACCGGCCTCAAGTGCTTCGGCCACGCGGCGACGTCCGATCTCGAGCGGGTCCGGACCGTCGGCTGTCGAGGTGATCGCAATCGCCAGCACAGTCGCATCGTCCCCGCCGCGGGTGCCGACCACTACCGCGTAGGTCAGCCCAGCGGCCGCCTCCTGAACCATCCAGAGCGTGTCGTCGTCGTGTCCCTCCGTGGCCGGCCCGTAACCGAGCTTCGAAAGCCCCGCCGGTCGCATGAGCCGCAACGACGGCATTGGTCCGCTGACATGCATCAGGGCGACGGGCTCAGCCGCGCTGAAGAACGCGCGCAACTCGTGCTGGCCGAAATCGACGACCGCCTCGGCCCGCCGAATATCAAGCTTGAACTGCTTGACACGGCAGGATGGAGCGAGCGTCAACTCCAGTCGACCGCCCGGGATCTTCGTCGCAAACGGGAGGGCCGTGTACGGCGTATCGAACATCTGCTGCATCGTGGCCTGATCGCCCTCGGCAACCAGGCGCTGCATCGTCGCGTAGTTCCAGTCGCTGCGTTGATACATCGGGGGCGTGCGTAGATCCCACAGGTCGCCGCGATCGAGCGAAAGCCGGACCACGTTCCCGCCGCCCCAGAGCAGCCCACCGGTCAGGCCGTTGCCAAGCGGGAGTGCCTCGTCCCACCGATCGATCGGTGCGTCGAGAATCAGGTTTGACTGCTCGTCTTGGTATCCGCCCGGGCGTGCGGTAGGTGGCGGGACCAGCACACCGGGCCAGTCATCCGTCCGGAACGACGAAGCGGGCAGCCCCTCCTCGTTGGCCAGCGTCGGTTCGTCCGCCGCCCCCCAGGCGTAGCGGACGGCCACCGGCTTCGGCACCGCAGCACTCCAGACTACGACCGTGTCGCCGTCGATCTTCGCCTTGGCGTGGCAAAACCGCCGATCTTCGCCGGCGATTGAGAAGTGCGTCAGCTCTTTCCCACTCGAGGTCAGCCCACCGCCGACATGCTCGAAAAACAGGCGAATCTTGTCACCCTCGACCTTCATGGACTTGTACAGCGGGCCGGAGTAGACGATGCCGTCCCTGCCGTAGGTGTTGGCCAGCGCCCACAACGCCAGCCGCTTCCCGACGTCCTGCTTGTTCTTCGGGTGGATGTTGCGGGGGTTACCGATGTCCATGGTCACGGCCATGCCGGTGTTCGGCGTTGCCAGCGCCATCATCTGTGCCTCGCGCAACTCGGCGGCCTGCCCGGTGTCGCCGGCGTAGCCGAATGGCGCGATCTGCACGTAGTAGAACGGGAAATCGCCGCGCCCCCAGCGCTCACGCCAGTCATGGATCATTCGCGGGAAGAGCGTGCGGTACTGCCGTGGGCGCGGCCGGTTCGCCTCACCCTGGTACCAGATTGCCCCGCGGATTCCGTACGGAACCAGCGGCGCGATCATGCCGTTGTACAGGGCGGTCGGCGAGTTGTGGTGAAACCTGTGCGTCTGCGGCCAAGGCGGCAGATCGTCCAGCTTGACCCCAAGGTGATAGCGCCACTCCCCGGCCAGGGATCGCGCCGCTTCGTCCTCGCCATCGGCCGGGTAGAGCTTGAGCTGCTCGGGCTTGCCGTTGATCCCGCCCGCGCGCCCGAGGTCGCACACCCGTACGGCAATCACGTTTCGCCCGACTTTGGTAGCCGCGGCCGGCACCCGGTACGTTCGCGCCGTCCCCCAGTTACCCACGCGCTCCAGGCTGCCGACCTTCGTGCCGTTGAACCAGGTCGTGTCGAAGTCGTCGATCGGGCCCAGCTCGAGGATCAGGTTCTCTCCGGCCCAGGCCTCCGGCAGCTCGAGCTCCGCTCGGAACCAGGCCACACCGTCGAAGTCCTTCAGATCATCAGTCTGCCAGGTGGCCGGCACCTTCGCGAGCTTCCAGTCCGAATCGTCATGGTCCGGCAACATCCACCCGTCGGAACCGCTGCCGGGATCGGCCTCCTCCAGCACCTCCCACCAGCGTTTGGCGGCCTGTTCATGTGTTTTCTTGAGGTACCCTGGATTCTGCCGCTCCATCTCCAGGGCATCGAGCGCGGCATCGAAGTCGCCCATCTCTCTGAGCGTCTTTTCACTAGTCCACGCCTCGGCGACCGTCCCGCCCCAACTGCTGTTGATCAACCCGATCGGGACGTCCAGCTCACGCTGGAGCTCTCGGCCGAAGAAATACGCGACCGCACTGAACTTGCCCACCGTCTCCGGACTGCACACGTGCCACACGCCTTCGCAGTCGGATTCCGGCGACAGCGCTATCGCGCGCTCGACGTCAAACAGGCGGATACTCGGGTGGTTCGCCGCCGCGATTTCCGCCTCCCCGTTCAGAACGCGGCCTAGCGGCCACTCCATGTTGGACTGCCCCGAGCAGATCCAGACCTCGCCGATCATCACGTTGTTGAGCGTAATTGTGTTGCCGGCGGTGATGTTGATCGTGTGCGGTCCACCGGCGCCTGGGGTGGCAAGCTGAACCTGCCATTCGCCGCCGTCGTTTGCCGTGGTGGCGACGCCGGCGGGGAGCCAGTCGGCCGTCACACGGACCCGCTCGCCCGGTTCGGCCCAACCCCAGATGAGCGTTTCCGTCCGCTGTTGGAGCACCATGTTGTCGCCGATGATGGCCGGAAGCGAGACGTCCGCGGTCGCGGTGCCCACGTTCGCGACGCCCGCGTAGACCAAAAGGCTGAGGCACGTCGCACGCAGGAACCTCGAACAGTCGCGTTGCTCGTAAACAGACAGCATCAGCAATCCTCCAAAACTGGGAACCGCATCAGCGTAGCCGGCGTGGAACCCGCGTCAATTCAGCCGCGTCATTCAGGGTCGCAGATGGAGACCACGCCCGTCCGGCTCGAGCAGTCTGCCGGAGCCTGGCAGGCAGCGGCGCCGGTGGCGCAAGTCGTTGTCTGACAGAGCATTATCTAACGCGAAGCGGTGCGTCTGCGTCAACGCGGCACCGTGTGCTGGCCACGTCTTCATCAGCGGAACGCATGCCCCCGCTCGGGCTGTATGTTGGGGTTCCGTGGGCGTAGAGCCCCAATATATTGAGCAAAGCGGCAAATCTAATTGACTTCCGCGGTAATCCCGAGTATATGCTCGGTTGAGCATATGCTCGGCGTCAGCGGAGGCGCGTGATGGACGGGCTTACCCCAGGTCAAGCGGACTGTCTAAGGCAGGTCATCGAGTACATTCGCGAGCATGGCATCGCTCCGACACGGCGCGAACTCGTGCGCCTTGCAGGGCAGAAAAGTACGAACGGCGTTCGCCAGATTCTACTCGCCTTAGAAAAGAAGGGGTACGTCAAACTTCATCCGCCAGGCCGGGTCCGCAACATCGTGGTGCTCCGCGGCCTGCGCGACCACCAGCGGCCCGGTGAACGCCGCGCGCGTGCCCACGGGAGTGAGGACGATTGACATGGCAGATGAACCGTTTGAGCGATTAGACGCGGAGGTCCACGAACTGCATTGAGGAAGTGGAGCATATCCAGTCCAACGGCTGCGACCAGAGATGTCTCGGAGGGATGCTGAGTCGGCCGGACTTGAGCAAGCGTGCCGTCCCGAAATGCGACGAACAGGAGTATCTTGCGCTATTCGAAGCGCGGGACTGGACTGCACTGAAGACACGATTCGGCGACGACAACTTTCTGATTACCGATTTCACTGAGTTCAACCTTACGCCGTTCTCGTACGATCTGTCCCTCGGGAGCCAGGTGTTCTCAATCCAGAAACCAGGCAAAGGCGTCTTAAACGTCCATAGGGAAGCGACCTATCCGTTGCAGCCCGGGGAGGCTGTCATTGTCATGACGGAGGAACTCATAGCGATTCCACCACGGTACTCGGCTACGGTATGGCCTCGTTTCAATATCGTCAGGGCAGGTGTTTTCCAGAGTATGGTCAAGATTGACCCCACGTGGTACGGGAATCTCGCCATCGCCATATGTAACCTGTCGCCGTCGCCTGTGGAACTGAAGCCCGGAACGCCCTTTGCGACCCTTATTCTGTATGAGCTGACGAAGCCGACCGACGTAGATCTGTGGAGGCACCAAGACCTCACTGAGGTAGAAGTCCCCCTCACTGAGGAAGTGCAAGGACTCCGAGATCGCTTTGACGCCTTTCTTTCCCAGCACAGGAAAGACCTCACGAATTACTGCCGCCTCCAGGAGAATACCCTCTGGGTCAGGGGCCTCAAACAAAGCCAAGTAGAAGCTCTGAAAACCTTCGACAATAATCCCAATTGGCAGAGGTTCGTGAAAAACACGCTGGCGCCGAGCTGGGCTAAGGCTACACATGAGAAGAGCAGGAGGCGGATGATCGGGATGGAGGCCCTCGGGATGACGGACCTCAGGGAGATTGTTGACGTGGGAGAGTATGAGCAATTGGCAACTGAAGAGCGAAGACGCCAACAGAGAGAGAGCCTCCGGGGGCAGGCCTGCGAGTTTGACGACCTCACCGCCGCTGCCGTGGAGTACGGTAGACCGTTCGACTTGGTGCCGAAGCTTTGGACAGCCCTCGTTCAGAAGATGGAAGAACGGGCAGACGAGGTAACGAAGGAAGCTCTTCCTCTGATGAAGGCGGAGGTTGAGGCGGTCGTGTTTCCAAAAGTCGTGCTGTTGACACTGACGGTCCTCGGTTTTCTGTCTCTGGTCTTCGCAGTCATCGCCTTCGTAGTAGGCAAGTATGCTTTACCGAAGGATTTGCTTGCAGTGGACTGGCCGATGGTTGCGCAGTGGAGCGTCGCAGGAGTCTTCATAGTCGTCGGCGTCTGCATAGCAATGCTCTTGCGGTCCCGAGTACCGCGGTGGCCGCGCGTCGGTGAGCTAGAGAAGAAACTACAAGCAATCAAGAAGCGTGTGGATAAGATGACATCGCAAGGGCTAGAGAAGAGACTGAAAGCAATCGAGAAGCGCGTGGATGAGATGACATCGCAAGGCTCGCGAGAACACGAACGGAAGGGGTGTGCACAGGGGCGTCGGCCGTATCAGCAATAAACCGGCCAGATGTCCTGGCGGTTGCACGGGTGAAACGAACATGGGCAGAGATGGATACAGTCTGGAACACGTCGATATTGAAGTCAATCACCGCTGTAACTTGGCGTGTCGGCATTGTTCGGCACGAGCGGCCAAGGGGCGAGTACCGGAGGAAATGAGTGTCGCGCAGATCAGGGGAATCCTATCGCAGGCACAGGAACTCGGGCTTCGCAAGGTAGGTTTGACGGGGGGCGAACCGCTCTGCGACGTGGCCAAACTGGAGGAGGTCGCCACGTTCTGCCTTGAGCAGCTCGGCGTACCGATCCACATGCACACGAACGGGACGCTTGTGACGGAAGAGCACTGCAGGCCGGGTGGTGTCCTCGCGCTATTCGAGGCGGTGAGTGTCACTTTTCTCGGGGCGACCACTGAGAAGCATGACTACATGACGAAGTTCAAGGGCTCCTTTGATAGGGCATTTCGCGGCGCGCAGACCTGCGCCGAGGCCGGTCTGCCGCTTAGCTGCTACTTCATCCCGACACATGGATTATGCGACGGTTTCAAAGAGCTCGCGAAGAAGCTCCAGGGTGTCGGCGTAAAACGGATTCGCGCTATGGCTCTGGCCCCCTCCGGGCGAGCGCGCCCGATCTACGGGGAAACGGCCCCTGTGCGAGACGAGCTGCGAGCATTCGAGAGGGACCTGCTGACCGTCGCCGAGCGGCTGGGCATGCAAGTTGAGGCCGGAAACTGCACTCGCCTGAGTATGCCCGGCCTTGCCGTGCTTCGGGGGCACGAAGAATGCATGTCAGGGCTAAATCGTGTTCATATCAACTCGAAAGGTGATGTGTTTCCCTGCACTGCGGCAAGCGGCGTCAGGGAGCTGCGACTGGGCAACGTGCGCGAGAATTATGTCCGGCTGAAGGACATCTGGCAGAGATCGCCGCTGCTTGAGAAGATCCGGATGCTGCGCGGAGAGGGGTTGCCGGGCTGTGACGAGTGCACGCAACGACCGCGCTGTCGGCATGGGTGCACGGTAAGGAACTGTGGCACGATGCCAGAGTCGGTACGACAACGCTGTCCGCTTGTTAACGGTAGACGGTGAGCGACGCAGACGCCCCAGG
>Ga0307379_10007234_pt1 | contig 15120 bp, 29 predicted proteins | sample UN2MG_FD_202237 | JGI IMG/M metagenome (GOLD analysis project Ga0307379, IMG submission 202237) | Soil microbial communities from Risofladan, Vaasa, Finland - UN-2 | ecosystem: Environmental > Terrestrial > Soil > Coastal area > Acid sulfate soil | place: Finland: Risofladan, Vaasa | collected... | reverse complement strand
GGCTTCGGGTCCTCGGTTATCGCTTTCACGATGTCCGCAAAGGCAGCACTCGATCCGAGCAGACGCAGCGCACCCTTTAGTGCATTGCGGTCCTTCTCGGACAGTTTGCCATCCTTGGCCCGACTCGCCATCGCCTTCATCAGGGCATCCTCACCGTCGACTGCGGTATTGAGAGCCCCCTCGATGGCGGCGGTTTCCTCTTCGGTCAGAGTGGGCACAGTAAAATCTCCTTGCCCATCAGATTTGAACAGTAAAAACGAACGTCTATTAGCAGGACGTCAACGGTCGACGAGACTGATTTCGCGAATGCGCAAGCCTTTCAGTTCCGTCGGCTCGACTTTCTCGTCATCAGGCTCTGTCGACATAAGCATCACCTCCCTGGTTGGCCGGGCCAAAAAGAAAAGCGGCCCGTGCCATTTCTGGCTCGGACCGCTATGGGTCGCTACTTTGAGGGCCGCTAGGGCCGCTTACACTCCCGCGCCGCTAGGGCTGCGGGACGCGCAGATATTCAGTTCTCCAAAGGGTCTTATACCATAAACGGGCTTCAAACCCGCCGCTCTGTCACCTTGTACACAGGCCTTCGGCCCATTTCCAAACGCCACACCGCCTTGGTTCCGCACTTTCGACAGAAGGTTTCGACAATCGAAGAGCCCTGCGCCTGCCGAAAGCGTATCAGCAGATGCCCGCACTCGTGTTCGGGGCAGCGCAACTCCACCAGGGTCTCGCCGTCGCCCACCGCCACGTCCTTCGCACGCAACTCCGTCATGCCACCTCCAGCCCGTCAACCGTCAGATGCTGACACACCAGGGGGATGTACCAGGCCCGGAAGCCCGCCTCGAAGGCACCTAGGGCGAATCCCACATCTTCCTGTCGCCCCCTCGCGTCCGTCCGCCAGCGCACCTTCTCCAGCAGTTCTCGACTGTAGAGGCAGCACGCTCCCGCCGCTAGGCAGCGGCCCTTTTGCCGGTCCCGCGGATCGTGGTCGGTTCCCTCCGGCGGCGGAAAGTTCGGCCCAATGGGCCTGAAGTGGTCGACGAGTCCCGCCTGGCGCTCGATCTCGTAGAGCTTGAAGACGTTCCAATGTCCCCGGGGTGTCGCGCCCTCAGGGGCATTCCTCACCAGCGGGGCCACCCACGGCTTGCCCGTCGCCACCAAGCGCTCTAGGAGGTCGGCCGGCACAATGATGTCCGAATCAACGGAAAGCAGCGCGTCGCAGTCCATCCCCAAAGCCACCTCGGCAAGAACGTTCCGCAGCGTGGCGAGCCGTCCATAAATCTCGCGAGAGTTGCTGGTCTGCCGGGAGTAGTGCGCACCCGGCAGGGTATCGACAATCACGCGCAGGCCGGGCAGGTCGTAGTCGTAGTTGCCGTCGGTCACCCAGACGCGCATGATCTGGCAATCCTTCGGGGGCCGCAAGGTCTCGATAGCGTCGAGGTACGGGTCGACAGTCCACCTCTCGTGTATCAGTCCCCCGACGGCTACTTTCACGCATCGGCCTCCAGCGGATACTCCGCGTGAATCGCGGCTATGCGTTCGCCATCCTCCCGCGTCAGTCGCTCCAACGCTACGTCGAATATCGCCCAGTCCACCTCGCCGCGCTTCATCGCATCCAGGGATTCACATGCCTCTAGCATCGCGTAACACCAAAGGCCAACCGTCTTCCCAACGGGAACACCACCGCTTGGCGTAGGGCGAGACATCTCTATCAACAGGGCGATCTTCCACGGCGACGGCCGGTCGCTCATTTCCTCTCCTCATTCAAGTCCTCGACCAGCCAGCGCGTCCTGCTGGCCTCGCAATAGAGGCCGAGCCACAGCGGGGGCCACGCCATCTCCGTACCCGTCGCACAGTTGATGCCCTTGTGCGTGATGCTCGACCACCAGTCATGTTTGCTCATGCCGGCGAAGACTATGAAGAGTCCGACATGGAGTGCCTCATGGTCGCAGCGCAATTCCACTGCCCACGGACTATCCCGGCCAATCAGTGGGGCCTCTGTCGTGTCGAATATTAGCTGATCCTCGGGCGTCGGCCCCAGCGACCAGCCGCGTTCAATCTTCCCATCATAAGGCCGCAGGTAGAAAGCTGGGTAGAAGAACTTCGGATCGCCGGTTACATAGAGCCATGCGCCTCGCCATTTCTCGTCGCCGCCCCAGCGCTCTAAGGTCTCGGCAATGATCCGTGTCCCTTGCATCGGCTTCCATTTCACCAGCAGGAGCGCGCTGCCGATGCCGTCCGGTGCGTCCTTGGGCGACTCCAGTTCAATCTGCCCATCGGCTTCTCGCGCGCTGCCCCCGAGCAGCACGGCTTCGCATCCAGCTAACTGCTTGTGCTTGCCCTCAAGCATGACTACCTCCCATCAATGCCGTCACCCGGCTTTGGTTGCCATCGCGACGCCTCGCCTTCACGACACTCATATCCACGGCATGCCGTCGGTCGCCTGTCGTATATCGTACAGCCGCCGTTCTGCTTATCATGCGCTAGGCAGCGATACACGGGCTGGCCCTCATTCTTCTCGACGAATCGCAATAATCGGAGCCACCACAATGGTGCCCCTCCACAATCCCCAGCACGGACGCCGCGCGCTACAGCGGCCTTGGTCATATACCGCTTCGTCGCATGCAGAGTGATGACTTCGCAGCAACCACCATTACATGTGTCGCAGGTCTGTATCGCTTGGCCGTTCACTTCCTCGCCTCCTCTATCATCCGGCAGTTGAAGCAGTAACCCTCAAGCGCATCGCCCTCTTCCCAGTATTGCGTCGTGTTCGCCGGCCGCACCTCGCACAGGGCCCGCTCGTTCTCGACGATATGCCAGGCCCCCATCCGGTGCGGGAACCGCGTGCAGCGCAGGCGGGCGAATTTCACTGTTTTAGCCAACCTTCGCGAATCAGCATGGTCAGTTTCAATTCCATATCGGCAGGCCCGCCGAGTATGCAGACCAGGCCGATAAGTGGCTCCATGAAGGTAGCCCGAATGCGACCGCCGAGTAAGCCCACTATGTTGTAGGCTTGGCCGTGTGTCAGCTCCGTGTCAGCCGCCAGCCGGGTCGCCGCAGCCTCATGTTGGAGATACAGTTGCACGTCTGCCGTCATCCCAGCACCTCCTCGTAGAATGCCCGCACCTTCGCGATCTGCTTCGCCGCGCTGCGGTGTTCGGCTAGGTATGCCCGCATCGCCTGCCGCTCCTCCAGCCAATCGCCCCGACGCGTCAGGTGCCGATAGAGGTCGCCCAGCCGCCTCTCGACGCCCCCGGCCGCCAGCGATCCGTAGTGGTAGGCGATCCGCATTAGTTTCCCCGGAAGCCGAAGAGTACGGGCCAATCGGGCAGTTCGCCCTTGTTCATCACCATTTCATGGCCCCACACGTCGATTCCCAGCCTCTCCTTCGCCAGTTCGGTTCCGTAGCCCATGCCCCAGGGCTTCGGACCGGGCGGATTGGCCCAGTTGACAGTCACGATCACGACCGACGCGGCGTCAAGCATGAGCCGGAAGCAGTCGCCGTCGCGGTCGCCCATGTGTTCGATGCTGCTGATGGCGAAGACATAGTCCCATCGGGCCTCGCCCCGGCCGCGCAGGAAGTCGGCGGCGTCCGACTGAACGCAGATGGCCTTCGAGCCGGCGTACCATGTCGCGCAGTCCGCCAGGTCCACAACGGTGATATCCTGCTCAGCCTTTTGCGCCAGGGCTAGACCCAAGCTGTCATACTGCCCGCCCACGAATAGGGCGCTGTCCCTGGAGGCTATCGGCCGCATATCAGAAGCGGCGAGCAGCGCCGCCGGGTATTCCCAACGGCGGAAGTCGCCCCGGTCCGGCCGTATCCTATCGTTCAGCCAATAGAAGAGTTCGCTGTCCCTCTCCTCCTCGGAGTAGACTCGGATGATGTCGGGCCTCATTACGCCCATCCCCTCGGGTCCTGCCGAATCCGCAACTGGTTGGGCGGGATATGCGCCGTCTGCACAGGCAGGATGTCCCGGCCGTCGGCGAACTGCAGCGGCCCCTGCCAGGCGGCCCGCCATTCCTCGTAATTGACGTGCTGCGCCATCAGTTCGGGGTCGTGCTCCTTGTACGCCCGCAACGCCCAGTAGAGACGGAAGGCGTTGTGCTCCATCTCCACCGTCACGAACTTGGCCTTGCTGTAGTAGTACCAGGCGTGGCCCGGCCGGAAATACTCCATGTTCTCGGGGTGCCAGGAGGTCCGATGCGTCGGGTCCGACCAACCCGCGGGGTTGTAGACCACGTTCGGCGTTTCCACCTCGCAGAGGGCCCCGTGACAGCAGACGCGCCACATCTCCTCCATTGGCTGCATCTTGTCCCGGAGGTGCTCGAACACGTCGGAGGCCCACACCTGCTCGATGCTGTCATCCTCCCAGGGCCACCGTTCGTTCAGGTCGCAGACCACGTCCACGCCGGGGATCTGCACGATGTCACAATTGCTCCATCCGGGGCGGATGTCGGTGCCGCTGCCAAGATTGAGTTTCATGTCTCCCGCTTCCTCACTCTCACCGTCGTGTAGCACATGACGCCGGGCGGCCTCACCACCCCCACGTCGTTCTCGTCGGGATGGAAGAGCACCACGAGCTGCTCGGCCGTGAACACCCGCAGGTGCGCCGGCCACCCATCGTCCCATCCCGGCACCGTCACGAGTATGCTATGGCGCGCGGCGTCGAGCATGGCGTCGCACGTCTGCTCAAGCACCGCCGTCGGTACGTGGTCAAGCGTCTCCTGGCAGGTGATGATGTCGAACTGTCCCATCTCGGGAAGTATCTCGTGCGCCCAGCCGGAATGGAAACCAAGCACGCGTGCGCGGTCCTCCGCCTTCAGCAATGCAGTTCGCTCGGCGATGACGGGACCCATGGCGTCCCCGATATCCGTCCCCTGGGCCTGGAAGCCGCGCTGCGCCATCTCCAACATCAACGTCCCCTGCCAGCACCCGACGTCGAGCAGGCTAGGCTGTGATATGCCAAGGTGCGCCCTCTCCTCCTCGACCAGCCCGATGAAGTCGAGATAGCGTGGGGCGAATCCATACTTGATCCCGCCGCCCTCCAGCGCCGTGACTGCCTCATCGAAGGCATTGCCGCGTTGCAGCACGAACGCCGTATTGTTGAACGTGCGCCAATCCGCCAGATCCAACTGCCCCAAGGCTGCCCGCATTGCCGCGATCTGTTCGGGACTCTCGGGCCACGTAATCCCATTGCCTGTCGCCGCCCCCAGTGTCACTATCGCTACCCATAGAGCGTCATTTCCGGCGGGTCCGGTATTGGCGGCCATGAAGGACGATAGCATCCCCTGGCGTTGCAGCGGCATCAGTCGGGGCCACATCTCCGCCCATTCCTCCGCGAGACGCGTCGTGTCCATCATTGGGCCTCCTGCCTAGCCTGGTGCATATCGCATCTCCGCAAAGCATCCCGTCAGCTTCTGGTCGGTCCAGCACGCCTCCCCCGATAGTTCATCATAGGCTCTCATCATGCCCGGGTAGTTCACGCTGTAATCGTGAAAGGCCATGACTCCTCCGGGCGCCAAATGTGGTAGCCATGCCCGGACATCCTCCATGACGGCATCGTATGTGTGAGTGGCGTCGAAATGGATGAGCCCGGCCAAGCCCGCCCCGATAGGCCATGCTTCGGCCGCCTGAATAGACGCCATTCTCAAGGGCACGATTCGGGAGAGCAGGTTCGACGCCGCAGCCACATAGAGGAAGTATGCCAGGTCGTGACGTGAAGCGATCCAATCCGCCCGCAGCGATCCCGAGTCGTCAACCGGCGGCCCCTGGGTTCCGACGGCATCCACCCACAGATCGACGCTGAGGACTTTCGTGTCCGGCAGGTGCAATGAGGCGGTAGCCATGAGCAGGGAGGTGTAGCCCTGCCATGCCCCGACCTCGATGATCCATCGCTCGGTTTGCTCTTGCGCCAGTTGAAACAGGCGCATGGCCTCCACATTGCCATAATTCGCAGCGCAACCCAGCCGGCCGACCCAATCCGCCCAGGCCTGGCGCTCACTCATTTGCCCACTCCACCAGTTCCGCCAGCGCAGCCCCCACAATCGACCATCACGCCAACACCTCCTCATAGAACTGCCTGATCTTCTGCATCTGCGTGTCCGGGTCGTGGTGCTTCCTCACGTACTGGCTCATGTACTGGCGTTCCCGCGGGGCATCGTCTTCCATGGCCTCCCGAAACTCCAGGTAAACCTCCTCCGCCGACGGTTCCCCGATGTTGGAGGACCTCTCGACCGTGTAGAACTGGTTATCCGCCAGCAGGCGGATATTTCCGGGCGTGACGAGAAGTCCCGCCGGCGGCCATACATAGTGCTGCCCAGCGATGACGAAGCGCCCAACAGAGAGGGCCTCCAGCGCGACTTGCGCGGAGGCGAAGACGACGCGATACCGCGGCAGCGTCTCGGCGGGGTCCGTGTATCCGAGCCACCGCATGTTGTCCGGGTAGCCCGCTATCGGCACCTCGGCTATCCCATAGCAGTCTATGGTCCCATCCCAGAGCGAGGCGACCTTGAGGGCGTTCACCGTTTTGAAGTTGCGGCCAATGAAGCAAGCCCCCTCGCCGAGTTCGCTTCGGAACGGGAACCGCGTGGCGTCCACCCAGTTGCTCGCGTGCGCGAAGGGCTGGCTGGGGAATTGGCTGGGCGGCTCCATGGATTCCACCGATAGGATGCCGTCGAAGAGGATGGCGGGTATGGGCTGGCCCAGACCGTGCATCGTGAAGATCGTGCGGCAGGGGGCATTCACCGGACTCGTTTCGACGTACTGCACGTCCAGTATATCTGCCTTGAGCGCGCGGCAGGTCTCCCCCACGAAGTCGGCGTAGCCCTGCAACCCCGAGCGTGACAGCACTTCCGGGTCGCAGAGCAGGATACGCTCGGGGGGTATGCCCTGCTGGCCGAACAGTTGGGAGCGGCCTTCCGTGTTGATACAGGAGCCGACAATCCACGCCTCATCACCGTTGGCGAGGAACCAACGCACGAGGTCACCCATACGTCTCTCGCAACCCCCCCCGCCGATGACCCCATAGGAGAAGACGATGTTCATCTCAACCTCCCCAGAAAGCCTTCAATGATCTTCTCGTTTATCTCAGCCCTGTGTCTGATACCAAGCGAATGCCTGGGCCGGTTCGCTGGCCGTATGGAACCACGTCAAGAGAGAACCCAGTTCGATTACTGGTATCTCATGCATCTCGGCGATCCCTACGCATAGGTGCGCCGCCCGTGACCCGGCTCCGAGCAGGCATAGATCGGGCTTCCAGGGCAGGTTCCCTGCATCCACAAGGCACTGCGCGGACCCGGCAAGGCCATCCCCCAGCATTATCCCGGTTGCCTCCGCATGGCGCCCATAGCCAGCCCCAGCGTATGTGGCGAGTCCGACTGGTGGCTGTCGCCCGTTCAATGCGGCCACGACCTTGTCGGCCTCATTCGTCACGACCAGGATCTTCCGGTTCTCCATCAGCGACCAGAGCCACGCGTCGAACATGAGATAGTATTCGATGAGGGAATCGCCGATCAGCGCCTCGGGCTTGGGCCGAATATCCCACAGGTGCAATGCCTCCATGAGTCTTGGCCCCATACCCGGCTTCTGCGCCTCAGGACCGGAGCGGGGAAGGCATACGATGTCGCACTTGGGGATGGCCGCCGCCAACTGTTCGGCCACGCCCCTGCGATCCTCTGCCGAGAAGCCCCACGTGCTGAGATAGTGGAACTCGCCGAAGCCTCGTGCCGCCCACAAAACCGCCGCCTCTCCATCCGCCATGGAGATCAGGCTGCATGGTTCTTTGCGCTCAATCGCTTGCGCCAATCGTCTCACAACCCGCGCCGTGTCCGCCTGCTCATTCGGGAACATCATTGTCTCGACTCCTGCCATCAGTCTTACAGTGGCCTCTGCTGCTGCCCCGGCACCACGATGCTCGGCCTTTCCATGAGTCGCCATTCCAGGCCCATGCGCTTGACCATGCAATCGGGACAGACCGCCGCGACGTAGACCTTGCCCTCGATCTTCTTGACGAAGCCCGTTGCGAGCGGAGAGGAGAGGGTTCGATCACAGTCCTGGCAGCCCATTGCGGCAGGCTTCTTCTCGGTCGCCTGTGGCTCGGGTTGGGTCATCCTATCGCCTCCATGATCGCCCGCATTCGATGGCCGTAGGTGTGGTGCGCCAGGACGAAGGCGCGGCCGCGCTCAGCCATGGCGTCACCAAACCTATCAAACCAACCCATGATATCTACATCGGGTTGGCAGTCACATGGGAGAACTATCATGTGGCCTTCCCCTTCGATGCCGAAGGCTGCATTCTTGAACCCCAGCGCCTCATACGCGTCACTGTGCGCCGCCAGGAACGGCTTGCCGCAGGCCAGCACCTCGAACGTCCGCATGCTCGTCATTACCGTTTCGCCCCGGCCGTCCATCCCGCTCCGCTGGTTGTTAACCCCCAACGCCACCTTGCCCCAAGTGTACTGCTCGGCGGTGGCCCCGTAGTAGCCCGGTGAGCGCGGGTCAGTCGGCCCAATCCACTGGTTCGGCTCCTGCAGTAAGATCGGATATGGCGGTTCGTCCAGAGAGAAGCAGGTGATGGAGTAGCCCGCCTCGGCAAGCGGAAGAATCACCGTCTGCACGCCCCACCGGCGCGCTTCCCACTGCGAGTCATACCAGTTGCCCGAGAAGACGAAGTCCGTGGCGTCCTCCCGGAGGGGCAGCGGCCGATGGAACTTCTCCGACGCGGCCAATGGCAGCCAGAAGACGCGATCATGTCGGCAGTCCCGCCGATAGTATGGAATGCAGGCTCGGTCACTGGTGAAGACGTAGTCTGCAAGCCGGGCCTGGGCGACGAAGCCGGCATAGGCGTTCGGGTCTTCGATTGTCCACCAGCAGAGTGGCTTGTCGTACTTGTCAGCGAGCGAACGCGCGTAGCCCATCGCCTCCATGCCCTCACGCCCGCCGGAGTTCATGGTGAGGATGAAGTCGGCCTCGCCGGGGTCCTGTACCCAGTCCACATATTCGTCGCAGAAGGGCTCCAGGAACTCAAAAGCGATGGAGTGGATTTTCACTTCTCGTACTCCAGCATCGCCTTGACTTTGGCGAGGGCCTTACAGAATCCGCAATCGCAGTCAGGGTAGTCAACTGTCGACCTGGTTTTCAGTTCGTCCATCAATTCCCGCACTACCTCGTAGAAGGGATCCACCCCCTCTTCAAGGACAACGTCCGGCTTCTGGGCAGGGCAGAACCTGTCGCCCCCTCCCTTGAGAACACCCTCAAGGATCAACCGCTCTGCCATCACGCGCACCTCTCGCTCGAAGTCGAGAGGGTTGACATGTGCAAGTCCATTGTGCCAGACAACCCGAATCCTCTCGTATTTCATCTCGCCTCCTCACTTCTGCCGCGGCGTCAGCAGCGTCTGGAGTAGCCGCAGCACAGCCCATATCCACGTCATCTGCACCACCGCCTCGGGCCAGGTCATTCTCTCGTCTCCCTTCCGCCCTGCTCCGCGTCGAGAATCGCATCCGCGCACCGCCCCCCAACCACCAGACCGAAGACGAACGCGATCACCGCCCACAGGTAGTTGCCCGCCAGTGCGAGCACAAAGGCCAGCACAAAGGCGATAAGCGCGAACGTCAGACCGATTTCGTGGAGGGGTTTCATCGCTTGTACGCCCTCTCCATCCAGTTGCCGACGGTCGTCGTCGCGAACTTGATGAACTCCGGCCCGTGCTTCATCTGGCAGTACAGGTTATTCGCGTCGTACGACGTGGCCCAGTCATTCAGCACCAGCCGCGAGAAGTGATAGTGGTGCCAGACGTAACTCCCGTGATAGATCACCACCAGCCAACCCGCCTTCGTCAGTCGATACGCCAGCTCGATGTCCTCAAGTTCCTGCAGCCCGGGCATTGCCCCATCGTAGAAGCCCATCTCCTGCAGCGCTCCCCAGGGGTACACCGCAGGGTGGCTCAGGCCCTCCGTCATGTGCCCCCGTCGCCGGTGCAGGCGCGTCGCCTTCTCTATCTCGTTCCAGCAGTGCTCATAGGGCCAGTCATAGCTGATCTCGACTTGTGGGCTTCCCCAGGCGTGCCCCTGCGTCACCAGTGCGCACCCGCACATGCCGATCCTCAGATGCTGCTGGGTCCACGCCACCAGCGGAACCAGCCAGGTCGCTGGGAAGATGTGGTCGGTATGAATCTCCACGCCAAAGTCCGGCCTCCAGTCCGATAGCAATTCCCAGCCGATGTTCCTACCCTTAGCGATGCCGGCATTTGCACCCAGTCGGTGGATGGCCACTCGCACGTTGCCCTGCAGTTCGTCCAGCCATTCGTGCGTCGCCGGACAATCGCTGCCGTTGTCCACGATCTGCAGGCGCCAGTCATACCGCTGTATGTCCGATGCAACCAGGCTGCGGACGGCGTACTGCGCGGCGCGCAGGTGAAGCGGATTGCCCACGGCATTGCAGGTCAGCAGGTTGATTCCAATGCGCTCGGTCATGGGTCCCGATGGACGATCTCCCAGAACTGGCCCTGTGCCTCACCGAGTACGGAGGCAAGCATCGTTAGCCGCCTATCAATCCATCCGAATAGGACAGCCTTCTCCTGGACTAGACAGTACCACGAACCATTTATTACGGTGGTCCCAGGAAGCCCGGGCCGTTGATAGTAGACGAGCAGTGCTCGCATATGCTTGCCGTCGGCGTCCTTGCGGCGAATGTCGACAGAACACTCTATGCGGCTAATAGCCTTGACGTTAATTGGGAGCAGATGCGATATCACCGTCCTCTCCTGTATGCGTTCTCACGAAGGGCGCGTAGGCCATAAGTGATGTCATAGGCGTCGACATTCATCGCGCATCCCGCTTGGATACATCGTTCTGCGAGAGTGATCACCCATGGCTCTACTTCTGTGACCGTCGGGCCACAAAGCCCGCGCAGAACCCTAAGCGCGTCCTGTTTGCTCGCGACTGTACATGTGCAAAGCCGAGCGGCGGCTCTTTGCAACGGGATTCTCTCGACCCACGTGTTCACGCCTGCACCTCCCCTCACCGTCGGTATGCCTCCTCCATCCACTTGCCGATCAGCCCGTTCCAAGCAACCCATTCCGCGGGGCCGTGCTTGACCTGCACATATCGGTTGTTCGCATCGTAGTCCGCCGGATGGTCTGACAGGCCCAAGCGCGTCAGGTGGTAGTTATGGAAGACCATCGAGCCGAAGTGAATCAGTACGCGCCACCCAGCCGCGTGCGCCCGGAAGGCCTCCTCCGTATCCTCGAAGTTCTGGCGCCCAGGCATATCCGGGTCGTAGGGGTGCAGTTTGCCGTCCCGGTGCGTGCCTATCGCCTCCAGCGCCGACCACCGCTTCACCGCGGGGTGGCTGAGCCCGGGCCGCACGCGCTTTGGCCGCCGCCACACCAACGCCGCCTTCGTCACCTCGGCGCGGAACGTCTCGTAGTCCTGCAACTGCACTTCCGATAGCTGATAGGGCACGGAAGGCCGCGGCGAGTACCACTGCCCGCCCGCCGTCAGCAGGGATGGCCCCATGATCGCCACATCAGCGTTCTTGGGGTGCTCCATGTACTCGATAATCGGTTGCAGCCAACCCACCGAGCTGTCCCGATCACTATTCGCGGGGAAGACCATATCGGTGTGGACTTCCACCATGTATTCTGGCGCGTGCCACTCGTGGAGTACCTGGAAGCCCAGATTGCGGCCCTTCCCAATGCCCAGGTTCTCATCGGACCACTCTATCGCCACCCGCTCGTTCGTAGCCTCAAGGCCCTGCAGAAGGGCAACGGTCTTGGGGCAGGTGCTCGCGTTATCCACGATGACGAGCCGCCAGTCGTAGAGTGCTATGTCGCTATCGAGCAGGCTCGCTATCGCGTAGCGGGCTGCCTGTTCGTGTATCGGGCACTGGGCTAGGTTGCACGTTAGGAGATTGAGTCCGATCTTGATCTGAGCCACTGCTGGATCTCCTGCTGCGTCGCTCGGCACTCATTCTTTGATAGTCGCTGCGCCTGCTTGTTCTGGCCTGCGCCGCCCGTGCCACCTCTATGGCTGCAAGGCATACGCCGCGCAGGGCAACGTCCGCCCGTCCCCGATACTGCGGCTCGGAAATAGCGGCCGTCCACTGGCAGTCCCGGCAGCGGAAGATGCGACGCCCCGTGACGGGGTCTTCGCGGGATACGGTCGCGCGGCCCCGGCAGAGCGGACAGACGCCGCGGTGACGTAACGCCCAGGCTGCTGCTCCCGCTGGGTCCGCGTTCTGCAGTCGTGCAATCGTCTGGTCAATCAGTTGGTCAGATGTCCTCACTTCGGTTCCTTTCTCATGCCGCCACCCTCTCGCCCACACCGCCGATGCTGGCCCCGGTCAACTCGCCGGACTTGACGGACTTCCAGACCTCCTCCTCGGCAACATAGGCGACCATCACCCAACTGCCCTTCAGCACGGTCTGCGTCTTGCCACGAAATTCCACCTCATAGTCTACTGGCGCGATATAGGTCTGCTTGATGTGGCCCTCGACAACCCGCTCGTGCTGCAGGCCGAGCCCGGCCTTGCCCAGTCGGTAGTAGTTCATAAAGTCGTGGCAGGCTTCCTCAATCTCATCCGCCTTGGTGAAGTCGCCCTGCGTGTCCAGGTGCTTGGGGTCGCCCGGCTCCATGACAACCATGTAGACGAGGCGCTTGTCCTCGTCGACCTTGACGAAGGGCACGAGGCGGTCGAACTTGACCCACGCTTGGACGAGCCCTGGGGGGAGGCGTATCCATGCGGGGTCCTCCGCCTTGGCGACCCAACGTCCGTCCTGTTGCTCGTACTTCGTCTTCACCGCGGCCCAGGCAATGGCGTGCGCCCGCGACTCGCCGTACTCCGCATAGGCCGCGTTGAAAGCCGCCCGGTATATCTCCTGGCCGTGCTTCGGGAGCTTCTTGACGGCATCGGGTAAGCTCTCCAGGGTGTCATAGGGTTTCTCGATCTGTACTCGCGCCTTGAACCAGGACGTGACGCGGTTGAACCAGTTTCCATTCATGTCAGCAGACCTCCACTCGCCTCCAGATATGGCAATGGGAACCATGTTCCCGGATAGGGCGCCTGCGTCGTCGCCGTTATGCGTCTCCCGCACGCACCACACCGGAGCCAGTATGAGTCCCGCCATCCAATAGGTGGGCCGCCTAGGCCTGGCTCACGAACGATTCCAGGGAAGACATCATCGACTATCCATCGATGACACCCGATTCGTCTGCGCGGTTGATGCATGGTCTCGCCTCTCCTTTCGTGTCTGCCGTAGGCCCTCATGTCAGGGTCGGGGAATGCCACTCAGCGCCCTCCGTATCGCCTCCCCCACCGCGACGTGCCCCATATCCTGCGCCAACATCACCAGGTCCCGCTTCCCCGGCCGCCACGCCATCGGCACGAGGTTGCCTTCCGGGTCCCGAATCGGCACCGTGTACCGCGTCCGCAAATCCGCGTGCGGCAGCGATGACCCCGGCGTCGCCTCCCACCCAACGCCATAGCCGTTCGCAAGCACGATTGTGGAGGCGTCCATGGCTACCACCACTACCCACTCGTCCTGCCACAGGATCTCCCATGTGCGCTCAGCGGGCTTCATGGCCCTAAGGCTAACGCCGATATGAAACCCGTTGCCTTGTCGGGTTCCGTCACGAATGCCCAGCGTTCATCCGCGCAAAACTTACAGACTTGGTGTACGACCCTCCCGCTGGAGATTGCATCACCGCCAGCCGACGCATCTACTATCTTGCGATACTCATAGCCGAGCGGGCCTCTCTGCCATCGGTGATCGCATTCACTCATTCTCTCGTCTCCCTTCGCTTTCACCGTTGCCCGTTCGACAAGGGCTTCTCGTTATGCCCGCCCAGCAATCGCAGCCGTATCCGCTGCCACCGGGACAGTTGGCTTGGTGCGAAATACTGGCGCTGAATCTCGTCGCCCAAGCGCACCTCGCCGATGAAGACGAGCCCGCGGCGTTCCGCCTCCCTGTCGCCAGTCGCCCGCATCGCGGCGATATGCTTGTCCGGATCTATCCCTTGCCGCGACCAATGCCGACGGTCGTCCAGGTGGGCCGCACCAAAGTTCTGCCCGAACGAGACGCCCCACTTGAAGTGCTGCTGCTGATCGTCGGTCGTCATATCGTCGCCAAGGCGGCTACTTGTGCCCGCGCATCGTTCTCGCAGTCACAGTACCGTTGAATGCGTCGGACGGTGCGGCGCACCCGCTTCTCCAGCGTGTCACCGAAGAAACGTGCCAAGCGTCCCGGTGGACTCACGAATGCCCGCTGCGCCCAACCGATAGCCTCAGGCTCCGGCTCTCGCTTGAGCAGTGGGAATAGCCGCGCCTGAACGAGCACGCACGTTCCCCTCGGCGTCACGCTCGGTAGCCATTTGCGTACCGCCTCACTCTCTCGCGCCCCGTCTTGCTCATTCATCTCGTCCACTCCCCTACAGCAGGTCTGCCGCCACGTAGTGCTTTGCCGTCTCTTCTGCCGGGCTCGCTTCCTCGGCGGGTTCCTCGCCCTCTTCCCTAGCCGGTCCAGCCGGCATGGTGGGTGTCTCTTCCATCGCTTCCTCGTCCTCTTCGGGCAGGTCGCCAATGCCGCGAACGTATTCCTGGAGTTTCGGCCCCGGTCGCAGGACCATGGAGTCCACCAGCTTCGACAATGGCTCCGCCAGCTCGACCAGCGTCGGCACCTGCATATCGCTCGGCACCAGCCTCGGCAACTTGGTCAGCCTGAATGAGCCAGCATTCATGCCGAATAGCCGCGGGATCTCCTGTCGGTTCAGCGTCTCTGCGACCATGCGCTGCAGGAACGCCTCTTCAGCCAGCAGGAAGAACTCCTTGTCCGATTGGCTCTTCGAATAGCTGCCCTGCGGTGCCTGACCTAGTTCGAGGAACTGCGCCAGCACGGAACCGAGAATCCGCCAGGAGCAGAGCCGGATATAGCTCTCGATGTCCGCAATATTGATCGGCGGCTTCGTGATCTCGAAGTCGATGCCAAAAGGCAGAAACGCCCCCATCTGCTCGTCGAGCCGGAAGGCCGTCAGCCCATTCTCGACATAGGCCCGCAGGGCAACCATATCCGGGTCGCTCGGGTCGAAGATGGGAAGGTCTGCCGTGTTGACTTTGGCGATGGGCACCCCG
>Ga0307379_10007233_pt1 | contig 15122 bp, 20 predicted proteins | sample UN2MG_FD_202237 | JGI IMG/M metagenome (GOLD analysis project Ga0307379, IMG submission 202237) | Soil microbial communities from Risofladan, Vaasa, Finland - UN-2 | ecosystem: Environmental > Terrestrial > Soil > Coastal area > Acid sulfate soil | place: Finland: Risofladan, Vaasa | collected... | reverse complement strand
GTGTGGTTTGGGTGGTTTTGCCGAGTATGTATGTGCTAGTGAAAATGCATTAGTGTTGAAACCGGACCTAACAAAGCGCTGAACCCGACCGCTATTCCGCTGCGCTTCACAGCGGCAGGTGAGCTTGGTCGTTATACAATTTTTAAAAATCACTGACAGTTAGTAATGGAGAATAACATGAAAATTGTTAAGCAGGTTTTTAAGGTTGTGCTGATTTCTGTTTTATTATATTCGGTAATCATTATTCTTCGTCATCCACACAAGGCGTATTATGATGCCAAAGATGATTATATTTTTTCGAATGGCAACGCTCCTGATAGTGTTAGATCAGAGATTATGGAGCAATTACATAAGTTTCAAGATGGGTATACACATCGGGACACAGCTCAATTAAAATCTTTCATGGAACAACTGTTTTCACAAGAAGACATATTAGTTCTTGGCACGATGCCTAACGAAATACTAATCGGTCAAGATAAAGTCTCCCAATTGGTTTTAAGTGATTGGAAATCCTGGGGAGATTGTACTTTTTTAATGAATAATGCCCACATCTCAACATCGGGGGATGTGGCATGGATCTCAACGATCGGTTATGTAAAATTCGACATGTCGCGGTTTTTAACCTTACCTTTACGGCTGTCTGCAGTGATGGTTAAGGAAAATCTTGCCTGGAAATTCCAATACCTGCAATTTCAGTTTGATTTGGATTTTACTTTTCTTTTATTGACCATAGTGCTCTTGATAATATGGTTATCGGTGAGTCTTGTATCTTTAACAGTCATGACAGTCAGACACCGCGGCAGCCTGAATATGAACAAATGATTATGGGTATCTATGTCGTCTTGGGAGTGTTTCTCATCCGCGCTGCAAAAGATCCTTTAAGACACGCAAGTCTTATCTGGTTCACGATCTGGTCGAGTATTGTCCACGGTGGAATCATGCTAGTTCAAGCTATCGTTGATGAAACTGAGCGTGCAAATCTAATGGGTGATGTGCCAGCTCTATTTCTCGTGGCATTTGTCCTTTGGTTTCTAATGCCAAAAAAAACTCAGGGACAATAAAAACAATTCCTAACAATCGCTTACACTTATCTGTCTGAATTTAGTTGAACCGAAGCAAATAAAGCTGCGTTCGTTCCTCGCTCCGCCTCAAAAGTGAAAGAAACAAATAACGAATGTTTAACATTGTATAGAATCAATAGCGGCGCTGATTAGTGCCTAGTCATTTTGATCGAGTTGCTGAGAATTATATTGACAATCCATGCAATATATGTAAACTGATAGTAAGAATATTTATTACCACTGGTTCATAAAATGGGGATTTGAGTGAAAAATAAGAAAGATTTTATCCTGAGCTTGTATCAATCTGACAAAACAGTGTTCACAATCGATGAGATCGCCTTAATTTCGAGAGACCCCGAGCGCAATAATCTCAAATCCAAGATCAACTATTATGCAAGAAAGGGTGAGTTGAGAAATGTCAGAAAAGGCATTTATACCAAGATAGAGTATGACCCTTTTGAACTTGCGACTAAAATATTTACTCCTTCTTATATCAGCCTGGAGACGGTTTTATGGAATGAGGGCGTCATATTTCAGACTTATGAGACGATCTTTGTCATCAGCTATCTATCCCGAAAGATCGAGGTCGATGAAAATCAAATCCAGTACCGGCGCATCAATGAAAAATATCTCCTCAATCCTACGGGAATCATTCAGAAGCAAAACTACGCCATTGCAACCAAAGAGAGAGCATTTCTTGATACATTATATCTTTATAAGGAATACTATTTTGATAATTTGGATGCCTTAGAGAAGGAGAAAGTTTTTTCTCTGCTCGATATTTATCGCTCCAGAGCTTTATCCAACAAAGTCAGGGGAATCCTCGGAGATGCTTGATATATCAGAACACAGATTTATACTTGTCCAGATTTTAAAAGATATCTACTCAGACAGTGAAATTGCCCCTCTAATAGGTTTTAAAGGGGGGACAGCCTGTTATTTGTTTTTTAAGCTGCCAAGGTTTTCGGTAGATCTGGACTTTACACTTTTGGATACAAAAAAGAGAGATTCGGTATTCAAAAAGATAAAAAGTATCCTGCAAGAATATGGCGATTTAAAAGAAGCCAGGTTGAAGCGATATACACTCTTTTTTCTCTTGTCTTATGGGGAAGAATCAACCAATATTAAAGTTGAAGTATCTCTGAGACAATTTCCCGATAATTATGAGGTCCTCAACTATCTGGGCATTTCCATGCTGGTAATGACAAAAGAAAGCATCATGGCACATAAGCTTGTGGCTTTTTTAGATAGAAGTCAGATCGCCAATCGGGATTTGTATGACTTGTGGTATTTTTTCAAGAACAATTGGAGGGTCAACGAAGAAATCGTGGAGTTGAGAACAGAGAAAAGATTCAGCGATTATTTACGGATGTGTATTGAAGAAGTCAAAAAAGTGAACAATACCTATATCTTACAGGGCCTTGGGGAAGTTCTGGACGACAAGCAAAAGCATTGGGTCAAGAAAAACCTGAAAAACGAGCTCATTTTTTTAATACAAAATTATTTGGAATGAATGTAACGCTTTCCTTTCTAACGGATTTTTTACGTTCTCATGTTTTGGATGAGAAGATATTTGTCGTGCCTTCCTATCAGATCGGGCACCAGATAGGGGAGAGTCTGGCCGCCAATGGCCATTCCTGGGCCAATCTGAGGTTTATGACTCTGCCTTTGTTGGCTCACGAGGTGGCGGGGGCTGAACTATACGAATCAGTTGCATTCTCCCATATTTTCTCCCTTTTATATGGGGTAATCAAGGAGATTTTCATTAGTCCTTTGTAGCCGTTAATGGGCGTTTTTAGTCAAAATCTGTTACACAATTGTTACACGGGGAGAAGTCTGTCCTCTCTTATTGAATCACCATTCTCTTTTTGATATAAGTCAGAGAGTCACCTCTGGGGGACATTATGTCCAATGCAAGAGGGATGAATTTTTGCTTTTATCGGAAAGGCAGATTTCTATCCCCATATCTATAAAATAAAAAGGAGGAAATTATGGGAAAAGAAGTAGAAGAAATTGTAAAAAAGAGTGAGAAAATAAGAAAGTCAAAATTAATATTTATTGAAATACCTGCTGGAATACTTTTTATAGTTGGGTGTATTAGCTATTTTATTCTATCCCCACAGCCTAAGGGTAGTGTTGGTCATGGATTATTTTCTATTTCTTTGGGAATACTATTTTTAATTATCGCTAGGCTGGGAAAACAAGACAAAGTAAACTTAGAATTAATTGAACGTATTCAGAAATTAGAAACAAAAAATTCAAATGAATCATAGTAATCCATCACAGAGGCGGGATCATTCATGGGTACAATGTATTACGCCCCTCCCGAAGCCTTCCGCGGAGAACCGATCGATGCCCGGAGCGACATCTGGGCCCTGGGCGTGATGTTTTACGAGATGGCAGCAGGCAGGCTGCCTTTCGACGGGCAGACGGGATTCGAGCTCACATCTTCCATATTGCGCGATCCACCGGCTCCGCTTCCCTCCGTGATTTCTCCCGGTCTGAGCGCCATCATCATGAAGTGTCTTGAGAAGGAAGCGGGCAAACGCTTCCAGAAGGCTGGCGAAGTCCGAGCGGCGCTCGAAGGCCTTTCGCCCGAACATGTTGCCGGTCCCGCGACTTCCCGGCAAAAGAATCACGCCAGGCGGCGTGGGTTGAGGAATGCGATCCTGATCGGTACGGCCGTAGTAGCGGCGGTCTTGATCGCCTTGAACCTTATCCCTAAACGCGGCCTCACACCAAGTGTCCGTGAGGACAGGACATCCCTCAGCACGGGCTCACTCGAGTCTCGCAGCCCTTTATTTTTTTCAGGGTCGAAAGGACCTGATGATAGCGGAAGCCGAAAAAGCCCTCAGCCTCAATTCCTGGGATATAGACGCCAAAATTTGGATGGGGAACTATTACATGTCAATCGGCGACAACACCTCGGCCGAGGCTTTGTTCAATCAAATTCTGGAAAAAGACCCGCTGTTTTTCCCGGCACGCATGTGCATGGGGGACCTGCGGCGCACGGAGGGTGAATACGGCGCGGCGATCAAAGAACACGAAAAAATCCTGGAGCTGGACCCCCATAATGGCTATGCCATTCAAAAAATATCCCAGGTGTATATCGACATGAATGAACCCAGCCGGGCTCGCCAACGCTTGGAAGGACTTTCCCCCAGCGATCACCCGAGCTACGACCTCAATTTGACGTGGGCCCTGCTTTTAGCACGGGAGGGAAAGACAAACGAGGCCCTCAAAAGAATGGACGATGAGACCTTGAAATTCGCTGCTCTGGCTGTCTGGTCAACCTCGGTGGCGGCGGAATTTTATGCCCTGATGGGAGACTCCGATAAAGCCCTAGATTGGCTTGAGAGAGCGGTCCGCAACGGAGACGAACGTGATGATTGGTTCCGCCGCGATCCCTTGATGGAGTCTCTGCGCGGCCATCCCCGCTTCAAAAAAATTCTGGACTCTATAGCCTTTCGGCGCCAGCAACGGTCCGCCCCCCTAAAAACCAGTTAGCTAAGTAATGTATGCGAATCGAGGACAGCTAAGTTGGAATGACGTGCGCCTTGACAGCCAGTGTCGATTGGTATCTAATTTATGCATCACCTTTGAAGGAGGGATAAATGAAAAAACTACTAACGGCCATTCCTTTAGTCCTTTTGCTTTGTTTGACTTTTGGCTGCCAAAAGGCAGAAGAGGCAGAAGAGGCAGTGATGGTTGAGCAACCGGTCATGGATCTGGCTCAAGTGCGGCAATCGATTGAAGAGGCAAATGTCAGGTTCGGTGAAGCAGCCCGTTCAGGCGATGCCGCCGTTTTGGCAAGCCTTTACACAGAGGATGCCAGGATCCTGCCCCCGAACAGCGAGATGATCCAGGGGAGAGAAGGCATTGAAGCTTTTTGGGGTGGTGGTTTCCAGATGGGAATCAAGGATATTGTGTTGACTACTGTGGAAGTTTTGGGAATGGGCGACATGGTTTGCGAGATCGGCAATGCTCAAGTTTCAATCCAGCCTGAAGGAATGGATGCAATCGAAGACATGGCCAAGTATTTGGTTGTATGGAAAAAGGGTGTTGATGGCACGTGGAAGCTGCATGTAGATATTTGGAACACAAGTCTACCCGCTCAGTGAGTGAATGGGCATACCTTACCAGCTTATTGGAATTGGGATAGGATTCCTGCTTGGAATATGGGCGATTATTCTAGCAGAGACTGTTAAAGCCCGAGCTTTCATTTCAATAACAATGATCCTCATATTTTTCCTTCCTGTTGTGTGGCGTCGCCAAGCCTCTGGACTTATATCTTTTATTGGATGGATTGTCTTTGGTATTGGATGCTTCATCTTCATCAAATGGCGTGGAGTCGGAATTAGGTAATCTCGGCGGCCGCCTTCATCAAACTTAATTTGACATTATCTGTCATTTTGAATCTTGGTCAGTCCAATTAACGCTCCTCCTTCGGCTTTAACTCCATGCCGAGCTGCTGCATAGCGGACGACTTTCCAATCATAATAAGTAGAGATATACTAGACTAAATTGACCGAAAGGAGGTATCGTATGAGTACAAATAATAATCAAAAACAGATGATCAAGAATTTTCCAGAGGATGTTCGAGGTCTGCCGCGCCGGCAGTTCATGAAAACGCTTCTCGGAGGTGCAGCCGCAGTTGCAGTCCTTCCATCCGGAGTTTTCAGCGAGAATATAGGCTCTTTTAAATTTTTGAAGAGCACAGCGACCGGGCTTTCTGCAGGCGATGTCGGCGGGGAAGGGTTCTGGAAGCTTGTCAAAGAAAATTTCTCGATCATGAAGGGATTGATCATGCTCAATGCGGCCAACCTCTGTCCTTCTCCTTACCCTGTTCAACAGAGGGTGTTCGAGCTCATACGTGATATTGATGCCGATCCTTCTTCCCATAACCGTAAAAAGTTCGCAGATCTGCGCGAAGTCGCACGATGTGCTCTGGCCGAGTATCTGGGAGCGAAGCCTGAGGAAATAGCCATCGTCAGGAATACGAGTGAAGGGAACAACATGGTCATAAACGGTCTGACCTTCGAACCGGGCGATGAGGTGATCATCTGGGATGAGAACCATCCGACGGCAAACGTAGCCTGGGACGTTCGGGCTGAGAGGTATGGATTCAAAGTCAAACGGGTAAAGACACCCGAACTGTTCGATAGTGATGAGGAACTCATGAGACCGTTCATCGATGCCGTGACAAGGCGAACGAAATTAATGTGTTTCTCCCATGTTTCAAACATTTCAGGTATCGCTCTTCCGGCTGAAAAAATGTGCACAATGGCTAGGAATCATGGTGTTTTATCGCATATAGACGGAGCCCAAACATTTGGATCTCATGTCCTCGACCTTTCGGCTATCGGCTGTGATTTTTACACAGGAAGCTCACACAAATGGTTCTTCGGGCCCAAAGAGGTTGGGATACTTTACGTACGAAAAGAAAGGATAGCCGACTTGTGGCCGACCATTGTCGGGGTTGGCTACCCGGGAGTTCTTGGTAAGGGCGCCCAGAAGTTCGAAACCCTCGGTCAGAGGGATGATTCAAGGATTGCAGCCATGGGAAAGACCGTTGAATTCCATAACATGATCGGGAAAGACCGGATCGAAGCCAGGATTCGCTTCCTGGCTGCTGCTTTAAAGATGAGGCTCAAAGAGAGAATCCCGGGCACAAAGTTTCGCACGCCTCTTGCCCAAGAACTCAGTGGGGGAGTCGTCATTTTCGATGTTTCGGGTGTAGATCTGAAAAATGCTTTGGATGTCCTCTATCACGAACACAACATAGGCTGCGCTGTGTTTGGTGGAGATTCGGGAGGGATCAGGCTCTGCCCCCACATATACAATACCGTGGAGGAAATCGATAGGGCCGTCGATGCTGTGGCCAGCTTGAGAGACACCAAAATATCTGCGGCCCTGGGCATTTGAGGTACTCGGTTTCCTAAGAAAAGTCGAAATATCGAAAATCTTTGTGGAGATGGCCTGAAATAATTAATTATGCGACATTGACAGATGAAACTTCTAAAGGCTGTAATAATTAGATGGACGTGAAATTATTTTAATTATTTAAAATAATTCAGAATGAAAGAGGGAAGAAACGGCTCAAGTAAGGCAATACATCCTCCATAGAGGCAACCTTCATTTTATACGCAAGCACTTCTTTCGCTGAAGCACGGGATAAAAAATCTTGATAGCGGGAATCGGTTTGAATCTTACGGCTTAAATTCCATCAGGGCGCGAACATCTCGACCAATGTTTCCAGAACGCGGCTGGCAGTCGGATCATCGATTTTTCCCAGCACTTTGACCAATCTTCCTTTATCCACCGTTCTTATCTGGTCGAGCACGATCTGCCCTTTTTTGCCCTCAAACGATGTGCTAATCCTTGTTGGATACTCCCTGCCTGATGTTGTCATCGGAGCGATGATGACTGTCCGGATGTGCCTGTTCATCTCATCCGGGGAGATGATTAGACAGGGCCGTGTTTTTTTGATTTCATGTCCGAGGGTGGGATCAAGATTGACCAAGCAGACGTCGAATCTGCAAATCACCACTGCCATTCCTCTTGGTCCCATTCCGATTCAAGTTCAGTCCCTTTATCGAGCAGCACATCGTCTCCTCTGAGCCGCATTTTCTCGAACGATTTTTCCCAGTCCGCCCGTGGGTTTTTGACCGGACGGATGACGATCGAGTCCTTTTTTGCCTCCAAAAGCACTTCATCTTTCATATTGTATTGCTCGATCAATGATTTGGAAAGGCGGATCCCTTTGGAATTTCCGATCCGGATGATTTTCACTTTGATGGAGTTCATGGCAAGCTGAAGTAATTATAAAGTAATTACTCGTCATTTTCAAGGATTTTCTTCTTAATTCGAATTTTGAGTCGGATACTAGGATACTATAATAGACGCATCTAACGCCGAAAATTCTCAGGTTAAATTTTCCTCAGGCAGCTATTAATTCAAGGTAAATATTGTAGTGTGATGAAATAATTAATTTCGCGCCGTTCTATTCAACAGCTTTTCTTGTCATTGACCTTATCGATTTTGGCGTGATAACTTTAATTGGGCAGATAAAAAAAATGAGGAGAAAAGATGAAAAAATTTATATTTTTAACCTACGGATATGAAACACCTACCCAGGAAATAATGAATGCCTGGAACAAAATGTCGTGAAATGTATATAATTCACGACATCCTAACATTATTTTGCAATAATCATGAGACATTTCGACCTGTTTATTCGTTGCTTGTATTGAACGATAAATATTTCTCTAGTCTCAATTCAGAGTTATGTGTATAATCTGATTGATTTATACACATAGGAGACTGAGATGAGGACAAATGTCGTGATCGACGATCAACTCATGAAAGATGCTCTTGAGCTATCTGGATTCCGCACAAAGAAGGCTGCCATCGAAGCCGGTTTGAGGCTCCTTGTCAAATTCAGCCGGCAGGCAGACGTGAAAAATTTTCGGGGAAAGCTGAAATGGAGTGGTAATTTGGACAGAATGCGGGCGGACAAATGATCCTGGTCGATTCTTCCGTTTGGATCGGCTACTTTAACGGAAAAATCAATCCTCAAACCAATTGGCTGGATTCTGCTCTCGGGAAAGAGATTATCATTGTAGGGGATATCATCCTGGCAGAAGTCCTTCAGGGTTTTAAAAGCGACCTCGACTTCAACAAAGCCAAAGAATTATTATTGAATTTTCAATTTATGGAGATGCTGGGTCAGGAGTTAGCTATAAAAAGTGCAGAAAATTATCGCTTTCTTAGAAGGAAGGGAGTGACTGTTCGCAAAACCATCGATGTTATAATCGGAACATTCTGCATTCACCACAACATATCTCTTTTGCATGATGACCAGGATTTCGATCCTTTGACAAAGCACTTGAAATTAGATGCAATCAAATTATAATAGCATCATTCAAGGAGGGAAGTATGACATTCAAGGATATGGTTCTTCTTTATCTCATTACCCTGGTTGTTTTTTTTGTGATCGACATGATCTGGTTGGGATTGGTGGCTAAGGGATTTTACCGGCGCTATCTCGGGGCGCTTATGACTCCCAAGGTGAATTGGACAGCGGCCATGCTCTTCTACCTGCTATTTATTGTGGGATTGTTAGTCTTTGTCGTCCGTCCGGCCCTGGCGGGGGGAGTGCTGACCCATGCCCTGTTTTACGGCGCCCTTCTCGGCCTCATCAGTTATGCCACCTATGACCTCACCAACCTGGCCACCCTCAAGGACTGGCCCATGGTTGTTACTGTCGTCGACCTCATTTGGGGCACAGTCCTCGGCGGCGTTGTATCCTACATCAGCGCCCTTCTCGGACGCGCCCTGCTCAAGCTTTAAATTATAATTCACCTCACCTTAGCGAACGATAAAACCTTATATAGTTGCTTCAGTCTACTTTTTTTCGATTTCGTAAGAAAGGTCCGGACGGTACCAGAGATGTTTTGTCTCGTGCTTTCTGATCAATTTGCGGCGTCTATCGGTCCTTTCCTGTCCTTCCTTTCCAACCTCTTCCCAAAATTTCTCGTTACCCTTATACCATTGCGAGAGACTTTTACCGCTGGCCTCACCAATGTAAAAAGGCCCCTCAATTCCCATTTCACCGGCATAAAGATTATAAGCACCGGCGTAATTGAGACTCTTGTTCATAGACGCCCACTCTTTGTATATGGCTTCGTATTCGGCTTCCTTCCCTGGATAGACATAATCGATGTGCCATACATAAAAGTTGGCTTCCTCTTGTTCGCCCTCTGTTTTTTCAGGATTATAGGAAATGTCGGGCCTGTGACGTAGCAAAAATTGCCCAGTGTACTCATAGCAGTTAAAGTAGTCCTCCATCATATCTTGCCAGGGTTTTCCAACTTTCTCTGCAAGCTCTCCCCAGGTTTTAAACATCTCATCTATATCGTTCTTGTCCTTAACGGGAATTGCATAGTAGACGTGGTAATTATCCGTCATGAGCGTGTACCATGGGTACTGATAATTGTGTTTCTCTGAGTAGGCCACCATTTCTTTTAGATCCGCTTCGAGCTCATTCATCATGGACGGCTTGATCACATTGTGACCCATGAACCAGAGTTGAGGTTCAGATTCCTCGGTCTGAGCCGGTGCAGTTAAAGCACAAAGACTCACCAGTAGGCCCATTAACACAAAGACTGCAGCTCTACCCTTCATAAAATCCCTCCTTGACTTGATTTATAGATATAGGGATAGAATTATGCCTTTGTGATTTAAGCAAAAATTCGTCCCTCTTGCATCTCAAATATTGCTCCCCAAAGGTGATAGTTTGGTTTATATCATAAATGAACGGTTGATACAATTTTGAGATATCGCTCTGTATTTATAAGTATTTCCTTTTAAGCTAGCCACGGATTTTTCACTACTTTTTTATAGCCTTGCCAGTAGTTCCTCGTCGATCTCTTTTCGGGTTTCCAAATAATCTGTGGCTCTTCTGTAATCCACAATGGTTTGAGCCACCATCTTACGCAGTCTGTTGATCCATTGTTTCTGGAATACCATTGTGAAAGTGGATTCGAAATCGTTAAATAGGCTACGCTCTCCATGGTATTGCGCATCGAGGGCAAGCACTGTAATCCCCTCAGCTAGAAGATCTGTTGTCAATAAGTGTCCCTTATGATAGCTGTCGCTGACCCCAAAATCCGACTTGGACAGTGTCATCTCGTGGATTTGCAAAACACATGGATATGGTGCAGTGCCAGCTTTGGGAATGGCTAAATACCCTGGGACTCGATAGTCATTGGCCCCTCTAAACACAATTTTCTCACGCACGTACTCTTTTTCATCGAGTTTTTCAACGACAGCAGCATCAAGCGGAATATCTTTATCATATTGATAGAATTGAAGGATCGCTTGAAAATCTTCCCCTAACAATAATCAAGAATAAATATTCGATTCATGAGAAAAATAGTAAGGTATAAGCGTTGGTCAGAAGTGAAGAAAGGAAGTTTGTCGACGATGTGATGTGATCATATATTATTGACATGAGTATGAAATTATCATATATTATATGCAGGGAGATAATAATGGTCAGAAAAACAGTCGCCATGGATGAAGACCTTGTCAAAGATTTGAGTGTTTTCGCCAAGAAAGAGCATCGTGATTTTTCTGGGGCTCTCAGGTATACACTCCGCATTGGACTTTTGGCACTGGAAAATTCCGACCTCACGGTCCAGGAAATTAAGGACGTCATGGAGGCGATGGTCGATTATGAAATGGGCAATGTTTCAGATCTGGAATTGAAGGACCTGTAATGCGGCTGATTGAAACCTCAAAATTTAAGAAGCTGCGCAAGAAAATAAAAGAAAACCGCGAGAAAGAGGCATTGAGGCAAGCCGTTTCGAAAATATTGGAAAGTCCGGATGCGGGGAAGCAACTCAAAGGAGAATTCAAGGAATTGCGATCCCTTAGTTACACAACAAAAGGGCAGAACAGACGGCTGATATACAGAAAGGATGCAGGGACCATCGTTCTTTTTTCTTTTGGACCTAGAGAAGGGGCGTATAAATAATTTATTTAGTCTATCAAGGGCATCTGCTGGCGGATCTAATGGATGCTATGTTCGCCGTTTAATGATGACGAGGGTGATGTCATCGGCCTGTTCGGTCCCTGAGGTAAAGGCCTCCACATCTTCGAAAATTTTGGCGCTGAGTTGACTTGCCGGTAGATCCCTCTGGTCGATGACTAGATCCTTGAGCCTCTCTTCTGAGTACTCCTCCTAACGAATATATTCCGAATCCTGAGGGTCGGATCCGACATTCAGAATGAAGGAAAAGGCTTTTTTAAGAATCTACTTCACTCCCTCTTTCGGTTTTAGTTCCATGCTGAGTTGTCGCATCATCGAGCCCAGTATAGTAGATTCTTCCCATCGCCTAGTTTGATTACCCTGAATAATGATCAATACATACTTAATTTATCAGCGGATGTCAATTCGAGAGCTGTGCTGGTGGTAAAGAAGGGTTTAATTCTGTCTAAATTTGAATTTCAAGTGAACCTTTTTGATAATAACTACGTTGTATATAATATAGGAGATTCGATGGACACAAAATTCATATCACGATCGGAAGAGTTCCTTTTACTGGCTGTCTGGCGATTGAAGGAGAATGCTTACGGCGTCACGATCAGGAACCAGATCAAAGAGGCGACAGGGAAATCATGGGCCTACGGAGCGCTTTTTGTTATGTTGCGCCGCCTTGAAAAAAAGGGATATCTCACATCCCATTTTGCGGATCCTTCCTCCCAACGTGGGGGAAAAAGCAAGCGTATTTTTCAGCTATCGCCCCTGGGTGTCAAAGCCCTGAAGGAAGTTCGAATAGCGCAAAAGTCTGTCTGGTCGGGGATCGAGGAGCTGTCTGTACCGCAGGAGTGAGAGTTGAAATGAAAAAAGACCGCCATCCTCCTCGGATTGCAGGGTGGTTTGTCCGTCGGATGTTCCCGGACAGAGGAGGGAGCTCCATCCTGGGGGATATGATCGAAACCTATCGTTATGTCGCTGATGATAAAGGTTTTTTTTGGGCACGGATCTGGTTTTGGGGCCAGTGCGTAAAAGCCTTTCCCCACTTTTTGATCGATGAATTTTACTGGAGGATTCACATGTTTAAAAATTACCTGTTGGCCACTGTGAGAAATTTGAAGAAAAACAGCACATATTCATTGCTCAATATCATAGGCCTTGCAGTCGGTTTGACGGCCTTTATCCTGATAGCCTTGTACGTTCAATATGAGTTGAGTTTTGACAAGTATCATGAAAATGCTGACCGAATATACAGAGCCAAAAGGGAGGGGCGTGCCTTCACGCCCGCACCGTTAGGTCCGGCATTGAAGGAAAAAATCCCAGAAGTCGATTCGGTTGCCAGGATTTTACGCCGTAGCAATACTCTCATGTCTTACGAACAGAACAATTTTCTTGAAGAAGAATTCTATTGGGCGGATCCTGAAACGTTTGAAATATTTTCTATTCCTTTTATCAGCGGTGATCCTGAGACGGCATTGAACGAACCTGCTGCAATAGTATTGTCCCAAAGAACAGCAAAAAAATATTTTGGGCATGCGGATCCGATGGGGAAAATTTTGACTGTGAGTGAAAGTTATGAATTTAAGGTATCGGGTGTTTTTAGTGATATGCCAGCCAATTCCCACTTTGTGATGGATGTCGTTGTTCCCTATGAAACGTACTTTCGAATAACAAATAACGACATCAACAGTTGGCGCAGTAATTTTTCTTATACTTATTTTTTACTGGGTGAGGGTTCCGACCCGGAAGTCATGGCAAATAAAATCTCACCGTTCATAGAGAGACCTCTATTCAAAGCGGCCGGGGCTAAGGGACCTTATCCTAAATATTTTTTCATTCAACCTCTGACAGAGATCCACCTTCATTCCCATCTGATGCAGGAAATGGGGGTGAATAATGACATGAAATATATCATCCTTTTTTCATCGATCGCCTTTCTGATCCTGTTCATCGCATGTATCAACTACATGAATCTGGCGACCGCCCGATCCCTCAGGCGAGGAAAGGAAGTGGGGATGCGGAAGGTGGTAGGCGCTCAGAAGGGGCAATTGATCGTGCAATTTTTAGGAGAATCTGTGGCTATGGCCGTACTGGCGATGATTTTTTCGATAATGATGGTCCTAATGGCATTGCCGTCTTTTAACAGCCTGGTCGAAAGACAGCTCAGTTTAAATCCTATCCATAATCCCCAGCTCTTCTTAGGGCTTGTGTTCATCACTTTATTTGTGGGATTGTTCGCCGGCAGCTATCCGGCCATGAGGATGTCCGGTTTCAGGCCGATCTCTGTCTTGAGCGGGACTTTCACCAGGAGCCCCAAAGGTTCGTCGCTGCGAAATGTTCTTGTTTTGGTCCAGTTTGCGATCACGATTTTTCTTATCATCTGTACGATAGCGGTCCGGGAGCAGCTGAAATTCATCAAAACTATGGACATGGGCTACACAAAGGAGCAAATTATCACATTACCGGTTCGAGGGAGCTCGATCCGTCAAAACGTACAATCGATAAAGACGGAATTGCTGCAACATTCAGATATTATCGCTGTTTCGACTTCAGACCATCTGCCCAACAATATCGATACTTTCACGTCGAGAAATTGGACCGGTCTGAATCTTGAGGAGCCCATTCCCATATATTATAATACGGCGGACTATGATTTTATCGATCTCTATGGCATGCAGATCGTTCAGGGAAGAAATTTCTCCAGGGATTTTCCTTCCGATGCAACGGGTGTGTTCCTCGTAAATGAAACTGCTGTCAAGGTCGCTGAATGGGAATCTCCCATCGGACGGAAATTCACGCATTGGAGTGGTGAGACCGGGGAAATTGTCGGGGTCATCAAAGATTTTCATTTGCGTTCCCTTCACAGTCCGATCGAGCCGCTGTATGTCTTTTTAAATACCCGTAACTTTTCCAATATCTCGATAAAAATAAAATCGATCAACATTCCAGCAACGATCGATTATGTGGAGGGGGTTATGAAAAAATTTTCACCGGGTTACCCCTTTTCCTACTCCTTTTTTGATGAGGTGTTCGAACGAGCCTATTTTACGGAACAACGAGTGGGACGAGTTTTTGGCGCATTTGCGATCCTGGCCATTTCTATCGCGTGCCTGGGGCTTTTTGGCCTTACAATATTCGCTGCAGAACAGCGGACTAAGGAGATAGGAATTCGCAAAGTTCTGGGTGCATCTAACTCGAAAATATTTCTGCTGCTTTCCAAAGAATTCGTCAGGTGGGTGCTTTTGGCGAACCTCATTGCCTGGCCCATTGCCTATTTTGCCATGAATAAGTGGCTGCAAAATTTTTCGTATCGAATACACATCGGGATCGTTGCCTTTTTAATATCGGGAGGAACAGCATTATTGATCGCATATTTCACGGTGAGCTATCAATCGATCAAGTCCGCACGGGCAAATCCGGTGAATTCCTTAAGATATGAGTAACCCGATGCCGCCGAGCGGCGATGTAGGACCCGGTGAAAATCCTGAAGCATGAGTGATGAAATAGTTGCTTATTTA